>Ga0315912_10004432_pt1 | contig 13321 bp, 13 predicted proteins | sample VfabasoilMG_FD_204469 | JGI IMG/M metagenome (GOLD analysis project Ga0315912, IMG submission 204469) | Garden soil microbial communities collected in Santa Monica, California, United States - V. faba soil | ecosystem: Environmental > Terrestrial > Soil > Garden | place: USA: California... | reverse complement strand
GAGATGGCTTTGCAACTAAGTTCTCAGCTTAATCCGCAAGGGCATTTTTATGTGACTGATTGGACGCAGCAGCACGCCAACTTTTTCAAAGCTATTCAACTAGAAAAGCGTGTGATGTTCATTATCCTAACGCTAATAGTTGCCGTAGCTGCGTTTAATATTGTTTCTACACTGGTGATGGCGGTGACGGACAAACGTGCTGATATCGCCATTATGCGTACTTTAGGTGCCGGACCGAGTAGCATTATGCGCATTTTCATCATACAGGGTGCGCTTATTGGCGTCATTGGCACGCTACTGGGCACATTTTTCGGCCTTATTATCGCACTCAATATCGAAACAATAATTCCGTTTATCGAAGGCCTCTTTCACATCAAATTTTTATCCGCCGATGTCTATATGATTAGCGAAGTGCCATCACAAGTTGAATGGCACGATGTGATTACCATTGTGCTGGTATCTTTTGTGTTGAGCCTTCTTGCCACACTCTATCCTAGCTACAAAGCATCCAGCATCAACCCTGCCGAGGCACTGCGATATGAGTAATCAATCTATTATTGCCTGCCAAAACCTCTGCAAAACCTACATGGGGCTGGATGTCGCCGTGTTAAGCGGCATAGATTTTAGTGTAAATAAAGGTGAGCAAATTGCCATTGTGGGTGCTTCCGGCTCTGGCAAAAGCACTTTGCTGCACCTACTTGGTGGTTTGGATGCGCCTAGTGACGGCACTGTTGATTTGTTGGGTAAAAACCTGAATGGACTATCCGAAACGCAAAAAGGCGAAATTCGTAATCAATCACTTGGGTTTGTGTATCAATTTCATCATTTGTTACCCGAGTTTACTGCAATCGAAAATGTCGCTATGCCTCTGTTAATTCGACGCCTGCCACGAGAGGCTGCTCTGGAAGCCGCACGTAATATGCTTGTAAGAGTTGGTGTTGGGCATAGGTTAGAACACATGCCAGGTGAGCTCTCTGGGGGAGAGCGTCAACGTGCGGCTTTGGCGCGTGCACTAGTCACAGAGCCCGCATGTATATTGGCAGATGAGCCCACAGGTAATCTGGATCGTGTCACAGCTAATCAAGTGTTTGATTTATTGCTGGAAATCAATGCGAGCTTAAACACCAGTTTGGTTGTTGTTACGCACGATCTAAGTCTAGCCACGAAAATGCAACGTCAATATAAGTTGGTGGATGGTAAGCTGGTTTCTTTTAAAGCATAAACATGGTTATTGCAGCGCTTGGTTTTGTATTTGGCGCTTGGTTGTTGCAACAGCAAGCAAATTTACCCGCTCTACAGACCGCTCTGGTACTTGTTCCCAGCTTTGTCGTTTTTCTCAATCTGCATCGCTTTGAATTAAATGCTTATATTCGTAAAGCAGCTGTTTTTGCCTTTGCCGTATTATTCGGGTCTATATGGGCTGCTATTTTTGCGACGATTCGATTAAACGATGAGCTACCCAGAGAGTGGGAGCAAAAAAATATCGATATTGTTGGCGTTGTGGCTAGCTTGCCTGAAGTAACTGAGAGAGGCGAGCGCTTTAAGGTTTATGTTGAAAAAGTCCTCACAAAGGATGCAGTTGTTCCCAAGCATATTTCTCTCAATTTTTATCCTAATGCCAGATCAGCAACAGCCGAAAATACGCCAACTAAATCCAATTTTTTTCATGCAGCAAGATTTAAAGTTGGGCAGCGCTGGCAGCTTACGGTAAGGCTTAAGCGCCCACACAGCACCTACAATCCGCATGGTTTTGATTTTGAAGCTTCGGCATTGACAGAAAACATTCGCGCTACAGGCGCAATTAAATCTAAAAGTAATTTGAAAAAACTGAGCAATTTTGTGTGGCAGCCTAGCTACATTGTGGAAAATCTACGCGAAAGGATCGGTAATCGTATTTCACAAGTATTGGTTGATAAGCCATACGCAGGGGTAATTCGCGCGTTAGTTGTAGGTGACGATAGTCAAATCAGCCGAGATAATTGGAACGTTTATCTGCGCACGGGTACGGTTCATCTAATGAGTATTTCTGGCCTCCATATCACTATGCTTGCGGGCTTGGCGTTTTGCCTAATCGCATTTGTATGGCGGCGTATTCCGGGCTTGGTATTGCGCATGCCCACGCGACAGGCAGCGACGATTGGTGGTGCGTTAGTGGCTATCATTTACGCTTGTTTGGCAGGACTTTCTGTGCCCACTCAGCGTACGCTTTTTATGTTGATGACAATTGCCGCAGCACTTCTATTGGATAAAAAGTTACCGATTTCACGTGTGCTGGCAATTGCCTTGATAGTAGTTGTGTTGCTTGATCCGTGGTCAGTTATCGCGCCAGGATTTTGGCTATCTTTTAGTGCGATTGCATTGATTGCTTACGTATCGGTTGGCAGATTAGCAATCGTGTATTGGTTTAAAGAGGCTGTTATTACGCAGTGGGCAGTGACTATCGGGTTGCTCCCCTTGTTAATATTGATGTTCGGCCAAGCATCACTTATTTCGCCAATTGCTAATGCTTTTGCTATTCCTGTCATCAGTTGGATAGTGGTGCCGCTGGCTATTTTGGGAGCGCTGCTTCCTATCGATGTTGTATTGCACCTTTCACATACTTGCATGGAAATCTGCATGCGAGGCCTCAATTGGCTGGCAAGCATGCCAATTGCTACTTGGAGCCAAGCGGCTGCTCCAGTTTGGGCGATTGTGTTGGCGATTTTTGGCGTGCTTTGGATGTTGTTGCCACGTGGGTTCCCGTTGCGCTGGCTTGGCTTGATATTGCTGCTGCCAATGCTTACTGTGCAAGTACCAAAACCCGCGCAAGGTGAGATGAGAGTGGTGGTATTAGACGTGGGGCAGGGCTTGGCAATAGTTGTGCAAACCGCACGACATGTTTTGCTATACGATGCTGGACCAAGTTATTCTGCGCAAAGTGATGCGGGCAGCAAAATAGTTGTGCCTTTTATGCGTGGAGAAGGTATCAAAAAGTTAGATGGGTTTGTAGTGAGCCATAACGACCTTGACCATAGCGGCGGTGTGGCTTCAGTTTTGGCGCAAATGCAGGTGAGCTGGTTGGCGAGCTCGTTCGAATTGCCAGAAACAACGCATGCTACGCCTAAAAAAATCTCATGTGTTGCAGGGCAAGCCTGGACTTGGGATTCGGTGCATTTTGAGGTGCTCTACCCTGGCTTGGAAAGTTATCAAGATATTGAATTAAAAGACAATAATCGGAGCTGTGTGATTAAAGTGACGAGTCGCTACGGTTCAATTTTACTCACTGGAGACATTGAAAAAGAAGCGGAAATGGCACTGCTGGAAGCCAATAAGGACGGACTTCACAGCGATGTGCTTATTGCACCTCATCATGGCAGCAAAACATCTTCTACGTTCGAGTTTGTGCAGGCGGTCGGTGCAAAACATACCATTTTTACTGTGGGTTACCTCAATCGATTTAAACATCCCAAACCATTGATAGAAAAACGTTTCAAGGAAAGTGGTTCATTGTTATACCGTTCAGATTATCAAGGCCAATTGACTATTGCTTTCTCAAAATCATCACCTTTACGAATTGATAGTTGGCGCGAAACACATCCAAGATACTGGCATGGTAAATATTAGTAACATTTCTTAGATGTAGATGAAACTATTTGTATATTGGAACTTGCCGAGTAGGGCGCTTCTAAGCTAAAGTAGCGCTAGTTTTAAGTTGTTTTGTTGGTTTCATATTAAGGAGCAGCATCGTGTGGGAGATTATACTAGCCGCGGGTTGGCCGATTTGGCCGTTAATTATCGCCTCAATTATTGCATTAGCGATTATTGGCGAGCGTTCTTGGGCCTTGCGTAGCGAAATTGTTGCACCGAGTAATTTGTTACCAGAAGTACAAAAGTGGTTGAGTCAGGGCGGCGTTACCAAAGAAACGCTTGGTAAGCTAGAGCAACATTCCATGCTTGGAGCTATTTTTGCCAGCGCCATGGCAAATGCTAAAAACTCACGCGAAGTGACGAAAGAGGCTATTGAAGAAACAGGTCGCGCGGTGGCACACAAACTGGAGCGCTATTTGCCTACTCTTGGCACTATTGCTACCGTCGCGCCTTTGTTAGGTTTGCTAGGTACGGTAATCGGGATGGTCGAATTATTTGGTTCGTTCACCAATAGTGGTCACGACGTCGCACAGTTTGCACGCGGCATCTCTGTTGCACTTTATAACACGGCAGCAGGTATCATAGTGGCGGTGCCTGCAATGATTGCATATCGCTATTTCCGCAGCAAAGTAGATGACTTGCTGGTGGATATGGAGCAGCAAGCAGTTAAGTTAGTCGAAATTATTCACGGCGAAAGAAACTAAGCATGAATTTTCAACGAGGTAAGCGCCATGAAGAGCTCGAGATGAATCTCGTGCCTTTGATTGACGTTTTGTTGGTGATTATCATTTTCCTAGTGGTAAGCGCGACTTTTGCGCGTACCAGTGAATTACAAATCAACTTGCCGACAGCAGAGGCGAATAGCCCGCAAGAGAAGCCTTTGGTGATTACTGTAGATGTGGATGCGAGTGGTCGTTACGTGGTGAATGGCGCGAATGTTTCAGGCGGCAGTGTAAGTGAAATTAGCAGCGCATTGACTAGTGCTGTCGGTACCGGAAAAGATCCTACAATTATCATCAATGCAGACGCAAAATCCACGCATCAGTCTGTGGTGAATGTGATGGAAGCGGCACGTGTAGCTAACTACACACACATTACTTTTGCTACCCAAATTGGGACTGATAATTAATATAAAACTATTTTCTGAATTATTTTCGACGGGTTTGTGATGTCGGAATCTTCTCGCAAAAAAAATCTTCATCCGCAAATTCACAATGCCAAGGCATTGTATTTGCGAATCTTTCGCTATATTTGGCGATACCGCCTTGTATTTCTCATTACCATTTTTTCTACCAGCATTCTTGCGTTAAGCAATACCGGTTTTTTAGCTTTAATTAAAAAAGTCACAGACGAAGGCTTCGTAAAGCAGTCCCCCGACCAGCTAGTACTATTACCGTTGATGTTGTTTGCGCTGATGGCCTTGCGTGGCTTGGCAGGATTTGCGTCGATGTACAGCATGCGCTGGGTTGCGCGTCGTTTAGTGGAGACGCTAAGACGCGAGGCATTTGAAAGGCTGATGCATCTGTCGGTGAGCTTTTTTGATGCAAAATCTACCGGTATGCTTGTTTCAAAACTAACTTATGATGTAGAGCGGCTCTCAAATGTGTGCACACGCTCTGCGCTCAACGTACTTAGAGACGCCATTACCGTGGTCGGGCTTATTGCGTATATGCTGTATCTTGATTGGCGATTAACATTGGTGTTTGCTGTTGTAACGCCTTTTATGGCCTTGTACTTGAGAAAAACCACACCAAAACTTCGTAATAATGCAAGAAAGGTACAACAGGGTGTAGGTGAAATAACAAAAGCTGCGGAAGAGGCTATTTCCGGACAGCGCATTGTTAAAATATTTGGTGCACAAGCCTACGAAAATCAAAGATTTGCAGATTTAGTGATTACAAATCGTGATTTAGAGCTGCGAAGCTCTCGTATCAATGGACTGAATAGCTTTGTGGTGGAAATATTGGCGGCAATCGCTTTGGCATTGGTTGTCTACTATGCGTTAGGAAGTTTTAGTGTGGGGGAATTTGCCGCTTTTATTGGCGCACTTCTTATGTTGATTTCCCCGATTAAACACATTACTGCTGCCAATGAGGATTTCCAGATTGGACTGGCGGCCGCGCAAAGTGTTTTTGAACTGATTGATGAACCGATGGAACAAGACGAAGGCGATAAGACAATTGCACGCATTAGAGGTGAAATTGAATTTAAGCACGTTAGTTTGCGTTACCCCGATACCAAACGTCCTGCGCTTGATGATTTAAGTTTTACCGTGAAAGCCGGTGAAAAAATAGCTTTGGTTGGTCGTTCTGGTGGCGGAAAAACTTCATTGGTGAATTTGTTACCAAGGTTTTATGAACTGCAACAAGGCTTAGTGTTACTTGATGGAGTTGATATTCGCGCTTTGGAGCTTAAAAATCTGCGAGCGCAATTTTCACTGGTGAGCCAAGACATAATTTTGTTTAATGACACTATATTTAATAATATTGCCTATGGTGTGTTGAGAAACTCCAGCGAGGCCGATGTGATTGAAGCGGCCAAAGCTGCGCACGCTTGGGAGTTCATTGAGCAACTGCCATTGGGGTTGCAGAATGAGATTGGCGATCGTGGTGTACGTCTTTCCGGTGGTCAGCGCCAACGTATTGCGATTGCACGTGCGATTTTGAAAAATGCACCTATTTTATTGCTGGACGAGGCGACCTCGGCGCTCGATAGTGAATCGGAACAACATGTGCAAGTTGCACTGGATACGCTGATGCAGAACCGTACCAGCATTGTCATTGCGCATCGCCTGAGTACGGTTGAAAACGCAGATAAAATTTTGGTGATGGATCAAGGCAAGGTTGTCGAGTCAGGCTCGCATAAAGAACTTTTGGCTATGAATGGCTATTACAACAAGTTGTACCAAAAAGAATTTAACAGCTAGGGTTGGCGGTGGATAATCTGGCACAAGAGCTTATACTAGACGCGTGGCATAAAAAGAATGCTTTTTATTATCTTGTTTTAATTCCATTATCTTACCTGTTTGAGTTTCTCACATGGTTAAGACGCTGGGTATATCAAATCGGGCTGTTAAAGTCATACGCCCTTTCTGTGCCTGTAGTCGTTGTGGGCAACATTAATTTAGGCGGTAGCGGTAAAACACCTGTAGTCATATGGCTGGTAGAGCAGCTAAAACAACATGGCTACAAGCCCGGCGTGATTAGCCGCGGTTATGGCGGTGAAAATACCTTATCGAGAAGTGTTAATGCGAATAGTTCTGCAAGCGCTATGGGTGATGAACCTGTTTTGATTGCAAAACGCTGCGCATGCCCGGTGTGGGTCGGCACGAACAGAGTACGTACGGGTAACGAATTACTCAGAGCGCATCCGGAATGTAACGTTATCGTCAGCGACGATGGTTTACAACATTATCGCTTAAAGCGCGACGTAGAAATTGCAGTTGTGAGTAATGATGCGCTAGGAAGTGCGCAGTTATTGCCTGCCGGACCACTTCGCGAAAGGCTGGAACGCCTGAATAAAGTAGATGCGATCGTATGCAACGGACAAAAAACAATCGCTGAAGCATATGAAATGCAATTGGTTGGACAGCAGTTTTATAATCTAGCGGACGAGAATTTAAAAACAACAGTTGCGGATTTCAAACGTAAAAGCGTGAAAGCGATAGCAGGTATTGGTAACCCGGAACGTTTTTTTGAGCATTTGAGAAATCTTGGTTTGAATTTTGTAGGCGTGAGTTTTGAAGACCATTATGAATTTACCGCGCAAGACTTGGCTAAAATAGATTGTGATGTGCTGGTGATGACAGAGAAAGATGCCGTAAAATGCAAACCGTTTGCCCAGCCGAATTATTGGGTGCTACCCGTTGAAGCTAATATAGATACAACTTTGTTACCAGTTGTTTTAGAGAAGATTGCAAGAAAGTAGGCCATTATGGATGCGAAATTACTAGAGATTCTCGTGTGTCCCGTTACAAAAGGATCGCTTATTTACATCAAAGCGCAGAATGAGCTTATCTCAACTTCAGCGCAATTAGCATACCCTATCAAGGATGGCATTCCGGTTTTGCTTGAAGATGAAGCGCGTAAGCTTACGCCGGAAGAAGTGATTGTTTACAAAAAAGATAGCGGACATGAGCTTTAATGTAGTTATTCCCGCACGCTATGCAAGTTCTCGGTTGCCTGGAAAACCTTTATTAGACATAGCCGGAAAGCCAATGGTAGTGCGTGTTGCAGAGCAGGCACAAAAAAGCGGTGCAAGCGAGATTGTAGTTGCCACGGATTTTGAGAAGATTTTAAAAGCTTGTGAAACGCATAATTTTAAGGCCGTGATGACCCGTATCGACCACGCTTCCGGCACGGATAGAATTGCCGAAGTTGCACAAAATTTGGGCTGGAACGATGACGAGATTGTAGTGAATGTACAGGGTGACGAGCCGCTGATAGACCCCCAGCTTATTGAGCAGGTCGCGCAGCATTTAGCACAAAGCCAGGGAGCTGTAATGGCGACAGCTTGCCATGCGATTCATGACGAGGCATCGTTACTGAATCCGAATGTGGTGAAAGTGGTGATGGATGCCAACGGCACCGCGCTTTACTTTAGCCGCGCGCCGATTCCATATCCTCGCGACGAGGCGCATAAGAAAAACCTAAACGCGTATCGCCACATTGGCATTTATGCATATCGCGTAGGTTTTTTGAAAAAATATGCAACACTCGCTCCTTCGGATTTAGAAAAAATCGAAAGCTTGGAGCAACTGCGCGTGCTATATCACGGCTTTAAAATTGGCGTGACAATCACGCAAACTGCACCGGCCAGCGGGGTGGATACACAGGAAGATCTGGATTATGTACGCAGTGTTTGGAAAAGCTAAGCCGCTCTAAACATAAAATACACTGCGCCTAGCAAACACAAGCCCGCCCAAACAAAATCCAGTTTAAGAGGTTGGTGCATGTAAAACAACGCAAACGGTACAAATACACTTAAGGTAATCACTTCTTGCAGAATCTTCAACTGCGCTAGTGATAATGCCGTATAGCCAATGCGATTGGCAGGTACTTGGAAAAGATACTCAAATAGCGCAATCCCCCAACTTGCCAACGCAGCTATAATCCAAGGCTTGCTGCCTAAGTTTTTAAGGTGCGCATACCACGCAAATGTCATAAACACATTCGAAATAGTGAGCAGGACAGCGGTTTTTAAGATAACTGACATTAACCTTAAAAATCAATTTGAAAGTCAGGGCTGCTTGTAGGTGAAATTAAACCGCCGCTTCGCCTGTTTCGCCAGTTCTAATTCTAATGACCTGTTCAATCGAACTCACAAAAATCTTGCCATCACCAATCTTGCCAGTATGTGCAGATTTGATAATGGCTTCTACAGCTGCATCCAGCATACTCTCTGCCACGACAAGCTCGATTTTGACTTTGGGAAGAAAGTCCACCACGTACTCTGCGCCACGATATAGCTCGGTGTGGCCTTTTTGGCGGCCGAAGCCTTTGACTTCCGTTACTGTTAACCCGTTGGCGCCTACTTCCGAGAGCGCTTCACGTACTTCGTCTAACTTAAATGGTTTAATCACCGCTTCAATTTTTTTCATGTCAGCTCCAGCCTATATTTGCTTAATATTAAGTGTTGTTGCTCGGTTGAGTTGATTCTACTAGTTAAGCTTTTACATATCAAATTTTAACTTTGCAGTAATCGGGTAGCGTCTGTCTTTGCCAAAGCCACGCTGGGTGATTCTAACGCCAACAGGGGATTGGCGGCGTTTGTATTCGTTCCGGTCGATTAATGTAGTGACGCGGTTTACATCTTTTTCGCTGAATCCAAGTTTGATAATAGCAGTGCGGCTCAAGTCGTCTTCCACATAAGCTTGCATAATCGCATCTAAAATCTCATAGGGCGGTAAGCTGTCCTGGTCGGTTTGACCTGCGCGTAGCTCGGCGCTTGGTGCGCGGGTGATAATGCGCTCGGGAATCACTTTGGATAAAGAGTTGCGATAATGCGCAAGCTTGTACACAAGTGTCTTTGGTACATCTTTGAGCAATGAAAAGCCGCCTGCCATATCGCCGTATAAGGTGCTATAACCCACTGCCATCTCGCTTTTATTACCAGTAGTGAGCACCATGCTACCAAATTTGTTACTGAGCGCCATGAGCAGCATACCGCGAATACGCGCTTGCAAGTTTTCTTCGGCGATGTCAAAAGGCAAATCGCCAAACTCATCTGCAAGTGTTTCGCGAAACAAGTCAAATAGCGCCTTGATAGGCAACTGACTGTATTTCACTCCGACCAAATTCGCCATCTCGATTGCATCATCTACACTGATATTGGCGGTAAACTCGGATGACATCAGCACCACCTTTACACGCTCTGCACCAAGTGCATCGACGGCAAGCGCCAGTGTCAATGCAGAATCTACTCCACCGGATAAACCTAGTACCACACTTGGGAAACCGTTTTTGTTTACATAGTCTGCAAGACCTAGCCTGAGAGCCGCATAGACATTTGCTTCCAGAGCATGTTTTTTGGGAATTTGTACTTGAACCGGCTGATTGTTATCAATCTCGACGATGCCAAGCGCTTCTTCAAAAGCAACTAATTGCTGCGTGACTACACCGTTCTTACCGAGTACGAATGATGCGCCGTCAAACACCAATTCATCCTGTCCGCCGACCATATTGGCGTAAATGATTGGCAGATCTGTTTCTTTTGCACGCTCGGCGATGACCTCATAGCGTGTTTCGAGCTTATCCATATGGTAGGGCGAGGCATTCAGAGCGAGTAAAAATTCCGCACCTGCTTGTTTGGTTTTTTGAGCGGGCCCAGCCTCCCAGCCATCGGCACAAATCAATACGCCGAACTTTGTGCCAGCATGCGAAAATACAAATGGTACATCACCCGCCTGGAAATAACGTTCTTCATCAAAAACGCTATAGTTGGGTAATAGTTGCTTATGGTAACTGGCGCTGATTGCACCATTTTCGATGACGGAAGCCGCGTTATACAATTTATCTTCATGTCGGTGAGGATGCCCAACAAGTAAAGTGATCTTTGGCAGTTGCTCCGAGAGGCGCTTCAGTGCTTGTTCACAGGCGGCTTTAAAGTCATCTCGAAACAGTAAATCTTCTGGCGGATAGCCACAAAGCGCAAGTTCTGGTGTTACCAACAGGCTCGCACCAGCTGCCTGTGCACGATTGGCATAGTCTAGAATTTTGTTGGTGTTGCCCGCAATATCGCCCACCATGCAGTTGAATTGGGCAATAGCAATTTTCATGTTTAGTATTTGCCGCCCGCGTCTTTAATCAGTTTTACAATCTCAGGCTTACCTTTTTTAAGCGCATAGACATAAGCTGTAAGCCCATACTGATCGCGCGCTTTCACGTTAGCTTTATTTTCCAACAACAGTTTCACCATATCTTCAGAACCGGTATCTACCGCAAGTTGCAATAGCGGAGTACCTTCTGAATCTTCATGATTCACGTCCGCTCCTTTTGCAATAAGTACCCTGGCAGACTCTATCTGTGCTTTTTTCACTGCCCATGTCAGCGCTGTCCATTTTGATTGATCTCGCTCATCTACTTTGGCACCTTTTTCTAACATATATGTAACTGCAGGCGCATGGCCTTCGCGCGCGGCGTACATGAGTGCGGTTGCACCCAAGCGATCATGCACATTAGGCTCTGCACCTTTTGACATCATAGCGGTAATAGTGGGCACATCACCACTTTTAGCTGCGTACATCAATGCAGTTTTGCCATCATCGCTCTTTGAATTGGCATCAATGCCGTGTTGCAACATGAGATTCACAATTTCGCTATGACCCGATGTTGCTGCCATACCAAATGCGCTCCAGCCGCTTTCATCACGGATTTTTGGGTCGGCACCCTTTTCCAATAGTAACTTAACCGTTTCGACATGATCTTTTTTAGTTGCAAACATTAGCGCTGTCCAGCCGCCTTTGTCTATCGCATTTATTTCAGCGCCTTTGCTAATCAGTAGAGATGCTACATCTGCACGATTTTTACGCGCAGCATACATAAGTGCGGTGATACCATCCTGGTCTTTGGTGTTCGCATTAACGCCACTTTCCAGCATAGCTTTCACAGTTGGCAGATCGCCTTTGGATGCGACGGTTAGTAAATGTGCAACATCTTCAGCCAAGCTTGCTTGGCCGAAGCATAATAACAATAAAATGACGCCAAGATATTTTTTCAAAGCTTATCCTTTTTGTTTAATTGCATCCATAACAGCTTCGCCTAACGTTGCAGGCGAGTTTGCGACGACACAGCCAGCTGCTTCCAGCGCTTTGATTTTGTCTTCTGCACGACCGCTGCCACCGGAGATAATCGCGCCGGCATGCCCCATACGTTTGCCTTTTGGGGCGGTCAGGCCTGCGATGTAGGCGGCAACTGGTTTAGTAACATGGTGTTTGATAAAGTCTGCCGCAGCTTCTTCGTCGCTACCGCCAATTTCACCTACCATGATAATCGCTTCAGTTTCAGGGTCGTCTTCAAACATCTGTAAGCATTCAATAAAATTGAGTCCTTTAATCGGATCGCCGCCGATACCCACACAGGTGGTTTGACCAAGTCCAAGCGCAGTAGTTTGATGCACTGCTTCATAAGTCAGCGTACCGGAACGCGAGACCACGCCTACCTTGCCTCGCAGGTGGATGCTGCCTGGCATGATGCCGATTTTGCATTCATCTGGAGTAATGATGCCAGGGCAATTCGGGCCAATCAATTTCGCGCCACTGGCTTTAATCGCAGCTTTCACATTGAGCATATCGAGTACCGGAATGCCTTCGGTAATACATACAATCAACTCGATACCTGCATCACACGCTTCCAAGATTGAATCTGCCGCAAATGGCGGCGGCACATAGATGACCGATGCATTTGCACCTGTTTCGCGTACCGCATCACGCATCGTATTGAACACGGGTAAGTTCAGGTGTAATTGCCCCCCCTTGCTGGGGGTCACACCGCCGACCATTTTTGTACCGTAAGCCAGCGCCTGTTCCGAGTGAAACGTACCTTGTTTCCCGGTAAAACCCTGACACAGTACTTTCGTATTTTTATCAACCAAAATACTCATGCGGCGGCCTTTACTGCCTGTTCGGCTGCATCGGTCAGGTTTTCTGCCGAGATAATATTTAAGCCGCTTTCACGCAACATTTGTTTGCCCAGTTCAACGTTTGTACCTTCCAAGCGGACAACAACCGGTAGCATTAAGCCCATTTCTTTCACTGCCGTGATAATGCCTTCCGCAATGATGTCACAGCGCATAATGCCACCAAAAATATTAACTAAAATGGCGCGCACGTTTGGGTCGACCAGAATCAATTTAAACGCTTTTGTCACCATCTCTGCGCTGGCACCTCCGCCCACATCCAAGAAATTTGCAGGTGTGCCACCGTGTAGTTTGATGATGTCCATGGTTGCCATGGCAAGGCCAGCGCCGTTGACCATACAGCCAATGCTGCCATTAAGCGCGATGTAGTTTAACCCTGCTTCATGAGCGGTCGCTTCTTTCGTATCTTCCTGACTCCAGTCACGTTGTTCTGCAAGCGATTTTTGGCGATACAATGCGTTATCATCCACACTCATTTTGCAATCCAGCGCGACCATTTTTCCATCAGTTGTTACGATTAATGGGTTAATTTCCAATAAACTTAAATCATTTTCTTTGA
>Ga0315912_10004431_pt1 | contig 13322 bp, 10 predicted proteins | sample VfabasoilMG_FD_204469 | JGI IMG/M metagenome (GOLD analysis project Ga0315912, IMG submission 204469) | Garden soil microbial communities collected in Santa Monica, California, United States - V. faba soil | ecosystem: Environmental > Terrestrial > Soil > Garden | place: USA: California... | reverse complement strand
TGTTCCACATCAAGGCGCACCCCGTGCTCACGGGACACCCCATCGACCTGAATAAGCTGCCCAAAGATCTGCGTGAGCCGATCGAGACGCTGGGGTTCGAGAACCGGGTGTACGCAGAGCGGCTGCCCGTCGAGCTGCAACAGGAACTCGAGCGGCGCTTCTTCGCTCCTTTGGAGCTGCTCGAGCAAGCTCGCAAGCTCGGCGTGATCTTGCTCCAGTACCCGCCGTGGTTCGCGGCGACACGCGGCAATGTCAAACGCATCGAAGAGATGCGTCGCCGCTACCCCGCGGTCCGCTTCGCCGTCGAATTTCGGAACAAGAGCTGGCTCGAGCCGCGCCGCAGCGAGCGCGTCTTCTCGATGCTTCGGAGCGAGCGCATGACGTACGTTGCTGTCGACGAGCCCGAGGGAGAAGTGGGGGGACTGCCGCCGACGTTGGCCGTCACCACCAGCGAGCTCGCCTACCTGCGCTTTCACGGAAGAAATCGCGCGGGCTGGTCGCGTCGCGGCGCTACGGTTCAGCAGCGCTTCGACTATCTGTACTCGCAAGAAGAGCTCGGGGCCTGGGTCGAACCCGCGCGCAAAGCCGCGGCCGAGGCCGAGCGTGTCCATGCCGTGTTCAACAACTGCGTCCAAAACTACGCCGTTCTGAACGCCAAGGGCCTAGTGGTTCTGCTTGGTGTTTGACCCATCCCGTGCTAACGCCGCACTCGTGTTTGCTCCCGCTCGTCCACGCCTGATCGCCAAGCTTGCGATGTGCGCAAGCTTCGCTTGGGTGACCTTCGGCGGGGTTCGCCCGGCGAGCGCCGAGCCTTCGACCTGGTTCTACGCGGGCGCCGGTGCGGCGGACCTGAACTTCAGGCCGGAGGAAACACCGATGCTGATTCAGCTCGAGACTGGCCTCGGCAGTCCTGCAAAACACGGGGTCGTCGTGGGTGGCCTGTTCCAATTTCACGGCTACCTGGCCAACGGCATCGATCTCGGTGGAGCGCTGCGCTTCACGCACAAGAGCTTCGTGCTCGGTGGCTGGGGGGCTGGGCTCGATCTCGGATTCTATCAGCGCTGGTGGGGCGGTGATTCCACGGGAGGTTCGGCGCGGCTGGTATTGGGTGCTCCCTTGGGCATCACCGCCAGCATCGGAGGCACCTTGGGCAGCAACGATCAGCACGTCATCAGCGCTACCCTGGGCATCGACTTTGCCAGACTCACGGTGCACCGGAACTCGCTGCTCGACTGGTGGAACAACCCCTTCCCGCCGGAAACGGGCGACGAACTCCCCGCCAGCGCCAGCAGCGGCCGCGACTGGCAGTTCTGACCACCGCTGTCAGTCCGAGCGAGAGTCCGCGGGGTTGCCAACTGGGCGTTCGAGAAAAGCAGAGTGCACGCGCTTCTCAGATCACAGGAAGCCGGGAAGACAGGAAGGGACGCACTTCCAAAAAGATCTTCCTGTCATCTTGTCTTCCTGTGAAATTTCTTTTTTGGAGCTAGCTGTGAACCCTACGGGCTTCGCGATCGGTTCAGTAGGTTTGCGAGGCTCGCCTTTGTCTGCTGTTCACGTGAGATCCGAAGTCGCGCGGCGAGGGTGAACGGTCGTCGCTGGACCCATCCCTCCAGTGCACGACCGGCAGAAAAGCAGCCTTCTCTTGGCGAGGGCTTGGCGTTCTTGGCGCCCTGGCGGTTGAGAAACGCTGCAGCTGGGGATCGCGCGCCAAGACGGGCATGGCGTGAGGGAGCGTGAGGCGGGCTAGAGGGCTTCGAGGGCCGTGATGAAGCGGTCGAGGTCCGAGCGCGTGTGCTTTTCGGTGACCGCGACGAGCAGGCTGTCCTTGAACTCCGGGTTCACGCGACCCAGATCGAGGCCGCCGATGATGCCCTGCTGCTCGAGCCGCGCGCAGGTGCTGGCTGCATTGCTTCCAGGAACACGCACGGCGAACTCGTTGAAGTAGGGCGCTTCGCCGAAGCGGGGCGAAAAGCCAGGCAAGCCCAGGATGCGCCCGCGCAGGTAGCGAGCTTTCGCCAGGCACTGCTCTCCCACCTGGGTGAAACCGGCTTTACCGAGCAGACTCACGCGGATGGCAAGCGCCAGCGCGATCAGCCCCTGATTGGTGCAGATGTTGCTGGTCGCGCGCTCGCGGCGAATGTGTTGCTCGCGCGTGGCGAGCGTGAGCACGAAGCCGCGTTCGCCGTTCTTGTCCACGGTTTCGCCGCAGATGCGGCCGGGCAGCTGCTGCAGATACTTGCGGTCGTCGCGGCACGCGAACAGACCGACGCCCGGGCCGCCAAACTGGGGCGGACAGGCGAGCGGCTGTCCCTCACCCACGGCGATGTCCGCGCCGAGCGTGCCCGGAGACTCGGCCAACGCCAGGGCGTAGGGTTCGGTGTTGACCGCAACCAAGAGCGTGCCCCTGTCGTGGCAGAGAGTCGCTAGTCGAGCGAGCTCCGGGAACGGACCCAGGAAGCTGGGATAGCCCACGAGCACGGCTGCGGTGTCGGTGTCGAGCGAGGCCTCGATCTTCGCGTAGTCGGCAGCGCCGTTCTCAGCCACAGCGACCTCGCCGTACAGGGACTTGTCGCTGCCGCTGAGGTAGGTTGCCACCGTTTGCCGGTAGTGCGGGTGCACGCAGGCGCTCACGAGGATCTTGTCTCGCTTGGTCAAGCGACGCGCCATCTGAGCGCCTTCGGCAGCGGCACTCGCGCCGTCGTACATGCTGGCGTTGGCCAGCGGCAGCCCATAGATCTCGCTGACGATCGTCTGAAACTCCCAGATGGCTTGCAGGGTGCCTTGGGAAACCTCGGGTTGGTAGGGCGTGTACGCTGTATAAAACTCGCTGCGCAGCAAGAGCTGATCGACCGCCGGCGGCAGGTGGTGGTCGTACATGCCGCCGCCGAGGAAACTGAGCATCCCAGAACCTTGGTTCTTGGCGGAGAGCTCTTTCATGTGCCGCATCAAGCTCGCCTCGTCGAGGGGCGGCGGGACGGCGAGCTCGCGCTCGAAACGGGCGGCCCTTGGAATGCTCTCGAACAGGGCGTCCAGGGACGGCTTACCGATCGCGGCGAGCATTTCCGAAACTTCGGCTTCGGTATGGGGGAGGTAGCGCATCTAGCTCAAGTGTGGGGCAGTGGTTGACTCAGTGGTCGCTGGTTTCTAGCAGCGAGCGGTAGGCTTTGCTGTCCAGCAGATCGCCAGGTTCGCTCGGCTCGATGCTGATCATCCAGCCTTTCTCCCAGCAGTCGTCGTTGATCAGCTCGGGTTCGCCTTCCAGCGCCGCGTTGACCGCCTTGACGGTGCCGCTGACGGGAGCGAAGAGGTCGCTCAGGGTCTTCACGCTCTCGATGGTACCGAAGGCCTTTCCGACTTCCACTTTATCGCCTTCTTTCACGTCGAGCCCGACCAGCGTGATGTCTCCGAGCTGGTCGACTGCGAACGCGGTAATACCGACGACGATCAGACCGCCCTGCTCCTTGGCCCACTCGTGGTCCTTGGTGTACTTACGGTCATCCTTGACTTCCTTGGCACTCATTCTGGACTCCTGATCTCGGGATGCGAATCTGGGGCTACGGTTACCGCGTAGCCGGGCGCTTGTAAAATGGCGTCTGCACTACGCGGGCTGCGATCGACTTACCGCGACAGTCGACGAGGAACTCTTGGCCCACGTTCGACATTTCCGTCGGCAGATAGCAGAGACCGATCGCCTTGCCCAACGTTGGGGAAGGGGACCCCGACGTACACACGCCCACGGCGTTCTCCTGGGCATCGAGGACGGGGTAGCCGTGGCGTGCCACGCCTCGCCCGAGCATCTCGAACCCGACCAAGCGCCGCGTGAGCCCGCGTTGTTTCACCGCGAGCAGGGCGCTTTTGCCCACGAAATCTGCGCCGTCGAGCTTGACGAAGATCCCGAGACCGGCCTCGAGCGGGTTGGTGGTTTCGTCGATGTCGTTGCCGTAGAGGGGCAGGCGGGCTTCCAAACGCAAGGTGTCGCGCGCACCCAGGCCGCACGGCAACAGGCCCAGCGGTTTGCCCGCTTCGACCAGGCCCCGCCAGAGCGCCGGCGCGTCGGCGGCCTTGCAGAACAACTCGACACCGTCCTCGCCGGTGTAGCCCGTACGCGCCACGGTGCAGGCGACGGACGCGATGGTGACCTCGGCGAAGCGGAATCGCCCGAGTGCTGCCCCTAGCGCGGGGTTGCCCGCGCGGGCCAGCACCTCGAAGGACAGCGGGCCTTGCAAGGCGATCAGGGCCGTCGCATCGCTCACGTCGTCGACGCTGCAGCTCTGGCTGGCCCGGGCGCGAAACACCGCCGAGATCTTGTCGCGGTTGGAGGCGTTGCAGACGACGAGCACGCTCGTTTCACTCCGCTTGTACAGAATCAAGTCGTCGAGCACGGTGCCCTGTTCGTTGCAGCAGCACGCGTACATCGCTTGCCCGGGATCGATGCGGCTCAAGTCGTTGGTCACGAGCTGGTTGGCGACATGGGCGGCGTCGGGCCCGGACAACTCCAGCTCTCCCATGTGACACACGTCGAACAAGCCGGCGGCATTGCGCACGGCCTCGTGTTCCTTGACGATGCCGCTGTACAATACCGGCATCTCCCAGCCAGCAAACGGCACCAGCTTGGCGCCGAGGTTCTTGTGTTCTGAGTGCAGCGGCGTGAACTTGAGTTGCTCGGTCACGCTTGCCCCGTTACCGCGGGCCGCCTAGCGCTGCAACGAATGCCTCGACGTTCCGTCCAAAAGTTCAATTCGACCCTGCTCCCCAACAACGCGCAGCGCCGCGTGGCCGGCCTGCTGGAATGTGATCGTCCGGGGGCACTTGCCCCCGAGTAGCAACGTGCCCGGTGCTGGCAAACATTCTCGTTGGGCGAAGGCTAGGGGGGAGGCGGGAAGCAGTTTCGGATCGAGGGGTGCTTGATGCTAGCTTAGCTCGAGTGGACACGAGCGTTGTGCTCATCATCGCAGACGACGACTGGATGTCGACCGTCCTCAAACGTTATCTCAGCGACGCCGGTTTCGAGGTCCATCAAGCCCACGAAGCGCGGCAAGGCTTCAAGACAGCGTGCGAGCTGAAGCCCGATTGCGTCATCTGTGACGAAGAGTTACCCGACATCGATGGCTTTTGGGTGGTGCAAAAGGTCAGAGCTGAAAAAACGCGTGTGGCCAACGTGCCCATCTTGTTTTTGACGAGCGACCTCGAGGCACTCCAAAAGCTCAACATCGGCGCCGACTTGTTTCTCAAGAAGCCGCTGAACAACGACGAAGTCGCGGTGCAGGTGCGCTCGCTGCTCAACATGTCCAATCGCTTGCGCGAGAAGCGTCGCGATCGCGATAGCGTCCCGCCAGGTTCGACCGCCGATGGCACCGCGGCGCTGCGCGGAGACCTGGCGCAAATGTCCATCGCAACCGTGCTCACGGTGCTGGAAATGGAACGCAGGACCGGAGAGCTGAGCGTCGAGCAGACCGGCGGCACGAAGGCACGTTTCGGTCTGCGTGAGGGCAGTCTGACATCCGTGGAACTGCGAGGGCGTCCACACGACTTCGTGCAGGCAACGCAGCAGGTCATCGGTTGGAAGTCCGGGCGCTTCTGGTTCAGCCCGTCCGAGCCGGCGCCGTCGTCGGCCTCCGGTCAGAGTATCGGTATGGTGTTGCTCGAAGCCGCCCGCCTCGAAGACGAAGGTGACCGCTAATCCCCCGCCTTGACGCGAGGGGCGTGTTGCGGGTGACCACGGTTACTCGAGTTGTTGCTGGCCGATGAGTTTGCCGTCGGGGGTGATACCCGCGCGCTCCCAGCGCTTCTCTTCGCTGAGGCCGGGCACGGGCGGCGGTTTCGCGGGGTTCAGCCAGTGCACCGCGAGCTTGCTGTTTCTGCCTTTGGACGCCACTTCGATGCGATAGCGTCGCGCGGGGTCGCTGCCCTTGATGGTGGCCTGCTGAAAGACCGTGCCCGAAGCGGCCAGCTCGACGCGCGCCACGTCGACACGCTGGCGCACGTAGTTGGCGAGTTGCTCTGCCGACACGATGCCGCTCGCATGCGCCGAGTGAGGAAAGTGTGCGTCGACCCGCATCCCGACCGGGAGCTTCAGCCCGAACAAGCTGCTCTTGCCTTCGGCGAGCTCGCCGGGCGCGAGCCGATCGGGTGTCTTCGGCTTGCCGCTCGCGCTAGTGGTCGGTGCCGGCGCCGGCGACTCCCGGTCGCAGCCGAGCGCTGCAGCCGCGGTGGTGCAGAGCACGACGAGCGCGCAGGTGTGCCGCCAGTTGCGCTCTGGGCTGGGTCGCCTCGCGTGAGGGCAGGCTGAAGCAGGTCGTCGATCAGCCATGGTCGCTCTGGCTTCGAGAAACTATTCCACGATCGATGCCCAAGAGTCGATGCGGGCGATGCTCGTCGGTGTTTCCAGCTCGATTTCTTGGGTGTTCGGGGTCGCGCTGACGCTGCCGCTATCCAGGCTGCCCGTGTGCATGATCAGCTTGAACTTTCCCGGATTCAGGCCGCGCAGCTGAGTGTGGGTGCCAAAAGCGATGAAAGGATCTTCTGCCAGATCATCGAGAGAGGTGTCGATGCAGCTCGGCTCCTGAGCGAGCGTCAAGCCGAACACTACGGTTTCTTTGCCGTTCTTGTCGGTGACCGGGCGCCACTGAGCCAGCGTACCGTTGAGGTTCCAGAGGGGCGTGCCGCCTGCGGCTGGGTCGCTCTCTGTCTTGCGCTCGACGAAGTCCATGGCCCAGACCCTGCTCTTACCACCCCCGCACACCGAGGATGCCGGCGCGCCTTGGAAGCTTGCCGCGTAGAGCTGGCCCGAGAACAGCACCATGGGGCCCGTCACGCGCTCACCGTCGTGGAACTCGAGGTACCAATTCACCTTCGATTTGAAGGTGTCCACGCCGTCCACCGTGTCCACGACCTCGGTGAGCGACACGATGAAGTTGTCGGTGTCGCTAGCGAACATCGATTCTTGATCGCCCGTAGAAAACAGCACTACCAGTCGGTTGTCGCTGTCGACGGAGATGATCGGACGTGTAGCGATCGGCTGGCCGTCTTCGGGGTCGAAGCTGAGCGCGCCGTTGGCTGTCTGTTCCGGGAAGGCGTCGTAGAACAGGGTCATGGTCCAATCGTCGGGATTGGGTTCCGAAAGGTCGATGCGCCAGAGCGCACCCTCTTGGTCACCCACGAAGACGCGATCGGCGATGGCCCCTACCTCCGCTGGATACGCCACTGGAGTCCCCGTGATCGGTGAGTCGATGCCAGTCTCGGTGACTACGTCCGAGGCGAGGTCGTCCACCTCGTCGGCGTCGTTGCGAAAGGTGCGCACGATTTCACCGTTGTCGAGCCGCACGATGGTGAGCGAGCGCGCCGCAGCGCCGCTGTAAGCAGGCACCTTCGCCCGCGGCGTATAGTCCGCGTCGACGAACGTCGTGACGGCTTCGCGGTCGACGGGATCGGCGCCATCGTCACGCGTACCCTCGCCACCGGGTAAGACCGCCACGGCGACTTCCTTGTTGTCGAGGAAGGCAGTCGTGATCAGGGGCGTGCCGCCGCCTTCGCCGAACAGCGGGTTGCCCTCCGAGTCGGTCGTCAACTGCCACAGGAAACGCGGCCCGCCGGTATCTCCGCTGATGACTGGATCGGTGATGTCGAGCGCGAAATAGCCGCCCCGCGTGCCGCCGAACGCTTGCACCAGCACGGTGCGCCAGAGGCTCGCGCCGAAACGCGCACTGTCGGCGTCGCGTTCGAAGAGCGGTACGTTGGAGGGGGCGGCAACCACGTCTTTGATCACCGGCACGCCGTCCAGTAAGATCTGATGCGAGCCTGGGTACTGCGTTTGCAGACCGGTCAAAGCCGCGGGTGGGATGAACGCCCAGAGCTCATTTTGAGTCTTGGTCTTGACCTGTTGTTCTGGTGTGGTTTCAGTGGTCGGATCGCCGGAAGCGACCTTGAACGCATGCAGGAAGCCATCGTTGGTGGAGGTGTAGAGCACCAGCGGTCGCGTGGCATAGGTCAGCTTGAAGGCATCGTAGGATTCATCCAGGATGAGCGCGTCGGGGCGCCCCACCACCTGCGGCGTCGAGTGCACGATCGCCCCCATCAGGCTGCATTCGCTGGTGGAGCGGCAGCGATGGTTCTCGTCGTCGGTCGGGTTCTGCCCGACCAACCAATTCAGAATCTGCTCGGCGCATTCACCCTCGTCGAGGTCGTTGCACGACGGGTCCGCCAGGTCCAGGCCGAGCGTGCGGGCCTCGACCGCGCCCGCGAGCTGGCTGGGTGAGGCCACCACCTCGTCGCCGCCGTCCCAGCTCAGCGAGTCGAGACCATCCTGCGCGCTGCCGACGATGTGCGGACGGATCGAGCGCTCGGAGCGGACTTTCGTGCTGTCGCTGGCGTCGGCTTCGGCCTCGACGGTGACGATGTTGCGGCCAGCGCCCCGATTCGTGTGGAGATTTTCCACGAAATCGTCCCCCAACGCTGCGCTGATGTCCTGCACTTTCGGTTGATCACCGTCGCAGAGGTAACGCTCGCGCTTGAGCTCTGCGCGCCACACACTGAAGCTTTCGGGACGGGCGGCGCTATAGAATCGCATCGATGCCGCGAAGTCGCTGGTGGCGCTGGCCCCGGACGCCACCGCAGGCTGCGTGAGGCTCACGCGTGGTGCGATAGCGGAGAGCACTTCGCCGAAGGCCTTTCGGAGCGCGCTCGTGTCGCCCGCGAAGTGGGCGCGGTAGTCGCCGTCGGAGCCCCGATAGGCGATGGTACTGAGCTCGCAGCAAACGGCGAGCGGTTTGTTGTTCGTGAGGTCGTCAGCACACAGACCCGACGTGCCGTCCGAGCCCAGCAGGACGTCGGTTTTTATGTCGCTGCAATTCACACTCTCACCGTCGATCTCGACCTCGTCGAGCGCGAAGCCGATCACGTGAACGGTGACGCCAGCGTCGTAGAGCTCTTTGGCGATTTCGTCCGTTTCGGGATAGGGGCACACGCCCACGAGTCCGCTGTCGCCAGGCTCTTCGGTGCAATACGGACGCAGGTCGAGGTTCGGTTCACCGTCGGTGAGCAGGATGACGTGCTGGCTGCGGCAACCCCCGAGCACGTACGGGTCGTCTTTGGGTCCGAACTTGAGGTTCGTGTTCAGGGGGTCATCGTCCTCGTCCTCGGTGAAGAACCCGAGGGCGTCCGAGAGCAGCCCCGCGACGGGGGTCGCGCCGTAGGGACGCGTCGTGAGCAGAATCTTTTCGATCTGAGAATTGCGCGTGGCGTGGTCGGACAGCTCGGGGCTCGGGTCACCGAAGGCGACCATGCGACCTTCCCAGGGCGGAGCGGCGGCGTTGCGGCCGCCCACCTCGTACGGGCTGGTAGCCTTACAGTTGGCGGGCTTCCCCTTGGCGGCGCTGTCGACGTAGTAGCTCCAGGCGCCTTCGACACCGGCGCTGAGCTGCGGCGAGGTGCCCGAGTAGCCGCGCGCTTCATCGATGAGCGAGTCGAAGGTCATCAGGCCGAAGCGCACGCCGGAACCGTACGCGTCGATGATGCCGTCGCCGCTCTGTCGGAAGGACTCGCAGGCGGTGGCAGCGCAAGCGTTGTTGACGTTGTCGTAGGCGTGGCACTCGGGTTCGCTCCAGGCGAACGCATTGGTGGTGTTCAGTGTGCCCGGGCCCATCGCACAGGTGCCGCTGAGCGGGCGATGGTAGGGGTTTTGGTACTGAAAGTCGGCCGGGTCGATGGTGTTGTCGAGCTGGTATTCGTTGCGGAAGGCGGACGAACGACGGTCGACCGCCTCGCAGCGGTAGTCGGTGATGGTGCCGCTCAGCACCTCGACCAGCCCGACCCAGCGGCTGCGCTGGTTGTCGTCTTCATCACTGCTCGTGGGATCGCACGCGGGAAAGTCGCTGCTCGACGTCTGGTATTCCATCGAGCCCGAGGTGTCGACGAGCAGCATCACGTTGGGCTGCGGAACGCTGAGGTCTTGGGCGAGCGCCACGTTTTGCAGCAGCGCGATTGAGCCCAAACTAGCGAGTGCGAAGTAACGAGTTCTCTTCATGAAGCTTACCTTGCGAAGCGAGGCACGGCGGGGAGCACCACGTGCGACCGCACCTCTTGGATGCCGCCTGCCGCCGCGGCGTCGACGCAGACGGCGGCATCGGAGCGCGGCGGGTTGACGAAGCCGCGCGCGGTGAGAGTCACTTGCACGGGTACCAGCTGGTTCGAGGTCAGGTCCGCGCCGCGGACGTTGCCGGTCTGAAACGCCTCGGTCATCTCGACGACGAAGCGCGCTTCCAGGTTCTCGGCGTCGTCGGGATCGTGGCCGACGGGGTCGACGATCGTGCCAGGCAGACCGTCCGAGTCCTCGAACAGGCCAGCGGTGCTATCGAAGCGCTGCCCGAGTTCTTCGGATTGAAACGCGTAGCAGAACGGTTGGCCCACCGCGCTGGTGTTGACGTCGTTCGTGGCGAGGCAGTCGTCGCTCCCGGATTGGGCGACGTTGGTGTAGGCGCTCGCCGCCTGTGTGGAGAGCTCGTGGGCGGCAAGGAGTACACCGTAGTCCGTCACGTACTCGGTCTGTAGGCTCTGGCGGTTGTAGCCCGACGCCACGTCGACCAGGCTCGCCGAGCGAATCGCAAAGACGCCAACCGCCGTGAGCAAGGTTACGACCATGACTACTATGAAGACGGCCGCGCCGCGTGCATCTTGCCGTCCAGCCCGTGCGCGCCGGGAGACTGCGTGTGCGCTCATGGCCAGTTCGCCCTCAGATGATTGCGCAGCGCGATGTCGGCCTGCAGCGTGCGGACTCGAGCGAATGGCCTGGTGCCATTGGCCCCCAGCCCCACACGATACAAGCCATCGGGGACGCCCGACGTGATTTTTGCCTCGCGGTCAGCCTCGCGGGAGCGGACCGCGAGTCGCGCGTGGACCGAGCGAATGCGATCCGGTCGCGCCCCGCCCGCGCGCGGGTCACCGGCGTAGGCCGCGATATCGTCCGCATCGCTGACCTCCTCGATCGCTCCGGCGGCCGTCAGCGCCGAGACGGTGAATTTGAGATCGACGGCGTACTCCGCGACCAGCTCCGTGCTCCCCGCGATGAGGTCTCCCGCTACATCCAGCTCTTCACGCACCAGTTCGCTCCGCATCTCTTCGTGGGTGCCTTCGATCTCGTCGGCGTAGATGGCGGTGAACTCCGGGTAGCGTTCAGCGTCGTCCAAGCGCTTCAGCCCGTAGCGGACGAAGTTCACGACGTCTACCGTCGCGCCCACGTTGAGCCCCTGCAGACCGCAGGCTGTGGTGCGCGACTCTTGCTTGAGTACGACCTCGCCCGTCAGATCGATGAACGGAGTCTGCTCGCCACTCGCTGCCAAGGTAGCCATGCCGACCGCACCGATCACGCCGTAGTGGTGCGCACCCTTTCGATCCTGAATTCTGAGGACTCGCTGCGCGCTGTCCGGCATGAACGCCGCTTGCACCAGGGCGAGTCGTTCGGCTTCGCTCTGGTTTCCGTCCGTGCGGTAGCCGAGCCGTGCCATGGCGGCCGAGTTCGGTTGTAGGTGCACGCGCCACACGTTGGGTTGCCCTGCGGCGTTCGGTTGGCCGATCTCGGCTGCCGGAAACTGATCGGTGGAACCGAAGGCCCCTGCCAGGATGAGTTGATCCGGGCGCAGGGTGTTGCCGTCCCAGAACGCCGCCACGTCCTCGCTGAGGTCCTCCGCGTCGCGCGAGCCGCCCTCGATGATGCGCACTCCGCCCATCTCGCGCAGCGATTTGCGGGCGTCGGTCCAGCCTTCGGCGTCCGTTCTGCCACTGCAGAGGAGCGGGTCGCGTGTCACGTTCGGCGAAGCCAGAAAGCCGGCGCGAGCGATGTCTGCGCGCAGCCGTTGGAAACCGTTCATCACGCCGATGGTGGCGTTCGACATGCGCGCTTCTTGTTGGTAAAACTTGGAGCCCTGACTCGCCATCATGAACACGAACACCGAGATCAAGAGGCCGCCGGTCAGGGCGACCATCAGCTCGACCAGGGTGAAGCCGCGCGCGCTGGCGCGACCGTGCGGGCTTTTTCCGCATTGCTTCATTGCGTCTGCCTCACTGCGGCTACGTCGTAGACGAAGTGGTAGTCGTCGTCAGAGCCCTCTCCGATAGTCGCGCCGTTGTTAGGTGAGCAGTAGTTTGCGGACGGTTCGCGACCCTCGCGGGGCCAGAACACCCTCACCTCGGAGCGCATCAGACCGTTGCCCTCGATCACGTTCGGCGTCGAGCGCATGTTCGTCAGACGAATGTCGACACAGAAGTAGGCATGCGCGAGCGCAGGCGTGTACTCGCCGAGGGGACCGAAGCGGCCCCCGAAGGTACCCGCCGCGTTGACGGGTGCTCGCGTCCATTCGCCGTCGTTGTTCGCGAGCCACTGCGTAGCGGTGAGCGTTACCGTGCCCGAGCGCCAGAGCGCGCTATCCGCCGTCAGGCGCTCTTGCCAGCTTTGGGCGATGTGCGTGGCCGTCGCCAGCTTCTTCGCGTGCATGTTGGAGGCGAGCGTGATTTTCTGCATCGCAGCGATGCCCGTCACGCCGATCGCGAACACGGTGATGGCCATCAGCAACTCGACCATCGTGTAGCCGCGTGATCGCGCCGATGCGCGGCGGGGGGTGGGGATGTGCCGACGTGCACTCACTCGGTGGCCTCTTCGGCGAACTTGCCCTTCACGCGCGCCGCCCCGCCCGGCACGATCAAGACGTCGCGCCGCACGCCCTCTACACCTTCGCGGGTGACTTGTGCGACGTGCACCCCCGTCATGCGACTCATGGTTGTCAGGCCTGGATTGGTTCGGCTGAAGGTTGCCCCCATCGGTGTGAAGCAGACGTCGAGGTAGTCGAGCTCGCTCCCGCCACCAGTCTGGAGCATCGCGACTTCGACGCCATCGAACTCGCCGCGGATGCCGGGGTTGAACTGGTTGATCAGCTGCTGCGTGTTCGGCGTGTTGCCCGGGGGAGGAAACGCCTGGCACCCCTTGCGCGGCACCGGGCCACAAGTGCCGCCTGGGCCCTCGATCGCTTCCCACACCTCGAGTGAGCCGGCGGGTGCGCTCGTGGTGTCTTTCTGATATCGAACGAGCACGGAGGAGCCGCGCCCGAGCGCTCGCATGCGTGCGCCGCGGTAGAAGTTGGCGATCTCTTGACTGACCTGGTTCGCCCGCCGGTCGCGCATCTGCTCGGTGATGGCGGGCGTGGCGATCACGGCCAAGATGCCGATGATGACCACCACGACGATGAGCTCGATGAGCGTGAACCCGCGAGCACCTGCGCGTCGGGCCCGCGAGAGCGACTGAGCTAGAGAACCTTGGACAGGGGACATGGGGTGAG
>Ga0315912_10004430_pt1 | contig 13323 bp, 14 predicted proteins | sample VfabasoilMG_FD_204469 | JGI IMG/M metagenome (GOLD analysis project Ga0315912, IMG submission 204469) | Garden soil microbial communities collected in Santa Monica, California, United States - V. faba soil | ecosystem: Environmental > Terrestrial > Soil > Garden | place: USA: California... | reverse complement strand
CCCTTTCGAGAGAGTTTTCGTCTTGAACGGCGGAAAATTCGCGGTCCTCGCCATCGGCGGCAACGCGCTGATCCGGGACCGCGAGCACGAGTCGATTCCCGACCAGTACGAAGTGGTCTGCCGCCTGGCCGAGGACATCGCCGGCATGATCGAAGGCGGCTGGCGCGTAGTGGTGACGCATGGCAACGGGCCGCAGGTCGGCTTCATCCTGCGCCGCTCCGAAATCGCGATCAACGAAGTGCCGCCGGTGCCGATGGACTATGCCGGCGCCGACATCCAGGGCGCCGTCGGCTACATGTTCGTCAAGGCGCTGCGCAACGAGTTCAAGCGGCGCGGCATGAAGCAGGAGGCGATCGCCATGGTGACGCAGACCGTGGTCGACCGCGCGGACCCGGCTTTTGCCAACCCGATGAAGCCCATCGGCTCGCACATGGACGAGGCGCGCGCGAAAACGCTTGCCCTGAAATACCGCTGGACCGTGCGCGAGGATTCCGGCCGCGGCTGGCGCCGCGTGGTGCCTTCGCCGAAGCCCAGGTCGATCGTCGAGACCGGCGCCATCCGCAAGATGGCGAACGACGGCTACGTGGTGGTGTCCTGCGGCGGCGGCGGCATCCCGGTCATCGAGGATGCCGGCGGCAACCTGGTCGGCGTCGAGGCGGTAATCGACAAGGACCTCGCCTCCAGCCTGCTCGCGCGCAGCATGGGCGCCGATACGCTGATCCTGCCGACGGGCGTGGAGAAAGTGGCGCTCGACTTCAACAAGCCGACGCAGCGCTGGCTGGAACGCATGACGCTCGCGGAGGCGAAGCAGCACCTCGCGGACAACCAGTTCGATCCCGGCAGCATGGGCCCCAAGGTCACGGCGCTGATCGACTTCGTCGGCGGCGGCGGCGCGCTGGGCCTGATCACCAACCAGCCCAACCTCTCACGCGCCCTCGCCGGGCAAACCGGGACGCGTATCGTCGCGCGCTAGCGACTTCGCCGGCCTCGCGTAGCTGACGGTCAGCACCTCCCACTGGTGGCCGTCGGGCTCGTTCCAGTAGACGTTGCCGTAGGCCTGGTCGACCTTCATGTCCACCGGTCCGCGCACGGTGCTGCGAAAGGGAATGCCCGCCGCCTTGAGGCGCCCGAGGATGGCGTCGAATTCCTTCGGATTGACGCGGAAGCAGAAGTGGTAGACCGGAAACTTTTCATCGGTATTCTGGAAGTCGAGAGTCAGGCCCTCGTTGACGTACACCGCCGAGAACGGCCCGGCGCCGGCTTTCGCCCAGCGTACCCCCAGCAGCTCCGCCAGCAGCTTCGCCGAAGCAACCTGGTCGCGCGACGGCACGATGGTGTGGTCGAGATGGACGGTCATCGCTGGCGTTCGTGCAGTCGGTCCCTGACGAGCTGGATGTGCGTGTAGAGCGAATAGAGTTCGGCGCCGTACGCATGCGGGATGCGAACCCGGTCGAGCTTGTCCTCGATGCTCTCCAGGCGCGCCGCCAGCGCCGCCCTGTCCCCGTCACCCCGGCGCACCGCGGCCTCGATCATGGACAGCTCTCCATACCAGCGGTAGACCTTGCGGCGCGTGCGCCAACGATAGACCGCCGGAACGATGCGAATGAACGGGATCGCGATGATCAGCAGCGGAATCGCGACGAGGATGAAGCGGTTGACCCAGACGACCGCCCAGAACGGCAGGTAGCGCCGCAGCACGGACGGATTGCCCTTGTAGAAGCGCTCCGCATCCGGCGACAGCGGCAGGTCGAGGTCGCGCGGCGCCGGAAATTCGCCGACGCGCTGCAGCAGTCCGGCGCCGGCGTGCACCTGCTTTGCGGCTTCCAGCAGCAGGTCGACGATGACCGGATGGATCTCCTCCACGGCCACCAGATTGGCAGTGACCGCCAGCAACGTCGTGTCCCTGGGCGGAATGTTCCTGGCAAGGTTGGCCGCGCCCTCGGGCAGCGTCAGCTTGTTCAGGTACGGCATGCGGCGCGCAAAAGCGTCGGCACGCGTGGTGTTCAGCAGACTGATCCCGGGCGCGCGCAATAGCCGCTGGACGCCCGGCGAGTCCGCCGCGGCCACGTAGAACACCGCGTCCACCTCGCCCTTCTCCAGCGCGTCCGCCGCGGCAAGCCCGCCGAGGTCGCTCAACACGGTGGGCGGACCTCCCAGGCCGATATCGCGCAGCAGCGGCAGTGCCACCGCCCGCGAGCCGCTGTTGGGCGGACCGATCGCGATCCGCTTGCCGCGCAGATTTGCACCCCGTGCTCCGGCACTCGACCCGCGGTAGAAGATCCAGGACGGTTCGTAGAACATGCTGCCGAGCGTCACCAGGTCCGGCGCATTTTCGCTGTTCAGGATTCCGCCCTGGACCAGGGCGACCGATACCCCGTCCTTGCGCCCCTTCAGCCGTTCAGCGTTCTCGACAGAACCCGCCGAGGGCCTGAGTTCCAGCGTGATGCCGTAGTCCGCGAGGTGAGCTTTGTAGCGCTGGGCATAGGCGTGGTACGCGCCGTCGGGCGCGCCGGTACTCATCACCACGGTTCTTGGCGGCGCCGGCTGGACATAGTGCGTCAAGGCCCACCCCGCCAGGGCCAGCAACAGCGCCAGCGGAAAGACGATCAGCGCGAGATCGCGGCCGGAGAGTTCCCGGAGATGGCGCAGCATGGAGCGGAATCTACCCGAGATTGAACTCGCGCAGCGCGTGCTCGCGCAATTTCGTCTTCTGCACCTTGCCGCTGGCGGTCATGCCGATTTGTTCGAAGTCCGGAACGATCTTGAGATAACGGGGGACACGAAAATTGGCCGATCTGCCTTTGCACCATTCCACCAACTGCAATTCGGATATCGCAGTCCCCGATTTCAGCGTGACATACGCGCACGGCACTTCCCCCAAGCGCGCATCAGGCACGCCGATCACCTGTGCCGTCTCCACTGCGGGATGCGCGAGCAGCACTTCCTCCACCTCGGCCGGGGCGACATTCTCGCCGCCGACGCGGAACACGTCCTTGAGGCGCCCGACCATGCGCAGGCGCCCGTCCTGCACCAGCTCGCCAAGGTCGCCGGTGCGCAGCCAGCCGTCGGCGGTGAATGCCCTGGCGTTGGCTTCGGGGTTGTTGTAGTAGCCCTTCATCACGTTCCATCCCCGGACCTGTATTTCATTCTCCTGGATGCGCACTTCGACGCCGTCATGCGGCTTGGCCAGGCCATTCACCCGCAGCTCTTCGGCATCGCGCCAGTCGCTCATCACCACGTTCGGCGACGCCTCGGACAGGCCGTAGGCGGCGCAGATGTGCTTCGCGCCCAGGACATCGATGATCTGGCGCATGGTCTGGGGGCCGGCCGCCGCCCAGCCGCCGCGCAGCGAGAGCCTGCGCTTCGGGAAATCCGCGTGCCCCATCAGCATCTGGAACAGGGTGTCGTTGCCCGAGATCAGCGTGCAGCGTTCGCGCTCCATCAATTCGAGCGCCGGACCGGCCTCGAAGGTGGGCAATGTCACGAGGGTCGAACCGGCGACCAGCGACATCAGTACCGAAAGCGTGGACCCGGCGACGTGGAAGAACGGGCGGCAGTTGAAGTAGACGTCCTCGGCACGGATGCCGATGCGCGTGCCCGCCGCCAGCGCGTCGCGCAGCATGTTGTCGTGGGACAGCATCACGCCCTTGGGATAGGCCGTCGTGCCGGAGGTGAATTGAATCAGCAGTACGTCGTCGGGTTTGACGTCGACCGCGGTGTATTTATTGCCGGGTAGTTCATTTGAAATTTCAAATTTCTTTACAGCAAGGCTCTGCACCATCGAACCAAAGTCTTGTTTCAGGAACCGGTCGACATAGAACAGCACCTTGCAGTCGGCCTGCTTGACGCAGAACTCGATCTCCGACGCCTTGAAGCGTGTGTTCACGGGGACTGTCACCACGCCGATCAGCGCCGCGCCGAAGAAGAGCGAGAGCCATTTCTCGTCGTTGCCCATCAGGATGCCGATGTGGTCGCCGCGCTTTAGTCCAAGCGCTTGCAGTGCGCCTGCCGTGGCTTTCGCTTTCTCGAACATCTGCCGGTAGGTGAACCGCCCTGCCTGCGTGACCAGCGCTTCCTTGCCGCCGGCAGCCTGGGCATTTCTTTCGAGAACCTCCGGAAGAATCATGTCTTGCCGAGGTAGTCGCCGGAGCGCAGCTGTTCCTCGATCGCCTCGATCTCCGCCTCGCGCGCGCCCGCCGGGTCGAGTTCGATGCCGCGGTCGATGGTGCGCTTTGCGAGCCGCAGCGCCAGGGGCGCCGCCTTCAGGATGCTCCTGGCGATCACGTCCTTTTCATTGTCCAGGTCCTGCACCACGCGTGAGACGAAATCGGCCTGCTGCGCCTCGTCCGCCGTCAGGGCGCGGCCGGTGAACATCAGGTCCTTGGCGAGGCGTTTGCCGAGGATGCGCGGCAGGCGCTGCGTGGCGCCGACCGTGCCGCGCTGCGCTTCGGGCGTGCGAAAGGTGGCCTCCGGCGTGGCGACGATGAAATCGCAGGCGGCGGCGATCTCGACGCCCGAGCCGATCGCCGCGCCGTGCACCAGCGCGACGCAAGGCATCGGCAGGGCCTCCAGCGCCTCGTAGGCTTCAAAGGCCTTCATGCGCCGCGCGCGGATCCAGTCCTCGGTCATCCCGGTGCGCTCCTTCAGGTCGGCGCCGCCGCAGAACACCGGCCCGTTGCCGCGGATAAAGACGACTCTGATTTCCTCACTCGAGGAAATTTGCATGAGAACGGCAAGGAGAGCCTCGCACATTCCCAGATTCACCGCGTTGCGCACCTCGGGCCGGTTGAGCGTGATGGTGGCGACGCCGCCGTCTACCGAGTACATGATCGTGGAATTCATCGCTTCAGTTCCGCGAGGATCCTGTCGGTGTGCTCGCCGAGCGTGGGCGGGCGGCCGACCTCCGGGTTGTCCCAGCCGAGGAACTTGTAAGGCAAGGCGAGCGCCTTGAATTCGCCCACGCCCGGATAATCGAAGCTGCCCACCAGCCGCCGCGCGCGCACATGCGGATCGCCGAGGATTTCCGCCACATCGTTCACCGGCCCGACGGGAACGTCGGCGTCGTCCAGAAGGGAAAGCAGCTTCGGCCTTTCGATTCCGCTGATTTTCGAAGTCAAAACCTTCATGACCTCATCGCGCCTTTCCACGCGCACGGCATTCGTGTGGAACGCCACGCCCCATTCCGCTATTCCAAGAACCTTGCACAACGGCTCCCAGTGCTGGTCGCTCGCCGTGATGTGCGCGTACTTGCCGTCCTTGCAGCGGAACGTGGCCGAGGGCACGCGCCCGGGATGTTCGGTGCCGAGGCGCGGCGGCACCTCGCCGAGCGCGAAGTAGCGCGCAGCAGCAAGCGTGAGTAGCGAGACCTGCCCGTCGAGCATCGAGAAATCGACGTGGCAGCCCTTGCCGGTGCGCTGGCGCCCGGAAAGCGCGGCGAGGATCGCAATCGCCACCCACAGTCCCGAAGTCAGGTCCGCGACCGGCAGTCCCGGCTTCACCGGTCCGCCGCCCGGCTCCCCGGTCAGGCTCATCAATCCCCCCATCGCCTGAAACACCGTGTCGTAGCCTTTCTTCCCGGCGTAGGGGCCGGTTTGACCGAAACCGGTGCAGGAAACGAAAACAATCTTCTCATTCAAGGAAGAAATCACCCCATAGTCGAGGCCATACCTTGAGAGCGTGCCGACCGGGAAATTCTCGACCAGCACGTCCGCCTTTTCGGCGAGCTGCCGGATGGTCTTCTTTCCTTCGTCGGAGCGCAGGTCGACGGTGATGGACTCCTTGGAGCGGTTGCAGGCGAAGTAATAGGCGCTGTCCTTCGCGAGCTGCGGCTCGAAGCCGCGCGTCTCGTCGCCGCTGCCCGGCTGCTCCACCTTGATCACGCGGGCGCCGAGCTCCGCCAGGATCATCGACGCGAACGGGCAGGCGAGCACCCTGGACAGGTCGAGGATCGTCAGGTGATCGAGCGGTTTCATTTCCTCGTGAACGCGCGCATGCGCCGGTTGGCGTCGCGGCCGCGCTTCAGCGCCTCTTCGAGGCCGAGGTCCGAGACTTCATGGAACAGCCTCTTGGTCTCGGCCATGGCAGGACGGCTGGCCGCCGAGAGCTTTTCCGCCATCGAAATGCTCTCGCCCATCAGGTTCGGCAAGGCGACCACACGATTGACCATTCCCCATTGCAGCGCTTTCGGCGCATCGATCGGCTCCGCCAGAGACACCAGCTCGAAGGCCGCCTTGCGCCCGATCTGGCGCACCAGGTTGCCGAGCACGATGGCGGCGACGATGCCGTGCTTCGTCTCGGGATAGCCGATCTTCGCGGACTCGGCCATCACCGCCAGGTCGCCGGCGATGGCGAGGCCCGCCCCGCCGCCCATGGCAGCGCCATTGATGGCGGTCACCACGGGCTTCGATATCTTCGAAAACACCAGGTGCAGCTGCATGGTGAGCTCCGCGCGCTTCTCGGCGGCCTGCGGATCCTGCAATCCCTTGAACTCCGCGAGATCCGCGCCGGCGCAGAAGCCCTGCCCCGCACCTGTCAGGACGATTGCGCCAACGGATTCGTCCTTGTCAGCAGAATGAAAAGCATCCAGGAGCTGCCGGGTAAGCTCGGTATTCAGTGCATTGCGCTTTTCCGGACGGTTCAGCGTGAGGATCCGAACCGCGCCCCGGTTTTCCACGAGAAGAGTCATAGCACCGCCAGCCGGTTCCGGGCGAACTCCACTTCGGCGACGAGCCGTTTCATGACTTCCGCCGCGGGCAGGATGTCGTCGACCAATCCCGCGCTCTGTCCCGCCTCGACCTTGCCCCACTCCACGTCGCCCTCGAGGGCGGCCTGCTTCAACGACGAAGAATTGAACAATTGGTCGAGATCACCCGATCCGGCACGCTCCGCAACGTCGTATTTGGCGGAAAACGCGTTCTTCAACTGCCGGATCGGATGGCGCCCGCGCCCCACCAGCGCCGTCCCCTCGACTTCCGCCTCGAGCACCGCTCGCTTGTAGTTCTCATGCACGCCCGCCTCGGGCGTGGCGATGAAGCGCGTGCCGAGCTGCGCCGCTTCCGCGCCAAGGGCGAGCATTGCCGCGACTCCCGCGCCATCGGCAATGCCGCCGCTCGCCACCACCGGCAGCTTCACTGCCTTGACCACCCGGCGCACCAGCACCAGCGTGCCGACCTCCGAGGGCGGCGGATGCCCGCCCGCCTCCGCGCCATCCACCACCAGCGCATCGACGCCCGCCGCTTCGGCCTTGCGCGCATGCTCCACCGAAGCCACCACGTGCAGCCACTTGGCGCCAATCGAACGGAAGCGCGCCAGGTGCTCGCGCGGCCCGCCCTGCGAGGCGACCATCACCGGGACCCTGGATTGGAATGCGATATCAAGAAGTTCCGGCGCACGAGGATTGTTCAGCGGAATGTTCAGGCCCCAGGGCTTCTTCGTTCCCGCCTGGATTTCCGCAACGATTCTCTTGAAGTCCTCGATCCGCAGCGGCCCCGCGGCCAACACGCCCAAGCCGCCCGCATTCGATACCGCGATGACCAGCGCCGAGTTGGACGAAGCCCAGCTCATCGCCGCCTGGAAGATCGGATGCTCGATGCCGAGCAGTTCGGTGATGCGCGTCTTCACCCGGCAGCCTTCTCGCGCTGGATGAAGTCGCGTGCACGTCCGGCGAGCTTGGAAAGTGCTTTTTCAAAAATAATTTTTTCATTGGGACTCAAACAGCTCTTGAATGCCTGATCCCGCTCCACCGCAGCCCCGATCAATCCGCCATAGAGCTTTCGGCCGGCCTTGCTCAGGGTGAGCTGGACGCCGCGTCCGTCCTCGGCGTTGCTCGCCCGCGCCACGAGCTTGCGCGCCGCGAGGCCCGAGACCACGCGGCTCATCTGGCTCTTGTGGATGCCCGCCGCCTGAGCGAGGTGGCCGAGCGACAGGGCCTGGTTCGCGGCGCCCAGCAGCGCGACGGTGCGCCATTCCCAGAGGCTAACGCCGTATTCGCGCCGGTAGCGCAGCTCCGCGCCGCGCGACAGCAGGTTCGCCACCCGGTGCAGCCGGAAAGAGAGCAAGTCGCGAATCTCAGTCATCGAAGAAAGGGGTTTCGCCGTCGCCGCGCAGGCGGATGTCAAATCGATAGGAATTGCCGTCCTTGCTGGCGACCAATTTCCTGCGCAAGGCGGCAGGCTGCACGGCATGAAGGACCGGGTCTTCCGCGTCGCTGAAGAACATCACCGTCTGCAGCTGGCGCATCAGGCCGGAATACAGGATCAGGAAATTGATGTGCGGCGCGCGCCCGCGTGGCGCCCCCGGCAGGATGGTCTTGAACAGGTAATTGCCGTCGCCATCGGTGGCGGCACGGCCCCAGCCGAAGAAGCCCGGATTGTCGAAGCGGCCCTGGTGGTCGGCTTGCCAGATCTCCAGCACCGCGTTGTCGAGGCCCGTGCCATCGAGCTGCACCACGCGGCCCCTGACCTCGATGATTTCGCCTTCGGCCTTCCTGCCGCCGACGCTGGTGAGGTCGAACGCCCCTTGCGCGAACTCGCGCGGGAAGAAGGGCCCGAGCGTCATCTCCCCAGACGGGACTAACCGCTTCACGGCAAGCTCGAAGTTGCCCTGCGGCCGCGCACCACGATCTGGTAGTCGTAGACCAGCGCGCCCTGCGGGCCCTGGTGGGTCGGCGCGAGTCTCGCGATGCAGCGTGCGCGCGCCTCGGGGTCGCGAATCGCGTTGAGGATGGCGTCGGCCTCGTTGAGCGGATCGCCGGGGAAGAACATCTGGGTCACCAGGCGCGACAGCCACACCCTGCCCCAGACGGAGAAATGCACATGCGGCGGCCGCCACCAGCCCGCGGCATCGGGCACCGGGTAGGCCGCCGGCTTGATGGTGCGCAATTCGACCAGGCCGCTGTCGCCGGCCACCAGCCGCGCGGCGCCGTAGAAGTTCGGATCGACCGGCGCGCCATGCGAATCGTTCGGATGGATGTAGCGCCCGGCGGCATTGCAGTGCCAGATCTCGACGACCGCGCCGGGGACCGGGGCACCGTCCTCGTCCACCACGCGCGTGCGCAGGTGGATCAGCTGGCCGATGGCGCGCTTGTCGCCGTAGCCTGCGAGGTCGCCGCGCACCGGCTCGAGCCGCCGCGTGAGGTCGGCCGGGCCGGAGAGCTCCGACGCGGTCAGCGGCCGGCGCTGCAGCGGCTGCGACGGCCAGCGCTTGAAGGTCTGGTCGTAGCCCTGCTCGACGCCCTGCGACTGGGTGAGGGGATCGCGTCTTTCAATAACTGAGGGGGTTGCAGGCGTCGTATTGGACATCGTTGACACCGTAAACTATGTCGTTGATACTGTCAACCATGGACGCGGTGACGCTCTGCGAATGCTTTGCGCGCGACGGCTTGCAGCACGAGCCGGCCTTCGTGCCCACCGCCACCAAGCGCGCGCTGGTCGAGCGCTTCGCCGGCCTCGGCTTCCAGCGGGTCGAGGCCACCTCCTATTCGAATCCCAAAGTGGTGCCGCAGTTCGCGGATGCCTCGGAGATGTTGAAGTCATTGGTTCGCCTTCCCGGGGTTTACTACAAAGCCACTTGTGCAAATACCAAGGCAGTCGAACGTGCCCTAGCGGACCTGGATGCCGGCTACGGCGCCAACGAGATCAGCCTGCTCGTTTCGGCTACCGAATCGCATACTAAGAAGAACCTCAACCGCACGCGCGCCGAGCAGTGGCGGAACATCGCGGAGATGGCGGCGGCGGCCGAGGGGCGCTTTCGGCTGGTTGGGACGATTTCGGTAGCTTTCGGTTGTCCTTTCGAAGGCAAAGTCGACGAAACATCCGTGGTTGCCGACGTTGAAGAATTTTCCAGACTGGGAGTGACACATGTCGCACTTGGCGACACCACGGGCGTCGCTACCCCTTCAACGGTAAAAAGCCTGTTCGGAAAAATCGAGGGCGTGACGCCGATCGCGCACTTCCATGACTCCCGCGGCACGGGGCTGGTGAACTATGTCGCGGCCTACGAAGCCGGGGTGCGTCACTTCGATTCGTCGTTCGGCGGCGTCGGCGGCCATCCGGCGAAGGTGAAGTACGGCGGCGGCTACACCGGCAACGTCTGCACCGAGGACCTGGTCAACCTGTTCGAATCGATGGGCATCGCCACCGGCATCGACATGAAAGGCTTGCTCGCCACAGCCGAATTCTGCGAGCAGGCGCTCGGCCGCGAGCTCTACGGCCGGGTGACGCGCACCGGGCTGAATCCCCTGATTACTGCTTAGGGATCTTCGCCGCCTCGACGACCTTGCTCCAGCGCGCAGACTCGCTGATGAAGAAGCTGCGCAACTCGTCCGGCGTGCTCGCGCGGCCGTCGACGCCGAGTTCCTCGAAGCGCTTCTGCACCTCGGGCGCCGCTAGGGCCTTCACCAGCTCCCGCTGCACCCGGTCGATGACCGCCCGCGGCGTCTTTGCCGGCGCGGCGAGCGCATTCCAGGACGACACGTCGTAGCCGGCGACGCCGCCTTCGATCGCGGTCGGCACATCGGGCAGGCCGGGGAAGCGCTTGCCCGCGGTCACGGCGAGCGGCCGCAGCGCGCCCGCCTTGATGCTGGAGAGCAGCGGCGCGACGAAATCAACGCCCAGGTCCACGCTGCCGTTGCGCACGGCGATGACGACTTCGCCGGTGGTCTTGTGCGGCACCACGAGCGCGTCGATGCCCGCCATCGACCGGAACAGTTCCCCCGCGAGGTGCTGGGTGCCGCCCGGCGTGATGGTGCCGATGTTGACCTTGCCGGGATTGGCCTTGGCGTAGGCGATCATCTCCTGCAGGGTCTTCGCCGGCGACTTCTCGCCGGTGACGATGACCATGCTGAAATAGCCCACGGTGGAGATCATGGCGAAATCGTTCACCGGGTCGTAGGGCAGCGACTTGAACAACGCCTGGCTCACGGCATTGCCGTTGGTCAGGAGCAGCAGCGTATGGCCGTCCGCCTCGGCTTTCGCCACCGTCTCGGCGGCGCGGATGCCGCCGGCGCCGGGCAGGTTCTCGACGATGACCTGCTGGCCGAGGCTGTCCGTGAGCTTCGGCGCGAGCGTGCGGGTCGTGATGTCGGCGATGCCGCCGGGTCCGAACGGGAGCACGATCCGGACAGGCTTGCTCGGATATTGGGCGAAGCAAATTCCCGGGACGAGCGTCAGGATTGCCAGTAGCTTTTTCATTTTTTCCACCTCGAATAGACCTTGCGTGCGTTGTCTTCGAAAATCTTCTTCTTGTCGCCGGCGCTGAGGCTGCTGCCCTCGATATAGCGCCGCGTGTCGTCGTAGTAGTGGCCGGTTTCGGGATCGATGCCCCGCACCGCCCCGACCACTTCGGCCGCGAACAGGATGTTATCCGCCGGGATCACTTTCAGCAGCAGGTCGATGCCCGGCTGGTGATAGACGCAGGTGTCGAACCAGACGTTCCTGAGCAGTTCCTTCAGCATCGGCCGCTTCATGTCCTGCGCGAGGCCGCGGTAGCGCCCCCAGTGGTAGGGCACCGCCCCGCCGCCGTGCGGGATGATGAACTTCAGCGCCGGGAAGTCCTTGAAGATGTCCGAAGTGATGAACTGCATGAACGCCGTGGTATCGGCGTTGATGTAGTGCGCGCCGGTGGCATGGAAGTTCGCGTTGCACGAGGAGCTCACATGAACCATTGCCGGGATGTCGAGCTCGACCATCTTTTCGTACACCGGGTACCACCACTTGTCGGTCAGCGGCGGATCGCGCCAGTGGCCTCCCGAGGGATCGGGGTTCAGGTTGCAGCCGATGAAGCCGAGCTGCTTCACGCAGCGCTCCATTTCGGCGACGATGTTCTTCGGCGGCATGCCCGGCGATTGCGGCAACTGCGCCACCGCGACGAATTTTCCCGGATAGAGCGAGCAGCAGCGGTGGATCAGGTCGTTGCAGACCTTGGTCCAGTCGCGGCTGACTTTCTCGTCGCCGACGTGGTGCTCCATGGCGCTCGCCCGCGGCGAGAAGAAGGTGACATCCGTCCCCCGTTCGCGCTGGATCTTGAGCTGGTTGAGCTCCAGGCTCTCGCGGATCTGGTCGTCCGAGATCTTCAGGTCGGTGACCTTGCCTTCCAGCTGGGCCTTTCGCCAGGCGGCCAGCTCTCCGGGGGCCGTGGTGTAGTGGCCGTGACAGTCGACGATCATTGGAACAATTCCTCAACGGTGGGGCGGCGCGGCAGCATCTTCTGCCGGGTGATGCAATCGATGGCGACTTCGAGATTGCGGCGGTTTTCCTCCAGGCCGCAAGGGTTCGCCGCGGGATTGCCCGCTGACGACTTGCTCTCAAGGAACATCTTATAGATGTTGTCCGAAAGACCCTCGTCCATTTCACTTCTGACGACCAACATGTGATTGATCTGGATTGCGCCGAATTTCTTCCGCCACTCCGCCGCCGCGGCCTCGGGATCGGGAAACACCGGCTTCAGGCGCGGATCCGTGGGCGCCGCGCCGAGGATCGCCGCGTCGATCTCGCCCGCCAGCAGCATCTCGGTGACGTCCTTGCCCGAGGCGGCCTTTTCGACGTTCGGCGGATCGCGGAATTCCGCCACGTGCGGCTCTTCGAACGTCACCCACTGGATCTTCGCCAGGTCGACGCCGTACTGGTCGGCGAGGATGCCGCGGATCCACGTGGCGGTCGTCACCGAGTAGGACCGTTGTCCCACGCGTTTTCCCTCAAGGTCTTTTGCAGACTTGAAGCTGTTTCTCTCGGAATTAAAAACCAACAACGGGTGTTGAAACCTTGAAGTCACCACGGCAGGCAGCAGGCGCAGCGGCTTGCCGTGCGCCTTGGCCAGCAGGAAGGTCATGATGGCGAGCTCGGCGACGTCGAACTCCAGGTCCCGGACCACGCGCTTGAACGCCGTGTTGGGAACCTTGACGTCCGCGAAGTCGAAGCCGGCCTTCTGCCTGAACAGCCTGGTGACGGGGTAATCCCCGACCATCGCCTTCAATCGACGGGTCCGTCGATGTACTTGAGGCCCTTCTCCTCCAGCTGCTTCCGCATCGAGTAGATGTCGAGCCCGAGTTCGCCCTTCTGCAGGCGCGCGCGGCTGCCGGCCTCCTTCTTCTCGCGCTCCTCGCCGGCCCGCGCGACTTCCTGGGCTTTCTTTCGATCGACAACGACCACGCCGTCGTCATCGGCGACGATGACGTCGCCCGGCTTCACGTTCACGCCGGCGCAGACCACCGGCACGTTGACCGAGCCGATGGTCGCCTTGACCGTGCCCTTGGCGTTGATGGCGCGCGACCACACGGGGAATTTCATCTCGCTGATCTCGGCGGAGTCGCGCGCGCCCACGTCCAGG
>Ga0315912_10004429_pt1 | contig 13324 bp, 9 predicted proteins | sample VfabasoilMG_FD_204469 | JGI IMG/M metagenome (GOLD analysis project Ga0315912, IMG submission 204469) | Garden soil microbial communities collected in Santa Monica, California, United States - V. faba soil | ecosystem: Environmental > Terrestrial > Soil > Garden | place: USA: California... | reverse complement strand
CGAACTGCTGATCTTGGCCCCGAACGGGCAAGTCGTTGCTTCGAGCGGCGACCGTTCCGATACGGTGGAGCTGCCGCCCGATTGGCGATCGCGATTTCGCAGCGGCGACTTCGTCACGGGCACGCCTTATTGGGACGCTGGCGACAATGGGGCCGAGATGGTCGTTGCGGTTCCGATTCTCGCGGCCGGCGAACGAGTGCTCGGCACTCTCGCGGCCGAAGTCAGCTTGGCCGGTCTCATTGAAACGCTGCGGCAGTTCGCGCCCGGAGAGTCCGGGTTCGCGTCGCTGCTGAATGCGGATGGCAGCTTCATCGTGAGCTCCGCGGGCGGCTCGGCGGATGAAATGCAGCTGCACTATGCGCCCGACGCGATCCAGGCGCAGCTCGACAGCGATGGCACGCCGGTCGAGCTCACCGATCTTCGCGGTGAGCAGGTGCTCGGCAGCATGCGGCGGGTGCCGGTGCTCGACTGGATCGTCGTCGCGGCGATTCCGTCCGCCGAGGTATACGGGCAGCTCGTGCGCACGCGCGTGGTCACCCTGTCGATCGTCATCGGCACGCTGCTCGTCGCTGCCGTGCTCGGTTACGCGCTGGGACTCATCATCGTGCGTCCTCTCGACCGGCTGACGCGGGCGGCGTCGAAAGTTGCGGCCGGCGACCTCGAGGTCGAGCTCGTCGACACGAAGGGTGGCGAAGTGGGGTATCTCACCGAGGTGTTCCGCGACATGGTCGCGCGTCTGCGCACGAGCCGCGTCGAGCTCGAGCGTTTGTCGGTGACGGACCCGCTGACCGGTCTCGATAATCGGCGGCGAATGATGGAGGTGCTACAGAACGAGGTGCTGCGGTCGCGCCGACTCGAGCACGCGTTCGCGGTGATCATGGCCGACGTCGATCACTTCAAGTCGTACAACGACGCGCACGGCCACCAGGCCGGCGACGAAGCGCTGAAGCGGGTCGCGACGGTCTTGCGCGAGTCGCTGCGCGACGTCGACTCGGTCGCTCGCTACGGCGGCGAGGAATTCTTCGTGCTGATGCCGGAAACGACGGTAGACGAGGCGGCGGACCTGGCGAAGCGCGTGCGCGCGGCTCTGGCCAAGCAACCGCCCCTGGCCGGCGCCGTCACGTTGAGCTTCGGCGTCGCTTCCTATCCGGCGCACGGGCTAAATGGTGAGGCGCTGATCGGGGCTGCAGACGAGGCGCTCTACGAGGCCAAGCACGGCGGGCGCGACCGCATCGTCGCGGCGCGCACCGCGTCGCGCGTCAAGGCCGCCCGCGGATGAGGGTCTGGCTGATCCAGCCGCGCCGGCCCGAGTCGTCGACGACGCGCAGCCATTGCTCGGCCGAGGAATACGCGACGACGCGGCTTTGCGCGGGAAGCGTATAGACGACGCCGAAGGTGGTTCCCGGTCCGGAGCGCACGTTCGCGCCCGTCGTCGTCTCGAGCTGCAGCGGCAGCGCAAGCGATCGCTCGTAAGGCCGCAGCGACCCTTGATCGTCTTCGGCGCCTGCGCTCCGCGCGCTCAGCGCGGCAGACTTCGCTTGATTGGCAAGGTACAGGGCACCGCCATAGTTCGCTTTCTCGAACTCGGCGCTCGATTGCTCCGTGAGGTTCCGGATCGCCGCGGCGCCGGCGGCATTGCCCGGCATCGACTGCAACGCTAGCTCGGCTTCGGCGATACCGGATGCGGCTTCCGCACGCGTCGCGACCGATTGCAGCCTCGCCATCGAGCGTACGACCTCACGCCGCGCTTCGTCGAGCTGCGCTTGCAGCTGCTCGAGTTGCGCGGACTTTTCGAGCACTTGCAGCTCGAGGTTTGCGATTCGCCGCTCGTCGGCCGCGTCGGGTATCGGAGCGGGAGCCGCCGCCGGTTGGGCCTCGAGCGCCGTCTCCGCAGGCGGCATGTCGGGTACCGAGGAGACCGGCGTGAGAGTGCAGGCCGTCAATACACATGCCGCCGCCGGGATCGCCAGGCGAACAAGGGTGGGCTTGAGGTGAAGCATCGCACGCAGCCTACCCCCGCAGCGGCGCTCGGCGGCGCGCGATGCGTCACGTTTTCAGGCTCAGCACCGCTTTGCGGCGCACGGCCGCCCCGCGGCGCGGCTCAGTTCTGCGGCGCGACGACGGGGTTCGTCAGCGTGCCGACGCCGTCGTAGGAGCAGGTCATGCGATCGCCGGCCTTCAGCAGGATCGGCGGGTTGCGCGCCGAGCCGACGCCCGGCGGCGTGCCCGTCGCGATGACGTCGCCGGGGCGCAGCGTGACGATATTGCTGCCGTAGACGATCTGCTCCTCCACCGAGTGGATCATCTGCGCCGTCGTGCCTTCCTGCAGCAGCGTGCCGTTCAGCGAGAACTTCATGCCCGTGTTGCCGATGTCGGCGATGAACTCTTTCGGCGTGATGAACGGGCCGAGCGGCGCGAACGTGTCGTGGTTCTTCGTGATGAGCCAATCGGAGCCGAAGCGCGTGTCGCCGCGGCCGCCGCGATCCGACATGTCGTTCTCGAGCGTGTAGCCGAACACATAGTCCATTGCACGCGCTTGCGCGACTCGCGATGCGGGCCGCCCGATCACGACGCCGAGCTCGCATTCCCATTCGATCTGCGTGCGCCCGACGGGTATGCGCACGGCCTCGCCCTCGGCGACGATCGAGCCCGGCAGCTTGATGAACATGAACGGGTTCCAGCGCGTGTCGCCTTCTTTGCGCTCCCAGATGCCGGGGGCGCTCGTCGTGCCGGCCGGGGCTTCGCCGGCCGTCGCCGTGCGAGTGTCGCCTTGGCGGCGCGCCATCTCGAGGTCGTGCTCGCGGTAGTTGACGGCGACGTTCAGCATCGTCGTCGGCATGACGGGCGGCAGGATCTTGAGCGCGCTGACGTCGTAGACGTACGCAGGGCGAGTGTCGCCGACAGTCCGCACGATCTCGACGATGCGCGGCCGCAGCGCGTCGTAGCGCGCGATGAGATCCTTCATGTCGCTCGGCGCGGCGACGCCGGACGCGGGATTCGTGATGGCGCTGTTGGCCGTGCCGAAATCGATGACGACGGCGTCGCGCAGCACGATGCCGACGAACGTGCGGCCTTGCCGCTCGAACGTGCCGAGCTTGAACGGTGTAGGAGCGGGTTGCGCGACGGCCGCCGCCGCGGTGACGAGGGCCGTTAGGAGCCCTCCTGCAAGCGCCAACTTCATGAGTGATTCCCCCAGGTGCGCCCGTGGCAGACGCCACGAGTCGGGGGTCATCCTAACGCGCGCGGCGCCCGCCCCGCCAACGCGTCATGCACGGTTGACGCGGCGCGGACGAAGCAGCAAGAGGAGGGGTAACGCCAGGAGACAGAGGTACATCATGAAGCGGAAGTCGTTCAGATACGCGATCGTAGCCGCTTGCCGCGAGACTTCCGCATTGATTGCGGCGCGGCCGACCTCCGTAGACAGGGCCCAGAGCGGTGGAACGCCGGGTCCCAGGAACGCGTCGCGCAACGGGTTGATGCTCGCACTGAGCTCGGCGTGGCTCTGCTGCACCTCGTGGCCGAGCACGGTCACCACGATCGAGATGCCGACGCTCGCGCCGATGTTGCGGATCAAGCTGAACATCGCGGTGCCTTCGTTGCGGTAGCGCGCGGCCAGCGTCGAGAACGCGATCGTCGACAACGGCACGAAGATGAAGCCGAGGCCGACTCCCTGCACGATGCCCGTATTGATGATCTCGGCAACGCCGATGTCTGCATTCCATTGCGTCATCGCGTGCAGCGACCACGTCATCAACCCGAGCCCGGTGAGCACGAGCAGCCGTGTGTCGACTTTGCCGATGAGCCTGCCGACGATCATCATCGCGACCATCGTGCCTGCGCCGCGCGGCGCCAGCACGAAGCCGGCCGTGAGCACCGGAAAGCCGAGCAGGCTTTGCAGGAACGGCGGCAGCAGCGCCATCGTCGACATCAGCATCACGCCGACCGTGAACATCAGCAGGATGCCCGCCACGAAGTTGCGGTCCGCGAACAGGCCAGGCTCGATGAACGGCTTGTCCGAGGTGAACATGTGGGCCAGGAACATGTAGAAGGCGAGGGCCGCCGTGGCGGCTTCGAGCACGACTTCCGTCGAGTCGAACCAGTCGAGCGTGTTGCCGCGGTCGAGCATGAGCTGCAGCGCGCCGATCGCGATCGCGAGCAGCGCGAAGCCGAAGAAGTCGAAGCCGCGCTTCGCCTGATCCTTCACCTCCGGCACGAACGCCGCGATGCCGAGCACCGCGAGAATGCCGACCGGCAAGTTGATGTAGAACGCCCAGCGCCAGCTGTAGTACTCGGTGAGATAGCCGCCGAGCGTCGGACCCAGAATCGGGCCGACCATGACTCCCATGCCCCACAGCGCCATCGCGGAGCCGTGCTTCTCGCGCGGATAAGTGTCGAGCAACACCGCCTGCGAGATCGGCACGAGGCTCGCGCCGAGCGCGCCTTGTAGCGCGCGAAACGCAACCATTTGCTCCAACGACGTCGCGGCGCCGCACAGCATCGAGGCGATCGTGAACCCGATGACGGATGCGGCGAACAGGCGTTTGCGCCCGAAGCGGTCGGCGAGCACGCCTGTCAGCGGAGTCAGGATCGCCGCGGACACGATGTACGAGGTGAGCACCCACGAGATCTGATCTTGCGTCGCCGCCATGCTGCCCTGCATGTGCGGCAGCGCGACGTTGACGATCGTCGTGTCGACGACCTGCATGACCGTCGCGAGCATGACCGACAACGTGATCATGCCGCGGTTCAGCGGGGCTTCGGTGCCCGCCGTCGCGTCGATCGCCGTGGCGCTCATCGTCCCGTGACCTAGCGGCTCTCGGCGAACGCGGTGTTGCTCGGCAACAGCGCGCGGATCCAGCCTGGCGCGGGCCGTTCGTGACCGGTGTCGATATCGATGATTGCGCTCATGCCGGCACGCAGCTCCGGATCGTCACTGCGCGCGTCGATCGCGATGCGCACCGGAATCCGCTGCGCGACCTTGACCCAGTTGCCGGTGGCGTTCTGCGCCGGGATCACGGAGAACTCCGCGCCCGTCGCTTGGCTGATGCTCGCGACGCTGCCGCGCCAGCGGCGATCGGGATATGTGTCGAGACGTATGTCGACGGGCTGGCCGACGGCGACGTGGGTCAAGTCGGTCTCTTTGAAGTTCGCCTCGATCCACATGCCGCGATCGGCGACGATCGTCATGATCGGTGCGCCGGGCTGCACGTGGTGGCCGACCGTCGGCACTTGGCTCGCGATGCCGCTGAACGGAGCGCGCACGACCGTGTGCTCGAGATCGAGCTCGGCAGCGTCGCGCACCGACTTCGCGGCGAGGTACGCCGCCTGCTCGGTCACGGGCCGATCGAGGTCGCCGCCTAGGCGCGCGCGGATCGCATCCAGCGCGCGCTCGGTGACCTGAATCTCCTGGTTCGCGACGTCGCGTTCGTGGCGTTGCTCGTCGACGTCCACATCGGAAGTGAGCTTTCGCTCCGCAAGCGCAGTGAGCCGGTCGAGCTCGCGCTGCTCGTAGGCCGCGTTCGTGCGGGCGAGCGCGAGCTGCTCGAGCGATTGCCGGTACGACGCCTTGGTGCTCTCGACGAAATCATTGATCGCTGCGAGTTGGGCGTTGCCGCGATCGAGCGCGACGCGGAAGGCGCGGTCGTCGATCGTGAACAGCACGTCGCCGGCCTCGACGCGCTCGTTCTCGTGCACGTTCAGCGTGGCGATCGGACCTGCGACTTCCGCGCTGATGACGCCGACGTCGGCTTTGACGTACGCGTTGTCGGTCCCGACGATTCGTCCCGACGTGTAGTAGACGTAGGCGCCGACGACGAGCGCGACGAGCGGCCCTGCGAGCAGCAGGATCGAGCGCAGCGGACGACGCCGAGCGCGAGCCGCGGGCGGAGCTGGGGCCGCGGGCGCAGCCGGAGCGGCGGGTGCCGCCAGGGTGGCGGATGCCGCAGCGCTAGGCGCGGGCGCGGAGGGGCTTGGCGAGTCTTGTTCGGCCATGACGAGTCATTCCTGATGGTTCCGGTGCAACCGCCGCAGTTTCGGCGGTGGTCAGGTTCTGCTTTAGCTGCTCGAGCGTGGCAACGAGTTGCCGCTCCGCGCGTGGCGCGATGCCGCGCGTCGCCTCCTGCAACGTAGCGGTGCCGAGGGCGTGCAGCTGCTCGAGGATCGGCTGCGACTGCGCCGTGAGGTAGAGCTGCACGGCGCGGCGGTCGAGCGGATGCGTGCGCCGCTCGACCCAGCCGGCGCTCTCCATGCGGTCGATGAGGCGCGTCAGCGTGATCGGCTGAATCTCGAGTCTCTCGGCCAGCGTCGCTTGCGTCATCCCTTCGTTGCGCGACAGGTGGATGATCGCCCGCCACTGCGCCTGCGTGAGGCCGAGCGCCTGAAGGCGCCGGTCCATGCTGCGCCGCAGCAAGCGGGCCACGTCGGCAACTAGGAAGCCGAGGGAACGCTCGTTGAAGAGGGGGGTGGTCATTCAGATCCTGGTTAATATAAGCATGCTCATGATAAGCCTGCTCAGGCGGGCCCGCAAATCGGTCTTGCCGGCAGGGGAATCTTCGGTTGCAGTCCGCACGGCAGTTGGGGATTAATAGCGAAAGCGCTTGAATTTCCTGGGGGGAACGTTGGACATCAAGCTTTCGCGTCTCGCTGCGGCGAACGCGGCCGTGCTATTGGCCGGCAGCGCGAGCGCCCATCACGGCTTCGGCAATTTCGACCGCACCCGCGAGGTCGCGCTCGAAGGCACGATCACCAGCATCGACTTCGTAAATCCGCACGCCTACGTCTACTTCGAGGCCGCGAACCCCGACGGCAGCAAGGTCGCGAAACGGTGCGAGATGCGCGCCGCGACGGTGCTGCGCCGCTCCGGCTGGTCGGCCGAGATGTTCAAGGCCGGCGAGCACATCAAGATCGAGGGCGCGCCCGATCGGTTCGACGTGAACTCCTGCTACGTGCACACGGTCGTGTTCGCCGACGGCACGACAGCCGATAGGTACGCGCAGCTCTCGAAGGGCGCCGCACCGGCGGCGGCGCCTGCAGCGCCGCGCGCCGCGCGGCTCCCGAGCGGCGAGCCGAACCTCACGGGTGATTGGGCGCCAGAGCAGGTCGTCATGACGGATCCGCGCGGCCGCAGCGGCTCGCTCGTGCCGGTGAGCCGCGTCGAAGAGTTCGAGGCCGGCGCGACGGCCGCGCCGGCGGGCGGAGGTGCGGGCGGCGGGCGCCCGCGCGTCACCTACACGGACGCGGGCAAGGCCGCCGCCGACGCGTTCCGCGGCGGCACGACCGAAAACCCGCGCATGCGTTGCGAGACGACGAGCATCCTTTTCGACTGGACGTTCGACGGCCCCGTCAATCGCATCACGCAGAGCGGCGACACCATCACGCTGCAGTACGGCCAGCTCGGGTTGACGCGCACGATTCACATGAACGCGCAGCACCCTTCCAACATCGAGCCGAGCCGCGCCGGTCACTCCGTGGGCCGCTGGGAGAACGACGTGCTCGTCGTCGACACCGTGGGTTTTGCCGAGGGCTATCTGAACCCGCCGATCAAGAACAGCGAGCAGCTCCACGTCGTCGAGCGGTTCACGCTCGATCCGAGCGCAATGACGATCTCGCGCGAGTACACGGCGACTGACCCGGTCTACTACACGGACCAGTACACGGGCCGCGATTCGATCGGCGTGGCCGATCTGCCGTACGCGCCCGACGCGTGCTCGGAGCTCACGTTCGTCGACTTCTCGGCCGACGGCACCGCGCCCGACGCGAATTCGGGCGGCCTCGGCCCGCCGGGCGCCGCGGCCGCGCCAGCGCAGAACACGTCCGCGGCACCGGCCGCGACGGCGACCGAGCCGGCTGCGAAAGAAGAAGCCGCGTGGTGGGAATTTTGGAAGTGGTTCGACTGAAGACCAGCACGATCCGGAAGCAACGAACACAACAAGCGCCGTCGAGACGGCGCGCTTCGAGACGGGGAATGCCATGCGCCGATCACTAGGTCTTACTCTCGCGAGCTTGGCGCTCGCCATCACAGCGGCTGCGACAGCGAACGCCCAGACGACGGGTGGCCGCGAGTTCGTGCCCGTCACGGACGCGATGCTGCAGAATCCCGCGCCCGGCGACTGGCTCATGTGGCGCCGTACGTTGAACGGCTGGGGCTACAGCCCGCTGACACAGATCGACAAAGACAACGTCAAGAGCCTGAAGCAGGTTTGGGCCCACGCGATGGGCACGGGCATTCAGGAGTCGACGCCGCTCGTCTACGACGGCGTCATGTACGTGCCGAACGGCGGCGACTACGTGCAAGCGTACGACGCGAAGAGCGGCCTGCTGCTCTGGGAGTACAAGCGCCAGTATCCCGAAGGCGTGCGCCCCGGCACGAATCGCAATCTCGCGATCTGGGGCACGACCCTGATCGATGCCGGCGGCGACAACTCGATGTACGCGATCGACGCGCGCACGGGCAAGCTCGTGTGGGAGACGAAGGTCCTCGAGCCGACGCTGCCGGCGCGCGCGAGCTCGGGACCGATCATCGCGGACGGCAAGGTCATCACGGGTCGGCAGTGCCAACCGCAGGCCACGCACGAGTCATGCGTCGTCACGGCGCATGACGCCAAGACAGGCAAGGAGCTTTGGCGTACGCGCACGATCCCGCGCAAGGGCGAGCCCAACGACGAGTCGTGGGGGAACGTGCCGATGAACGAGCGCTGGCACGTCGGCACTTGGATGGTGCCGAGCTACGACCCGGAACTCGATCGCATTTACGTCGGCACGTCGGTCACGATACCGGCGCCCAAATTCATTCTCGGCGGCAGCGACAAGCAGCACCTCTATCACAATTCGACGCTCGCGCTCGATCCGAACAACGGCAAGATCGTTTGGTACTACCAGCATCTCAACGACAACTGGGATCTCGACCATCCGTTCGAGCGCCTGCTCGTCGACACGGCCGTGGCCCCGAATCCGAGTGAGGTCGCGTGGATCAATCCGCGCGTGCGGCCCGGCGAGCGGCGCCAGGTCATCACGGGCATCCCGGGCAAGACGGGCATCGTCTATACGCTCGACCGCAAGACGGGCGAGTTCCTGTGGGCGCGGCCGACCGTGTTCCAGAACGTCGTCAAGAACATCGACGGCGCGACCGGCAAAGTCGAGAACGATCCGGCGCGCGTGCCGTCGGCATCCGGTCAGTCGTTCATGGTATGCCCCGGCACGAACGGCGGTAAGAACTGGCCGGCCGGTGCGTACAGCCCACGCACGAACGCGATGTACATGCCGATGCAGAACATGTGCATGAACGCGACCGTGGGTGCCGGCGAGCGCGACCCGAGCAAGGTCTACGGCTTCAATTCGGAGTACATCGCGGCTCCGGGTGCGGAGAACGTGGGCGTTGTCTGGGCGATCTCCGCGGAGACCGGCAACACGGTGTTCAAGCACGAACAGCGTGTCGGCGTCATGTCGCTCGCCGCGACGGCCGGCGGTCTCGTGTTCGGCGGCGACGTCGCCGGCAATTTCCGCGCGCTCGACGACACGACCGGCGAAGTGCTGTGGGAGATGAACATCGGGGCGCCGGTCAGCGGCTATCCCGTGTCGTTTGCCGTCGACGGCAAGCAGTACGTCGCCGTCACGACGGGTCAGTCGCTCGTCGGGTCGGCCGCTCGGCGCGTGACCCCGGAGCTGACGGGCGAGTCGCCGCCGGCGCAGGTCGTGGTGTTCGCGTTGCCGTAGCGAGGTGAAGAGCATGCGCGCTAGCCAATGTATTGTGACGTTCGCGGCGTCGTTTGCGACCACGGTCGCTGCGTACGCTCAAAACCCCGAAGTCGAGCGCCACGTCGCGGCCGCTCGTGCCGCGGCAGGTGAGCACGCGCCGATGGTGGACCGATTGTGTCCTCGTCCCGTTGCGGCGCAACCCGCGGCTGCGCCGCCGGCGGCGGCAGGCAACCGCGGTGCGCCGTCCACACCGCCCGCGCGCGACTCGTGGCACGCGGAGCCCGTCAAGGTGTTCGACAACTTCTACTTCGTTGGCATGACGGAATTCTCGGCGTGGGCCGTCACAACGAGCGAAGGCATCATCGTCATCGACCCGTTGTTCGACTATTCCGTCGAGGACGAGGTCGTCGGGGGGCTGCGCAAGCTCGGGCTCGATCCGGCGAATATCAAATACGTGCTCGTGAGCCACGGCCACCTCGATCACGTGGGCGGCGCGAAGCTGTTGCAGGAGCGGTTCGGAGCGCGCGTGCTGCTCTCGGCCGCCGACTGGGACCTGCTCGAGCGCGACAACCCGCCGTGGAAACCACGCCGCGACGTCGAGATCACGGATGGCATGAAGCTGACGCTCGGCGACACGACGCTGACGATGTATCACACGCCGGGCCACACGAACGGCACCGTATCGACGCTGATCCCGCTGCGTGACGGCGCGGCGCGGCATGTCGGCGCGCTCTGGGGCGGAACGCTGTTCAACTTCGGTCCCGATGCCGCGCGCTTTCGCGCGTACGCGGAGTCGGCCGCGAAGTTCCGCGACATCGCGACAGCGGCGGGCGCCGACGTCGTGCTCTCGAATCACACCGACTACGACGGCACGAAGCAGAAGCTGCCGGCACTCGCGGCGCGCCGCGCGGGTGCGCCGCACCCGTATGTCGTCGGCACCGACTCCGTGCGCCGGTATCTCACGGTCGCGAACGAGTGCGCGCAGGCCGCGCTCGCGGGTATGCAGTAACGGCGGTGCTCGCCAAGAACGCTTTCCTCGCCTCGGTCGTCGCGATCGCTTGCAGCGCGTGCGCGGGGATGCAATCGAAGCCGGGTGTCTACGAGATCACGAGAGACTCGATCAAGGAAGGGCCGCGCAGGATTCCGCTGATCTACGCCAAGCCCGCGACAATCAAGCATCCGGATTACCTCGTCGTGTTCGCGACCGGCGACGGCGGGTGGCGCAGCGTGAGCCTGGATGTTTTCGATCATCTCGCGGCTCTCGGCTACATGTGCGCCGGCGTCGACTCTCCCGACGCGCTGAAGCTCATAAAGCGCTCAGGTGAAAAGATGAGCACGGCGCAAGCCGCGCAGCGCGTGGGGGATTCGTTCGCGGAGGCCAGAAAGGAGTTCGGTTTACCCGCGTCGACGCCGGTGATCGTCGTCGGTTACTCGCGCGGCGCGACGCTCGTCGCGTTCTCGGCCCTGCACCCGGAGCTTCGCGACCAGGTCCGCGGCGCGATCGCGCTCGCGCTCACACGCGAAGCCGATTATTTGCAGGCGCCGCCCGCCGAGCGAGCGCCCGATGTGCTGGTCGACGACGAAGGCCGGATCCAGATCTACCCCGCGCTCAAGTTCTTGGGCTCGAAGCCGGTCGCGGTCATCCAGTCGACGAACGACCCTTACGTCGCGGCGGCCGAGGCGCGCGAGCTGCTTGGCCCCGATACGCCGACGTTGCGCCTCTACGAGGTCGAGTCGAGCAATCACCGCTTCGGCGGCGCGCGCGACGAAATGATCGGGGACGTTGACGACGCGCTGCGTTGGATCGAGGAATCACGTAGCGACGCGCCGCGATAGCTTACGGCGCGGAAGCCAGTTGCGGCGCCGGTTCCTTCGGCCGCGATGCGAAGTGCGACCCGAAGCGTTCGAGATACACGAAGAGGACCGGCGTGATGTAGAGCGTCAGGAGCTGCGAGAGCAGCAAGCCGCCGGCCACGCACACGCCGAGCGGCCGCCGCGAGTCCGCGCCCATGCCCGAGCCGAACACGATCGGCAGCGTGCCTACGAGCGCCGCCATCGTCGTCATCATGATCGGCCGGAACCGCACGAGCGCGGCTTCGTACACCGCGCGCTCGGGCGACACACCGGCCTCCGAGCGCAACTTCTGCAGCGCGAAGTCGACCATCATGATCGCGTTTTTCTTTACGATGCCGATCAGCATGATCATGCCGACGAACGCGTACAGCGTCACCGGCATCCCGGCGATCCAGAGCGTGACCAGCGCACCGAGCGCCGCGGACGGCAGCCCGGAGAGGATCGTGAGCGGGTGGATGAAGCTTTCGTAGAGAATCCCGAGCACGATGTAGACCACGACGATCGCGATGGCGAGCAGCACGCCCATGTTCGCCGTCGTCTCCTGGAACGCGCCCGCCGTGCCTTGGAAGGTGCCCGTGATCGTCGCCGGCACCGCGACCTCACGGCTCGCCTGGTCGATGCCGCGCACCGCGTCGGAGAGCGCGTAGCTTTCGGCCAGGTCGAACGAGATCGTGATCGCCGGCAGCGAGCCCGAGTGATTGATGCTCTGCGGGATCGTGCCGCTCTCCGCCTTTGTGACGGCCGCGAGCGGCACGAGCTTGCCCGAGCTCGAAGTCAGATACAGCGTCTTCAGAGAATCCTGGTCGCGTTGCAGCTCCGGCAGCAGCTCGAGGATCACCTGGTATTGATCGTTCGACGCGTAGATCTGCGAGATCTGCTGGCCGCCGAAGGCGTAGCCCATCGCCGCCTCGATGAGCTGCGGGGCAACACCCAGCGCGGCGGCTCGGTCACGGTCGATCTCCACCTCAACCGACGGCGCGGCGCGGTCGAAGTCGCTGTTCACGCCCACGAAGCCCGGCATGGTCTGTAGCTTCGCCTCGAGCCGCGCCGCGACCTGCTCCAGCTCGTCGAGATCGATGCCCTGCAGCGTGTATTGGTAGCTCGAGCGCGAGCTCCGGCCGCCGATGCGCAGCGACGGAGGATTCGTGACGAACACGTTCGCGCCCACGATACCGCTGAGCTTCGGCCGCAGCTCGCGAGCGACTTCCTCGGCCGACAGCGGGCGATCGCGGAGCGGCTTCAGCATTGCGCGCACGCTCGCGCTGCTCGAGCCCGCGCCGCTCGAGCTCACTTGCAGCATTGCGCCGAGAGCGTTGGGATCTGCATTGACCACAGCGGCGACCTGCTTGCCGTAGTCCACCATGCGCTCGTAGGACGTGCCGTTCGCGGCTTGCACCGAGATCTGCAAAATGCCCGTGTCGTCGCTTGGCAAGAAGTCCTGCGGGCTCACGAGAAACAGGCCCACGGTCGCTACGACGCTGGCGACGAACAACCACGCGATCGTCGGCTTGTGGCGGAGGCTCCACTGCAGGCTCCGCTCGTAGGCGCGTTGCAGCGCGTTGAACGCGTTCTCGCTCACGCGCTCGAACCGCCCCGGTTTGCGATCGACCGCCGGGGATGGCGGAAGTGCCGCGAGCGCAGGAGCGCGCTCGCGGCCGTGCGAGCCGCGCAGGAAGCGCGCGGCGAGCATCGGCGTGAGCGTCACGCTCACCACACCCGACACGAGCACGGCGATCACGATCGTCACGGCGAACTCGTGCAGCAGCCGGCCGACGAT
>Ga0315912_10004428_pt1 | contig 13325 bp, 9 predicted proteins | sample VfabasoilMG_FD_204469 | JGI IMG/M metagenome (GOLD analysis project Ga0315912, IMG submission 204469) | Garden soil microbial communities collected in Santa Monica, California, United States - V. faba soil | ecosystem: Environmental > Terrestrial > Soil > Garden | place: USA: California... | reverse complement strand
CACTTCTCCTAGTTCTCTCAAATTCGATGGAGGCCCAATGGGCAAATTTGGCGGCGTGACTATATTGATTTTGTTTCTTGTCGTAATGTTTTTTCGCCAAGCGATCGGTCTCTACGTCGACTGGCTGTGGTTCCAAGACGTTGGCTACGGCCAGCTCTTTGCAACGATCTTATCGTACAAGTTCGCACTCGGCACTGCCGCCGGTACGCTGTTGGCCCTAATGATTTATGTCAATTTGAAGATCGCTTCGTCTTCATCAGGTGGATTTCGCTACTCGAGCACGGAAAACATTATTGAGCTGCCGCCGCCAGAACTCATCGATCCCATCCTCAAGCGGCTGCTCCTTCCGGGTGCGCTCCTGATCGGGCTGATGGCAGCACCCCAAGGCGCGGCGAGCTGGGAACAACTGTCTCTATTTATCAATCGGGTTTCGTTCAACATGACAGATCCCCAGTTCGGCCGCGATGTCAGTTTTTATGTGTTTATCTTGCCCTGGCTGCAGATCGTTTATCATTGGGCGATTTTCGCCATCGGTCTGACCGCCGTGGCTAGCGCCGCCGTCTACCTGGTTTATCGCGGTATTGAGTACACCGCGCGCGGACTTTTTCTGGGTGAGCGCGCGCGTAGTCATCTGCTGATCCTGTTGGGTGTGTTCCTATTGATCAAGGCCGGCGGCTACTACCTCGACGCTTTCAATCTGTTGCATTCGCCGCGTGGCGTTTCTTTCGGCGCGAGCTTTGCCGATATCTATGGCACGCTACCGGCGCTGCGCGTGCTGACGTTTTTGGCTCTGATCGCGTCGGCGCTCTGCTTCGCGCAGATAGCCCGCACTGGATATAAATTTGTCTTCCTCGGCGTCGGAGTCTTGGCGGCGGTGCACTTATTGGGTCTCAATGCCTATCCGACGCTTTTGCAGCGCTTCCGCGTGACACCCAATGAAATCGAGGCGGAACGGCCCTTCATCGAGCGCAGGATCAAATTCACCCGCCTCGCCTTCGGCCTGGATAGGATTGAAACCAAGGAGTTTCCGGCTGATGAGCAGTTAACCGCGGCAGACTTGAAGCGGAATGAATCGACTATTAATAATATCCGCCTATGGGACCATCGGCCGCTGCTGACCACCTACGCCCAGTTACAGGAGATCCGGCCTTATTACAAATTCGTCGACGTCGACAATGATCGCTATGTTATCGACGGCACTTATCGCCAGGTGATGTTGTCCGCCCGCGAGCTGTCGCATCGGCATCTGCAAAGTCAAAACTGGATCAATGAGCATCTGACTTTCACGCATGGCCACGGCGTGGTCTTTGGACCGGTTAATCAGGTGACTTCTAGCGGCCAACCCGAGTTTTTCATCAAGGATATTCCACCGCTGGCGACTACCTCACTCAAGATTACCCGTCCCGAGATTTATTTTGGCGAGCTCGCCACTGATTATGTTCTGGTGCGAACCAAGTCGCAGGAATTGGACTATCCCGCCGGCGATCAAAATGTTTACACCACCTACAAAGGGACAAGTGGTGTGCCGATCGGCAGCTTGTGGCGCAAGTTGGTCTTCGCCGCGCACCATGCGTCCATGCGCATCCTGCTGTCACAGGATCTGACCAGCGAAAGCCGAATTCTCTACCATCAACAGATCCAGGAGCGGATCAAAAAAATCGCCCCATTTATCACCTTTGATCGCGACGCTTATATCGTCATTGCCCAGGGCGGCAGGCTATTTTGGATCGTCGACGGCTACACCAACTCGGACCGTTTCCCCTATTCCGAACCGCTGAGCCGGCAAGGAACGAATTATGTACGTAATTCGGTCAAGGCCGTGGTCGACGCCTACAACGGCACGGTGGAAATTTACCTGAGCGACCCAACGGATCCGATCATTCAGTCATTCGCGAAGATTTTTCCGCGAGTATTTAAGCCCCTCGACACCATGCCCGAAGATCTGCGTGCCCACGTGCGCTATCCCCAGGATCTCTTCACCATCCAAGCCCATGTCTACGCCACTTACCATATGCAGGACCCGCAAGTGTTTTTTAACAAGGAGGATCTCCTGAGTATCCCGCGGCGAAACGTGGAGGGCCGCGAGAGCGAAATGGAGGCCTACCACACGATCATGCGCCTGCCGGGGGAGGAGAAAGAAGAATTTATTTTACTGCTGCCGTTCACGCCCAATAAACGGGACAACATGCGCTCCTGGCTAGCGGCGCGCAGCGACGGCAAGAATTACGGCAAGCTCACCGCGCTGGAATTTCCCAAGGCAAAACTTGTCTATGGCCCCAAACAGATCGATGCCCGGATCGATCAAGATACCACCATCTCCCAACAACTGACCCTGTGGAGCCAGCGCGGTTCTCAAGTCCTCCGCGGCAGCCTGCTTGCCATCCCCATCGAAAAATCCTTGCTTTACGTGCAACCGATCTATTTGGCCGCGGAGCAAGGCTCCTTGCCGGAATTGAAGCGGGTGGTGGTGGCCTTCGGTAACCGCATCGCCATGGAAGAGACTCTCGATACAGCGCTGCAGCGAATTTTCGGCACCAAGCCGGCGGCTGAGACGCCACAACCTGCCAGTACGGCGGCTCCGACACCGGTCAAAGCCGATCAAACCTTGGCACGCCAGGCATTAGACCATTTCCAGCGTTCCCAGGAACTCCTCAAGCAAGGCAACTGGGCCGGCTACGGCGAAGAGCTGAAAAAAGTCGAGGGCCTGCTCAACGAGATGCAAAAGAGCCGTTAGGACGAGGCCATACGGAGTAACAGAACTGCTCAGCGTTTACCGATTGTGGGGATCGGCGTGATAGCGGCCGCTGACGAGCAAATCCTCGGCGCTGCGCAGTATCGCCAAGCCGTTCTGAGTTCGTGCCGCTTGGGTCGCACGCATTGCAATCTGCGTCCAGGGTTTGCCGTGGGCGGCGCGCTCGTACGCCAGCCTGTCGCCCGATTCGCGCAGCACAATCAATTCCCGATCCGTGACGATGCCGTAGCGCTTCTTCTTATAGATAACTATGGCGAACGGATCTTCCGCTTGCGGTTTGCGAATGTCGCGGCCGAAAAATGCGCTACGGTATTCACCACCGACGATTCCCATGATAGTCGGCGGTAAATCCATCTGGCTGGCTACAATGGAAATACGGCCGGCATCCACATGTTTCGGCGCGAGAAACAGCGCCGGGACGATGTATTCGTCGATCGGAATAAGTTCGTTGCCGCGCAGGTGCACACCATGATCGCCGACAAATACAAATAGCGTATTGTCGAAATAGCGGGCCTGGCGCGCCAGGCGAATGAATTTGCCGATGCAGCAATCCGCGTAAAGAAAGTTATTGAGCTCATTGAGCTCAAAGCCCGGCGGCGCCTTGGTGTCAGCGGCCAGCGGGTCGATCTTGCCCGCGGGGAACTGCCAGGGCGAGTGCAACGATACCGTCAACAGGGTGGCAAAAAACGGTTGGCCGGCCTCATGGTAGCGGCGGAACTCGTCATCGGCCCGTTCGAACAAATCTTCATCGGATACACCCCAGGGGGTCTTGTAGTATGGCGACGGGAAATCTTTCTCTTCGATAAAGCGGTCAAAGCCGTTCCCGAGAAAGAAGCCGAGCATGTGATCGAAAATCCCCTGGCCGCCGTAAATAAAGCTCGTCGCATAGCCGCGCTGTCTGAGCACGCTTGCCAACGTGGCAAAGTTTTGCCGCGCCTGCGGCCGCTTGACCACACCTTCGCCAGGCAGCGGCGGGAACGAGCAAACCGCCGCTTCCAGTCCCTGGATCGTTCGCTCTCCGGTGGCGTAGCAGCGTTCCAATAACAAGCCTTCTTGGGCCAGCCGATCTAACTCCGGCGATAGCGCCGGCAGGCCGCCCAGACATCCGGTCAGCCGTCCGGTAAAACTCTCCATTATGACCACCACCACGTTGAGGGGTGCCGGTGGCGCAGAGCTAGCAATTCGGCGCGCCAGTGGGTTCGGGCCATCGTCAGTGAATGGACCGTCCTGAGATAGCATCCGGCGGACAACACCAAACGCTTCATCGGCGGATGGCACTTGGGTTACGCTCTTGAGCGCAGCGAACTCATTTTTCGCCCGCTGGCTCCACTCGTAGAGCAGATTGAATATCCCGCAACAGGCAATCTCATTGGCGATCCGATTGGTCGTAAACGACGCCAAACTCGGATTGAGCGGCCGGTGATCGAAGGTACCGCGGCTAGCGAACCCCGCTAGGAGAAGCCAAAGAAATGTCACACCGCGATCCCACAGCCACATGGAATCGTTTCTCACAGTGCCGACCTGCGCCATTGGAGCCAGCAACTGCACGGCAATAACCGCCAACCACGCGCCAGTGAAGCTTAACACGACTATGCGCACGAGCGGATAAGCTTTGGCGACGGCCCTGAGAACTTCGCGATCCGCGCCATGTTCAAAGACCAGATAATTGGGACGGAAATCATAGAAGCGAAAGAAATAAATCCCGGCGATCTCGGCGAAAAAAAGCGTCAAGTAGACAATGCCGAGGTACACCCAGTAGAAAAACCGACTGGCAAGCAGCCAGCCATCCGGCAGCGCCAAAGCAGCAAATGCCAAAGGCAAGCAAACCCGGCTGACAATTATGCCGTCAAGCCGTAGACCGATCCAGAACAATTTCAACTTCTGCCCGAGCGTCAGGCACCGCATATCCGCACGTCGCTCCCAATAGAGCCACAGGCGAAAACCCGACAAAATCACTATGGCGACGAGACAAATGGCGATGGATAGTGTGGTGCGCGGCATTTCAAATATTTACAGGGTGCGGGCTTCGCGGGAATTAGAGACCAAACAGTGAGAAAAACAACCTTGCTCGCTCGGCGATCGTGAGATTGCTGATGACGTTCCAGAAATTGATGACGGCGAAAAACGTCCAAACCCCGGCAATGCCGCGCAGACGGCGCAAACGCTGCGACGCGCCGGCTGGCATCACGTGCGCCCGGCTGCGTTGACGCTGCTGGCGCAGCATGGAGACCGCGATACCGCTGGCGAGCATACCACAGTAGATCAACCGCGCACCAAGTAGCCGCCAGAGTTTGCTCCACTCCCCGAAGATCAACGGCTCTTTGTGCTGCAATAAATGATAATACATGTTGCCGACAAAGGCGGCGGCGAAAACTGCGCTGATGACCCGTAACCGCGGCGAGTTCCGAAAATAGCGCGCGTAAATCGGCAGGAAAAAAAACTCCATCATCAATTCTTTGAAGTAATAATAATAACGGTTCCAGAACTCGACGATGGTTTGCGCCAACAGCGGCTTATAGGTATTACGAAAAATATTGAAGCCAAACAGCCGGATCACGCCGACCCAGACATGCCCCTTGGCCGCCAGCGAAAGTGTCTCCCAGATCAATTCGAGATATAGGCTGAGCCATACTTGCACCAACGGCAGCGCCATTTGCTCACTGAGGATTTGCTTCAGCCGCGGGATACCAAGAGTGTAACGGCGGAACAGCGCGTTGAACGAACTTTTGGGATCGCCGTAAACCAGCGCGCCGATCAGTTCCAAAAAGACGGACCACAGCGCGACCAGGAGCAACAGTTTGAAGCCGCCGAGTAGGGTCCGGGCATAGCTTTCCGGCGTCTGCGCCACCATACGGGATAAATAGTCATGGCCCTTGCCGGGCGGTGTATTGGTGCCGTCCCAAATCGGCCAGATATAAAAAAGATGATCGCGAAATTGGCTGTTGAGCGCCTTGCCGCGCTGACCCGACAAAAGCATATAGCCCGCACGCCAGATCAAGTACGGAAACGATGCTGCAATCACCGACAAAACGGCTAAACTTAATCCGCCTCGCTCCGGGAAAAACCACAGGAACCCCAGCAGCAGCCAGAACAGTAAATGGAAACAAATCTGCGGACGCCTTCGCACGTTCGGCGGCAGATCTTTGAAGTTGATAGCGGCACGGTAGAGGGCGTAAATGAGGCCGAGTAAAAACACAAACGCTAAGCCATGCTCCAGCCACGGCGCCAGTGCGCGATAGTCGCGCCACTTCGCATTGCGGCTGAAGACGCCAACCGCGCCGGCAATCATCGCGCCGTAAAAAAGCACCGACTTGCGCCGTTCCGGACTCAGCCAGATCACCCAGGGTTGGGCGCTCAGCCAAGCAATCAGCCGGCGGTTTTCATGGAACTGCGAAATAGTCCGGTAAGCCGCGCGCAGACCGATGACATTCATGACGCCGATTCGCGGGCGATCAACGCGAGGATGGAATTGACCGAACGCAGGTCATCGGGATCGATGCCGCGTTCATTAAAGTCAACGCGATAGGTTTGCTCCAAATAGGTAACGATCTGCAGGAGCGCCAACGAATCTATCAGGCCAGACTCCACCAAACCCGATTCTTCGTCGATGGCCGCGAGCGGATAGTCTGGTCTTTGAATCGTCCGCAAGAATTCAATCAGCTCTAGCCTATGCCGGTCCCGGTCTGTCATTGTACACTTCCAACGATTGATTTTTTTTAATTTATCGTCGCCATTTGACCCCTATGTTCCGCGCCGCAACAATCCAACCAAATCTACTGGCTTTAAGGCCGCACAAAGCTCCTGCACCGTGTCGCGACTCACCTTTCCCCGCGAATTTTTTGGCAGCTCCCCGACGACATACCAGCGCTGGGGTATTTTGAATTCTGCTAGATGTTCTCTGAGCCATGCATGAAGCTGACGGAGAGTCGCGTCATCATGCTGGCTCAGCACCACCGCCATCGCCACGTTTTGACCGTAGGCGGGGTCAGCGATGGCAAAGGTACATACCGCAGTGGCCTGCTCGAATCGTTCGACTACCGCGTCGACGTCAGCTGGATAGACTTTGGCGCCGCCTTTGTTGATTTCATCGCGCTCGCGCCCTTTTAGATAAAATCTGCCCCGCTCATCGACTAGCCCCATGTCACCCGTAACGAACCAGCCGCCGGAAATCACCTGATCGGTGAGGTCGGGCTGACCGTAATAGCCTTGCATCAGCGCCGGCGTGTTGATCCAAACGTAGCCGGTTTCGTCGGCTTTGCACTCGGCGCCATCGGCAAATGGCGTCTGCGGCTCGGCGCTCGGGAGAATCTTGATCGCAGCGCCCCAAGGCACGCCGACGAGCCCATCCTCTGGTTCGAAGTTTTCAACGCTCGTGCCAGCCACCCAACTGCCGGTTTCGGTGATACCGTAGGCGTTATAGACATCGGCGATTCCCGACCACTGTTGAATTTGGCGCCACAAGTGCGCCGACAACGGCGCCGAACCGCAGTGAATGCGTCGCAAGGTTTTGCCCTGGGGAGGCCTACTGCCTTTCAAGCTTAAACCCCACATCGACGGCACGGAGGATAAAAAAGTAATGTTCCACTCATCGATGATCGATCCGAGACGCAGTAATAAATAAGGACTGAATGGCGGGGCAATGATGAGATCTTGGCCGAAAAGCCAGGGGAAGAGGCTGTTACAGATCAAGCCGTGACCGAAATGAGTCGGCAATAGACAAAGCGTGCGACGATAGCACTCGATACCGAGGCTCTGGCGCAAACTGAACCAGCGCGCGCGCAGTGACCGATGTGTATGAACCACGCCTTTGGGCACTCCGGTGGTGCCAGAGGTAAACAAGATCAACGCCTCATCGTCGAGCCGCGCGGCGCAAGCCAAACTGCCGGCTCGGACAGACGAGATCTTGTCGATAGTTGATTCACCGGAAGTGAGAAGTTTGACTCCCAGCGATGCAAGTGCGTCTCCTAGTGCCGGCGGGACCGTCGGATCGATCAAAGCGATTTTAGGATTGACCGTTCGCGCTAAGTTTTTCAGTTCGAACGGTGTCAACCGGCTGTCCGCCGGCACCACGCTCGCGCCGGCATTCCACGCGGCCAGAAGGTTGACGAAGAATTCGAGATTATTGCCGTAAAGGATGAACAGGCGATCGCCGCGTTGTAATCCTAAGCTGCGCAAGTGGGCGGTGCGGCCGGCCACCTGCTCGGCGATCACTTGGCTGCTCCAACTAAGACCAGATTCCAGTTCAGTTAGAGCACCGCATTTCAAATCGGCAAACATGAAGGGTAAATATCGATAGTCCAACTCTGTTTTGTAGCAACCCTGGCCCGACCAAGCAAGACAAATTGTCCCGATAGCGACAGGTAAGTCGCCATCCGGCTCTCGTCTTTGGAATTAATAGTTGCTATAAAGCGCCGGATGAGCGATCAGCGCCGCCGGCTCGCCATACGCGGAGCCATCTTCGTCGGTCTCATATTGCTGCTGTTTTTTTTCAGCCGCTACATTCCGCGGCCGTTCAGCGCCTTCGCGCCGCCGGGCGCCGAACTCGACGATTTCGAGGGTATCTATTCCAGCAGCGATAAACTTGGCAAATTTCTCCAAACCTTGGGCCCCTACTCGCCGGCGGTGTTCGTGCTATTGCAGATTCTTCAAGTGATCGCCGCCCCCTTTCCCGGGGAGCTTACCGGCGTTGCCGGCGGCTTTGTCTACGGCGAGACCATTGGCTTCATCCTATCCACCATTGGCCTGTCGATCGGCTCCTGGGTGGCTTTTGAGCTTGCAAATATACTTGGCCGGCCATTCGTTGAACGCTTTATCAAGCGCGACGTCTTAGCGAAATTTAATTTCCTCACGACTAAAACCGGCGTGGTTATCTGCTTCGTGCTGTTTCTGTTTCCCGGTTTTCCGAAAGATTATCTTTGCTACGTGCTCGGTTTGAGCCGCATGAGCGTAACCACCTTTCTCCTGGTTTCGGTTATCGGCCGTATCCCTGGAACTTATCTTCTCACCATGCAGGGCGCGACCATCAGAAATCAGCAGTATCACACCTTCGCTATTTTCATGGCCGTCACCCTGGCGGGTCTCGTGAGCGGCTATATCTATCGCAATCAGATCTTCGATTGGATCAAACATCGTCACGATCATGACTAGAGCTAGCTGGCTATCTGCTCTAGGAGCTCTGACGGGAAATGTGAAATGGTCTCACAGACTCGAACCGCGGGTGAGAAAATAGAATATCGGCGCAACGACGATGCGGTACCAGGCAAACGGCGCCAACTTGCCACGGCTCAAAAAGCTGACAAAGCCTTTAATCGCCAGCAAGGCCACCAGGAACGAAACCACGAACCCGATGACGAGACCGATCCCATCGTCGGCGACAAATTGATCGCGCAGCTTAAGCAACTCGTAACCGGATGCCGCGAACAACACCGGGACGGCGATCAGAAATGAGAACTCCGCTGCCGCCTTGCGCTCGAGTCCGAGAATCATGCCGCCCACAATCGTTGCCGCCGCCCGCGAAGTGCCGGGCCATAGCGCGAGGATTTGAAATAGCCCCACACCCAAAGCTTGCGTTAAAGTCACCTTGTCCAATTCATTGGCGCGACGGCGCTCGGCCAGCCGCTCTACCAGCAGAATCGCGACACCGCCAACGGCCAATGCCAGCGTGACCGCTTCCGGATTGAAAAGTTGCGCTTTTATGCTGTGGCGCGCCACATAGCCCACCGCTAACGCCGGCAGCGTTGCCAATGCAATGCGCCAGAGGCCCGGCCAACCATTTAAGCTCGACGCAGCCGTTAATGTGAATTGCGCCGTACCAGGCACCAGTCCAACAAACCTGCGCCAATAAAGCCAAACCACTGATAGGATCGCACCCAACTGAATCGCCACTTCAAAACTGTCGGCCTTGTCACCGACGAAACCAAGCAGATGACCGGCGATAATTAGATGGCCGGTAGAGGACACGGGTAAAAACTCGGTAAGTCCCTCGACGATCCCCAACACCGCGGCGATGACGAAACTATTCATGCAGATCCTTTCGTTTCACAGTAACCTGCGACGCCGTCGGTGACGCATGATGATACGGCGCGGAACTAGCGGAGATTCGCTAATCGCTTCCGCCTAGGGACGTGTAACCAGCAAATACTCGTCGTCCGCCGCGACTGTTTTAGGAACCGCGCCCACGAGCTGTTCCAATCCGCGCAGATTTTTTTCTTTTACTAGAATCACCATTGGCGTGTCGGAGTTTTGCCAAATCTCGCGAAACTCTTCAAAACTAAACAAAGCTTTGCCCCAGCGGCTGATTGGTTCGGGTTGCCCCGTAATCGCGTAAAAATTGCCCAAAAATGTGCGCTTCTTGTTGCTGTGGGTTACCACCCAGAACGGTTTCTCGGTTTTCAGGTAAAATGGCAATCCTTCGGCATAGGTGTCATAGGAGACCATTTGCGTTGTTGGCGACAGCAAGGGTAAAGCCTTCGCGGCAATTGCTTTCGCCGATCTCGCCGGCGCTATCAGCACCATCATTTCGGCGAGCGTAACCACAAAGAACAACAAGCCGACACCCTGGCTGAAAAAAACGTACCTTGGGTTGAGCTTCGCCCAGCGAACTCGTTTGCCCGTGAGATAAACTAGCCCGAGCGAAATCACCGCACTGGTCCACAATAAAATCGTGATGCTAGCGAAGCGGCCGCGGGCAATCTCGGGCAATATCTCCGGACGCATCACTCCGGCGATCGAATAAAAGAACAGCGAACTCAAGGTCACCCAACCCGCGGTGAAGCCGAAGCGGCAAAGATCTTGAGATTCGCTCAATGCGCGCGACAGCGCGACACCGATCAAGATCGCTAGTGCCGGGAAGCTCGGCAAAATGTAATGCGGCAATTTGGCCTTGGAAAACGAGAAAAACAAGATCGGCAAAACCGCCCACAAGATCAACCAGAGCGTTCTATCGTCGAGCCTGCGTCGCCAATAATTCTGTACCATAACCGGCAGCAAAAAGGTCCAAGGCAGCAAACCGAGCGGCACGACATAGAGATAGAAGTACCAGGGGCTAAAACGGTCAAATTTCATCGTGGCAAAGCGGCCAAAATGCTCTTCCCAAAGGTAGTAGCGAAGATAGCCGGGATTGTGCATTTCGGCCAAGACGTACCAAGGCGTGACGATCAAAAGGAACAACACCGCCCCGGGTAGCAAGCGAATCCTTCCCAGAACTCGCCAGCTCTTGCTAAGCAGTAAATAGAAGAAAAAAATCATCCCCGGTACCACCATACCGACGAGACCTTTAGTGAGCGTTGCGACAGCGAGGGCGATGTATAAAATCGCGCAGGTACCCCAGCCTGCGGTCGACTCGGATTCCTGGGTGGCTTGGTAAAAGGCCCATAAGGCCAGGGTTATGCAAGCGGTTAAAGTCATGTCGAAAATCACAATGCGCGAAAAGATAAAAAATCCCGCGCTGGTGACTAGAGTCAGCACGCTCCAACGAGCTTCCCACTCACCCCACCAGCGGCGCACAAAAAAGTAGACTACGAGGAGACAGCCGAAGGCGGCCAGCGTCGATGGCAATCGGGCCGCCCATTCGGAGACGCCGAAGAGTTTATACGATAGCGCGATCAACCCATAAAAAAATATCGGCTTATCGAGTACCGGATGGAAGTTCTCATGGGGCGTGATCCAGTCGTTCAACAGCAGAATCTCACGCGCCTTCTCGGCATTCCTACCTTCGTCCGGTTCGAACAGGGCGGGGCCGCCGAGTCGATAAAACAGCATCAACAAGACAAAGGCGAACAATGCCCATGGGAACCAGCGATCCACCGGACTTTGCCGAGTGGAGTCGTGGTCCGTATCAGAATTGGTGGTTGAAGCAGGCGGCACCGGGAAACTGCGGAGCTTTCGACGTTGAATTTGCTTGGGTTGAATTTACCTGACGTTGCCAGATTATCAAGATAAAGGGCCATCGAATGCGATACCTCAGTTCCAAGATTTCACTCGATCGAAAACGTACTGGCTCACCTGTGCGAAGCTTGATGCTTCAATTGACATCGCTAAACCCCTGGCGTAGCCTGACCTTCGCTTCACAGATTGTTAGTTACCCATGATGCGGTAATTCGACATGACCGCCAAATTGTTCTTGATCGTAGTATTGTTACTGCAATCATCCTCGCCAGCCTACGGCCAATACCCTATCGCCAGTTTTTTTTATGACGAGCGCGGCAACGTCGCCCGCCAGGAACAGGACACCAACGGTGACGGTAAAATGGATCGTTGGACCTTTTATAACAAGCAGGGCCAAGTCGAAAGGGTAGAGCAGGACCTTAACTTCGACGGCAAGGCCGACACCATCGCTTTCTATGAAGGGGGCCGACCGGTGCGCCAAGAGGTCGCCAGTAAGAACGATGGCCAGATCGACACCTGGTTTTTCTTTAACGCTAACGGTGAAATCGAGCGGCGCGGCCAAGATCCCAACCGGTCAGGTCGTCCCACGGTTTGGGTTTATTATCAGAACGGCCAGCCGGTGCGCAGTGAGGAAGATACTAAATTGAGTGGCAAGTCTAACCGCACAGTGCATCTGAGCGACGGTCAGATCAGCCGGGTCGATGAAGACACCAACGACGACGGCAAGCCGGATAGTTTTTCGTTTTATGAAAATGGCCAGCTCGTGCGCAAGGAGATGGATCGTAAATTCAACGGCAAGATCGATCTTTGGGGCTATTATCAAGCCGGCCGCTTGATCAGGCAAGAGGAGGATTTGCGCGGCGATGGCAAAGTCAGCCGGATCATTCTTTTTGACGGCGAACAGATCTCGCGCCGCGAGGAAGACACCGGCAAACGCGGCCGCATGGATATGATCGAGTCTTTCTCCCAGGGAAAAATTGTCAAACGGCTACGCGACACCAAGGCAACCGGCAAATGGGACATTGTTTACTATTTTGAAAACGATGAATTGACTCGCGAAGAGCGTGATACCGACGGCGATGGCTTTTTCGATCTGAGGATACTATACGAAAAGGGTCAAATTCGCGCTCAAGAAGCCGACACCAACGGCGACCGGCGCGTCGATGTCTGGGTGAATTTTGTCAACGGCGAGCGTGTCGAACAGCTTGAAGATCAAAACGGCCAGGGTAAGATTACTGCCCGCTATGTCTTGAAGGGCGGGCAAGTCGTCGGTCAGGAAACGGTAACCGACGGCGAGCCACCCAGGGCGTCACCGGCGTTCGGTAGCGTGGCGGAACAGTACCAGGTTATGGCTATCGCCCGGCCACCGGAGTAGGCTATCACGGAATGGATAGCCGGGTTGCCCAAGGGTCGTGAAATCAAGTAGGATTGCGCAGGTTAATGGGTTGTCATGAGAAAGCTCGCTCCATACATTTTTTTGGCGTTGGTCGCCCACGGTTGCGAACCTGCTGCAACTCAATTTCCGCCTGGTTCCGCACAAAACCCCGGTGCGATTCCCACTCCCCAACAAGCCCAAATCGACAAAGATCGACGCTGGGCTCATGCGGTCGAAAGCGCCCAGAAAGCCGCCTTTATCGGCGGCATCTTCGGTGGTCCTTTCGGTGCGCCGGCGAGTATGGGAATGGGA
>Ga0315912_10004427_pt1 | contig 13326 bp, 9 predicted proteins | sample VfabasoilMG_FD_204469 | JGI IMG/M metagenome (GOLD analysis project Ga0315912, IMG submission 204469) | Garden soil microbial communities collected in Santa Monica, California, United States - V. faba soil | ecosystem: Environmental > Terrestrial > Soil > Garden | place: USA: California... | reverse complement strand
GTCGGGAACGCTGCTCGAGCTCATGACCTCCACCGTTTCGGTCACGCGCTCGAACGATCTCGCGCATCTCTACGGCGTGAAAGCCTGGAGTGGCAGCGGCGACTACCCGGCGCTGCCCGCCGGCACGCGGCAGGGCCTGCTCACGCGGGCGGCGCTCCTGGTTTCGAGCCTCGAGACGACGAACCCGTTTCACCGCGGCGCCACGATCCGCCGCGCGATCCTGTGCGAGGACCTGCAGCCGCCCGACCCGAACTCGCTGCCCAAGGGCTCGCTCGATCCGCCGCCGATCGACGAATCGCTGACGACGCGCGAGCGCTTCCAGAAAAAGGTGGAAGGCATCGCGCTCTGCGCCGGCTGCCACGGCACCTTCAGCAACCTCGGCTACACGCTCGAGGCGTACGATTCGCTCGGTCGCTTCCGCACGGAGGAGAAAGTCTTCGACGAGCAGAGCGGAGACTTGCTCGCAACCCTGCCCGTCGACACCGTCGCGACGGTTCAAATCGGGGAGGAGCCCGAAGCGGACGTGAGCGGCCCGCTCGAGCTCAATCAGCGCATCATCGCCAGCGGCAAGCTCGAAAGCTGCCTCTCGGCGAACTACTTCCGCTACGCCCTGCGCCGTGACCCGACCTCGAACAGCGCCGACGCCTGCGCGTTCGACAAGATGCGGACGGGTCTCGTGGCGCCGGGGGTAGGCCTGGCCGACGTGTTCCGGATGATCGCCGGCGGGCCCGAGTTTCGTTGGCGGAAAGTGGGTGCACCGTGAGCGACTTTCGTAGTGCGCGTCCGACGCGTCGGATCTTCCTGCGTGGAGCGGCCGGCGCCGCCCTCGCCCTGCCGTTCCTCGAGTCGCTCATGCCGAGGCATGCAGCCGGTCAAGCCGCCACGGCGCCCCAGCGCTTCATCGTCTTCAAGACCTTCAGCACTCAGCTCATCAAGGAGTGGTACCCGGCCTTCACCGGCAACGGCTATCAGCTCAAGGACGACAAGTACTCCGACAACCGGGGTGACGGCACGACGCTGCTCACGCAGAAGCTCGTCTCGGGGGAGAACTACACCTGGGCGCCGCTCGGCGACTTCCAGACCGATCAGGGCATCTCGGGCATCCTCGGCCCGAAATTGAACCCGTTCCTGTCGAAGCTGACCTTGATTCGGGGCCTGGATTTCCTGCCCGCGGTGAACCACAACTACGGCGGTCTGCTCGGCAACTTCGGCTCGTGCACCCCCGCGACGCCGTGCGAGGCGGACAGCATCGGCGACGTTCCCACCATCGATCAGGTGATGGCCTACTCGCCGAAGGTGTACCCGAGCACGCCGAGCCTCAGGTACCTGCACATCACGCAGGGCGTGACCGATTCGATGTCGTTCAGCGACCTCGGCAAGGTCGGCGAAAAGGTGGAGCAGCTGAAGGCGCGCACGAACCCGCTCGACGCCTTCAACGACGTGTTCGGAACGAACCCGCCGGACGACTCGGGGATGCCGGCGAGCGACCGCGACAAGCTCCTGGTCGATCGCGTCTACGACGACTACGTACGGCTCAAGAGCAATGCGCGCCTCTCGGGCGACGACAAGGATCTGGTCGAGCGCTACGTGACGCTGGTGGCGGAGCTCCAGGCCAAGCTCACCGTCACGCCGACGATGTCGTGCACCGTGCCCGCGACGCCGCAGTCGCTCGCGAACAACAGCGGGCTCGACTCGAAGGACATCACCACCAAGTGGGATCTGTTCCTCGACGTGATCACGGCCGCGGTCATGTGCGACCGCACGCGCGTCATCACCATCGGCGTCCACAAGGCGCTCGGTCCCGGCCCGGATTCGGGCGACTCGACGCTGGTCGGCCACTACCACTCGGAAGACGCGAGCGGCGGTACCTGGCACGGGCTCGCGCACGACTGGGACAATGCGAACTCGCGCCGCATGCTGAAGGGCATCAACTCCTGGATTGCCGCGGAGGTTTTCGCCAAGCTCCTCACCAAGCTCGACGTGCCGGAGGTCGGCGACAGCACCTACCTCGACAACTCGCTCGTGTACTGGGGGAACGAGCTCGGCTTCAATCACCTCGCCTACAGCGTGCCGTGCCTGCTAGCCGGCAGCGCGGGCGGCTTCATCAAGCCGGGCCGCTACCTCGACTACATCGACTGGGACGGGCGCTCGTACTTCTCCCAGGAGGACGGCAACGTCATCCAGGGCATCCCGCACAACCAATTCCTCGTGACGGCGCTGCAGGCGATGGGCCTTTCGCCCGCCGACTACGAGCGCAACGGCCAGAAGGGCTACGGCTCGACCAGCGTCAGCGGCCGCGACAACGACACGTTTGCGGTCGACTACGATCTTTCGAAGGTCGGCGACCTGTTGCCGGGGATTCAGGGTTAGCCGGCGCCCACCGACCTGCACATGGCGTCGTCGTTCGGGTGCGCCTGGCAGTAGTCCGCCACGCAGTCGATGGCGTCCCGAGCGCGGTCTTCGCACGCCGAGCTCGGGTCGTCGAGGCCCGCGCAAATGTTCGGGAGGGCGTCGAGGCAGGCCAGATAGTCGTACGCCGTGCGGGAGCACGAGGTCGCCTTCAGGGCCAGCCCGACGAAGTCGGAGCAGCCCGAGCGGCATTCGTCGAAGTCGACTCCCGCGCAGCGTTCCGCCTTGGTGCAAACGGTCTCGCAGCGGGCGTCGAGCATTTGCTGGCTCGGTCGGCCGCCGCTCCCCGAAGTGCCTCCTCCGTCCGGGTCGCTGCCAGTGACCGAGACCGACTTGCCACCGCACGCCACCGCGAGCCAGAGAGCGAGCCCAGCGCTCGGTGCGCAAGCTCGCGCGATGCTCCCGTTCACCATCCACCAAGTGTAGGGCACCCGGGACGCGAGCGTCAAAGATCGCCGTGCCGACGCGCGGTCTACGGAACGATCTTCAAGACGCGATCGTTCTCCGAATCGGAGATGTAGGTGACGCCCGTCTTCTGGTCGAAGAAGACGCCGTGCGGACGCTTGAGCTGGGCCTCGAGCGGGTCGCCGCCGAGCATGCCCAGGCCTGCCATCCCGTTGCCGACCAGCGTGACGAGCTCGTCGTTCGCGACGTCGTACTTCCTGAGGTAGGCGAGCTCCGTATCGGCGATGAGGACGTTGTCGTCGCCGTCGATGGCGAGGTGCTTCGGGTCGCTGACGACGTTGACCGTCGCGGGCATGTCCGTCGTGTCACCGCCGGCGTCGACCACCTGGAGGGCGTCGCCGTTCGGGCGGTTCTTGACGGCATACAGCGTGCCTTTCGCATCGATGGCAATGACGCGCGCGGCCGGGTAGGGGACGGCGGGTTTGGCGGTGGTGGTCGTGAGATCGATGACCCGGATGTCGTCGGGGCCGGTGTAGTAGAGGTCGGTGCCGCTCGGCGAGAAGGCGAGGCAGTAGACGATGCTGAGCTTCGAGAACGGCGTACCGGCGCCGACGAATATCGCCACCTCACCCGTCGCCGCGTTCAGCCGGTACACGTTGCCGTTCATCGTGTCGGCGATGAACAGGTTCTGCGTGCCGGGCTGGAACAGCAGATCGTGGGGTTGGTTCAGGTCGATGTTTGCGGCTGCCCCCGGGGCGCCCGGACCGACGACGGTGGTGATGGTGCCGCTCGCGTCGACGTGGCGGATCTTTCCGGTGTCGCACTCGGAGATGTAAACGTCGCCGCTCACGGGATCGACGACGGCGCCGTAGGGATTGAGCACGGCAGCGGACGTCGCCTGGGTGCCGTCGCCGCCCATGCCGCTCCCCGCGACGAGGACGATCTTCGGCTCGCCCGTCGCGGGAAACCCCGCCATGCCCGCCGCGCCTGCGCCCGCGCCCGCCGCTCCCGCGGCGGCGCCACCCCCCGCGTTGCCCCCGCTGCCTGCTGTCGCGCCGCTGCTACCCGCCGCGCCTGCCGCGGCTCCCCCGAGCCCTCCTGCCGCGCCTGCCGCCGCGCCCGCCCCGCCCCCGCCGGGTGCGCCGCCTGCGACGCCGGCCGTACCCGCTACAAGCGTCCCGCCCGTGCCCCCTGCCGCGGCTCCACCAGCGCCCGCAGCGGTCGTGCCGCCGCTCGTGCCTGCCGTCGCGTTGCCTCCGGCCCCCGTGGTTTGCCCGGCGTTGCCCGCGGCCGCGTGAACCCCGTCGCCGTTGGACGCGCAGCTCGCGACGAGCGCCGTGGTGAGCCAGAGCCCGAGGGCGCGCGCGAGTCTCGTCATTCCGACGGGCACGCTCCCGAGCCTGGCTCGTAACGGGTCACGGCATTCGCTCGACCAGTGGTGGCGGCAAGAGGCGCTGGGCCTTGAACGAGCCGTTGTTCGCCGGAAGCTCGAGCTCCCACGTCACCTTGCCCTGCCGCGTGACCTCGAAGAAGCGCGTGGACGCCGAGGCCGACTTCACCGGCGCCGTGACGAGGATGTTGCCGTTGGCGAGCACGTCGGCGTCGCCCCAGAACGGAGAGTACCAGTTGTTCTTGTACCAGGCGTCGACACCGCTGAAATCGCCCGGGAACTCGAAGGTGAGGGTAGCCGTCTTCGCCGTCTCGTCGACCTTGTATTCGACGACGCGTGAGTGGTAGTTGCCGCCGCCGGCGCCCATCGCGTAGCCGCCGTTGTCGTAAAAGAGGATCGTGCCGTCGGCGTGAAATTCCGGCTCGTGCGTGTCGCTGTACTGCGACGCGGCCGGGCTGAACGTGAAGTCGCCCGGTCCGAGGCTCGTCTTGTCGTACGTGCCGCCCATGCGCCAGAGGACGTCGCCGCTCTTGCGATCGATCTTGAGCAGGCCGACCCAGCGGCAGTTGTAATACATGATGTCGTTCGCTTCATCGAGCACGAGCATGTTGCCGTGGCAGAGCTCCTCCTTGGTGCCGGCGGGCTCGATGTGATCGAAGAGCGTCCACGACCAGACGACCTCGTTTTTCGGCGAGAGCTCGACCAGGCGCTGATCGTCGACCTTGGTACTGCCGCTCGTGCCGGCCTTGTCGAGCTCGTAGTTCAGGAGGTAGTTGCCCTTGGAAGTCTTGCCCACGAAGTGGGACATGAGCTGAGTCGTGCTATTCGCCGGGCCCTCCCACAGCACCTTGCCGGAGAGATCCACCTCACGACCGGGCTCTCCGCTCGTCGGTCCCACGAGCACCGTGTTCGACGCCAGGAGCTCGCTCGCGACGTCGCCGCGCGTGTCGCCGCTCTTGCCGTGAATGAAGTACCAGACGGGCAGCCCCTGCTCGTCGTACATCACGATGATGGCCGGCGCGCTGAAGCTCGAGGTCTGGATGTTGGTGAGGAGCCAGCCCTTCTGGTCGGCGGGTAGCTCGTCGATATTGAGCTTCGGAGTGGGCAGCCCCGTCGGCAACTTGCCCGTGGTGAACGTTCCCTCGAGGCTGCCCGAGCCCTGCGCGTTCCCCGAGACCGCCCGGATCTTGTAGGGCTTGTCGGCATGCATGCCGATGACGAGCAGCTTGTGGTCGGTCACGAGCGCGGCGTCGCGAATGCGGAGCGTGTAGTCCGCCTCGCCGAAGTCGACCTCCGAGGCCGCGGGCTCCGCGGTCGTCCAGGAGACGAAGCAGGAGAGCGTCATGCTCGGGTTCGCCTCGATCTTGAGGTTCGAGAGCGTCAGCATGCCGGGACCGAAGCCGCCGGCGCTCGTGCCCGTGCCTGCCGTGCCGGCCATGCCGACGCCGCTGCCCGCCATGCCGAGCCCGCCCGTGGCACCGGTTCCCGCGCCGGCCCCGCTGGCCCCCGTCGCGCCCGCGCGGCCGGCCTCGCCCATCACGGAAGCCGTGCCGCTCGAGCCTGCGGACGCGACGGCGGAGCCTCCGTTGCCGCCACGACCAAAAGCCCCCGCTCCGGCCTGGGACATACCTCCGTGGCCCGAGCCCGCGGTGGCGACCGGACCGGCTCCTCCACTTCCGCCGGCTGCCGCCGTTCCGCTCGTGTCGCCCGCGTTGTCGCTGCAGCCCACTGCAGCAGACGCCAGGGCGACGACCGCACCACACACGCTCGTCCAAGTAAGTCGCATTCTGATCTTCCAGCGCGCCCGCTTTGGCGTCGGTCGTATCGTCGCACCCCCGGACCCATGAGCAAACCTCATCCTCATGGACCAGCTGCGGATCGCTTCCGTTCTCGACGGAGGAATTACAGGGTCACCCAGTCCATAGACTCGCTAGGACAGGCCCAGTCATAAAATTTCAGGCGCCCGGCCACGCCGCGCGAAGCTTCGCCGCGAGCTCGCGCGCCTCGGCGTCTTCGTAGACGAGCACGCCGACGCTCCAGGAGAACACCTGCGCGGGGCGGGCGCCTTCACCCGTTTCGTAGAGCGGGAGCACGTGGACGTGAAAGTGCGGAAAGCTCATCGGTAGCTCCGCGCTCGCTCCGAGCACGGCGACGAAGGTGCGTGCCGGCTCGAGCGCGCGCTCGAGAGCCGTGCACGCCTCGTAGGCGAGGCGCTGGAGATCCGCGTACACGGGCCAGCCGAGCTCCGTCGTCTTCTCGACGTGTCGACGCGCGACCACGATCACGTGGCCTGGCCGCGAGCCGAAGCGATCGAGCAGCACCACGCCGTGGGGGCTCTCGGCCAGCAGCTCGGCGGAGCCGCGCGCCCGTTCGACCAGCGCGCACATCACGCAGCCGTCGCCCGTGCCGAGCAGCGCCCGCCGATTCTCGGCGAGCAGCTCGAGCGCTTCGGGCTTCTGGACGGTGCGGGGCATGGGGGGCGAAATGCGCGCTCGGCGCCGAAGCACCCGGCGGGGACTCGCCTACAAGTCTCGCATGAACGCGACGAGCGCGTCGATGTCCGCCGGCGTGAGGTTCGCCGTGGAACCGTGCGCGGTCCCGCCGCACAGGCCGAAGCGATCCTTCAGCGTCCGCGCGCAACCGTCGTGCATGAGTGGCGCGCGTAGCCCGACCCCGCCGAGCGCCGGCGTCACGAAGGTGCCACTCGTGCCCACGTCGTGGAGCTTGTTGTCGGTGTACTCCGGGCCCGCATGGCAGCCGCTGCACCCCACCTCGTGATCGGAGAACAGCACGCGGCCGCGTTCGACGAGCTGCGGATCGAGGTCGTCCGCCGGCGCGAGCCTCGGGAGCGTATCGAGCCAGCTCTTGAGGGCCTGCACGTCCTCGTTCGGCGGGACCACCGGGAGCGCCATGCGCTTGAGCATGACCTCGCCGAAGAGGTCTTCGAACGTCGCGAGGTCGCCGCTCCAGTGGAACGGCGCGCGGGAGCCGACCTGACCCTCGAGCGCCTGCGACCGCCTGAGCCCCACGTCGGAGAAGACCCAGGTGTGGCCGTCGTCGCCGCCTCCGGGATGGCAGGAAGCGCAGGAGATGCCCCCGCCCGAGTTCAGATGGAACATGGCGAAGCCGGTGTCGAAGCGCGAGTCGGCGGCGAGCGGGATGAACACGTCGCCTTCGAGCTCGAGCAGGGCAGGCTCCCGCGACTGAATGACGTATTTGCCGGCCGCGTCGAACGCGACGGCCACCGGCTCGCCGGGCACGTGATGCGCGACGCTGGCGACCCCATTGCATGCGTTCCCCGCGAAGCTCGCCGGCGGGCTCCCCGTGCTCACGTCGAGCGTATCGACGAAGAGGTTCGGCAGCTCGCCCTTCACCTCCCAGGAGTTGCCGGTCGCCACCACGGCGACGCGCGTACCGTCCCGCGAGACGGCGAGATCGATCGGCCCGACGGCGCCCACCACGGTGCGCGAGGCCATCGAGAAGCCGCCGCTGGAGGTGCCGTAGGTCGTCCCCGTCGTCGCCACGGGCAGCGCGGTGCCGTCCACCGACAGCAAGGTCATCACCTGCTGCACGACGCCGCCGCCCGCGCAGCTGCCGCCGTAGTAGGCGCCAAGCCCGGTGCCGAGCGGGTTGCTGCTTTCGAGCTGGTGCGAGAGAAGCAGCATGCCGTTCGGCAGCGTGACGCCGCGGAACGCGACGGCCGGAGTCGTCCCGGCGACCTGGGGGGGCGTCGCGCGCGCGGCCACCGTACCGGTCGCGTCCACGCGCAGGATCTCCGCGCTGCGGAAGCGGGTCACGTAGCGGGCGCCACCGGTCAGGAGCACGTCGCGCAGATCGGCGTCGAGCGTCACGCTCGAGAGCACGCTGCCGCTCGCGTCGTCGAGCGAGACGAGCTTGCCGGACCGGCACGCAACATGAAGCGCATGGGCGGCGGCGTCGTACGCCATGCCGCCCGGCGCATTGCACACCGGAGTGCGGCTCCGGATGCTGCCGGTTGCGAGGTCGAGCGCGAGGATGGCTCCGCCTCGGCGCGCCGCGACGAACACCGTGCCCGCCGGTCCTTCGACGACGCGCCCGAGCTGCTCTCCCGGAGTGGTCGGCACGACCCGCACGCCGCGCGTCGCGAGATCGACCAGGAAGACGGCGTCGCGATCCGCGTCGGCGGCCACGGCGGTCGCGCCGTCGGCGGTGACGAGCAGGGTGCCGCCGCTCACCGGTGCGGCGGGGGCCTGCCGTACGGCGTCGCCGAAGAGGGGCGGCAGCTGGTCGTGCGGTGTGACGGTCGGCGCGGGCGTGGGCGTCGTGGTCGTCGAGGGGCCTGGCGCCGGCGGCGTCGTCACGATGACGGGCGGCGTCGTGGGCGCGGGGATCCCGGTGGAGGTTGCGCTCGGCGCTGCGCCGGTCGCGCTCGGCGCCGGGGTGTCGAAGCTTCCGCCGCCGAGATCGGGCTGGGAGCAGCCGGCGCCGAGGGCGCCAAGTACGCAGCTGATCGCGACGAGCTTCGATTTTCGCATGGCTAGCCTCCCGGCTTCACGACCAAGGGGTCGGGCTCGAACAGGTTCGCGGCGAGCGTGTCGCCGAGCGCGGCGAGCTGCGCCGGCAGGGGCGCGTAGTACTCGCTCGGGATCGACAGCGAGCGCACGTAACCACCCACTTCGTCGTACGCGACGTTGTCCCACGAGCAGACGGCGTACTCGTTGAACGTTTCGGGAGTCACGGCCGGTGGCTCGTCACGAATGGCTTCCAAGAAATCGCCGACGAGCCGAGCGTCGGCCTCGAGCCGCGTGCGGATCTCCTCGGTACCGAGCGACCACTCCTCGACCATGGCTTCGTTGCCGACGATGAACTCGCGGTAGCCGCCGCTGCACGACTGGAAGGTGCCGCTGCCGGTGATGTCCTTCTTGAAGAAGTAGACGGCGCCGATGCGCTCACTTTGCGCGATTGCGTCGGCCATCGGGATCAGGTTGTTGTCGAGATCGATCACGGCGATACCCACGCCGTCGCTCACGACGAGGAGCCAGGCTTCGGGCTTGAGCACGATTTCGAGCAGCTGGTCTCCGTAGTCTTCACCCGGCCAGCCCATGCGTGTCGCCCAGGCGTTCGGCCAGGCGTAGCGGACCTTGATGAACAGCTCGCTGCTGAGCTTGGCGAGGAGCTGGTTCTCCGGCGCGTCGCCGCGGCCAGCGAGCTCGTCGATGGCGGTGAACGCGTAGCCGCGACCGAGGCCGGGCGTTTCGGTGCGCGTGAGCAGGATGCGATCTCGCCGCAGCTCTTCCACCTGCTCGGCCGTCGTCCACGAGTAGAGGACGCGCCGAGCGGGCCTGACGTTCCAGACCATCTGATCGCAGAACGGCCCCACGTCGGTCGAAAGGCCGCCGGGGTTGCAGCTCGAGCTCGGCACGAGCGAACCCACTCCGGGGCCGGTGAGTCCGCTCTCGGGGCTCAGGTACGGAGGTGCTCCGGTCGCGTTTCCACTCGCGCCGATGGCGCTGCCCGCCCCGCTCGTTCCGCCCTGCACGATGAGAGTGGTGCCGCCGCTGCCGGTGGCACCGCCCGACCCGCCGCTCCCCGAAGCCCCGCCGGTGATCGACGCGGTTCCACCCGAGCCGCTCGCTGCTGCGCTCGCTCCCGTCCCGCCGCCACCCGCCGGGTCCGCCGAGCTTCCCGCACCCGAGCTGCACGCCCCGAATGCGAGCGCGCCGAGCGTGACCGTGCACACGGCTGCTGCGCGCCCTGGTCTGACGATGCTGACGGATCTCCTGGGTGCCACCAAGCCGAACCCTTAGTGTACGCCTCGGTGTCTCGAAGCGAGGGGATCGGCTCGAGACGGCGCTCATGGCGCGCCGCGTCGGAGCCGCACGTTCAGGGCTCGGGGGGAAAGCCCTCGCACGTGGAGCTCTTCGCCCACTCCCGGACTCCAAAAACTCGCAGTAGGGACGGCTCACCCGCGCGGCTCAGCGCAGGCCGGGGCAGTCGGCGCGGAGCAGCGTGTACGCCGACCAGAGCAACGGCGCCTGGCCATGCAGATCGCCCTTCTGGAGCCCGATCTTCGCGTAGAACTGCTGCTGCGAGGCGATGTCACCGGCCGGCGCCGCGCCCGTCCCCGGACAGATCTTGTCGAGCTTGCCGCTCGTATCGGTCTTGGCCGCGAGCGCGAGCCAGCCCTTGCGCGCGGCCGAGGAGTACTTCGCGTCCGTGAGCCAGCCATTCTTCACGCCTGTCGCGAGCGCGTAGGTGAACATGGCCGTGCACGAGCTCTCGGCCGGGGCCGAGGCGAGGTCGATCACCTGCCGCCAGCAGCCGTCGTCACCGCCGCCGCTCACCTGCTGGGGCAAGAGGGCGTCCATCTGCTTCACGTAGGCGGCCATGACCTCGTCGCGATTCATGCCCGCAGGCAGCTCGAGCAAGAGCTCCGTCATGCCGGCGGCGACCCAGCCGTTGGCTCGGCCCCAGTACGCGTGTGAATCCTTGGTGTGCCAGAAGAGGCCGTCCAGCTGCTGCAAGGCGGCGATGTACGCGAGCATCGCCAGCGTCGCATGCTCGAGGTAGTCGGGGTATTGGGTCGCCCGGTACGCCGCCACCTGGAGCCCGGTGATCATGTACATGTCGTCGATCCAGTAGCGCGCGTCCTTCGTGATGCCGTCCGGCGTCGTGGCCATCCACTGCATGTCGGCGCGCGCGAGCCCGAGCGCTTTGGCTTGGGTGTCACCGTTCTGCAGGAAGATCTCGAGCGGAAGCACGCCGAACACTCGCTCGTCGACCGTCGAGGTGGGCGTGTTCGGCACGGTCTTCGTTCCGTCGAGGTACGGAGCGAACGCGTCGATGAGCGTCTTGTTGTTCGCCGTATCCGCAGTGAGCTGCGTGAAGCGCAGCGCGCCGTACCAGGTGAGGATCAGCGAGTAGCCGGCGCCACCGTACTCGTCCCCCGTGTGCGTCTTCATGTCGTTCACGGCGAGCTTGCCCACGTCGAGTGGCCCATCGTTGGTCGGAAAGGTCGTAAAGTCGCTCACGGTGGGACACGTGCCCGCGCCCGCCATTGCCGTGCCCGCCATTCCCGCGCCCGCCGTACCGCCGCCGCTCATGCCGCCGAGCGCCGCGTCGCCGGCCGTTCCGCCCCTGCCGCCTGGTGCGCCCGCCGCACCACCTGCGGGGGCTCCGCCGAGGGGCCCGCCTCCCGCCATGCCCGCTGCCCCGCTCGCGACACCCGCACCAGCGCTTTCAGCTGCGCCCGCGGCACCCCCCGTGGAGAGCGTGCCGGCCGCTCCGCCCGTTCCCGCTCCGTTGCCGCCAGCGCCACCCGCGCCGGGCGAGCCGCTCGAGCCGCCAGCGGCGCCCGTGGACGTGGTGCCACCCCTATCGGCCCTGGTTCCGCCGTTGCCGCCTTGGCGCTCGGCGACATCGTCCTGCGAGCAGCCGCTCATGGCCAGGAAGGCGAAGCACGCGCCACGGAGCCATCGGAGTCTAGTCATCGGAACTTTTCTTCCCCATGAGCGCTCGGCGTGCGCCGAGGGGCGCGCGGAGCCACACCCAAGAGAATCGCCTGATCTTCGAATTTTGATCGCGCCAAGGGGCCAGGTTTCGAGGATTTTTGTCGATAGACCAGCATCGACCGCTCTGGGCCCGCCTGCTCGGGACCGTTTCAGGGCACCATGAAGAAAGCTGCATGGCTCTTCGCCCCACGAGCACTCGTGCACACCTCCTGCGCCTCCTCGCGTTTTCGACCCTCGCCGGCTCGGTCTGCGTGGCGCCGCCGGCCTGGGCCGACGGCAGCGCACCGACGGCCGCGGAGACGTCCAAGGCGAAGCAGGAGCTCGACAAGGGGCAGAAGCTCTACAAGCAGGGCAACCTCGACGAGGCGTTCGCCGCGTTCGAGGCGTCGCACGAAGCGGTTGCGGATCCGAAAGCGTCGCTGATGATGGCGCGCGTCCAGCGCGATCGCGGCGAGCTACTGAAAGCGCACGCGACGTACGAGACCGCGCTCCGGGAAGCGCAAGGGGCCGAAGCACACGGCAAGTCTCGCCGCGCGACCGCCGACGAGATCAAGCGTGAGCTCGGCGAGCTCTCGAACGTGCTCGGCTGGCTGACCATCGAGGTGCCGCACGCACCTTCGGGCACGCGGGTGACGATCGACGGGCGCGACGTGACGGCGCAGCTGGGCGCGCCGATTCGCGTCGAGCCGGGGCCCATGGTCGTGTCCGCGACGGTGCCGGGCGGAGTTGCCAAGGACCAGAACGTGACCGTCAAGGCGGGCGAAACGGCGAGCGTCGAGCTCTCGTTCTCGGCGTGGAGCGACAGCGATGCCGCCCTCGCCGAAGAGCCCGAAGCGTCGCCGAAACCCGTGGACGACGACGACGGGAAGCACGACCAGGCCGGCCAGAGCCGAGCGCCCGCATGGATTGCCGGAGGCGTCGGTGTTGCCGGCCTGGCCACGTTCGCCGTGTTCGGCATCCTCGCCAACTCCAGGTACTCGGACCTCGAGGCGTCGTGCGTCGATGGACATTGCCCTCCCGACCTCGAGGACACGCAGAACAGCGGTAAGGCGTTCCAGACGGTCGCCAACATCGGGCTCATCGTTGGAGCGGTAGGCGTCGGAACGGCCGTCACGCTGTTCGTCATCGGCGGGCCGTCGGCCAAGCCGTCGTCGTCAGAGGCTCGTGCGCCGAAGCTCCGCGTGGGTATCGGCTCGGTCGAGCTCGGGGGGAGCTTCTGATGCGCTTCGCGCGCGCCATCGGCGCCGGCGGGTTGCTCTTCATCGTGGCGGGGTCATGCACGAACGATTTCGATCAGTTCGACTTCGAGGCGCCCCAGGCGACGGCGAAGCCTTCCATGGGCGGAACCATGCTGGCCGACAACTCGGGTGGCTTCGGGGCCACGCCGAGCGGACGCGGCGGGCGGGCCGGCTCGCGCAGCGACGGCGGCACGGGCGCCGTGAGCGGCATGGGCGCGCGAGGAGGTGCGGCCGGCACCGCCGCGACCGGCGGCACCGGCGGCGACGGTAGCGGCGCGGCGGGCGAAAGCGGAAACGGCGGCCAAGCGCCTCAAGGCGGAGCGGGGACGGGCGCGATGAGCGGCGCTGGCGGTGCAGGTGCCTCGGGCTGCCCGACGGACCAGCAGGAGTGCGA
>Ga0315912_10004426_pt1 | contig 13327 bp, 13 predicted proteins | sample VfabasoilMG_FD_204469 | JGI IMG/M metagenome (GOLD analysis project Ga0315912, IMG submission 204469) | Garden soil microbial communities collected in Santa Monica, California, United States - V. faba soil | ecosystem: Environmental > Terrestrial > Soil > Garden | place: USA: California... | reverse complement strand
CCCGGCCTTCACCGACAAGGTCAATCCCTTTAGGATCTCCTTGTCCTCCGCTTTGACCTTCAGGTCCTTGATCTCGAGCATTTCCCGTTCCTTGATCGTCGCGTTGACCGGCCTCAGCCGACCGAGCCTTCCAGGCTCACGTTCAACAACTTCTGCGCCTCCACAGCGAACTCCATGGGCAGTTTCCGGAAGACGTCCTTGCAGAACCCGTTCACGATGAGGTTCACCGCGTCCTCCGCCGAGAGGCCCCTTTGGCGGCAATAGAAGATCTGGTCCTCCCCGATCTTGGAGGTGGAGGCCTCGTGCCCCACTCGGGCCGTATCGTTCTTCACCTCGATATAGGGCACCGTGTGGGCACCGCACTTGTCCCCCATGAGGAGCGAGTCGCATTGCGTGTAATTGTGGGCGCCCGTGGCGGCCGGTTGGATGCGCACCATGCCCCGATAGGTGGCCTGGCCGTGGCCAGCCGAGATGCCCTTGGAGATGATGGTGCTCTTGGTGTTCTTGCCCAAGTGGATCATCTTGGTGCCGGTGTCGGCCTGTTGGAAGTTGTTGGCCACTGCCACCGAGTAGAACTCCCCGACCGAGTTGTCGCCCTGCAGGATGCAGGAGGGGTACTTCCAGGTGATGGCGGAACCCGTCTCCACCTGGGTCCAGGAGATCTTGGAGTTCACGCCGCGGCAAGCCCCCCTTTTGGTGACGAAGTTGTAGACCCCGCCCTTGCCTTCCTTGTCGCCGGGGTACCAGTTCTGCACCGTCGAGTACTTGATCTCGGCGTTGTCGAGGGCGATCAGCTCCACCACCGCCGCGTGCAGTTGGTTCTCGTCGCGCATGGGGGCCGTGCAGCCCTCCAGGTAGGAGACGACGGCCCCCTCGTCGGCGATGAGGAGCGTGCGCTCGAACTGCCCCGTCTTGGCGGCGTTGATGCGGAAGTAAGTGGAGAGCTCCATGGGACAGCGGACACCCTTGGGCACGTAGCAGAAGGACCCATCCGTGAAGACCGCGCTATTGAGCGCCGCGAAGAAGTTGTCGTTGTAGGGCACCACCGTACCCAGGTATTTCTCCACCAGGGCCGGATGTTCCTGCACCGCCTCGGAGAAGGAACAGAAGATGATGCCCAGTTCCGAGAGCTTGGCCTTGAAGGTGGTGCCCACCGACACGCTGTCCACCACCGCGTCCACCGCCACCCCGGCCAGCACCTCGCGCTCCTGTAGGGGCACGCCCAGCTTGTCGAACATCTTGAGGATCTCCGGGTCCACTTCCGCCAGGCTCTTGGGGCCTTGCTTGGGGGCCGAGTAATAGATGATGTCCTGGTAGTCGATGGGGGGGTAATGCACCAGGGCCCAGGTGGGCTCCGTCATCTTCTTCCAATGGCGGAAACACTTGAGCCGCCACTCGAGCAAGAAGGCGGGTTCCTTCTTCTTGGCGGAGATGAACCGGATGATGTCCTCGTTCAAGCCCGGCGGGGCGGAGTCGGCCTCCAGGTCGGTGACGAACCCGTACTGGTATTCCTGGGTGGTGGCCTTCTCGAGGGGCTGTTGTTGGGTCTTGGGGGTCTTCATTTCGCCGCGCTCCTAGGGGTCGAAGGACCCGGGGCCCGGCTGAGCCACCGTTCCATCTCGGGTTCCGTCGTCACGAGGTCGGAAAGCCGGCAATGCTTCAGGTAGTCGGACATGGAAACGGACAGTCCCGTCCAAAGCGAGCGCAGGGCGCAGTCCATGGAATGCACGCAGAAAGCGTGTTCCTGGGAGGGTGTGGAGCAATACTCCTCCTTGCTGAAGAACTTGCCCCCGAGGGCTTCCAGCACCTCATTGACGTTGATCTCCCTGGGAGAACGCACGAGACGGTAACCGCCCGCTTGGCCCCGGATGCTGCGCACCAACCCGCCCTTGCGGAGGATCCCCATGATCTTGGCCACGTGGGCCGGGGTGAGGTCCTCCTTATGGGCGAGTTCCACCAAGGTGGTGGTGCCTTGCTCGCCCTTCTTGGCCATTTGGAGCATGCAACGCAGGCCGTATTCTTCGGTGGATGAGAATTTCATCCCGTCACTCCTGGGGACCTTCCTGAGGAAAGCCCTGAAAAAAGCTTCGGATCAAATGTGCTGAATGTTGACAAGAAAGTCAAGTATAGGCAGAAAGCCTATCCCCGCAATGTTTTTCAGGGTCTTTAGGGAGGACCGGCAGGATTTGGGGGTGGCCAGGGGGCCCTGGCCCAAGGGTTAGGGCCGATCTAAAAAGGCCAGATCCGCCTGAGGACCTCGCCCAGATGCGCGAGGAAAGGTTGGACGTTCAGGACCAACAGGTCCCAAAGGAAGCGGAGGGCGAAGAGGGATTCCGTCCAATAGGTCGCCGCCACGACGATCAACACGATACCCAGGATGACCAGGAACCCCTTGGTGCTTCCTTCCATGTACATGTCGATCCCCTTCAGGCCCGGAGGGCTTTCACGACCTGGTCCGTCATTGTATCGGGTTCCTGGCGGATGTCGACGACCAAGGCGTCCTGGGGCTCCTCCAGGTCCGCGAACTGCGCGGACAGGATCCCGGGATGGGCGAAATGTCCCTCGCGCCCCTTCAACCTCTCCCGGATGAGCCCTTCCTCCCCCTTCAAGTAGACCCATCGGACCTTGCCCGCCGCGGAAAGGACATCCCGGTAGGAGCGCTTGAGGGCCGAGCAGGCCAGGACCGTCAGGGGTTGTTCCCTCTCCCAACGGCGGATGGAATCGGCCAAGAGACCCAGCCAAGGATTCCGGTCCTCGTCCGAGAGGGGGATGCCCCGCGCCATCTTCTCCCTGTTCCCGGCCGGATGGAAGTCGTCCGCGTCGAAGAAGGGACAAGCGAGGGCCTTGGCCGACGCCTGACCCAGGGTGGTCTTGCCGCTTCCCATCACGCCCATGACGATGATGACCAAGACCCCTAACTCCCGATCCCTAATTTGTGGTTCATCTCCAGATAGACCTTCACGCTCTTGAGCTCCTTCTCGACGGTCCTTTCGATATAGTCCATGACCGTCAAGAAGAGCGCCCGGGCGGGCGCCTTGCCCATCTTGAGGACGTGGACCCTGTCCATGGGCAGGGTGCGGAGCTTCTGGAGGACCTCCCGGCCGGCCGCCGTGACCTTGAGCCCCGCCGGGGCGGAGGGGCAACAGTCCTGGCAAAGGGCCCCGCCCTTGTGCGGCACGAGGAAGGAGGACCGTCCCTTGAGGGACCTTTCGCAGGAAGCGCAAGCGTCCAGTCCCAAGGGATGGCCGAGCAAGGTGAGGAGCCTGGCCCCAAAGGCCGTCAGGAGGACCTCCGGGTCCGCCGACCCCTCTTTCAAGGCCGACAAGAGCCGCTTCAAAAGCTCATAAAGCTCCGGGTGGGACTCGGCCTCTTGGAGGACCTGCGTCAGGAGGTCGGCCAGGACCTGGAGGGCCGTGATCGCCGAGAGGTCCTTCTTGAGGGCGCCCTGGGCGTCCAGGACCTTGGCCTGTCCCAGCACATAGAGGTCCCCGGACCTCGACTTGTGGAGGGAATAGTCCCCCTCGGTGAAGAGCTCCAAGGAAGAGGCGGTCTTGCTCTTGGGGGAACGCACCCCCTTGGCCACGGCCTTCACGCGTCCCAAGGAGAGGGTATAGAGTTGGACGATCTTATCGGTCTCCCGGAAAGGCCGGGCCCCTAGGACGAAGGCCCGGGTCGGGAGGAAGTTCAACGTCCCTTCCCGCCTTCCCTCAGGTAATGGACGGCCATCCCCGGCGTGAAGACCATGAAGACGAGGAACAAGACCGTCCCAATGAGCAGGTCCATGAGGTCGAAGAGGACCCCGAGGATCGGCACCATGCCCAGCACGTCGAAGAACAAGCCAAAAGCGACGGTCAAGACCAGGTAAAGGAGGATCATGATCGAAAGACCCTTCCAAGGCCGCCCTCGGGAGGAACGGAAGGTCTCGAACGACCTCCCCAAGGCCGCCCAAGCTCCCGACCCATCCGCCACGTAAGCGCGGGCCAGGAAGGTATAGGCCAGGAAAAGGACGAACGAACCGAAGAAGCAAAGAAGGTAGGGGATGATCAAAAGGACCCCGAGGAGGATCACCACGGGGTTCTCGATCAGGAGGGGCAGGACCCATCCCCCCAGCAGACCCAACCCCAGGAACGGGAGGCTCCAGGCCAAAAAAAGCAGGAATAAGAGGGATTGAAGTAGGAGCATCGGGCCCAGGAGCTCCGCCCCATCCCTCATGAACTGACCCAGAGCGAAGACCCCCCTGCCTTTCCCCTGTTCCAGGAAGCACCGGAACATCCCGCCGTCGCTGAAGGCCGTCAACAACAACCACCAGGTGCTGTAAAGGAAGGCCAGGACCAGGAAAGTGATGAGGAGCCCGGAATCCATGACCCGGGCCAGGAACTCCCCGATGAACCGCTCGGGATCGACCGAAGCCGGGTCGGAGAGCCACTCCAGGGCCCCTCCCAGATCCTTCAGGTGGGGCAGGACGAGGATGACGACGCAAAGGAAGAGCGTGGCGTATTGGAGGATGAGAAGGGCCAACTGGACCAGGAAGAGGGGCCACCGCGTCCAGCAAGCGTCCCAAACGCTCCGGCAGAGCTCAGGGAACGGAAGGAGCGCCTTCGCTTTCGGCATCCCCCGCCCCTTACCGGAAATTATTGAACTGCAGGGCCACCTTGATATCGGCGGCCCCCCGGAGCAACTGCATGGCCTCTTGCAGGTCGTCCTTGGACTTGCCCGAGACCCTCACCTTCTCGTCGGTGATGGAAGCCTGGACCTTGAGCTTGGAATCCTTGATGCGCTTGACGATATCCTTGGCGGCCTCCATGGGCAGGCCGCTGACGATCTTGACCTTCTGGTTGATCGTCCCGCTGAAGGCGGCCTCGGCCGTCTGGAAATCCATGGCCTTGGTCGAGAGACCGCGTTTGAAGAACTTGCCCTTCAGGACCTCCACCACGGCCTTGAGCTTGGAGTCATCGTCCGCCACGATCTCCAGCTGCTTGGCGGCCTTGTCCAGGGTGACCTTGCTGATGCTCCCCTTGAAGTCGTAGCGCTGGGAGATCTCCTTCATGGACTGGTTGACGGCGTTGTCCACCTCTTGCAGGTCCACCTCGGAAACCACGTCGAACGAGTAGGTATCGGCCACGCCCAGACCTCCGGATCCTTCAACTATTGTCGTTGCCCGCCTCGACCGTACCACCCGGCAGTTCGATCTCCACCACTTGGCCCAGGATCCCCAGGACCCCCAAGGACCTGCCGTTGAACTGGACGTCCACACCGCCGGCGTTCCCGATCTTGAGCTTGAAGCTCCGCTCGGCCTTGTAGGCCTTCACTTCCCCCTCGTCCAGGTCCAGCTCGGAACTGGTCTGGCCGTCGTCCATCGTGACCAAGACCCAGGACTTGTCCAGACCCTTGAGGATCAGGTGCTGGTACTTGTCCTGCACCCAGGCTCCCGGAACGGGCTTGGTCGCCGCCTTGGCCGATGGGCCGGAGGAGGGCCAATGGATGCCGGAAACGACCTTCTTGCCGAGCAGGACCATTCCCGCCAGGAGCGCCAAGGCGCCGAGGACCATCCCGCCCTGCGTCGCCCATTTTCCCCAGGGAGCCCTCTTGTGCGACGCGGCCATCCTGCGAAGGAGGGCCGCCTCATGACGGGTCGGCTCCGCCTCCTCCACCAACTCCAAGTTGAGGTCGGAAGGTTCGTCGCGGCGGAAGACGGGAGGACGATCGAGGGTCGGCCGCCAACCCAAGGCCTTCTCCAACTCGGCCTCGGCGTTCTTCGGCTCGATGCGGACCTCCTCCGGGGTGACCTCAGCGTTGAATTGGCGGGTGAGGACCTGCGGGTCGAGGCCCACCAGTTTGGCGTAGGCCCGGATGAAACCCTTGGCGTAAGCGTGGGAGGAGAAGACCTCGAAGGTCCCCTCCTCGATGGCTTCCAGGTACTTGGGGGGGATCTTGGTCCTCTTGGAGATCTCCTCGAGGCTGATTTTGCGGCCCTCTCGGGCCTTCTTCAGTTCGGAGCCAAGGCTCATTCAGGGACCTCTTTAAGGTGGGGAGACGGGACTAATTTACAGTACGGGAAGGGCGGCGCAAAGGGTTTCGAACCAAGGACGGCGGGGGAGTTGGGGCTAAAAGATCGCGCCGTCGACCACCTCGACCCCCTTGGGGGGGGTGAACTTGAAGAGGGCCTCGGAGAGTCCCTGGTCGAACTTGAAGTTCGAGAAACGCGCCTTGGTGCGCAGGGAAGGGGTCTCCATCTCCAGCCGCCCAGGCCACCAATCCTTCTTGCGCACCTGGACCTTCATCCGGTCGAACCCAGCCGCGATCTTGTCCTTGGGGATGAAGAGGACCTCGATCTCGTCCCCCGAATCCTTGGTCAAGGTGACCTTGCAGGTCTTGACGTACTGTTTCAACTGCTTCCCCACCCCGATGTAGACCGGCGCGGACCCCTGTTGGAGATAGACCATCTTCTGGGCGGGATCGTACATCTGGGCCTTCTTGCCCCCGATGTAGAGGAACTGCTCCTCCGGGCTCTTGTAGTGCACGCGCACCAGGTCCGGGTCGCGCAATTGGACCAGGCCCTTCATCTTGCGCCCGGAACCCGAGAGGGTGTCCTTCATCTCCATCTCGAGGTCCATCTGGGCGTCCGCGACCTTCGTCTGGGCCTCGTCCACCTTGGAGAGGACCTCGTCCACGGTCAGCTTCTTTTGGGCCTCCCCGGCCAAAGCCAGGCTCCCGGCCACGAGGGCCACGCAGGGGAACCCCCAAGCGACAAGCTTCTTAGCCATTGTTCTCATCGTCCATCCCCTCGTCCTCGAAGTCCCCTCCGCCTTCCAATGTTTGGACGAGTATCTTGCGCGGTTTGTTCCCCTCGGCGGGGCCCACAACGCCCCGCATTTCCATGTCGTCCAGGAGCCTGGCCGCCCGGCTATAGCCCACGTTCAGGCGCCTTTGCAGGAGGGAGGTCGAGGCCTTCTTGGACCTGAGCACGATCTCCTTGGCCTTCTCATAGAGCTCGTCCTCGCTCTCTTCGGTGACCAGGTCCTTGGACTTGGCCGCGGAAAGGTCGGCGGAGTAATCGGGTCCCCCTTGGGAGGTCCAGAACTCCACCAGCCGTTCGATCTCCTCCAAGGTCACATAGGCCCCCTGCAGGCGGACGGGCTTCGGGGCCCCCGAGGCCAGGTACAACATGTCGCCCTTGCCCACCAAGGCCTCCGCGCCGTTCATGTCGAGGATGGTGCGCGAATCCACCTTGGAGAAGACCTGGAAAGCGATGCGGGAGGGGAAGTTGGCCTTGATGATGCCGGTGATGACCTCCACGCTGGGCCTTTGGGTCGCCAGCACCAAGTGGATGCCCACCGCCCGGGCCATCTGGGCCAAGCGGGTGATGGAATCCTCCACCTGGTCCTTGGCCGTCATCATGAGGTCGGCCAGCTCGTCCACCAGCACCACGATGTAGTACATGGAGAGGGCGGAGGCGTCGCCCCCTTCCCGCTTCTGGGCCATCTTGGCGTTGTAGGTATCGATGTCCCGGGCCCCCACATGGGCCAAGGCCTCATAGCGTTCCTCCATCTCGCGCACCAGCCACTTGAGGGCCGCCGCCGCCTCCTTGGGGTCGTTCACGACCGGAAGGGCCAGGTGGGGAAGGCCCCGGTAGATGGCCATCTCCACCCTCTTGGGGTCGATGAGGACCATGCGCAACGTCTCGGTATCGTGCTTGAAGATGAGGCTGGCGATGAGGGTGTTCACGCAAACGCTTTTCCCCGACCCGGTGGAACCCGCCACCAGCACATGGGGCATCTCCTTGATGGAGGCGTTGATGCCGTCCCCGGCGATGTCCCGGCCCAGCACCGACAGGAGCTTCTTGGGCGAGTTCAGGAAACCCTCTTGGGCGATGAGCTCCTTCAACGTCACGACCCGCCCTTGGATGTTGGGGACCTCGATGCCCACCGCCGCCTTGCCGGGGATGGGGGCCACGATGCGTAGGTGCCCGCATTGGAGCGCCAAGGCCAGGTCGTCGGAAAGGGAGGCGATGCTGTTGATCTTCACGCCAGCGGCCGGCTGCACTTCGTATTGTGTGACCGTGGGCCCAGGATTCACCCCGACCACCCTGGCCTCGACCCCGAAATTGGCCAGGGTCTCGATGATGGTCCGGGAGACCCCCTCGAAATCGGCGGTGACCTTGTCCTTGATCTCCTCGGCGGCGCGAAGGATATGGGGTGACGGCAACTGCCAGGAACGGACCAAGCGCGTGGGTTTCTGCGGCTCCTCTTTCTCTTCCTCATCCGCCATCTCGATACTGGCGGCCTCCATCTTCTGCCGCAAGGTCATGGGATCGGCGGCTTTGGCCTCGGCCAAGGCGGCGGAAACGACGTCCTCCTCGACGGCGGGCTTGGGCGCGGCCTTGGGACGGGAAGCCCTTGGGGCGGGCGCAGGGACCGACGCGACCTCTTCTTCATCGCCCGTGAAGAAAGCGCTGGAAGGTTTGGCGGGGGCCGGACTGATGACCGTGGCCGGAGAAGGTCGGAGGGAGGCTGGGTCCGGACGGCCGGTGGGCTTGGCCCGGTCCACTTCCTTCTCGATCTTCCGCCTGGCTTCTTGGGCCACCTTCTTCTCACCTTGGCGGGCCCTCCATTCGTTGAAGGCCTGCAAGGCCTTCTCGTGCAGTTCCACATAAGCCTCGAAACCGTGGTCCTTCAGCCACAGGAGGGTGCGGGAACTCCCCTCCCAGGACCCCTTGGCGGCCCTCATCAAGTGCTCCTCCTTCTCAAGGAGCCAGGCGGAGAAGACCAGCAATAGGAAGCAGACCACTCCCGCGCCAAAACGGGTCAGGACCGACTCCAGGAAACTTCCCAGGGCCCGACCCAATTCCCCGGACCACTTCACCCCTTCCCTCATCTGGGCCGCGGAGAACATCTCCATCTCGGGAAAGAGCACATAAAGGGCCACGCAGAGGGAGGAGATCCCCAAGAGGACCCCCAGGACCTTGAGACCGGGCTTATGGAAAGCCTCGTCCCGGAACCTTTTGACGGCCAAACGCAGGAATAGGAAGGGGAAGACCCAGGCCCACAATCCGAAGCTTTTGTAGAGGTAGAAGGCGACACTGGTACCAGGGTGTCCTAGGAGGTTCGGCTTCTCGGCCGTGGGCACGAGGGAAAGGACGATGAGGAGGGCCAAGCTTCCCGAAAGGAAAACGATGAGAAAATGGCGGTGCTTGTCCTGGGCCATCAGGGGGACATCCGGGGATCGGAAGAGGGACGGCTCGTCATGGAATCAAAGTATAGTGGGAGACCCCTGTCTTTTAAATGTTTTTCCCGGTCCTGACCGGTCGGGTAGAATGACCTCGCTTCGAAAAAACTTCCCGGGACCGGACATGCTCTTCCTCTACATCGCCCAGAACGTCATCCTCCCCATCTTCCTGGTCATGAGCCTCGGCTACTTGGTCTCCCGTTACTTCACGCTCGACCTGGGCTCCCTCTCCAAGCTGAACTTCTACATCTTCATCCCCGTTTTCATGTTCTATAGCCTTCTCATCTTCAAACCCGGGAACGAGGAGATCCTTCAGGCCATCCTCTTCAACGCCCTGCTGGCGGGCCTGAGCTTCGCGGTCATGGTGGGGATCACGCGCCAGCTCAACTTCCAGCCAGGCACGGCGGCCATGTCCACCCTGTCGGTCATGATCTTCAACTCGGCCAATTTCGGCATCCCGGCCGTGGAACTGGCCTTCCAAGGGGAGAACCAAGGCACCGCGGTGGCCATCCAGATCATCACCATCACCGCCATGAACATCCTCACCTATACCCTGGGCACCTTCATCGTGGGGGGCTGGAGCCAGTGGCGCACGGGGTTGGTGACCATCGTGAAGCTCCCGATCCTCTACGCCTTGGCCGGGGCGCTGCTCCTCCGCGGGGCCGGCATGGACCTGCCGGACTTCGTCATGACCCCCCTCAAGTGGACCTCGGACGCCATGATGCCGGTGGCCCTCCTGACCCTGGGGGCCCAATTGGCCCAGTCCGGCCTGAAGGTGCGTCATTCCGCCGAGCTTTGGGTGACGGTGGCGGCCCGGCTCCTGCTCATGCCCTTCTTGGCCCTCATCCTGCTGAAGGTGCTGGGCTTCCACGGGCTGCTCGCGAAGGTCCTCTTCGTTTCCAGCGCCTTCCCAACGGCCGTGACCACGGTCATCTTCGCCATCGAGTACGATAAGGAACCCACCTTCGCGGCGGACGTGGTCTTCATCACCACGGTGCTCTCCGGCTTGACCGTCACAACGGCCATTGGCCTCTCGACGGTGCTCTTCTAGCCCTACCGTCCCGCTAGGAAGGCCTCCTTCGAGAATTTTGCGCTTCCTGGATGTGCCACCTTCAAGGCCTCGTTCAGGGCCTCCACGTCCGAGAACCTGATCTTCCCCACCCTCCGATAGACCTTCACCGTGACCCCCCCGTCCAAACGGAACTTCTGCGGCAATTCCCTGAAAGCCTTCCCGATCCCCTTCCCCTCCAAGAGGGCCAGGGCGGGAAGACCGATGACCTGTTGGTCCTGCGGCCGCAACTGGTATTGGACCGGGTCCGCCACCACAACATGGTCGGCCCTGAAAAGCTCCCAAGGGAACCCATCCCGAACATCCACCGTCGGACTGAAAAGGACCTTGGCGCAGGTCCCTCGGTCGTCGAAGCGCAGGTAATAGGCCGCGTTCTGGAGGGTCGTGGCGTTGAGGTCCTGGGAAGCGGAAAGCACGTGGATCGCCTGGGCCTTCTGGGAACCTAAGTATCCGATGAGCCGTTGGATCTCGGGCAGGTCGCCCCTTCGCTCGGGCGCCGCCCTCTGCGCGGTCAAGAGGCGGAGGGGATCCTTGAAGGACGGGAGGGCGCCCAGGGCTTGCCCAAGGTTCACGAGCAGGACCGCTCCCAGGAGGAAGGAGAGCCCAACCTTCACCGGGAACTTCCACTTCCCTTTCCAAAGCCGCAGAAGGAAGAGCGATTGCAGGAGGACCAGCGTCAGGACGAAGGGTGTTTGGTGATGAGGGTCCAGGTTCTGGACGCGAGCGAACAGGACGAGCGCCAAGAACGACTGTGGGAGGATGAGCGCGAGGAAGGGCCGTAGGCCGACTTCCTTCCGGGCCATCCAAACCCCAGCCCCCGCGAAACCCCAGGCGGCCAGGCCATGGTCGGTGACGCCCTTCCACAGGCTCCCCACGGTGCTAAGCCCCCTCTTGTAGGCCTCGTAGAGCGCCGAATGGTCCGTGGACAGGGCGTGGACCATCAAGTGGGGCGCGAAGGCCAGGAAGGTCACGGCTCCCGCGGCGCAAGCGACCGCCAGGGGACCCAAGCCCCAAAGGGGTCTTTCACCCCGCGACTTCGCGCGGACCCACAGGGCTCCCAAGGTAAGGGGGAAAGCCAGGGACCCATAGCCCATCCAACGCCGCATCAAGATGAGGACGGTCAGCAGGATCCCCACCATCACGGCCCTTCTCCAAACGACCCGCTCATCCCCGAAAAGCACCAAGGCCCAAATGAGGAGCATCCCCATCCAGAGGAAGATGTCGTAGAAACCCTGGACCAGGGGGACCCAAAAGAAGGGGTTCAGGAAGGCCAGGGCGGCCGGCAGGAGCGCCAGGGGCCCTGGTCGCCCGGACCCGACCAACCGCTGGAAGAAAAAGGACAGGACCAGGAACGACGGGACCGCCAGGAAGTTGAGGACGAAGAGAAGGAAATGGACCCGGTCGGTCCCCAAAGCCGCTCCCCAGGGGGCCAGGAGGGAGGGGATGAGGAGGCTGTTGTCCGTGTGGGCGATGGAATCCCGGACCGCCCCGAGGAAATGGAGGGGTCCTTCCCGAAAGGCCTGGACGGCCTCGACGAACTTGAACTCGTAACTGGAACGGTCCCAACTGGGAAGCGAGACTTCCCGCTCGAGGTATTGAAAGAGCAGGACGTTCCCCGCGAGGGCCAAGAAAAGGAACCAAGCCCCGAAAAGAAGGAAAGACCGGTCCAAGAGCGGGGCCGTCCTTCTCGTCCCGCCTTGGGTCTTCCCCGTCGAACGTCGGCGCATGCTCGCCTCCCCCCGTTACTTTCTGCTAAACTCGCCGCTCGTTCAACCCCGAAAGGACCTCCATGCGGCCCCTGAAGATCGTCCTCATCCCCCTGACCCTGGCCTACCTGACCATCCTCGGCCTTTATATCGGCAACCAACGTAAGCTCATCTACTTCCCCACGAAGCTGAACGGGACCACCCCAACGAAGTATGGGCTGACCCATTTCAAGGACGTCACCTTCCCCTCTTCGGACGGCGTGACCCTCACGGGTTGGTGGATCGAGCACCCCCACAAAGACCCGAAAAGGCCGGTGCTCCTCTATTGCCATGGGAACGCCGCCAACCTGTCGCTTCTTTCGGAGGTCTCGAGGATCTTTTATGACTTTGGCTTCGACGCTTTGCTGGTGGACTACCGGAGCTACGGGTCCAGCCAGAAAGCGCCCTTGACCGAGGAAGCCGTGGGAGAGGATGCCCTGGCGGCCTATCGGTGGCTGCAGGCCAAGGGGATCCCCGAGGGCCGCATCGTGGTCTGGGGCCATTCGTTGGGGGCAGCGATCGCGGCGAAACTGGCCACGCGCGTGAATCCAGCCGGGCTCATTCTGGAAGGGGCGCTCGATTCCGTGAACGGGATGGCCCGTGAAAAATTCCCCTGGCTGCTGGTACCAGGCTTCCTCATATGGGACAAATTCGATGCCGAGAGATACGTGACCCAAAGGGCCTGTCCCCTCCTGCAATTCCACGCGGAAAAGGACACCATCATCCCGATCGAACTGGGGGAAAAGGTCTTCGAAAAGGCGGCGGGACCGAAACAATGGATGGTCGTGAAGGACATCGACCACAACGACTTCCCCAGCGTGGCCTACCAGTACAAGAAGCCCATCATGGATTTCGTCGGGGAATGCCTGAAGGCCAAGTAACTTACACCATCGTCATCCCGATCCTCTTCAAGCGGTCGATGTTCTCCAACATCTGTAAGAGCGAACCTTCCAGGACGGACTTCAGGACCAGGTCCGCGTGCCCTTCCAACTCCGGGGTCCCCACGCAGAAGATACCAGCCCTTTTGGCGGCCTTGAGCCCCTCCAGGTTCGTCTCGAAAGCCACGGTCCGGATGGCCTTCACCCCCAACATATCCATCGAGAGTTGGTGCATCTCGGAGGAGGGCTTGAGCTCGTTCACATCCTCATAGCAACGCATGTTGTCGAAGTCATCCGCCACTTGAAGACGGGCCATCTCCGGCACGATCTCGGAGTTCTTCTTGTTGGAGGTGAGCGACAGACGGATCTCGTAGCTGCGGAAGGCCCGGAAACAGTGCTTGAGGGCCTCG
>Ga0315912_10004425_pt1 | contig 13329 bp, 10 predicted proteins | sample VfabasoilMG_FD_204469 | JGI IMG/M metagenome (GOLD analysis project Ga0315912, IMG submission 204469) | Garden soil microbial communities collected in Santa Monica, California, United States - V. faba soil | ecosystem: Environmental > Terrestrial > Soil > Garden | place: USA: California... | reverse complement strand
GAAACAGGCAGCTCCGTTGCCGATCGTGAGGCCCGCGGACTTCTGATAGAGGTCGCGGACCGTCTGGATGTCGTAGCTCACGTACGGGCCGGCCAGCTCCGAGGTGCAAACGAGCGCCGTCCGGTACTCGTCGTGGAGCTGCAGGTAGGCGGCAGCCGTCTGGATGGATTCGAGGTGACCGACGCACGCCGACGTCACGTCGAACGCATGCGTGCGCTTCAGGCCGAGCTTGGCGGCGACCTCCATGGCGGTCGCAGGCTCGAAGTACTGGCGCGCGATGCCACCGCAGATGACGAGATCGACCTCGTCGAGCGTGGTCTGGTTCATCTCGAGGCAGTGGTGAGCGGCCTTCACGGCGAGGTCGGCGACGCCTGCTTCTTCAGGCCCTGCGAGGTAGCGGTACTTCGTCTTGCAGAGGCCGAACACGTGCTCGATGGCCGACTGGAGCGTGGCCCATTCTTCGGCGGGGCCCTTGTAGAGGGCGCGCACGCGGCTGACGACCTCATCGTTGTCGACGCGCGTATCCGGGAACGCGACGCCGGGTTTGGAGAGGTGGAATTCGGGAAGGCTCAAAAGACGTTGCTCCGCTCGGATCGGCCACGCGTAACGCCTGACCTCGGGGCCACCTGCTGGGACGGGCAGGAATGGCGGGGGGGAGGACGAGAGCTTGATTTACGCTGCGGCACCAGAGGAAAAAGACTACGCTGTCGCGCCCACCTCGTCTAGGCAGCCAGGCTGCAAAATGACAGGGTCTCAGGGTGGGAAGGTGCACCGGCTCCGCGTCGCACGACGGAAACTCGACACGGTCAGTGGGGTGATCGGCGACGCGTCCGAGCGCACGAAAAGTTGGGTGGGACGTCCCCGTGATCAGCGAGTCACACATGCCCGGATCGGGACCTGTGTATTCCTGGATACGCTGGCACTGCGCGACCGCATGAGGTTAACTCCCGGTCATGCGTCACCCGTTCCGCACCCTTATCGCCTCGTCGTCTTCACGCGCGCTCAGCGCGCTCGCAACGCCCGCGCTCATCGCCTTCTCTTCGCTGATCGCGGGGTGCAGTGACGATCCGCCGCCGCCGCCGGAGCCGAAGCCAAGCGGGACGATCGAGCTCACGGACGCCAACAATTTCACGACCGAGCTGAGCAGGCTCAACATCGAGACGTTCAAGACGGCTCCCGAGGCGAACCTCGAGTTCGATTGGACTGGATTGAAGAAGGACATCCAATGCCACGACGTGGACGCGACGAAGGACGTCGACACCGTGCTCTTCCTCCGCTTCCTGACCGGTGACAAGGAAGAGGTCGCGAGGCTGCTCGACGCCGGCACCTTGGACGCGAACGATCTCAAGGGACCGGCCCCCTTCAGGGTCGATCCGGCGGACAACGACACGAAGGTCAAGCTCTCCGACTTCGACAACAACGGGACGCAGCTCGATCCGACCGAGCACTACACGGATGAAGACCGCATCTACCTGGCGGTCTTTCAGAAGGGCATGAATCTCGGACAGGGTGCGATCGCGATGGTGATGGTCGATCCAGACCCCAACGAGAGCACCACGAAGGTCGTTGTCCCGTCGAACGAGCCGGATGCCGCCGGCAAGTGCCCGCTGCTCGACTACACGGCGAACCTTCACGACCTCGACCAGGTGCCGGTGCCGACGGCGGGCCCGTGGGTGCTCGATTGGTCCGGCATCAAGAACAACAGCCGGGGCGAACCGCTCGAGTTCAGCAAGATCGACCGCATGCTCCTCGGCTTCTACCCGGATCAGAGCGTGGAGGACCTGGAGGCCGACTTCCTCGATCTCGAGCAGAATCACGACACGGCTTGGGAGCTGAAGTTCAGCCCACACAAGGCTCTCGACATCGCCCCCGCCACGCGGCGCGACGGCAGCGGGGAACAGTTCCCCGGCTTCGATCGGACCGACGGCACCTGGATCATGGGGCTCTTCTGCGACAGCTGTCAGAGCCCCGCACCTCTCGTCGTGACCATCCTCAAGCCGGAATGACCAGACTCTGCTTCGGGGGTACGAGGCGCCTCGGCTCGCTTCTCTTCGCGGTCTACCCGCTGCTCGGCGGCTGTGCCAGCGATCCGCTGCCGAGCACGGCACCGGAAGGCGTGATCGCGGAAGTGAGCGCGAGTATTGCCACGGTCGTCAACGTGACGTGGAGGACGACCACGCCGACGATCGGCTACGTGAGCTTCGGCCCCACCCCGAGCGTCGAGCAGTCAGCACCGCTCGAAACGGTTTCGACCGTCGACCATAGCCGCACGTTGCTCGGTCTCGCTCCGGACACGACGTACTACTACCGGGTCCTTACCTGGGACATCGCGAACGTCACGGCGGGTGCGAGCGACGTGAAGTCGTTTCACACAGCGCCACTGCCGGCGGGCGCCCCCGCGCTCACCGCCCAGAGCATCGAGGTGATGGACGAGGACGGGAGTCTCGAGGATCCGATCGAGGCCTATGTCATCGTGCCGTTCGTAGGCGCCGCGTCCACGACGATCGGCATCGTGGATCCGCTGGGTGCGCTGATCTGGTACCACGCGGAAACTCGCGGGCGCCGCGTGACACGGGCGCGCCTGACGAGCGACAGGACAGCCATCCTTTACAGCGCGATCAGCGACGATACCCCTGCGGATTCCGAGATTGTGCGCGTCGCGCTCGACGGCTCGGGCTCGACCGCCATCACTGTTCCCGATCTCGGGGCAGATTTCGCTGTGCGCTCGGACGGCTCGCTGGCGGCACTGATCCCTGATGTGCGCGACATGGGCGGCGGCACTGTGATCGGCGACCGCATCGTCGAGATCGACGCCAGCGGCGCCCAGAACGAGGTGTTCAGCACCTTCAAGTGCTTCGACCCCGCCACGTCCCCCGGTGACGGCGCCGGCGGTTCCTGGACCGGCGCCAACGCGCTTCAGGTCGAAGGCTCCAACGTCTACTACCTGTCGCTGCGCAACCTCAGCACGATCGTCAAGGTGAACCGGGGCACGGGCGAGTGCGAGTGGATCCTCGGTGACGACGCCGAAGGAACACTCGACTTCGAAGCGGGCAGCACCCCCTTCTCGCACCCTGGCAGCTTCTCCGCCAACGCTGACGCGCTCATCGTGCTCGATGCCGACGGCGGCAGCAGCGGCTCGCGCATGGTGAGCTACGAGCTCGACCTCGAGGCCAAGACCGCAACGGAGCTGCAAGCCTACGTGGCGATCCCACGCGTGGACGTTGCCGAGCAGGGGGAAGCGACCGGCGTCACCAGTGACGACGTGCGCATCAACTGGGCGAACGGCAGCCGCATGGACGTCGTCGACCCGCGCGGTCAGCTCAAATGGACGCTCGAGGTGACCTCGGGTGAGCACCTCGGCTTCCACACCTCGTTCCGCGACCTTTACGACGTGAAGCTCGAGGGCAATAAGTGACTTCTACGCTGCGGGCCCGCACCGGGCGACTCCTCGCGCTTTCAGCTCTCTCTCTCTCGACGGCATTCGCCGGGACGGCGAAAGCGGACGGCGGCTACTACTCCGGCGTAAAAGGCGCTCGCGCCGCAGGCCGCGCCGGCGCATTCACCGCGCGGGCCGACGACGTTTCGGCGGTCGGCATCAACCCGGCCGGACTCGCGAACATCGGCACCACCCTGATCCAGGTGGGGAATCGCTTTTCGTACAACGAGCACACGTACACGCGTAACGCGACGCTCGACTGGCTCGATACCAACTCGCCGGACTACGTCGAGTTCGCGCAGGTGGAGAATTCGGCACCCTGGCAGGTGCTCGACCCGCTCATCGGCATCACCACGAACTTCGGCTTGAAGAACTGGGGCTTCGCCTTCGCGGCGTATTCCCCGGCTGGGGTCGCGCGCGAGAGCTACCCGCAAGAGGGTGGCCAGCGCTACATGATGGTGCGGAGGAACGCGCAGCTCATCGACTACAGCCTGAGCGCGGCATGGAAATTCAAGGACCTCTTCAGCGTCGGAGCGAGCCTCGTTTGGATCGCCGTCCCCACGCTTGACTACTCGCTGGTCGTCAACGGGAGCCCGCTCGCGAAGGACAACGCGAACGGTGTCGGCGGCCCGAACGACATGTACGCGAGCGTCCACGGCCACGACTACTTCACCTTCAACGCCATCATCGGCGGCTGGGTCAAGGTGGCTCCCTTCCTCGAGATCGGCGCCTCCGCGCAGGTGATCCCGAGCACCATCGAGACAGAGAGCACCATCGACGTCGTGCCGGCGCGATCCGACGATCCGGTGAAATTCACGCGCAACGGCCAGCCCGCCAATGACGTAGGCCTGTCGCTCGACCTGCCGATGACGGCGCGTGTCGGTGCGCGGTACATCCACCGTCAGGGCCAGCGCGAACTGTTCGACGTGGAGCTCGACGGCGTGCTCGAAACCTGGAAGCGCGTGAAGAGCTTTCACCTTGCCGCGAACAAGCTCGTGGCCGAGCAGATGAATCAGACGGTCGCGTTCAGCGACATCGAGGTGCAGAAGCAGTGGCAGAACACCATCGGCGTGCACCTCGGCGGTGACGTCAACGTGCTGCCCGATCGGCTCACGGCCCGAGGCGGCGTCTACTACGAGACACCGGTCGCCAAGCCCGCGTACGCGAACGTCGACTTCTCGGACGGCCACCAGCTCGGCTTCGCGCTCGGCGGCTCCGTCCACGTGAGCAAGGTGGAGATCGCGTTCGCCTACGAGTACCGCGTCCAACCGACGATCCGCGTCTCCGACGCCGACGCCCGCGTGTACCAGAACGTGCCCGGCAGCCCGTGCAAGGCCCCGTACACGGACCCCGTGCAGTGCAGCGAGTACTACGCCGGCCGCGCCGCGGCGCCCGTGAACGGCGGCGAGTACTTCGCGTACTCGCACATCATGTCGCTCGACGGCGTGTATCGGTTCTGACGCACGGGCGACAGAGGACCCCCTCCTCGCCGGGACGGATGGTAGAATCGCTCGCGTGAGCGCGCTACGCGTCGTCGGGTTCGTGGCACTTCTCGGCTGGGGTGCGAACGCACTAGGGTGCGACTCGGACACGACTCGGCGCCGAGCTCGGCGGGCGCGCCGAGCTCTCAGGGTGGCGGCGCGGGGACAGCGGGCGCAGGCGACGGAGGCACTGCCAGTAGCGCCGCGGGCGCCCCGAACGGCGACGCTGGCGACGCCAACGCGGGTGCCGCAGGAGCGATCGATGGAGTGCCCTACGCGAACGTAGTGTCCGTGGTCGTCGCAGCGGGGAGTGAAGGCGCTTACACGTTCAGCGTGTCGATAGAGAGCTCGGACGTCGACTGCTCGCAGTAAGCGAACTGGTGGGAGGTGCTGACGGAGGACGGCGCGCTCAGCTACCGGCGCATTCTCGATCACAGCCACACCGATGCGAATGGAGGCTCGGATGCGAGCAAGCCCGGCAACACGTTCACGCGCCCGGGTGGACCCGTGCCGATCGCCGCCGATACCGTCGTGCTCGTGCGCGCGCACCTGAGCACGGGCGGGTACAACGGCAGGGTGATGCGCGGCAGCGCCAACGAGGGTTTCGCGCAAGCGCCGGAAATTGGTGCAGATTTTGCGGCCGACGTGGAGGACGATCCACCTCAGTCGACGGGCTGCGCCTTGTCTCGGCGGTCGGCATCAACCCAGCCGGTCTCGCCAACATCGGCACGACCATGATCCAGGTGGGCAACCGGTTTTCGTACAACGAGCACACGTTCACGCGGAACCCGACGCTCGACTGGCGCGACACCGACTCGCCACCCTACGTGACCTTCCCAGAGGTCAAGAACAAGGCGCCGTGGCAGGTACTCGACCCGCTGATCGGCATCTCTACGAACTTCGGCCTGAAGGATTGGGGCTTCGCCTTCGCCGCGTACTCGCCAGCAGGCGTCGCGCGCGAGAGCTACGGGCAAGACGGCGGCCAGCGCTACATGATGGTGCGCAGGAACTCGCAGCTCATCGACTACAGCCTGAGCGCGGCCTGGAAATTCAAGGATATTTTCGGTGTCGGCGCGAGCCTGATCTGGATCGCCGTGCCGACGCTCGACTACTCGCTGGTCGTCAATGCGAGCCCGTTTGCCAAACAGAACGCCACCGGCGTCGCGGGCGAGTACGACATGTACGCGAGCGTGCACGGGCACGACTACGTCACGCTGAACGCCATCGTCGGCGGCTGGTTCAAGGTCGCGCCGTTCCTCGAGCTCGGCCTCTCCGGGCAGGTGGTCCCGAGCACCATCGAGACGGAGAGCAAGCTCGACATCGCGCCGACGAGCGCGTCGAGCGAGCCGGTCAAGCTCTCGCGCAACGGACAGCCCGCGAACGACGTGGGGCTCGCGCTCGCACTTCCGATGACTTTCCGGCTCGGCGCGCTACATCCACCATCAGGGCAACCGGGAGCTCTTCGACATCGAGCTCGACACCGTGCTCGAGACCTGGTCGCGCGTGAAGAGCTTCCCCCTCGACTCGCGGGATCTCGTGGCCACATCTGCGGGGGAAACGGTGCCGTTCGCCGACATCGACGTGCAGAAGCAGTGGCAAACCACCGTCGGTCTTCACCTCGGTGGGGACCTCAACGTGGTGCCCGATCGCCTGACGGCTCGCGGCGGCGTGTACTACGAGACGCCCGTGGCGAAGCCCGCCTACGCGAACATCGATTTCGCCGACGGGAAGCAGCTCGGCTTCGCCCTCGGCGGCTCCGTGCACGTGAGCCAGCTCGAGATCGCTTTCGCCTACGAGTACCGGGTGCAACCGACGACTCGCGTCTCTGACGCCAACGCCCGCGTCTATCAACCGGCGCCCGCATCGAGGTGCGCTGCCCCATACACCGACGCGTCGCAGTGCAACGCGAACTACATCGGCCGTCCTTCCGCGCCCGCGAACGGCGGTGAGTACTTCGCGTTTTCGCACGTCATGTCGCTCGACGGCGTCTACCGGTTCTGACGCGCGGTCATCGCGGCCGAGCCGAATCACAACGCCCGGTCGTCGCAGCTAGAGCGTGCGCCCGCTACGACTGCGATGGGGACGAGCTTCCACTCGTCCCGGTGGAGCGGCAGGCGCGCCCCCCCTTCCTGCAGCAACCCTGTGTCCGGCGGTGTGACAGGGGCACCTGCAGCCCGTGAAGGCCGCGCATGGCCTTGCTCGGGAGCTTGTACGTTCGGCGCTCACGAGTGAGCATCACTTGCTCCGTCAATTGTGTATCCACTGGGCGCCGCGAGAACCACGAAACCAACTGGAGAAAGTGGTCTTCGCTCCAAAGTATCGGGCACGTGTTTCGTCCAGACCTGAGCCTGGTCAAAGCCCAGGTCAAAGCGAGCACTCCTGGCGGCGCCATCACCCGGGATGGCGCCGCGCTCAAGTCTGGCACTCGTTGCCAACGCCGGAGTTAGCGACGAGCGTTCTCGCCGCGCGTCATTTCGGGGTGCGGCGCCAGAGGTTCTGGCTGTTCCCTATAATATAGAAGTCGAAATTGATGTTGTTGCGGAAGATCGCTGCCATGCGTCCCGTGACTCCCCCCGTAGGCATCGGGGCGAACGTGTCGTTGAGGAGCCAGCCGCTGCCAGGCTTGTAATACATTTGGTTGATCTTGACGACAGATGGAAATCCCTGGGGCAGAAAGAAGGTGAGACTCAGGCCACTTGGGGTGCTCGCGACGCTCGGGTCCCCTCCGCTCGCTTGGGCGAACGACCAGTCCAGCCAGTGGTCGATGTTCCAAGTGCGGACGTAGACTTGACCGAGCTTATCATGCGCCGCCACGTCGATGATGAGCGGCGAAGCGCTGCGCGTGTACGCCGAAGGCGGGCCGCCCATGCCACCGGAGGGACCTCCCACGTTAGTCCAGCTGCTCCACGCGCCCGAGCCAAACCTCCACGCATGGTACAGGCTGTCGTTGAGTCCGCGAACCCAGACGTCGAGCCGATCGGAGCCGGTAACCGTGCTTACGGCTGGTTTGTCTTTGGCGGTGCCGGGGACAGCCCCCACGGTGACCCACGTTCCCCAGGTGTTGGTGCCGGTCCGCGTAGTGGTCCAGATCCTGCCGCTGGTATCCGTGGCGACGACGTCCGTCTTGCTTCCTCGCCGACCGGCGGCAACCCCGGTCAGGGCTGACACGCTCGAGGGCTTGCCCGCGCTGAGGATCCAGTCACTCGTGTTCGTTCTGCTGTGCACCTGTCCGTTGAGGCCAATCCCCCAAATATCCGGCGTGGAGTCGGACAGATACGAAACGGCGACATCTGTGACAGCCCCTCCGAGATCGATCCAATTCGACAGGGACGGCTCGTTGAGCTGACCGAGCGTGCCCTCGTCTCCCTCCGCGTATTCCACCGCGCAACCGCTGAGCGCCCCCGCGAAGCAAAGACCGAGCAACCAGCGGACTTCGGGTAGTCGCGACAGATTTGTAGCTGACAGCATGATCAGACCCCTTCCTAGTTTCGCGGACGAAGCCGCGTTTGGAACACGATAGCGCAGGATCTGCTCTCCGTGCAACGAGGGACGACCGTATCGCAATCGACTCCTTAGGATCGGAAACGATTTCGACTCTCCGCTATTCGGCGAGGTGTGAGTCCGTGGCGACGAGAAGATTCGGGAAGGAACGGACACACGTGCCCCTTCGGGTACGTGAGCATCCGAACTACGTGACGCGCCCCGCCGCGCTCGAGTACTTATGCCGCATATGCTCGTTCGAGGTCCACTCGCGCCTTTGCACGGGCCAACCAAGCCTTTCGATCGCTGACGATCTCGGCACGCAACCGCTGAACGTCAGCTCTCAAAGCTCCCGCCCTTCGGCGAAGACGCGCTCGCGAAGGCTTTCCGAGGCGTCCTCCAGCCGCACCAGATCCACGGGGCCGCGAAACACCGCCATGAGGTCCGCCAAGGCTGGGAAGTACGCGCCAGCCGCGAGCCCCTCGACCGCGAGATCGACGTCACTCTCGGACGTGGGCTCGCCTGCCGCGAGCGATCCAAAGAGCCAGACCCGTCGCGCGCCATGCTGGTCCACGAGCGGGCTTCAAGCTTGTGCGCAGCCCGAGACAAGCCGCTCTGCTCGCGCTTGACCCCACTTGCGCGCCGCTTCGGCAATAGCTTTCAGATGCAGCGCGGTCCGGGTCGCCGTGACGGCCACTCCCTAGAATTACCACAACCCGGGAATGGCGGCTCGAGGCCTACACCCAAGCTCGCTTGGGTGTATCGAAACAAGCACGGGGGGTACAATGGCGCGGTGCGTGCATCCCGCTGCGTCGGATTTACCGCCATCCTGGGCTGGGCGTGTTGCGCGGCCGGGTGCGACTCCGACGACGACCCCGCGGCGACCGCGGCGGGAACAGGCGGCGCACCGATCGCTGACGGCGGCCACGCGGGTGGCGCGGGCAACGCAGGTGACGCAAGCGCGAGCGCAGGCGACGCAGGCGACGCAGGTGACGCGAACGCGGGTGCCGCGGGCGAATCGAGTGTCGTGCCGTACGCCAACGTCGTCGCTTTGAGCGTCGCCTCGGGGAGCGACGGCGCGTACGCGTTCAGCGTGTCGATCGAGAGCTCGGACATCGACTGCTCGCAGTACGCGAACTGGTGGGAGGTGCTGACCGAGGACGGGGCGCTCAGCTATCGCCGCATCCTCGAGCACAGCCACACCGACGCGAACGGGAGCTCGGATGCGGACCAGCCGGGCAACACGTTCACGCGCCTCGGTGGGCCCGTGCCGATCGACGCCGACACCGTCGTGCTCGTGCGCGCGCACCTGAGCACGGGCGGGTACAACGGCAGGGTGATGCGCGGCAGCGCCCGGGAGGGTTTCACGCAAGCGCCTGAAATTGGTGCGGATTTTGCGACTGACGTGGAGGACGACCCGCCCCAGTCGACGGGCTGCGCCTTCTGACGGGGTTCCGCTCGCAACACCCTCCGGGCTGGCCTTCGACGGGCGCGTGAAAGAAACGTCTACCGCCCGATGCTTGCCGGCGCGCGCGGGCGAGCGCAAGCTCTGCCGCACGTGATGTCGAACGGGAGGCTTGCAGGAAGCTCGTCGCGTCTGAGCACGCTCGCGCCGCTCCTGTTTGCCCTCGCTGGCGGCGCCGCGAGCCTTGCCTGCGGCTCCACGAGCGGCACGCCCGGAACGCCCCCCGACGACGGCCAGGTCACCTGGAACCAGGAGATCGCGCCGCTCGTCAATCGCAAGTGCGCGTCGTGCCACCAGCCGGGTGGAATCGCTCCCATGTCGCTCACCGACTACCAGAGCGCGCTGCCTTACGCGGGAAAGATGCTCCAGCAGGTGGAGGCGGGGACGATGCCGCCCTGGGGCGCTCGCACCACCGACGAGTGCACCCCTGCGTTCGGCTTCAAGGACGATCCCCGCCTCACGGGCGACGAGCAAGCTCTGCTTGCGGCCTGGCTCGACCAGGGGGCGCTCGAGGGGCCGCCCGCGACCAGGCCGCTGGCGAAACCGGCATCGACCGCGCTGAAGAATCCCGACCTGCACGTGACGATCCCGACCTCGGTCGAGATCGCGGGCAATAGCGACCAGTTCGTCTGCTTCGTGCTCGACCCCGGCAACCCCAAGGACAAGTACATCAAGGCCGTGCAGGTGAATCCCGGCAACGCCGCGATCGTGCACCACGTGCTCATCTTCGCGGATCCGAAGAACAAGGAGACCGGGGAGAACGCCTCGACGGCGCTCGCCGACGAAAGCGGCAAGTACGACTGCTTCGGCGGTCCCGGGCTCCCGAGCCCCGTGCAGCTGGTCGGAGCCTGGGCTCCCGGCGCCGCGCCGGCCGTCATGCCGCAAGACGTATCCATGCAGCTCGCGGGCGGCTCGAAGCTCGTGATTCAGGTGCACTACCACCCGACGCGGGTGAGCCGCGAGCTCGACGCCAGCACCAGCGTCGACCTGGTGTACACCGACCAACCAAAAATCCCCGGCTTCCTCTTTCTGATCGGCAACTTCGGCGAGGCAGACCTCGATGCCGCGGGAGGCCCCGGCTACGGCCTGCTCCCGGGTCCCGACGATCCGGCGAGCGGTCCCGCCTTCGTGATTCCGCCGAACATGACGGCTCACACCGAAACCCAGCGCTTCCTGGTCCAAGAGCCCGGGCCCAACTCGCCCTTGTTCGGCGCCCAGGCGTTTCGCATGTGGGGCGTCGGCACGCACATGCACTACGTCGGCCGCGACATGAAGATCGACATCGAGCACGCCGACGGCCAAAAGGAGTGCCTGGTCCAGACGCCCGAGTGGGACTTCAGCTGGCAGCGGTTCTACGCATTCGACGCGCCACTTTCCTCCGTGCCGACGGTGCGCCCCGGCGACGTCGTCAACATGCGCTGCACGTACGACAACTCGATGGGCAACCCCTTCGTGCGCACGGCGCTCCAGCAGGTGGGCATGGACGTGCCGCTCGACGTGCACCTCGGTGAGACCACGCTCGACGAGATGTGCCTCGGCGTGTTCGGCGTCTCGCTCGAGTGATCTAGAGCAGACGGGTTGGAGCGCGGGCGGCTGGGCGGAAGCGGTCCTGCAGAGCTCTCACCTATGGCAAATTGATCTCGTCGAGGACGGTGCCGCCCTCGGCCACGAACGACACCTTCACGGCTTCGGCGCTCACGTCGAGGCGCGCGAAGCCGGAATCCGGCCAGAATTCGCTGTAGCCCGTCTCCTCGGCCGTGAATTTCCACGGCGCGCCCGCGCTGCCCGGCAGCGTGTAGTGCACGCCGTCGACCGTCATGTCGGTGAACACGTGGTCGTGCGCGTAGAAGAAGATCTGCACGCCGTAGTCGAGGAGCATCTGGTGAATGATGGCCTGCTCGCCCACGTAGGCGGCCTGGCCGCCACCGCGGCCGTAAGCGGAGTCTTCGTCGGTACCGGCTTTACCGCCGACCGTGTGGTGAATGAACGTGAAGCGCCACTTGCTGTTCGCATTCTCCAGCGTCGTCCTGAGCCACGCGAGCTGCGCGTCGCCGAGGGTCCAGTCGTCGGGCAAGCCCGGGTAGGTGCTGAGCAGGTGGCAGCTCGGCGTGTAGGTCATCACGTTGAGCACGACGAAGAGCGCATCGCCCCACGTGAAGGCGTAGTAGTCCTGGTTGACACTGCCGCCCTCGGGGTACGTGTCAGGGCCGGGATTCGGCTCGTAGATCAAGCGCTGTGAGCGCGAGCGCTCGATCTCTTCCTCGGTGTTGCAGCCGCTCTCGCCGTCCCAGTTGCCGATCACGCCGAAGTGCGGCGTGTTGCCGAGCGAGGTGCTGAGCAGACGCCGGTAATTCAGGTATGCGAGGCGTGCCCACGACGCATCGGGCGGCGGGTCGTTGAAGCCGAAGGCGTGAAAATCGAGGATGTCGCCCAGGTTGATCATGAAGTCGGGCTTCACCGCTGCGATCTCGGGTGCGACGAGGGCGAGCGTGTCCTCCATCGAGCCGGAGGTGCTCACGTCGCCTGGCGGCACCTCGCGCGGCTGGATGTGCGTGTCCGTGATGAGCGCCACCGTGAACGGAGTCCCCGGCGGAGGCGTCGTGAGCACGCTGCCCACGTACAGCGCCGTCTCGTTCCCGCCGTCTTCGGCCGACAACAGATATTCGTAGCGCGTGCCTGCGTTCAGGCCCTGAAGTTCCCATTGCGCCGTGTCGCTCGTCGGAAAGGTGGGGAACGTCGTGACGCGCCGCCACGTCGTTTCGCCCAGAACGCGCAAGGAGAGGACGAGCGCGCCCGGATCGCCCGCAGAGAGCACGGCGTTGAGGCCGAAACCGCGCGCGGTAGGGGCGAAGGTGAGCGGCACCCCGACGAGCTGGAATGCCGGCGGCACCCCTCCGTTCCCGCTTGCGCCGCTCGCTCCGCTCGCCCCGCTGGCCGCGCCGGCGAAGCCCGTCCCGGCGAAGCCGCTCCCCGCCGTGCCTCCGGACCCGCCGCTGCCGCCGGTTCCGCCAAACGTCGCGCCGCCACTGCCACCGGCGCCGATCGTCCCGCCCGTGCCGCCCAGGGTACTGCCACCGACCCCGGGGCTCGCACCGCCACCGCCCGTTCCCCCCGAGCTCGCACCGAGCCCGCCCGTGGCGCCGCTCGCGACGCTTCCGGCGCCGTCCACGGCAGCTGGAAGCCCGAGATCGCTACGCCCGCAACCGAATGAGAGTGTGCTCGCGGCAACCGCGAGCGAGAGGAAGGCCCGTGTGCCCGCGAGGCCTACGGGTTTGCCGGGCACGGCTTGAGGATGGCGAGGTACCAGGGCGCCGGGTTCTGGCAGGAGCCGCAGTTGATCGCGACGAGCCAGGTGCCCGTGTCGTCGATGCCGGCGAAGGGCTTGTTGTCCTTGTTCACGGCCTTGTCGAAGCTGATCTTGGTACCCACGTCGACCTTGGCCTCGTACATCTCGGCCGCGATCTCGT
>Ga0315912_10004424_pt1 | contig 13332 bp, 13 predicted proteins | sample VfabasoilMG_FD_204469 | JGI IMG/M metagenome (GOLD analysis project Ga0315912, IMG submission 204469) | Garden soil microbial communities collected in Santa Monica, California, United States - V. faba soil | ecosystem: Environmental > Terrestrial > Soil > Garden | place: USA: California... | reverse complement strand
CGTGTGCTCCCATTGCGCGGAAAGGCTGTGGTCCTTGGTGACAATGGTCCAGCCGTCGGCGAGTTCGCGGATGCCGGCCTTGCCGGCGTTGATCATCGGCTCGACCGTGAAGGTCATGCCGGGCTCTAGCGGCATCCCGGTGCCGGCCCTGCCGTAGTGCAGGACCTGGGGCTCCTCGTGGAACTTGCGCCCGATGCCGTGGCCGCAGAACTCGCGCACGACGGTGAAGCCGTGCTTCTCGGCGTGATTCTGGATGACCGCGCCCACGTCGCCGAGGCGCGCGCCGGGGCGGATCTGGGCGATGCCCAGCCACATGCACTCGTAGGTGATGTCGACCAGGCGGCGCGCCTGGATGCTCGGATCGCCGACGTAGTACATCCGGCTGCAATCCCCGTGGTACCCGTCCTTGATCACCGTGACGTCGATATTCAGGATGTCGCCTGCCTTGAGGACTTTTTCCCCGGGCACGCCGTGGCAAACCTGGTGGTTGACCGACGTGCAGATCGACTTCGGGTAGGGCTTGTAGCCCGGAGGCGCATAGTTCAGCGGCGCGGGAACGGTTCCCTGCACCTTGACCATGTAGTCGTGGCACAGGTCGTTCAGCTTGCCGGTGGTCGCCCCGGCCTTGACGTGGGGGGCGATGAAGTCGAGAACTTCGGAAGCGAGGCGACCGGCGACGCGCATGCGCTCGATCTCCTCGGTAGTCTTCAGCACAACAGCCATTGATCCCTGATTATGCTAGAATTTTGGGTTGGCTTGCGATGGTGCAGGTCAAATTTCCCGCGTATTCGGACAAGGGTCCCCCAAAGGGGGCTAGAACGCGCGGCAGACCCAAACCCTTAGGAGAGAAAAGTGTCAGTGACTATGCGTCAAATGCTGGAGGCGGGCGTCCATTTCGGACACCAGACCCGCTACTGGAATCCAAAGATGGCGCCGTACATTTTCGGCCATCGCAACAAGATCCACATCATCAATCTGGAAAAGACCCTGGCGCTTTACCAGGACGGGGTCAAATTCGCCCGCCAGCTGGCGTCGAACCGCGGCACGCTGCTGTTCGTCGGCACCAAGCGGCAGGCGCGGGACATCGTGCGCGAGGAAGCGCAGCGCTGCGGCATGCCGTATGTCGACCATCGCTGGCTCGGCGGCATGCTGACGAATTTCAAGACGGTCAAGCAATCCATCAAGCGCCTCAAGGACATGGAACAGATGGCGCAGGACGGGACCTTCGAGAGAATGTCGAAGAAGGAAGGCCTCGGCTTGCAGCGCGAGATGCAGAAGCTGCACCGCTCGCTCGGCGGCATCAAGGAACTGGGCGGCCTGCCGGACGCGCTGTTCGTCATCGACGTGGGCTACCACAAGGGCGCCATCGCCGAGGCCGGCAAGCTCGGCGTACCGGTGATCGCCGTGGTCGACACCAACCATTCGCCCGAAGGCATCGACTACGTGGTGCCGGGCAACGACGACTCCAGCAGGGCGATCCGGTTGTATGCCCGCGGTGTTGCCGATGCGGTCCTCGAGGGCCGCTCGCAATCGCTCGAAGAAGTGGTTGCCGCATCCCGCGACGAGTTCGTCGAGGTGGATGAGGATGAGGGCTCCAAATAGCCCTGGGCAAACGGGAAATCCAAAAAGGGGCCGAGAGCCCCTTTTTTTTAAACCAGCAAGGAGCTTGAAGGGTATGGCAGAGATCAGCGCAGGCATGGTGAAGGAACTTCGCGAACTCACCGGCCTCGGAATGATGGAGTGCAAGAAGGCGCTGTCCGAAGCGGCGGGAGACCTGCGCAAGGCCGAGGAGCTGTTGCGCATCAAGAGCGGCGCGAAGGCGAGCAAGGCGGCGGGCCGGATCGCGGCCGAAGGCGTCGTCGGCTCCTTTGTTTCGTCCGATGCAAAGCTCGGTGCACTCGTCGAGCTCAACTGCGAGACCGACTTCGTGGCGAAGAACGACGATTTCCTGGCGTTCGCTGCCTCGCTCGCGGAAATTGCCGCGCGCGACGAAGCGAAGCTGGCGACGGCGGAAATCGAGCAGAAGCGGCAGGGCCTGGTGCAGAAGATCGGCGAGAACATCACCATCCGCCGTTCGCAGCGCCTGCAGGCCAAGGGCAAGCTGGCGCTCTACGTGCACGGGGCCAAGATCGGCGTGCTGGTCGACTACGACGGCGTGGACGAGCTTGGCAAGGACCTTGCCATGCACATCGCCTTCGCCAAGCCGAAGCACATGGCGAAAGCCGAAGTGCCGGCGGACCTCATCGAGCAGGAAAAGCGCATCCACGAGGCGCGCGCCAGGGAATCCGGCAAGCCGGCGGAAATCGTCGCCAGGATGGTGGAAGGCGCGATGAACAAGTTCCTCGGCGAGATCACGCTGCTGGGCCAGCCGTTCATCAAGGACGACAAGCAGACCGTCGAGAAGATGCTCGCGGCGAGGAAGGGCAAGATCCATGCGTACGCGTTCCTCGTGGTCGGGGAAGGGATTGCACGGCATTGACGCCTAAATTCAAGCGCATCCTGCTGAAGCTGTCGGGCGAGGCCCTGATGGGCGACGACCCGTATGGCATCAATCGCCAGACCATCGAAGGGATCGTGGCGGAAATCGCCCAGGTGGCACGCCTCGGCGTCGAGATGGCAGTGGTGATCGGCGGGGGCAACATTTTCCGCGGCGTGGCGCCCGGCGCCGCGGGCATGGACCGCGCCACGGCGGACTACATGGGCATGCTGGCCACCGTCATGAATGCGCTGGCGCTGCAGGACGCGATGCGCCAGGCCGGGCTCGCCAGCCGCGTGCAGTCCGCGCTCAACATCGAGCAGGTGGTCGAGCCCTACATCCGTGGCAAGGCGATTCGCTACCTCGAGGAGGGCAAGGTGGTGATTTTCGCCGCTGGCACGGGAAACCCGTTCTTCACCACCGATACGGCGGCCGCTTTGCGCGGCAGCGAAATGGGCGCCGAGATCGTGATCAAGGCGACCAAGGTGGACGGCGTCTATACGGCCGATCCCCAGAAGGACCCTTCGGCGACGCGCTACACGCGCATCAGTTTCGACGACGCCATCTCGCGCAAGCTCAAGGTGATGGACGCGACGGCGCTCACGCTGTGCCGCGACCAGAAACTGCCGATCAACGTCTTCAGCATCTTCAAGAAGGACGCCCTGCGGCGCGTTGTACTGGGCGAGGATGAAGGAACCCTGGTTCACGTATGATCCGCATTGGGAGGCCGCCATGGTGATCGCGGAACTGAAGAAGACCACCGAGCAGAAGATGGACAAGAGCGTGGAGGCCTTCAAGGCCGACCTGGCAAAGGTTCGCACGGGCCGCGCGCACACCGGCATCCTCGACCACATCACGGTGGACTACTACGGCTCGCAGGTGCCGCTCAACCAGGTGGCGAGAGTCACGCTGCTGGACGCCCGCACCATCGGCGTCACGCCGTTCGAAAAGAAAATGACGCAGGCGATCGAGAAGTCGATCCGCGACTCCGACCTGGGCCTCAACCCGGCGGCGCAGGGCGAGACGGTGCGCGTGCCGATGCCCTCGCTGACCGAGGACCGGCGCAAGGAACTGGTCAAGGTGGTGAAGCACGAGGCCGAGAACGCGCGGGTGGCGGTGCGCAACCTGCGGCGCGACGCGATCCACCACCTCAAGGAAGCGCTCAAGAAGAAGGAAATCTCCGAGAACGATGAGCGCCGGGCGCAGGACGAGGTGCAGAAGGCGACCGACCGGCACATCGCCGGCATCGACGGGCTGCTGCAGCAGAAGGAAGCCGAGCTGCTCGCCGTATGAGCCACGAGAGCAGCACGAAGCAGGTCCCGCCGCTTGGCGACCTGCCTCGTCACGTGGCGATCATCATGGACGGCAACGGCCGCTGGGCGAGGGGCCGGCGCCTGCCGCGCATCGCCGGGCACCGGCGCGGCGCTGAAGCCGTGCGCGATACCGTGCGCAGCTGCGCGGAACGCGGCATCGAGTTCCTGACGCTGTTCGCGTTCAGTTCCGAGAACTGGCGCCGTCCGGCGAGGGAAGTCGCGCTGCTGATGCAACTCTTCCAGACGGCGCTCTCCAACGAAGTCGAGAAACTCCACCGCAACGGCGTGCGCCTGAAAATCGTCGGCGACACGCGTCGCTTCGATCCGAAGATCCGCAAGCTCATCGACGAAGGCGAGCGGCTCACCGCCGCCAATACCGGCCTGACGCTGACCATCGCGGCGAACTACGGCGGCCGCTGGGACATCCTCCAGGCGTTCAACAAGGTGAAGGCCACGGAGGGCGAGATCGGCGAAGAGGCGTTCGCGCGCCACCTCGCCATGAGCTACGCGCCCGAGCCGGACCTGTTCATCCGCACCGGCGGCGAGCAGCGCATCAGCAACTTCCTGCTGTGGCAGCTGGCGTATTGCGAGCTGTATTTCACCGAGACGCTGTGGCCGGATTTCGGCGCGGCGGCGCTCGACGAGGCGATCGCGTCCTATCGCACGCGCGAACGGCGCTTCGGCCGCACCAGCGAGCAGGTCGACGCCGCGAAACGGGCCGAGGTCGCCTGAAAGGGGTCCTCGCTGCGCGGGTCGCCACCGCGGCGGTGCTGATCGCGGTCCTTCTCGCGGTGCTGTTTTTGCTGCCGCGGCCCTGGCTCGCGGCGGTGGTTGCGCTGGTCGCGGCGCTGGCGGGGTTCGAGTGGGCGCGCCTGTGCCGCCTGGGAGCGTGGGGTGCCAGGGCCTACGCCGTCTTGGTCACCGCATCCTTCGGCGCGCTTCTGCTGTGGCCGCAACCGGTTTTGCTTCCGCTTGCGGCCGCGTTCTGGATCGTCGTCGTGCCGGCATGGCTGTGGAAAGGCGTAAAGGCGACACAGCGGATGCCGCTGCTCGTCGCGGGATTCGCGGTGATCGTTCCTTGTGCGGTTGCCATGTTGGCGATGCCCGCGCGAGAGCTGCTGGCAGTGCTGGTGCTGGTGTGGATCGCGGACATTGCCGCCTATTTCGCCGGCCATGCCTTCGGCCGGCACAAGCTTGCACCGGCAATCAGTCCCGGCAAGACGTGGGAAGGCGCGGCGGGGGGGCTTTTGGGCGTGCTCGCCTACGCTATCATTTGCGGCACCATGACCGAGGGAATCTCCTGGGCGCCGTTCCTTGCTGCCGCGGCGCTGGTCGCCGTGCTCAGCATCGTCGGCGACCTGTTTGAATCCGCGGCGAAAAGGCAGGCGGGCGTGAAGGACAGCGGTACGCTGCTGCCGGGCCATGGGGGCATCCTCGACCGCATCGACAGCATGGCGGTCGCGCTGCCGGTGGCCGCCCTGCTGTTGCCGATGGTAAGAGGGGCGCCGTGAGCCTTGCCGTCCTGGGCGCCACCGGGTCCATCGGCGCGAGCACGCTGGATGTCGTCGCGCGGCATCCAGACCGCTTCCCCCTGCATGCATTGACGGCGAACAGTTCTGCCGGACGGCTGCTGGAACTTTGCCGGCAGCACCGGCCCGCGTACGCAGTGCTTTCCGGCGTCGCGCAGGACAGCGCGCTGGAGCGCCAGTTCTCGGCGGCGGGCAGCGAGTTGCTGTTCGGCGCCGCGGCGCTGGAGCGCGTGGTTTCCGACAGCCGCTGCAAGTCGGTGATGGCCGGCATCGTCGGCGCCGCGGGGCTGCCTTCGACGCTGGCAGCGGTCACAGCCGGAAAGCGGCTGCTCCTCGCCAACAAGGAAGCCCTGGTGATGGCCGGTCCGCTGGTGATGCGCGCTGCGCGCGACAGCGGGGCGCAGATCCTTCCGGTCGACAGCGAGCACAATGCGGTCTTTCAATGTTTCTTCGAGAAGAAAAGCATCCGCAAGATTGTGCTGACGGCCTCCGGCGGCCCGTTCCGCACCGCGCCGCTCGAGTCCCTCGAGTGCGTTACGCCCGAGCAGGCCTGCGCGCATCCCAACTGGGTGATGGGGCGCAAGATTTCGATCGATTCGGCCACGATGATGAACAAGGGCCTCGAGGTCATCGAGGCGCGCTGGATCTTCGACATGGCGCCTGAAACGATCGAGGTGGTGATTCACCCGCAAAGCATCGTGCACTCGATGGTGGAGTACGTGGACGGCTCCGTCATCGCGCAGCTCTCGAATCCCGACATGCGCGTTCCGATCGCGCATGCGCTGGCCTATCCGGATCGCATCGAATCGGGTGCGCGGCAGCTGGATCTCACGCGGCTGAAGGGGCTCAGCTTCGAGCAGCCCGACCACGCGCGTTTCCCGTGCCTCGGGCTTGCCTACGCTGCCCTGCGCGAAGGGGGCAGCGCGCCGGCGATGCTGAATGCCGCCAATGAAGTGGCGGTGGAGGCGTTCCTCGGCGGACGCCTGGGCTTCACCGGCATTGCCCGCGTCATCGGGGAAACCATGGCCGAGCTCCCCGCCACTGCGATCGAGGGCTTGCCTGCCGTGCTGGCCGCCGACCGCAAAGCGCGCGCGACGGCGAATGCCCTGGTCATGGCGCAGGCGGCATGAGCCTGCTTCATACCATCGCGTCGTTCATCGTCGCCTTGGGCGTGCTGATTGTCGTGCACGAATACGGCCACTACCTGGCGGCACGCTGGTGCCGCGTCAAGGTGCTGCGGTTCTCGGTGGGCTTTGGCCGGTCGCTCGCCACCTGGCGGCTGGGCCCGGATCGCACCGAGTGGACCATCGCCGCGGTGCCATTTGGCGGCTACGTCAAGATGCTCGACGAGCGCGAAGGGCCGGTCGATCCGGCGGACGCGCCGCGCGCGTTCAACCGGCAGAACGTCTGGAAGCGGATCCTGATCGTGGTGGCGGGACCGGTATTCAATTTCCTGTTCGCGATCCTGGTCTATGCGGGCCTGTTCATGCACGGCCTGCCCGAAGCGCGGCCGGTGCTTGGCGCGCCGCCCGCGGGCAGTGCTGCGGCCGCCGCCGGGCTTGCGCCGGGGGTCACCGTGCGTGCCATCGACGGCGAGGCGCTGGCGACCTGGCAGGAATTGCGCTGGCGCGTCCTGCAGGCCGCGCTGCAGCGCCAGCCGGTCCGCATTGAGACCGTCGACGCGCGCGGCCACATTGAAGTCGCAGTGCTGAACCTGAGTACCTTCCCGGCCGACGAGGTGGAGGGCGACGTACTCGAGCGGGTCGGCTTGCGCCTGTACCGGCCGCCGCTCGATCCCGTGCTGGGCCAGGTCGTTGCCGGCAGCCCCGCGGAGCGCGCCGGGCTCGTGCCGGGCGACCGGGTGGTGCGCGCCGAGGGCGTTCGGGTCCAGACCTGGGAAGACCTGGTCGGCAGGATTCGCGCGCGCCCGGGCGCTCCGCTGCGCCTCACCGTGGAGCGCGATGGCACGGTCCGCGAGGTGGACGTCGTTCCCGAACCGGTGAATGCGGGGACCACGCGCATCGGCCGCATCGGCGCGGGGCCGCGCATCCCGCCCGAGCATTCGGAGAGCATGCTGATCCGCGTGCAGCACGGCCCGCTCGACAGCCTGTCCAAGGCGGTGGCCAAGACGGCGGACATTTCGCTGTTCAGCCTGAAGATGCTCGGCAAGATGCTGCTGGGCGAACTTTCCTGGAAGCATTTGTCCGGGCCGGTGACGATCGCCGACTTCGCGGGGCAGTCCGCGCAGATGGGATGGATTTCCTACCTGACGTTCCTCGCGCTGATCAGCATCAGCCTGGGCGTGCTGAACCTGCTGCCCGTGCCGCTGCTCGATGGCGGGCACCTGATGTACTATGCGGTCGAGATCGTCAAGGGAAAACCGGTATCCGAGCGCGTGATGGAACTCGGACAGCGCGTCGGTCTCGCGCTGCTGCTGGTGATGATGGCCTTCGCTTTCTACAACGACCTGAACCGCCTCCTGACGGGTTGATGATGCGCAGATGCGTAGCCGCGGTGCTTGCCGCGTTATTGCTTGCGGCTGCCTCCGGCGCCGCCGCGCAGGCATTCCAGCCCTTCGTCATCAAGGACATCCGCGTCGAAGGCTTGCAGCGCACCGAGGCCGGCACGGTGTTCAGCTATCTCCCGGTCAAGGTCGGCGAGACCATGACCGAGGAAAAGGCCCAGCAAGCCCTGCGCACGCTGTTCGCGACCGGGTTTTTCCAGGACGTCAGGCTCGAGGTGGAAAGCAACGTGCTGGTGGTGTTCGTGCAGGAACGTCCCGCGATCGCGCAGATCGATTTTTCGGGCATGAAGGAATTCGAGGGCGAGAACGTGCGCAAGGTGCTGCGCGAGCTCGGCATGGCCGAAGGGCGCATTTTCGACAGGGCAGTGCTGGAAGCCGCGGAACAGGAACTCAAGCGCCAGTATCTTTCCCGTGCGCTGTATGCCGCCGAGGTGCAGACTACGGTGACGCCGCTCGAGCGCAACCGCGTCGGCATCAATATCGCGGTGACCGAGGGCGAGGTGGCCAAGATCCGCGGCATCAACATCGTCGGCGCGCAGGCGTTCTCGGAGGAGCGCCTGCTCGAGGAATTCGTGCTGCGTACGCCGGGATGGCTGACCTGGTACACCAAGCACGACCGCTACGCGCGCGAGCGCCTGGCCACCGACCTGGAAACGCTGCGCTCCTTCTACCAGAACCAGGGGTATCTCGACTTCAATGTCGAATCGACCCAGGTTTCCATCACGCCGGACCGGCAGGACATCTACATCACCGTCAATATCGTCGAGGGCGAGAAATACACGGTTTCCGCGGTGGAGTTGTCGGGACAGATGCTGGTGCCGCGCGAGGAATTGCTGCCGCTGGTCCAGCTCAAGGCGGGAGACGTGTTCTCGCGCGAGAAGCTGGTCGCCACCACCAAGGCCATTTCCGAACGCCTCGGCAACGACGGCTACGCCTTCGCCAACGCGAGCGCCATCCCCAACGTGGACAAGGAAAAGCGCACGGTGGCGTTCAATATCGTCGTCGACCCGGGCCGCCGGGTCTACGTACGCCGCCTTGAAGTGGCGGGCAACACCCGAACGCGCGACGAGGTCGTGCGCCGCGAGATGCGCCAGCTGGAAGGCGCGTACTACGATGCCTCGAAAATACAGCTGTCGAAACGGCGCGTCGACCGGACCGGGTATTTCGGGGATGTCACCGTCGACACGCAGCCGATCGAAGGCCGCCCGGACCAGGTCGACGTGATCTACACCGTGAAGGAGAAGCCCACCGGGACCCTGCTGTTCGGCCTGGGCTTCTCCAACGTGGACAAGGTGCTGCTGTCGGCCTCGCTGTCGCAAGCCAACATTTTCGGTACCGGAAAATACGTCGCGTTCAACGTCAGCAGCGGTTCGGTCAACAAGGTCTACTCGCTGTCCTACCTTGATCCGTATTTCACGACAGACGGCGTCAGCCAGGGTTTCGACATCTACCGTCGCAAGACGGATTCCTCCGGTCTGGCGACCGGTGCGTTCGCGACCGATTCGGTCGGCGGAGGCGTCCGGTACGGCTACCCGATTTCCGAAGTGAGGACGCTCAACTTCGGGCTGAGCGCCGAGACCGTCGAACTGCAGACTTTCCCCGGCAGTCCGCAGTCCATGGTCAATTTCGAAAAGACCTTCGGCAGCACCTACACCTATTTCACCGGCTCCTCGGGATGGACTGACGACACGCGCGACAGCGTCATCCAGACCAATGCGGGCTCGGTGAAGCGGGCGGGGGCCGAACTGGCGACCGGCGATCTCATCTTCTACAAGCTCAACTACCAGCAGCAGTGGTACCGTCCCCTGACGCGGGACTACACGCTCATGCTCAGCGGCGAAATCGGATACGCCGAAGGCGCCGGCGGCAAGCCGCTGCCATTCTTCAAGAATTACTACGCCGGCGGCCCGGGTTCGGTGCGCGGCTACCGCTCGCTCTCCCTTGGCCCGCTGGATACCGACGGCAACGCTACCGGCGGCGACCGCAAACTGCTCGGTACCGCGGAGCTGCTGTTCCCCATGCCCGGCGCGGCGCAGGACCGTTCACTGCGGCTCGCCTGGTTCCTCGACGCCGGCCAGGTCTATGACCACCGCTACCAGCTGCGCGAGTTGCGCTATTCGGTCGGACTCGCTTTCAACTGGGCGTCGCCGTTCGGGCCCCTGAAGCTTTCCTACGCCAAGCCGCTGAACGAGCAAAGCACGGATCGTATCCAGCGGATACAATTCACGCTCGGCCAAACCTTCTGAACCCCGTCACATGAACTTCCCTAGCCGCCTCCTCGCGGCAGCCATGTTCGGCCTCCTCGCAGCACCGGTACTGGCGCAGCCGGCCGCGGTGCCGGCGAACAAGTTCGGCTTCGTGAACACCGAGCGCGTCCTGCGGGACGCGGTTCCGGCAGTGCGTGCGCAGAAGAAGATAGAGGCCGAGTTCCAGAAACGCGACCAGGAGCTGGCGAAACTCGCCGAGCAGCTCAAGCGCATGCAGGACGACCTGGAAAAGAACGCGGTGACGATGAACGAAGCGCAGCGTCGTGCAAAAGAGCGCGATTTCGGCGAGTTGAACCGCGACTTCCAGCGCAAGCAGCGGGAATTCCGCGAAGACCTGAACCAGCGGCGCAACGAGGAGCTGGCGCAGGTCGTGGAGCAGGCCAACCGCGTGATCCGGCAGATCGCCGAGCAGGAACGCTTCGATATCATCTTCCAGGACGCCGTGTACGCGAGCCCGCGCATCGACATCACCGACCGGGTGATCAAGGCGCTCGAAGGCAAACCGCCGGCGAAATGACGCGATGCCGGGGCCTTTCACGCTCGGGCAGATCGTCTCCCGCCTAGGGGGCCGCGTCGCCGGCGATCCAGAGGTTCGCATCCGGCAGGTTGGAGCGCTGGCGAGCGCCGGCGTCGGCTGCATCAGCTTCTTCTCCAGCAGGAAATTCGCCGCCCAGCTCGCAGCGACGCGGGCTGCGGCGATCGTCGTTGCCCCGCAGGACGAGGCGGCAACGACGCTGCCGCGCATCGTGGTCGAACGGCCCTACGTCTATTTCGCGCGCCTTTCGCAGCTCTTCAATCCGCTGACCACGCAGCCCGCGGGTGTCGATTCCTCCGCGGCCGTCGCCAAGACGGCGCGCCTGGGCGCGCGCGTGTCGATCGGTCCCGGCTGCGTCGTGGGCGAGGGCGTGTCGATCGGCGACGACAGTTGCCTGTATCCCCGCGTGGTGGTCTATGCCGGTTGCACCCTGGGCGTCCGCGCGATCGTCCATTCGGGCGCAGTCATCGGCGCGGACGGTTTCGGTTTCGCCGACGACGACGGCCGCTGGCTCAAGATTCCCCAGATCGGCGGCGTTCGCATCGGCGACAACGTCGAGATCGGCGCCAATACCACAATCGACCGCGGCACGTTCGAGGACACGGTGATCGAGGACGGAGTCAAGCTCGACAACCTCATCCAGGTCGGACACAACGTGCGCATTGGCGCGCACACCGCCATCGCGGCCTGCGCCGGGATCGCCGGCAGCGCCGACATCGGCAGCCATTGCACCATCGGCGGCGCGGCGCGGATCCACGGCCACATCAGGATCGTCGATCGCGTCAACGTGTCGGCCTGCACCCTGATCTCGCGTTCGATCCTCAAGCCCGGGACCTACACCGGGGTCTACCCGTTCGACGAGAACAAGGCCTGGGCGCGCGGCGCCGCAACCTTGCGCCGCAAAGGAAAGAAAAATGTCTGAAATGGATATTCACGAAGTCCTGGCCTACCTGCCGCAGCGCTACCCGATGGTGATGATCGACCGGGTCAAGCTCTGCGAGCCGCCCACGCGCATCATCGCGCTGAAGAACGTCTCCGCCAACGAACCATACTTTCCCGGCCATTTTCCGAACGGTCCGATCATGCCGGGCGTGCTGATCCTCGAGGCCATGGCGCAGGCGGCCGGCATCCTGGGATTCCGCACCAGCGGCACCAAGCCCGATGCGCGGACGGTCTATTACTACGTCGGCATCGACAGTGCGCGATTCAAGAAGCCGGTGATCCCGGGCGACCAGCTCGAGATCGAGGTGCACCTGGAGCGCACCTTGCGAAGCATCAGCAGGTTCGGCTGCGTCGCCCGGGTGGCGGGCGAGACCGTCGCCGAGGCCACCATCCTCTGCTCCATGCGGAAGATCGAGGAGCCCAAATGAGCGCGATTCACCCGACAGCGCTGGTGGATGCCAAGGCACGCATCGCCAAGGGCGTCACCATCGGCCCGTATTCGATCATCGGGCCCCAGGTGGAAATCGGCGAGGGGACCTCGGTCGGTTCGCACGTGGTCCTCGACGGCCGGATCCGCATCGGGCGGAACAACCGGATCTACCAGTTCTGTTCCCTGGGCGCGCCGCCGCAGGACAAGAAATACGCCGGCGAGGACACCGCGGTCGAGATCGGCAATGGCAACACCTTCCGGGAATACGTCACCATCAACCGCGGCACCACCCAGGATGCCGGCATCACCCGCCTGGGGGATGGCAACTGGGTCATGGCCTACGTGCATTTCGCCCATGATGTCGTCGTCGGCAGCAACAACATCTTCGCCAATCTTTGCCAGTTCGCGGGGCACGTCACCATCGGCGACTCGGTGGTGCTCGGCGCGACGACGCTGGTTCACCAGTTCGTGAACATCGGCTCGCACGCCTTCACCGGCATGGGAACCTACCTGCCGCAGGACCTGCCTCCCTACGTCGCCGCCGCAGGAAACATGGCGCATCCGTACTCGATCAACAACAATGGGTTGAAGCGCCGCGGCTTTTCTCCCGAAACGCTGCGCGGCCTGAAGCTCGCCTACCGTACGCTGTACCGGCGCGGCCTCGGCCTCGAGGAGGCGCTGCGCGAGCTCGAAACCCAGTCGAAGGAATGCCCGCAGGTGCGCGATATCGTGGAGTTCATCGCCAAGAGCACGCGCGGAATCATCCGATAGTGGACGCGTCCGTCAGCGTCGGCATGGTGGCCGGCGAGGCCTCGGGCGACCAGCTCGCCGCCCACCTGATCGGCGCCCTGAAGGAGCGCCGCCCGGAACTGCGCTTCTCGGGCATCGGCGGCCCGAAAATGGCGTCGCAGGGATTCACCTCGGAATTCCCGATGGAAAAGCTTTCGGTGCGCGGCTACACCGAGGCGCTGCGGCACTACCGGGAAATCATGGGAATCCGGCGCAAGCTCGCCGCGCGCTTGCTGGCGGACCGGCCCCGGCTCTTCATCGGCGTCGATTCCTCCGACTTCAACCTCGGGCTCGAGCGCCGGCTGAAGGATGCCGGCATTCCCGCGATCCACTATGTCAGCCCCGCGGTGTGGGCGTGGCGCCGCTGGCGCGTGCGCAGGATCGCGCGCTCGGTGACCCACGTTCTGTGCATGTTCCCCTTCGAGACGCCGCTCTACGACAAGGTCGGGGTCCCGGCGACCTACGTCGGGCACCCGCTCGCCGACCTGATTCCGCTCGATCCCAAGAAGGACGAAGCCAAGGCCCAG
>Ga0315912_10004423_pt1 | contig 13333 bp, 11 predicted proteins | sample VfabasoilMG_FD_204469 | JGI IMG/M metagenome (GOLD analysis project Ga0315912, IMG submission 204469) | Garden soil microbial communities collected in Santa Monica, California, United States - V. faba soil | ecosystem: Environmental > Terrestrial > Soil > Garden | place: USA: California... | reverse complement strand
ATTCAGCGACGGCAAGAAGCTCAAGGAAATCGAAGTCGAATATCCGATCGGCCACAAGCGCCGCCGCAAGGAAGGCATGCCGGTCCTGGTCGAGAAATTCAAGACCAACCTGGCGCGGCGTTTCCCGGCCAAGCAGCAGAAAGCCATCCTCGACCTGTGCCTGGACGCAAAAAAGCTGGCCGCGACCCCGGTCAACGAGTTCGTGGACCTGATGGTGATCTAGGCGCCCTGCCCCGATGAAGCGTCCGGCGCTTTTCTTGCTAGGGTTTGCTGCCATGATGCCGGCCCATGCCGATTCCAATCCGATGCAGGCGGGAACGTGGGAGTTCACCCGTTCCGGGGGCATGGCGGCCAACCTGATCGGCCGCTTCTGCATCACGCCCGCGGACATCGCCGATCCGATGTCCCCGGTGAACGGCTTCCTGTCGCGGGAGGAAAAGGCCGGCTGTAGCGACTGGACGATCGAATGGCGCGGCGAACGCGCCATGTATTCGGGCGCCTGCAAGCTGGGCGGCAAGCCCGCCGCTGTCAGTGGCCGCATCGTGGCGGCGGCGGGCACGTATTCGGACACCCAGAATGTAAAGAAGGACGGCGATGCTGCCGTTTCACCGATCCTCGACATCATCAACGGCCTGCGCCTGGGCCCGTGCGCCAACTGACCGCTTTCCTCCCGGAGGGACCATGACCCACAATTTGTTCAACACGCTGCAGGAATTCAGCCCTGCCTCGGGCAAGAAGGCGAAGTTCTATTCGCTGCCCGCCCTCGACAAGGCCGGCATCGGCAAGGTGTCCCGCCTGCCGGTGTCGATCCGCATCGTGCTGGAATCGGTGCTGCGCAACTTCGACGGCAAGAAGGTCGCGGAGGAGCACGTGCGCCAGCTGGCCAGCTGGCAGCCCAATGCGCCGCGCACGGAGGAAATTCCCTTCGTGGTGGCGCGCATCGTCCTCCAGGACTTTACCGGCGTCCCCCTCCTCGCCGACCTCGCCGCCATGCGCGGGGTTGCCTCGAGGATGGGCAAGAATCCCAAGGTCATCGAGCCCCTGGTGCCGGTGGACCTCGTCGTCGACCACTCGGTTCAGATCGACCACTACGGGACAACGGATGCCCTGGACCTCAACATGAAACTGGAGTTCCAGCGCAACCGCGAGCGCTACCAGTTCATGAAATGGGGCATGCAGGCTTTCGATACGTTCAAGGTCGTGCCGCCCGGCGTTGGCATCGTGCACCAGGTCAACCTCGAGTACCTCGCCCGCGGCGTCCACCAGAAAAACGGCGTGTACTACCCCGATACCCTGGTCGGCACGGATTCCCACACCACCATGATCAACGGCATCGGCGTGGTCGGCTGGGGTGTCGGCGGCATCGAAGCCGAAGCCGGCATGCTGGGCCAGCCCGTCTATTTCCTGACGCCCGACGTAGTGGGCGTCAACCTGACCGGCCGCCTGCGTGAAGGCGTCACCGCCACCGACCTGGTGCTGACCATTACCGAACTGCTGCGCAAGGAAAAAGTCGTCGGCAAGTTCGTCGAGTTCTTCGGCGAAGGCACGGAAAGCCTGTCGCTGCCCGACCGCGCGACCATCGCGAACATGGCGCCAGAATATGGCGCGACGATGGGCTTCTTCCCCGTCGACGCCACCACCATCGAATACTTCAAGGGCACCGGCCGCACCAAGGAGGAGATCGACGCATTCGCCGCCTACTTCAAGGCACAGAAGTTGTTCGGAATACCGAAAAAAGGCGAGATCGACTATTCCAAGGAGCTTTCGCTCGACCTGACGACCGTCGCGCCCTCGCTGGCGGGACCGAAGCGTCCGCAGGACCGCATCGAGATCGGCAACGTAAAAAGAAAATTCGGCGACCTCTTCATCAAGCCGGCGACCGAAAATGGATTCGCCAAGAAGGCGGAGGAACTCGCCCACCGCTATGCCACCCGCGATGGCCTGGACATCGGTTCGGGAGATGTCCTGATCGCGGCGATCACCTCCTGTACCAATACTTCGAATCCCGGCGTCCTGATCGCCGCGGGGCTGCTTGCGAAAAAAGCCGTCGAGAAGGGCCTGACGGTCAGGAAGCATATCAAGACGTCGCTCGCCCCGGGTTCCCGCGTCGTCACCGAATACCTGACGGCATCGGGCCTCCTGCCCTACCTGGAAAAACTGGGCTTCACGGTTGCCGCATACGGATGCACCACATGCATCGGCAATGCCGGCCCGCTCGCCGAAGCCATCGACGAAGCCATCGTGCAGAACGACCTGGTCTGCGCCGCCGTGCTTTCCGGAAACCGCAACTTCGAAGCCCGAATCCATCCGAACCTGCGCGCAAACTTCCTCGCCAGCCCGCCCCTGGTCGTCGCCTACGCGATCGCGGGCACCGTGCTCAAGGACCTGATGACCGAACCCTTGGGCATGGGCAAGGACGGCCCCGTCTACATCGGCGACATCTGGCCGACTTCGAAGGAGGTCCACGCCTTGATGAAATACGCGACCAATTCGAAGACCTTCCAGCGCCTTTACGGCAACCTGACCAAGGATCACCCGTTGTGGAACAACGTGCCGTCGGCATCCGGCCAGGTCTACAACTGGCCAAAATCCACCTATATCGCGGAACCGCCCTTCTTCGAGGATTTCAGCATGCAGCCGGGCCTCAGCGGCAACGTGATCGGCGCGCGCACGCTCGGAATCTTCGGCGACTCGGTCACGACCGACCACATCAGTCCGGCGGGTTCGATCAAGGATACTTCTCCTGCGGGCAAGTACCTGCTCGGCAACAGCGTGACCAAGGCGGATTTCAACAGCTATGGCGCCCGTCGCGGCAACCACGAGGTGATGATGCGCGGCACATTCGCGAACGTTCGCATCAAGAACCTCATGATGCCGCCGAAATCGGACGGCACCCGCGTCGAAGGCGGCGTCACGCTGTTCCAGCCGACCGGGGAGCCCATGTCGATCTACGACGCGGCCATGAGCTACGTCTCGAAAGGCATTCCCACCGTGGTTTTCGGCGGCGAGGAATACGGCACCGGTTCATCGCGGGACTGGGCGGCCAAGGGCACCCAACTGCTCGGCGTCAAGGCGGTCGTGGCGCGCAGCTTCGAACGCATCCACCGCTCCAACCTGGTGGGCATGGGCGTGTTGCCGCTGCAGTTCAAGGGCGCCGACAGCGCTACGTCATTGGGCATCGACGGCGATGAGGAATTCGACATCGTCGGGCTCGACGGCGCCATTCGTCCCCAGCAGGACGTGACCCTGATCGTCAAGCGCGCGGATGGCACCCGCACCGAGGTCAAGGTGCTGTTGCGCATCGACACGCCGATCGAGGTCGACTACTACAGGCACGGCGGCATCCTCCCGTACGTCTTGCGCGAACTGGTCGCGGCGGCTTGACCGGGCGCAGCCTCCTTCGCAAGCCAGGCGCGGCTGCCGCGGCCAAGCCGGCCGCGCCCCAGTCGACCCGGGCGCGGCTGGCGCAACGCGCGCGCAAGGCCAGGCCCGAGCCCCCGATTGCGCCTCCTGCGGCGCCATCGAAACCCGCCACACCTCGTCCCGGACGTTCCAGGCCAGCGCCATCGGCCGCACGCCCAACAAGCCCGCCGCCTCCCGTAGCATCCGACCCCGCAAGAAAGCCCCGGCCCGAACTTCCCCCCCCGCGCACGGACGGGATTCGTGTATCCAAGCTGATGTCGGAACGCGGTCTCTGCTCGCGACGCGAAGCCGATGAATACATCGAGAAGGGGTGGGTGTTCGTCGACGGCGTGCGAGTCACCGAGCTGGGCACCCGCGTCCTGCCTTCGCAAACAGTGACTTTGGACAAGCGCGCCAGTTCGGTCTCCAGGGTCACCGTCCTCATCAACAAGCCGGCCGGATTCGTATCCGGACAGGCCGAGGATGGCTACAAGCCTGCAATCACGCTGGTCACGCCCTACGCCCAGGTTGGCGAAGGCCGCTTTGCGCGCGAACATCTGAAGAGCCTGGTCGCTGCGGGCCGGCTCGACATCGATTCCACGGGATTGCTCGTGCTGACCCAGGACGGCCGGATCGCAAAGCAGTTGATCGGCGACAACTCGCCGGTCGACAAGGAATACCTCGTCCATGTGGAAGGCCAGCTCGACGAGGCCGGGCTGAAGCTTTTGAACCACGGCCTCGCCCTGGATGACGTGGAATTGCGCCCGGCGGAAGTCAGTCGCGTCGGCCGCGACCAATTGCGTTTCGTATTGCGTGAGGGACGCAAGCGCCAGATCCGCCGCATGTGCGAACTGGTCGGCCTGAAGGTCCTCGCGCTCAAGCGCATCCGAATCGGCAAGATCCAGCTCGGCGACCTGCCGCCCGGCAAATGGCGTTACCTGCGCGCTGACGAGAAGTTCTGATGCGCCTGGTGCTCGACACCAATGTATGGCTCGACTGGCTGGTATTCGACGGCAATGAAGTCGCCGACCTGCGGGAAGCGCGCCATTCCGATGCCGTCCGATTCATCATCGACACGCCTTGCCTCGATGAATTGTCTCGCGTCCTCGCCTATCCGGAATTCAGGCTGGATGACGCCGCCATCGCGTTGCGGCTCGAGCAAGTGCGCGGCCTGGCAGACGCGTTTCCCGCCGCATCCGGCGATCCGCCGTCATTGCCTCGTTGCAAGGATCCCGACGATCAGAAATTCCTGAGACTGGCGGCAGCCGCGAAGGCTGGATGCCTGGTAACGCGGGACAACGACCTGCTCAGGCTGGGCGGACGAACGGCCCGGACCTTCGGATTCACCATCCGCCGGCCAGCGCAATGGCGGCAACCGGCCAGATCGTCAGTTGAAGCGTTGCACTGATTCCAGAACCCCGGCGCGCGCGGTGCGGTAGCCGTTGATCGGGTGGGTTTCGTCGGCGAATCCGAATGAGATGCCGCACACCATCTTGCGCTCGGCCGGCAATCCGAAATGGCCGCGAATGAAGTCCGGATACGATGCCAGGGCGGCCTGCGCAATCGTCGCAACGCCCAGGCTGCCCGCCGCAAGCATGAAATTGGAAACATACAGGCCGCAGTCCACCGCGCCGTAGACACCGAGCTCCGCCTCGGTCGTCACCAGCGCGACATGGGGCGCGCCGAACAGGCGGAAATTCTCGAGCGATTGTTCCGCCGCGGCGGCCTTGTCTTCGCGGCCGATTCCCAGGGCCTGGTACAACTGCACGCCGCAGACCTTCCTGCGCTCCCGGTAGATGCCGTCGTAGCGCGACGGGAAAGCAAAGTCGGGATTGATCGGCAACCCCATCGATGCATGCGCGTACAGCTTGTCCCGGAACGCCTCCGTCGCCTTGCCGCTCAATAGCAAGACTTGCCAGGGCTGGGTGTTGCACCAGGAGGGCGTTTTTTGCGCCAGCTGGAGGATCGATTCGATGATTTCCGCTGGCACCTGCCGTTGCTGGTACTTGCGGCAACTGTAGCGGGCCGCGACGATCTGCTCCAGGTCCATGGCTATTTTTTCCTGCTCTTGGCGGCAGATTTTTTTCCCGTCGACCACGGCTTGTCGGCATGCTTGGGCTTGAAGCGCTCATCCGGTTCGACCTGGAGCCCCATGGTCAGGCGATTGCCGGCATTGGCCAGCGCCACGACCTCGTTGAACTCCGCCAGCATGGCGTCGTCGAGACCGTGCTTGCGAGCTGCGAAGGTGTGCGAGTTGATGCAATAGTCGCAGTTGTTGTTCACGCTGACGGCGAGGTAGATCAGTTCCTTGGTCAGCGGATCCAGCCGGGACGGCTTGATCATCACCTCCTTCATCTGTCCCCAGAAACGCTTGAGGAGCGCGGGATTCACCGCAAGCGCGCGCCAGATGTTGTTGATGTAGTCGGTATTGCGCGTCTTCATGATGTCGTCGAAAACCGCGCGGACTTCCGGCGATGCCTCTTCGTAGTTCACCAGCTTCACCTGCCCCATGGAAATGCCTCCGTCGACCTGGATTGACGGCCAGCATCTTAACATCGCCCCCCGCCGTGGCCGGTTATAATGGGACGTCCGTTTTCCTTTGGCTATCATGAAGTTCCTGTTCGATATCTTCCCCGTTCTGCTGTTCTTCCTGGCCTTCAAGTTCTGGGGCATCTACGTCGCGACCGGCGTGGCGATCGTCGCGACCATCGCGCAGGTGGGCTGGTCCTGGATGCGTCACCGCAAGGTCGACAACATGCTCTGGGTGAGCCTCGCGATCATCGTGGTGTTCGGCGGCGCGACGCTGTGGTTGCGGGACGAGAGTTTCATTAAGTGGAAACCCACGGTGCTATACTGGTTATTCGCGGTAGTGCTGCTTGGCTCGGTCCTGCTGTTCCGCAAGAACCTGATCCGGGCGATGATGGAAAAGCAGCTCACCCTCCCCGATCCGGTGTGGCAACGGCTGAACCTGAGCTGGGTGGCGTTCTTTGCGGCCATGGGCGCCGCCAATTTATATGTCGCCTTCCACTACCCGACCGAGATGTGGGTGAACTTCAAGCTTTTCGGCGGCATCGGCCTGATGGTCGTTTTCGTTCTCGCGCAGGGCCTGATGCTCAGCCGCTATATCGAACCCGAGGAGAAGAACTAGATGCTTTACGCAATCGTCGGCGAAGACATTCCCAACAGCCTCGACAAACGAACGGCCGCACGCCCTGCGCACCTGAAGCGCGTGGATGAACTCATTGCGGCCGGCAAGCTGGTCCTGGGCGGCGCGTTCCCCGGCATCGACAGCCTGGATCCCGGCCCCGCGGGCATGACGGGCAGCCTGATCGTGGCCGAGTTCAATTCGCTGCAGGAAGCCAAAGCCTGGATCGATGCGGATCCCTACGTCACCGAAGGCGTTTTCGCGAAGGTGACCGTCAAACCTTTTCGCAAGGTTTTTCCGAAGTAGTGGACATGATCGAGACGATACGCGAGCGCCTTTCCGCACTTTCGCCGGAGTCGCTGGAAGTGTTCGACGACAGCCGCGATCATGCCGGCCACGCCGGCGCGCGCGACGGCGGCGGCCACTACCAGCTCGTGATCGTTTCCCGTGAATTCGCGGGCAAGCCGGCGGTCGCCCGCCACCGGCTGATCTACCAGGCATTGTCCGATTTAATGCCGGGCCGCATCCATGCACTTGCGATCAGCGCCTATGCGCCGGAAGAAATGGACGCGCCAGCCAGGCCCTGACCGCTGGAGAATCCGCATCGCCAACCGCAACCGTAGTCCAGGAATTCGAATCCCGAACCACCCACCCTTCAAACCCAAAACCAAAGGAACTGTGATGCAATTGGCCAAATCCGCATTGCTGCTTGCCCTGACGTTCTCCTGCGCAGCCCTGCTGCCGGCGAGCCATGCAGCGGACACCAAGCAGAAGAAAACCGCGACGGTGAATGCAGCAACGGTGAACGGCGCGCCCATCCCGCTGGCCCGCATCGATTTCGTCGCCAAGAGCCAGGTTGCGCAAAGCCAGGGACAGCAGCAGGACACGCCCGAATTTCGCGACAATGTCCGCGAAATCCTGATCACGCGGGAAATCCTGTATCAGGAAGCCATCCGGCGCAAGCTCGACAAGAACGCCGACTACATCACCCAGGTCGATCTCGCCAAGCAGCAGATCATCCTGGGAGTCCTGCTTGAAGACTTGAACAAGACGCTGAAGCCCAAGGAAGCCGACGTGCGCAAGGAATATGAGCGCGTGAAGGCGGAAAGCGGCGGCGACGCAGGCAAGCAGTACAAGGCGCGCCATATCCTCGTCAAGGACGAAGCCGAGGCCAAGCAGATCATCGTGGACCTTGCCGGAGGCGCCGACTTCGCCAAGCTGGCGCAGGAAAAAACCCAGGACCCGGGCTCCAAGGACAGCGGCGGGGAACTGGACTGGACTGAGGCCGAGGTCTACGTCGAACCGTTCGCGAACGCGCTCAAGGCGCTCAAGAAGGGCGAGACCACCAAGGAGCCGGTCCAGACCAACTACGGTTACCACGTCATCGAATTGCAGGACGTGCGAACCAAGGCATTTCCGGAGTTCGATGTCGTCAAGGGGCAGATCGAGCAGGGCCTTGCGGGCAAGGCGCGGGACGCCTACATCGAAGGCCTTCGCGCCAAAGCCAAGATCGTCAAGATCGACGCCAAGTAAGTTCGCAGCATGCACGATAAAAAGGGCGCCTCGCGGGCGCCCTTTTTTATTGCCTACTGCCAGGTCCTAGCCGACCCAACGGCGGGCATTGCGGAACATCCGCATCCACGGGCCGTCCTCGCCCCATTCCCGCGGATGCCATGAATTCTGGAGGGTGCGGAATACCCGTTCCGGATGCGGCATCAGGATGGTGAAGCGGCCGTTGCCGGTCGTGAATCCGGTGATGCCCCCGGGCGACGAATTGGGGTTGGCGGGATACGCTTCCGTCGACTGTCCGCGATTGTCGACAAAGCGCAGCGCCGCCAGCTCGCGGGCCGCGGCGCGTTGCGCGGGCGACGAGTACTCCGCGTAGCCTTCGCCGTGCGCAACGGCGATGGGCATCCTGCTGCCCTCCATGCCCTGGAAAAACAGAGAAGGACTTTTCAGCACCTCCAGCATCGCCACCCGCGCCTCGAATTGCTCGGAGCGGTTGCGGACGAAGTGGGGCCAGTGGCGGGTCCCGGGGATGATCTCGTGGAGGTTGCTCATCATCTGGCAGCCGTTGCACACGCCCAGGGCAAACGAATCGGCGCGCTGGAAGAGTGCTTCGAATTCATCCCGCGCCCTGGGATTGAACAGGATCGATTTCGCCCAGCCCTCCCCAGCGCCGAGCACGTCTCCGTACGAAAACCCGCCGCAGGCGACGAAACCGCGAAAACCGGCCAAACCCGTGCGGCCGGAAATAATGTCGCTCATGTGGACATCCACTGCATCGAATCCCGCACGATCGAAGGCCGCCGCCATTTCGATCTGGCCATTGACGCCCTGCTCGCGGAGGATCGCCACCCGGGGTCGGGTGCCCTTGCCGATGAAGGGCGCGGCGACATCCTCGGAAGGATCGAATGCAAGTTTCGCGTGCAAGCCCGGATCGCCGGCGTCCAGGAGGCGGTCGAATTCCTGCTGGGCCAGGTCGGCGTTGTCGCGCAGCTTCTGCATCTGGTAAGTCGTCTCCGACCAAACGCGCTGCAGCGCGATGCCGCTTTCTTCGTAAACCTTCTTCCCCGAAGACCGGATCAACAGTGAACCGGTCTGGTTCAGGCGGCCGATCGCGTGGCATTCCCCGCCGAGCCCCGACGCCTCGAAAGCCGCACGCACCGCGGGCACCTGGTCCCCATGCACCTGCAGCACAGCGCCCAGTTCTTCGTTGAACAGGGCCGCAAGAACATCCGCGCCCAGCCCGCCAATGTCGATCGTAACGCCGACGTGGGACGCGAACATCATTTCCGCGAGCGTGACGAACAAGCCGCCATCCGATCGATCGTGATACGCCAGCAGCCGGCCTTGCGCATTCATGGACTGCACGGTTTCAAAGAACGCCTTGAGCTTCGCCGCCGAATCGACATCGGGAACCTCATTGCCGCTCTGTCCGTAGACCTGGGCAAGCGCCGATCCGCCCAGCCGGTTGCGGCCCGACCCGAGGTCGATAAGCAGGAGCGCCGTCCCGGTATCCGCGACCAGTTGGGGCGTGAGGGTCTTGCGCGCATCCGTGCAGGGCGCGAATGCCGAGACGATGAGCGAGAGGGGGGCGACCACCTCTTTCCTCTGGCCCTTTTCTTCCCATCCCGTGCGCATCGACATCGAATCCTTGCCCACCGGAATGCTGATCCCGAGGGCCGGACACAGCTCCATGGCAACCGCCTTGACCGTGTCGAACAGGATGGCATCCTCGCCGGGGGAACCGGCCGCGGCCATCCAGTTGGCGGAAAGCTTCACATCGCCGATGCGCGCAATGTGCGCGGCCGCAATGTTGGTCAGTGCCTCGCCCACCGCCATGCGTCCCGATGCGGGACCGTCGATCACCGCCAGCGGCGTGCGTTCGCCCATGGCATAGGCCTCGCCGCGATTGGTCTTGAAGCCCATCAACGTGACCGCGACGTCGGCGACCGGAACCTGCCAGGGTCCCACGAAGGGATCGCGCGAGCACAATCCCCCCACCGTGCGATCCCCGATGGAAACCAGGAAAGTCTTGTTCGCCACCGCAGGCAGGCGCAGCACCCGCGAGGCCGCTTCTTTCAGGTTGACCCCGGACAGGTCGAGGTCCGGCAACTGGCGCCGGCGATGCTTGACGTCCCGCGTCATCTTCGGCGGCTTGCCGAGCAAAACGCCAAGGTCCATGTCCACTGGATTGTTGGCGAACAGCGGGTCCTGGACCTGCAACCTCTGGTCATCCGTGGCCTTGCCGACCACTGCGAACGGGCATCGCTCGCGCTCGCACAGCGCCTTGAACGCCTCGAAGCGATCGGCTGCAATCGCCATGACGTAACGCTCCTGGGATTCGTTGCACCAGACCTGCGCGGGCGTCATGCCCGGCTCTTCGGAAGGGATCGCGCGCAGGTCAATGCGGCCGCCACGATCGGAGCCATGCACGAGTTCGGGCAATGCATTGGAGAGGCCGCCGGCGCCCACGTCGTGGATCGACAGAATCGGGTTCGAAGCGCCCATCGCCCAGCAGCGATCGATGACTTCCTGCGCCCGCCGCTGGATCTCCGCGTTGCCGCGCTGCACGGAGTCGAAATCGAGGTCGGCGATGTTCGCACCGGTGTTCATGCTCGACGCCGCGCCGCCCCCCATGCCGATCAGCATGCCCGGCCCGCCCAGCTGCACCAGGAGCGAGTCCGGATCGATCGGCAGTTTGTGGGATTGGGCGTCGGAGATGGCCCCCACCCCCCCGGCCAGCATGATGGGTTTGTGATAGCCGCGCACTTCGCCATCGACGGCTTGTTCGTAAGTGCGGAAATAGCCGCAAAGATTGGGGCGCCCGAACTCGTTGTTGAACGACGCTCCGCCGATGGGGCCTTCGATCATGATGGACAGGGCGGACGCAATCCGATCCGGCTTGCCGATGCCGCCCGACTCCCAGGGTTGCTCGAAGCCCGGGATGCGCAGGTGCGAAACGGAAAACCCGGTCAGCCCGGCTTTCGGCTTGGCGCCGCGTCCCGTTGCGCCCTCGTCGCGGATTTCCCCCCCCGATCCGGTAGACGCCCCCGGGAACGGGGAAATCGCCGTGGGGTGGTTGTGCGTTTCCACCTTCATCAGCGTATGGGTCACGTCGGTCACGTATCGGTACTCGCCGGCCGCATCCGGAAAGAGCCGTTCCGTCCCGACGCCTTCCATGATTGCGGCATTGTCCGAATACGCGACGATGGTGCCCTGCGGATTCGACGCATGGGTGTGGCGCACCATGCCGAACAGGGATTTATCCTGTTTCCTGCCGTCGATAACCCAGTCGGCATTGAAAATCTTGTGCCGGCAATGCTCGGAATTGGCCTGCGCGAACATGGTGAGTTCGACATCGGTGGGGTTACGTCCGATGCGACTGAAATTCTCGACAAGGTAATCGATCTCATCGTCCGACAGCGCCAAACCAAGATCCCGGTTCGCCTTCACCAGCGCGGCGCGGCCGCCTGCCAGAAGATCCACCGTGGCCAGCGGCTTGGGGCGCACCTGGGTGAACAGCGCCGCCGCTCCGTCCAGCGAATCGAGCACCGCCTCTGTCATCCGGTCATGGATCAGCGGTAACAGGGCGCGGCGATCGGCGTCCGAGAGCCCCCCTTTCCCGCGCAGGACCAGGTGATATGCGACGCCCCGCTCGATGCGGTCGACGGCACCGAGACCGCACGAACGGGCGATGTCGGTCGCCTTCGACGACCAGGGCGAGATGGTCCCCGGCCGGGGGATCACGACCAGCATTTCGCCTTTTCCCGATACGGAATGCGAGGCCGGACCGTAAGTCAGGATGCGTTCAAGGATCTTGCGTTCGGCGCCCGAGAGCGGCGCCCGGAGGGAGGCGAAGTGCCAGTATTCCGCGGAAATTGCCGCGATGGCGGGCGCGGAATGCTTGAGTGTCTGGGTGAGTTTCTTGAGGCGGAAATCCGACAGGGCGTTGCGGCCGCGCAGCGTCAGGAGGTCGGGCATTTCTACGGGCGGGAAGGTTTCAAAGCCGGATTATAGCGGGTTCGATTGCGGCCCTGCACGGAAGGCTCTTGCGCGGGACATGCCGCGGCCGAAATTCCGATTGGACGTAAGTTACACTCGCCGGATGAGTATTCCTGTTCTTCCTGCCCGACAGATTCGGGAAATCGAGCGCCGCATCGCGGCGGAATCCCCCGATCCGCCCCTCATGGAACGTGCCGGGGCCGCCGTAGCCGAACTTGCGCAGCGACTCCTGGGCGACCGGGACAAGCGCATCCTCCTGCTCGCCGGGCCAGGCAACAACGGCGGGGACGCGTTTGTCGCCGCGCGCCTCCTGAAACAAGGGTGGTTCGACGTACGCGTGATGTACGCGGGTGACGTCGCAATGTTGCCGAACGATGCACGAACGGCGGCCGAGCGCTGGCGCCAGGCCGGCGGTTCGATTGTGGGCAGATATGCGGCGGACTTTCGGCCGGACCTGCTGGTCGATGGCTTGTTCGGCATTGGCCTGCAGCGCCCGCTCGATGGCGACTACGCCGACCTGGTCGCCCGCATGAATGCCAGCGGTGTCCCCGTCCTGTCCATCGACATTCCGTCCGGCCTCCATGCGGATACCGGGGTTGTACTGGGCGATGCCGTCCGGGCACGGCATACCCTGACGTTCCTTGGTCTCAAACCAGGCCTGCTCACACTGGAAGGCCCCGACCATGCGGGCGAGATCCATGTCGATAATCTGGGCCAGGACATTGCAGTGACCGACCCCGGTGGCGCGCTCATCGAAAGCAGCATCCTGCAGGGCGTCCTCCCGCCCCGTTCGCTGAACAGCCACAAAGGCAGCCATGGTACGGTCGCCGTCATCGGCGGTGCGTCCGGCATGGTGGGGGCCGCCCTCCTCGCTGGCCGGGCGGCGCTGAAGACCGGCGCGGGGAAAGTGCGGGTGGGATTGCTTGCGGACTCGCAGGGTGTTGATGAGTTCCAGCCGGAGCTCATGCTGGGACCGATTGAGGACGTCCTGTCCAGCAAGGATGTGACCTGCATTGCGATCGGACCCGGGCTCGGGATTTCGCAGCCCGCGGTACACGCCCTCGCGGCGGTGCTGAAAATGCCGCTGCCGCTCGTGCTCGATGCCGATGCGCTGAACCTGCTGGCCGCCGATGCAGGCTTGCAGACGCTGCTTCGCAGCCGCGACGCCCCTGCGCTCCTTACACCCCACCCGGCCGAAGCGGCGCGTCTCCTCGGATTGACAACCGCAGAAATCCAGAGGGATCGCGTCGCTTGCGCGCAGGCCCTATCAAGGCAGTT
>Ga0315912_10004422_pt1 | contig 13334 bp, 12 predicted proteins | sample VfabasoilMG_FD_204469 | JGI IMG/M metagenome (GOLD analysis project Ga0315912, IMG submission 204469) | Garden soil microbial communities collected in Santa Monica, California, United States - V. faba soil | ecosystem: Environmental > Terrestrial > Soil > Garden | place: USA: California... | reverse complement strand
TTATTCATAAATTTTTAAAAAAAGCTGTAAATAAATATGACGAACTCAATATCATTGCATTTGATGTGAAAAGGAACTTCTCGGCAAGCTTGGCCGCGAATGAAACGTACTGCAATTCGGACTGCGGATTCAGCCTATCGGTGAGTGCCGGTTCAATTTATCTTTATCTTGAACACACGAATTTGCTTGTCCAATTCCGCATACTCACGCTCAAACTTCGCTTTGAACTCATCGGCGGTAGCCGGAGCAACAACATCGCTGCCTTCGGCGGCGATAGCTCTCACTGTATCCGGCGCGTTCATGCCCTGACTCACGACGGCGTTGATTGCGCGCACGATGTTCCCCGGCGTCCCCACAGGCGCAACGTAACCATAGGTGTTGTGCAACTGAAATCCGGGCACGCCCGATTCGGCGACTGTGGGCAATTCGGGCAGCAGCGCGGAGCGGCGCGTAGCGGTCAGGCCGAGTCCTCTTAATTTTCCGCTCTTCATGTGCGGGCCGGTGCTGGCGATAATGGAGAAAGTCATCTGGATTTGCCCGCCGATAAGATCGACCAGCGCAGGCGCCGCACCCTTGTACGGCACGTGCAGGATGTCGATGCCGTTCATGGCGTTAAAGCGTTCCCAGCCGATGTGGCCGGTGGTGCCCATGCCCTGCGAACCGTAGCTCAGCGCGCCCGGTTTACTTTTCGCGAGTGCGATGAGGTCCTTCACGTTCTTCGCGGGCACCGACGGATGCACCACCAGCACATAAGGCTGCGTGGTCAATTGCACTATGGGAATGAAAGCCTTGCGCACATCGTATGCGGCGCGTTTGAACACGCCGTTCAGCATCAGCGTCTCTGATGCGCCCAGCAGTGTGTAGCCGTCGGGCACCGCCTGTGCCACCAAGTCCATCGCCAGCATCGTACCGCCACCCGGACGATTGTCCACGATCACCGACTGGCCCCAGCGCTCGGTGAGTTTTTGTGCGCCCAGCCGTGTCATATTGTCGAGGCCGCCGCCGGGCGCGATGCCGATAACGATGCGGATGGGTTTGGCGGGGTAACCCGGTGGGCGCTCCTGAGCGACCGCGGCCGCTGCAACCAATACCATCAACACGCCTGCTAAAAGTCGTTGCACACGCATGGCGGCTTATTTTTTGCCGCCGCCCGGCACGAATAGCACGAGCAGATTGCCGAGCACGATGGTGACCGCCAGCCCGTAGAAAGCGGCTTGCAGCCCGTGTGCATCGGCGATCATGCCGAACAGGCTGGGTGCGATGCCGCCGCCGATGGCAGTTATGCCGAACTGCACACCGACGCCGGTGCCGGCGAGGTGCTTGGGCGTGGATTCCACCGCCCATGCCTGTAGTACCGAGCGCATGGCGTAGAGAAACGAACCGACCAGCGCCACAAACACCACGAACCATATGCTATTGCCCGCGAGCACCATGCCAAGGATGGTCACGCCGGTGAGCAGCATGCTCGACATGACGACGCGGCGGCGACCCCATTTGTCGGATAAATGCCCGGCCACCGGACTGGCCGCGAAGCCGGCGATTTGCAGCACCGCCATGCACACGCCCACCGAGAATGGGTTGTAGCCGAGTTCATACGCGAGAAACAGCGGCAGAAAGGTCAGCAAGCCGACTTGCGTGAGCGTACGGAACATGGCGCTTACCGACACCAGCATCAGCTCCTTGTTGTGCAACAGTGAAACCAGGTCGGAAAAATATTTCCGTGCCGACCATGGTGCGGCGGCCCTGGCGTTGATGTCGTCGGCGTCGCCCGCTTTCGCCACGCTGAATGCGCCAAGCATGACCAGGATCAGCGCCGCCATGACGATGCCCGGCACCACGTTCAGCACCACCACCGTACGCCAGCTGTACCACGTGAGCAGCGCGCCGATCACCAGCGGTGCCAGCGCTTCGCCGAGATTGCCGCCCATGCCGTGCAGCGACAGCACGAACCCCTTGCGCTGCGGGTAGCGGTAGGCGAGCGTGGGTATCGCCGCCGGATGCCAGATGTTGTTGCCTATGCCCACCAGCGCCATACATACGAGCAGCACACCGTAAGTGTTGGTGACACTCATCACTGCGTACGGCACGCCGATCCATATCAGCGACAGTACCAGCAGGTAGCCCTTCTTGCCGCAGGCATCGACCACCATGCCGCCGGGCAGATTGGCGATGGCGCCCACGACATGTTGCACCGTGAGGATGAAGCCGATCTCGGTGTAGGTGAGGCCCAGCTCCTTGCCGATCAGCGGCAGCAGCAGGTAGAACGTCGCCGGATACCAGTGGGTGAGAGCGTGACCGGCCGAGATCAGGCCGACTTCCTTGATGTACTGCGCGCGCGGGATGGTGCCGACGGTGGTTGTATTCATGGTGCGGGAAGGATGGCGATGCCCAATCATAGCATTGGGTTGCGCAGCGGTACCGGCGTTTGCGTGCGATTCCACCGGCGGCTACCATGGCGGTTGGCGTATTCGCGCTGCAATCCACAAGGGGAGATGACATGACAAATGCAATGTGGGTGAAGGTCGCGGCAGTTGCCGCAGTGGTGGGATTCATGGGCATGATCGGCTGTGCGCAACAACCGCAGGGCAGCGCGGGTGCGGGCGGTGTGCCGCAATACAAGGTGGATGCGTCATGGCCCAAACCGTTGAAGGAAAACTGGATCATCGGGCAGGTCGCAGGTCTGCATGTAGACAGCCGCGATCATGTGTGGGTGCTGCATCGCTATCGCGGCATGCTCGCGGACGAGAAAGGCGCGAAGCCGGGTGACACTGCACGCTGTTGTGTGGCTGCGCCGCCGGTGATCGAGTTCGACGCGCAGGGCAATTTTGTGCGCGGCTGGGGCGGGCCGGGCGAAGGTTACGACTGGCCGAAAAACGAGCACGGGTTATACGCGGATGCCGAAGGCTACGTGTGGGTCGCCGGCAATGATGCCGCCGACAACATGATTCTCAAGTTTACGCGCGACGGCAAATTCGTAATGCAGATCGGCAAGCCCGGTAAGTCCGAAGGCAGCAACAGCCGTGCGCAGCTTGGACGTCCGGCCAACATGGAATTGGACGCTGCCGCCAACGAGTTATACGTTGCCGACGGTTATGGCAACAAACGCGTAGTCGTTCTGGATTCGCGCACTGGCGCTTACAAGCGGCATTGGGGCGCGTATGGCGGCGCCCCCAGCGACGAGAAGATGCCTGCGTATAACCCGTCCAATCCGCTGTCGAAGCAGTTCGCCAACTCCGTGCACTGCGTGCGTCTGTCGAAAGATGGCCTGGTCTATGTGTGCGACCGCGGCAACAACCGCGTGCAGGTGTTCCGCAAGGACGGCACCTTTGTGCGCGAGCATGTCGGTGCGCAATATGGTGCGACGGACAGCGGGGACCTCGTGTTTTCGCCGGACGCGGCGCAGCGCTATATGGTCATTTCCGACGGCCAGAGCAGCCACCTGCGTATCCTCAATCGCGCCGATGGCAAGCAAGTCGGGAGTTTTGCGCGCCATGGTCGCCAGATCGGCGAATTCCGTTCGTTGCACAACCTTGGTGTTGATTCGAAGGGCAATCTTTACACCGGCGAAGCGGGTTTCGGACGGCGCATACAGCGCTTTACGATGCAGTAACCCGAAATCTATGTGGCACACGCCCTTTCCCACCTCAAGGCGGGTGAGGGCGTTTCTTTGCAGATACGCGGGCAAGATGTAACGGTACTCTCGCGACACTGCTAACATACGCACTTTTCGGCGCCGCCTCAGTGCGGCGCGTGTTTTTTACTGCAATGCGAACCGACCTCGAACGTTTCTTCAGCCCGAAATCCATCGCCGTCATCGGCGCCTCGCGCGATCTCCCCACCATCAGCGGCCAGCCGCTGAGCCATCTGGTCAATCACGGCTACGCGGGCAAACTTTACCCGGTGAATCCGCGTTATCCGGACATACTCGGCCATAAGTGTTATGCCTCGGTGGCGGAGGTGCCGGAGACACCGGATCTTGCGCTGATTCTGATCAACGCATCGCGCGTCGCCGACATGCTGGAGCAATGCGGCCAGAAGGGCGTGCCGTATGTGATCATTTTCAGTTCCGGTTTTTCGGAAATGGGCGGCGAGGGCGTAGCGCTGCAAAAGCGCTTGGTCGCCATCGCGGAGAAATACAACATCGGCGTCATCGGTCCTAACTGTCAGGGTCTGATGAATGTGGCGGACAAGGCGTGGGCCGGGTTCGGCTCGGTGTTTTTCGCCAAAGACTATCCGGCGGGGCGCGTCAGCATGGTGTCGCAGTCGGGTGGCTTCGGGTTTTCGGTGTTGAGCCTGTGCTCGGAAGGCGGGCTCGCGTTCCGGCAGATGGTGACCACCGGCAACGAGATCGGCGTGTCCTCGCTGGAGTTCATCGATTACTTCGTTCGCGACCCGCACACCGACGTGATCGTGTGTTACCTCGAAGGCGCGCGCGACGTGGCCCGTATCACGGAGATCGGGTTGAAGGCGATGACTGCCGGCAAACCCATCCTGATGTGGAAGGTGGGTAACACCGACGAAGGCCAAAAAGCGGCGGCGTCACACACCGCGAACCTCGGCGGTGCGATGGCGCTCTACAAGGCCGCGTTCAAGCAGACCGGCATCATTCAGGTCGAGGACATACAGGATGTCGTCGATTATGGCCGCATGTTCCGCTGCGGCAAGCTGCCCAACGGCAATCGCATTGCGATGATCACGGTGTCGGGTGGCGCCGGCATCCTGATGACCGACGAGTGCGTATCGCGCGGCATGCAGTTGGCGAAACTCGCGCCGGAGACCGTGGCAAAACTAAAAGAGTTCGTGCCGTCGTTCGGTTCGCTCGGCAATCCGGTGGATGTGACGGCGGCGATATTCAACGATCTGGCGCTGATCAACCGCACGCTGCAGGCGATTGTGGATGATCCAGGCGTCGATTGCATCGCGCTGATCAATGCCTCGCTGCAGGGCGAGATCGCGACCAAGATCGCACACGAGATCGTCGCCATTGCAAAAACCACAGACAAGCCGATTGCTGCGGCGTGGAGCGCGCGCGATGTGATGGCAAAGGATGCGTATGCACTGCTCGACGATGCCCGCATACCGCATTACAAGTCGCCGGTGCGTTGCGGACGCGCGTTTGCCGCGCTGAGTGGTTACGCCGAAGCGAAACGGCGCATCGAGGCGCAGCGCAACGAGCAGCCGCTGGTTCTGAAAAAACATGAATCAAAACAAATACTTAAAAGCAGGATAGTCGATGTTGCCGAATACGCGGCGAAAAAAGTGCTGGCCGAGTACGGCATTGCGGTGACGCTGGAAGAACTCGCGACTACGCGGGAGCAGGGGCTGGCGATTGCAAAGAAAATCGGCTATCCGGTAGCGATCAAGGTGCAGTCGCCAGATATTTCGCACAAGACCGAAGCGAAAGCCGTCAAGCTCGGACTTGCCTCGGACGCAGAGTTGAGCGCGGCGTATGACGAGGTTCTCGCGAACGCAAAAGCCTACAATGTAAACGCGCAAATCGAAGGCGTGCTGGTGCAGGAAATGCTGCGCGGAGGTACCGAGGCCATATTGGGCATTACCAACGATCCGCTGTTCGGACCGGCAGTGATGTTCGGATTGGGCGGGATTTTTGCAGAGATCATGAAAGACGTGAGTTTCCGCCTCGCACCAGTGACGCCGGCGATGGCACGCGAGATGATCGAAGAGATCAAAGGCTATCCGCTGCTGACCGGCGCTCGTGGCCGCGTACACGCAGACGTGGAGGCGCTGGCCGATGCGATTGTGAAACTGTCGGCGCTGGCGGTGGATTTGAAGGACCATGTTGCCGAACTCGACATCAATCCGCTGTTCGTGATGGAAAAAGGCAAGGGTGTAAAAGCTGCGGATGCGTTGATACGGCCTAAGGTCAAGGGCTGAATGCGTTAACCACAGATAAACATGGATGAACGTAGATTCAAAAACACAGCCGTCATTCTGGCGAAAGCCAGAATCCAGAAGTAACCTGCGGGTGCGCTGCATCACGAAGTGGTGCTGTGTGTTGGTTGTGAACTGGATTCCGGCTCGCGCTACGCTTGGCCGGACTGACGCGGTGGTTTTGAATCTGTTTTCATCCGTGTAAACCTGTGTCGGACATGCGGTTGATTTGTTGAGGTGCAAACCATGAGCATTCACTACACTCCCGAAGTGCGCGCGTTTTGCGATGAAGTAGCGCGCTTCATCCGCAAGGAAGTCGATCCGCGCTCGCGCGAGATCGAGGAATCGGACGCGATACCCGATGACCTGATGCAAAAGGCGCGCGCGATGGGTTTGTTCGGGCTGACCATACCCGAGCAATATGGCGGCAGCGGTTTGACGCTTGCGGGCAAATGCGCGATCGAAGAAGAGATGGGTAAAACCAACTACGGTTTTGCCACGGTGATCGCTAATCACACCGGCATCAGCACGGCCGGGCTGGTCGCGCTCGGTAACGAGGCGCAAAAGAAAAAATACCTGCCGCGCATGGCGACCGGCGAATGGGTGGGCACGTTTGCGCTGACCGAGCCGCAGGCCGGTTCATCACCGGCGGACATGCGCACGACGGCAGTTAAAAAAGGTGACCGTTACATCCTCAACGGCGAAAAAATCTACATCACCAATGCCGGCATCGCCAACGTGTTCACGGTGATGGCGATCACCGACAAATCCAAGGGTATCAAGGGCATTTCGGCGTTTGTGCTGGAGCGTAACTTCAAGGGTTTCAGCGTCGGCAAGAATGAACTCAAGATGGGCATGCACGGCTGCACCACCGCGCCGCTGGCCTTCAACGACTGCGAAGTGCCGGTGGAGAATCTGCTGGGCGCCGAAGGCATGGGCTACATACAGGCGATGAAAACGCTGACCAATGGGCGCGTCACTGTGTCCGCGCGCAGTTGCGGCATGATGGATAACCTGATTGCACGCTGCGTCGATTACATGAAAGTGCGCGTGCAGGGCGGCAAAAAACTTGCGGAACACCAGGGCCTGCAATGGATGCTGGCCGACATGAGCGTGCAGCGCGATGCGGCGCGCGGGCTGACCTATCGCGCGATCGATGCGTTGATGCGCGGCGAGCGCGGCACCATGGAAGCGTCCGCGGCAAAACTGTTTGCGACCGAAGCGCTGGGCAAGGTGGCGGACTGCGCCGTGCAAATCCACGGCGGCATGGGCTATATGCGCGAAGCGGGCATCGAAACGGTGTATCGTGATGCGCGCATCGTGCGCATCTACGAAGGCTCATCGGAAATTCAGCGCAATATCATCGGCGGTTTACTACTAAAAGACTGATTTTATAAGTATTTGTTTTTAAAGGATATTTTGTGGCGGCAGTGACGGAGCTGTTAAGCCTGGGTGGATGCGTCAGCATCGTTACCGGCGGCGCGACTGGTATCGGTTTGCAGATGGCGACCGGCTTGGCCGAAGCCGGATCGAACATCGTGCTTTGCTCACGCAAGGTCGAGGTGTGCGAAGCGTCCTGCGCGCAGCTTGAAAAGCTCGGAGTAAAAACGCTTGCAATCGCGTGCGATGTCACGCAGCCCGATCATGTCGAAGCGATGAAAGACGCGACATTAAAAAAATTCAACCGCGTCGATGTGCTGATGAATAACGCCGGTCGCGCGTGGGTTGCGCCGCCCGAAGACACGCCGCTGGACCGCTGGCAACAGGTGATGGACCTCAATCTCAACGCGGCGCTGATCTGTTCGCAGATCATCGGCCGCGAGTTCATCAAGCAAAAACGTGGCAAGATCATCAATATTGCATCTATCGCCGGATTGGTGGGCCGTAATCCCAAAGCCTACAGTTCCATCGCCTACAGCACCAGCAAGGGCGCGCTGGTGCACTTCACGCGCGATCTCGCGGTAAAGTGGGCGCCGCACAACATACAAGTCAATTGCATTTGCCCCGGATTTTTTGTCACACCTTTGAATCAAAAACTGTTCGAGCGTAATCGCGAAAATCTGGAATCCGAAGTGCCGTCGCATCGTACCGGCGGGCCGGACGATCTCAAGGGGCCAGCGGTGCTGCTGGCGTCGCGAGCGTCGGATCATATGACCGGTGTGATTTTGCCGGTGGATGGCGGCACGGTGGCGTGGTGAGGCTCCTTTTTTGCGACAGAGAATACAGTGACACAATAAACCCAACACTGTCATTCCGGAGAAAGCCAGAATCCAGAGCGTAACTTTTGCCGCAGGCGCTGAAATTAAATGCTGCGCATGGATGAACGTACTGGATTCCGGCATGCGCCGGAATGACGGGTTTGATATTCAACCATGTCAAGCGACCGCAAATACCCCGACCTGCACGATCACATCGCCGCGCTGAAAAAGGCCGGCTTGCTGCTGACCGTGGACCGACCCATCGACAAGGATGCCGAAATGCATCCGCTGGTGCGCTGGCAGTACGTGGGCGGCGTCGAGCAAGAAGAGCGCAAGGCATTTTTGTTCAGCAACGTTACTGATGGTCGCGGGCGCACATACAAATTCCCGGTGGTGGTGGGCGCGCTCGCAGCGAATCCTGCGGTGTATCTGATCGGCATGGGCTGCGAAGCTGTAGATGTCGATGCGCGATGGGCAAAGGCAACCTCCAATCCGATTCCGCCGCGCGTTGTGGCAAATGCAGCGTGCCAGGAAGTGGTGATCGAGGGCGATGCGCTTAAAGGCGAGGGCAACGGACTCGACAGTCTGCCGATACCGATTTCCACGCCGGGTTTCGATAGTGCGCCGACGCTGACGGCGACTAACGTGATCACCAAAGATCCGGAATCAGGCATTCAAAATCATGGCACTTACCGCGCGGCGTTGAAGGCCAGCGACCGGCTGGTGGTGCGCATGGCCACGCGCTCGGGCGGTGCCGGCGGTTATCGTCATTACCAGAAACATCAGGAGCGCGGCGACAAGGAAATGCCGATAGCGATTGTGCTTGGCGTGCCGCCTGCGGTGGCGTATGTGGCGCCGATGAAGCTGCCAATCGACATGGATGAAATCGGCGTCGCCGGTGGTCTGGTAGGCGCGCCGATCAATGTGGTGAAGGCGCGCACCGTAGATTTGCTGGTGCCGGCGGAAGCGGAAATCGTCATCGAAGGTTTCATCGATACCGAGTATCTGGAACCCGAAGGTCCGTTCGGCGAATCGCACGGCCATATCGCGCTTGAGGAATTCAATATGCCGATGCGCGTCACCGCGATCACGCATCGCAAGGACGCCATCGTCGCTTCGTACCTTTCGCAAGTGACGCCGAGTGAATCGAGTGCGATCAAGCTGGTGTCGTATGAGCCGATGTTTCTAAGTCATTTACGCAAGACACTGGGCATACGCGGCGTGAAACGCGTCAAGCTGCACGAGCGGCTCACCGCACTGAGACGCATCATCATCCTGGTGATGGAAAAAAATACACCGAAGACCGAAATCTGGCGCGCGCTGCAGGGCGCGAGCGCGTTCCGCGCCGATTGCGGCAAGATTTGCATCGCAGTGGATGAAGATATCGATCCGGAAAATTCCGATGCGATATTCTGGGCGCTGGCGTTTCGCATGAATCCGGCGAACGATTTGCAGGTGATCAACTATCGCAGCCCCGGCCACGGCCCGGAGCGCGAGCATGAAGCCGAGCGCGAAGATGCCACATTGCTGATGGACGCCACGCGCAAGGAGGAACTGCCGCCACTTGCCTTGCCCAAGCGCGAGTACATGGAGCGCGCCGGCAAAATCTGGGACGAACTGGGTTTACCGAAGCGCCGTCCACAGCCGCCGTGGTTCAGTCCCGGCGAAGGCGACTGGCTGCCGCAGTGGGATGAAGCCGCAAAGCGCGCGGTCGAGGGCAATTACCTTGATAATGGCAAGGTCAGCGAAAAGTTGAAGCGCACAGGATTAAAACCGGAGACGCGGTTTCGGCCCGATGAACCGCAGAAATAGGGGGTTGTCATGAACAGTCCCGATGTGCAGTTGCAAAATAAATCCGAAGTCAATGCGGACGACCTGATCGAATGGTATTACCAGCAGGGCTATTCCGATGGCCTGCCGCTGGTGCCGCCGACGCCGGCGAAAATCGATGCGATGGTGAAGGCACTCGGCGGCGATCCGGCATTTCGCGAATGCCGCATACCGCCACGCTGGGGCAGTCTCACGCGCGAAGTACTGGCGATTAACATGGTGATGGCGGGTTGCCTGCCGGAGTACGCATTCATTGTGCGTGCCGCCATGCACGCGCTGTGCGATCCAGCGTTTAATCTTAACGGCGTGCAGGCCACCACACACATGGCGAGTCCGCTGCTGATCGTCAATGGTCCTGCACGCAATGCCGCGAATATGAACGCGGGCTGCAATGCGTTCGGCTCGGGCAACAGGGCCAACGCAACGATCGGCCGCGCGATTCGTTTGATACTGCTTAACGTGGGCGGCGGCTGGCCGGGGGAACTCGACAAGAGCACGCTGGGTTCTCCGGCGAAATACACTTACTGCATCGCCGAGAACGAAGAGTCCAGTCCGTTCGTGCCGTACCACGTCGAGCACGGTTACAAGGCGGAGGATTCGACGGTGTTCGTATTGGCCGCCGAGCCGCCGCACAGCGTCACCAATCACGTGGCCAACGATGCGCAGGGCATACTCGACAGCATCTGCTCGGCGATGAGTACCATTGGCAATAACAATGCGGTGATGGGCGGTCATTGTGCGGTGGTGATCAGTCCCGAGCACGCGCGCACCGTTGCCAAGCACGGCTGGAAGCGCCACGACATTCGCCACTATCTATGGAAAAATTCCGGCAATCTGTGGAAGGATCTGTATTTCAACGACCGCTACGGCAAGATATACAACCGTAATTTCCCCGCGTGGTACAAGCGCGAGCCGGACGCGATGACACCGATCGTGCCAAGCCCGGACAATATTCATGTGTTTGTTGCGGGTGGCGAGGCCGGACGTTTCTCGGCGTTCATTCCCGGCTGGGGCCGCATTTCTTCGCCGGTGCTGCGGGCGATTGATCCGGGCGCGGAGCCCGCAGGCGGGCCGGTGTGCCTTGACGGCACTTGTTTTTTGTAAAGGAGCTACGCATGACTGCGCTACATCAAGGACAACACGTTTACGATCCACGCGGCGTGGTTGAGACCAATGCATTAACAGCGGCGGTGCGCGTGCCGGCGCTGGAAGGCAAGCGTCTCGCGATACTCGACAACACGAAATGGAATGGTGGCAAGCTGCTGCGTGGCATACAGGACAGGCTGTCTGCCGGTTCCGGCCTTGCCGCGATCAACTACTATCGCAAGCACAGTTTTTCGATGAACGCAGCGCCGGAACTTTTGGAGGAAATTGCGGCCAACAACGATATCGTCATTACTGCGATAGGCGACTGAGGCTCATGCACGTCGTGCTGTATGCACGACACGGTTGCACTGGAATCACGCGGCTTGCCCACGGCTGTGATCATCACGACCGAATTTCAACTCGAGGCCCAGGTGCAGCGCGATGCACTGGGCATGACGGCAATTGATCCGGTGGTGATCGAACATCCGCTTAGTTCGCTGACCGATGATGAAATCGCGCAGCGCGCGGCGCAGGCGTTGCCGCAGATCAAATTGGTATGGCTGAAAGGGCGGGCTAAGGAAGGGTAGATTGAAGCGCGACTTGTAGTGCGGCTAATTCGGTGCAGAGACCTGAATACGCCGCGCAACGAGATTGCCCTCATCAGCAGGTATTGCCGTTAGAAATACTCTTGCATTGGGCACGAGTTGGGAGTGATTTCCCGGAACAAGCATTGAGATTGACGCATTTTCCGGCACGGTAATTTTTTGCGCGCCGCCTTCATACGTCACCGTTATCTCGCGGCCGCTCGAAGATTGCACTATTGCGGAAACCGTGGCATTGGTCATGGTTTGATCGCTGCGTCCGCTAAAAGGCCGGTGCCCTGGATTCGAGGGTTTGGGAAACCGCCGTATTTCGAATGCAAGCAGCGAGCCATCATCGCGCTTGTCCGAGGTGATAGCCACAAAGTCCCCCGATTTGATTTCGGTAATCTTGATGGGCTGGGTAAATACGATCTCTGTTTTTTCCTCAACCCGGACATTCACGGCCTTGCCGTCGATGGCTTTAACCGCGACAACTTTTCCGTCAAACGTGCCGACAATGCCTCGCACGGACGTCGGCGTCTGTGCGCCAGCGACGCCTGTCAGCGCGATTATTCCAACTATAAGCGCAATGTGCAGTTTAATCATGGCTAATCCTTCGGAGAGACGGAAGTGGAGGTGTAACGAGAATTTTACTATTGTGGCGGCTTTACGCCGTCCTTGCTGACCTGAATGCGCCCGGACATCGTCAGTTTGCCGTCCGCTCCTGCAATTGCACCCATGAATACGTACTCGCCTGCCTTAAGAGCGGAACGATCGGCCGGCACTGTGGTAACAACCGGGATGCCTTGCGGCACCAGAATTTTTTGCGAGCCGCCCTTGTATTCAAGCACCAAGTCCTGCCCGCCAGCGGATTGAACCATTGAGGCAATATTCGCATTCGTCATCATCGTGTCAGGTTCCAGGTCCCAAACACGATGGCCTTCACCAACCCCTTGAGGAAGTACGTGAACTTCGAGTGCCACCAGTGCGCCATCGGCGCGCTTTCGGGTCGTCGCTCCCACGTACTCACCGGGTTTAAGATCAGCCAGCTTGATAGCCTTCACCGTGGCGACGGTCGCTTTTTCCATCAATTCAATTCTAAGGTCTTTGCCCTCACGAGATTTCACCGACAGCACATTGCCTTCAAAAGCCGTGATCGTTCCGCGTATGCGCTGCGTGGATTGAGCTGAAACGGAGTTGATTACGACGAACAAGAAGCAAAATAATAAGGTTCGAATAAATTTCATTTATATCTCCTTGCAAACATGGGGATCTGCGCTCAACAGGACTTTACCAAATTACATTAATTTAGTTCCGATCTTTGCACACTATTGGCTTCTGATGCCGGCCGCCTTGGTGAGCTTGATCCACTTGGCGACTTCGGTTTTGATGACGGATTCGAAATCGCCGGCAGATCCGCCGTGGGATTCCAGTCCTTCGCGCAGCAGCAGGCCCTTGACGTCGGGCATCTGCACGATGCGTGCAATCTCGCCATTCAGCCGATCCACGATCGCTGCCGGCGTCTTCGCCGGCGCCAGCACGCCGATCCAGGAATTGTGCTCGTAGCCGGCCACGCCGGATTCGGCAATGGTGGGAAATTCCGGCGCGGCGACCGAGCGCTTGACGCTGGTGACCGCGATGCCGCGCAGCTTGCCGGACCGCACCTGCGGCAGCCCGGTGGAAATGGTGGAGAAATTGACCTGGCACTCGCCCGACAGCATGGCCACCATCGCCGGCGCACCGCCCT
>Ga0315912_10004421_pt1 | contig 13335 bp, 9 predicted proteins | sample VfabasoilMG_FD_204469 | JGI IMG/M metagenome (GOLD analysis project Ga0315912, IMG submission 204469) | Garden soil microbial communities collected in Santa Monica, California, United States - V. faba soil | ecosystem: Environmental > Terrestrial > Soil > Garden | place: USA: California... | reverse complement strand
TCGGCAGTTCCATGAACACCTGCTTGCAGAAGCCGTCCACGATCATCGAGACGGCATCCTCTTCCGCGATGCCGCGGCTCAGGCAGTAGAACAGCTGGTCGTCGGAGATCTTCGAGGTGGTCGCCTCGTGCTCGACGATCGCGCCGGGGTGCTTCACCTCGATGTACGGGAACGTGTGCGCGCCGCAGCGCTTGCCGATCAGCAGGCTGTCGCACTGGGTGTAGTTGCGCGCGCCCTCGGCGTTCTTCTCGACCTTCACCAGTCCCCGGTACGTATTCTGCCCGCGTCCAGCCGAGATGCCCTTGGAGATGATCTTCGACTTCGTGCGCCTGCCCACGTGGATCATCTTCGTGCCGGTGTCGGCCTGCTGGCGGTGGTGGGTGAGCGCCACGGAATGGAACTCGCCGACCGAGTCGTCGCCGAGCAGCACGCAGCTCGGATATTTCCAGGTGATCGCCGAGCCGGTCTCGACCTGCGTCCAGGAGATCTTCGAGCGCGCGCCACGGCATTCCCCGCGCTTGGTGACGAAGTTGTAGATCCCCCCGACGCCGTTCTCGTCGCCCGGGTACCAGTTCTGCACGGTGGAGTACTTGATGCTGGCATCATCCAGCGTGACCAGTTCCACCACCGCCGCGTGCAGCTGGTTCTCGTCGCGCATGGGCGCGGTGCAGCCTTCGAGGTAGCTGACCGAGGCGCCGGCCTCGGCAATGATGAGCGTGCGCTCGAACTGGCCGGTGTCGCGCGCGTTGATGCGGAAGTACGTGGACAGCTCCATCGGGCAGCGCACGCCCGCGGGGATGAACACGAAGCTGCCGTCGGAGAACACGGCCGAGTTCAGCGCGGCGAAGTAGTTGTCGCCGGTGGGCACGACGCTGCCCAGATACTGGCGCACGAGTTCGGGATGCTCGCGCACGGCCTCGGAGAAGGAGCAGAAGATCACGCCGGCCTCGGCCAGCTCCTTGCGGAACGTGGTGCCGACCGAGACCGAGTCGAACACCGCGTCCACCGCCACGCCCGCGAGGCGCGCGCGCTCGTGCAGCGGCACGCCGAGCTTGTCGTAGGTCTCGAGCAGTTTCGGATCGACCTCGTCCAGCGAGGCGTACTTCTTCTTCGGCGCGGCGAAATAGCTGATCGCCTGGAAATCGATCGGGGCGAGCTGCAGCTTCGCCCAGTGCGGTGGCGCCATGGTCAGCCAGTGGCGGTAGGCCTGCAGGCGCCAGTCGGTCAGCCATTCGGGTTCGCCCTTCTTCGCCGAGATCAGCCGCACCACGTCCTCATCCAGGCCGGGCGGGACGACGTCGGTCTCGATGTCGGTGACGAAGCCGGCCTCGTAGCGGCGCGAGGAGACCAGGCGTTCGACTTCGCTGGTGTCGACGGCCATGGTCAGAGTCCCGCGCCTAGCACGTTGACCGGGATGCGCCTGGCCGCGGTGCGTGCGTGCGCCGGAAGCATGTCGGCGAGCGTGACGCTGCGCAGCGCCGCCTCGATCGCGACGTTGATCCGCTGCCAGTTCACCTTCACCCCGCAATGCGATTCGTGCCCGCACTGGCCCGCGTGCGCGATGCACTCGGTCATGCCGATGGGACCCTCGATCGCCGAGACGATGTCGGCCACCGTGATCGCCCCGGGTGCGCGCGTGAGCCGGTAGCCGCCGCTGGCACCGCGGAACGACTCCACGAGGCCGGCGCCGGCGAGCATCTTCAGCACCTTGCTGACGGTGGGCAGCTCCAGGTGCGCGCGTTCGGCCAGGCCCACGGCATTCGCGACCTCGGCGGGCGCCTCGGCCAGGACGGCCATCACGGCCGTGGCGTAGTCGGTGAGCTTGGAGACGCGCAGCATGGCGAGCACCGGTCAATGCGGACCAAAATTGTACTGATTGAGCGCCGCCCAGTCAAAGAGACGTGGTGCACGTATTAAGGAATTCTGAACATGCGTTGGGTACTCTATGGGGTTACTAGTGCTGGGGTCGGGGTTCTCCGGTCCATCGCGATGTCTTCAGGTTCGTGCGGTGTTCGCCGCGCGAATGGGGTCCATGTGTCATCCAAATCCATCGGGAGCAACAATGAATTCGAGTAAGTTTCTCAAGCCCAGCGCGCTCGCGCTTGCCCTCGTAGGCGCCCTCGGCGCTCAGTCCGTCCTCGCGAAGAGCTACGTGATGACGTCCTCCGGCGCCACCTGGGGCGCGGCGCAGGATGCGGCCGTCGCGGCCGGCGGCGGCACGATCAAGTTCAAGAGCGCAGGCGCCGGCATCGCCGTGGTCGAGTCTTCGAACAAGAGCTTCCTCAAGAACGCGCAGAAGTCGGGTGCGGTCAAGGGCACCGAGGACATGATGGTGCAGTGGCAGGATCCGATGCAGGACGGCGGCATCGTCGAGATGGCGGTGAATCCGGACGACGAGAGCCGCAGTGCGCTGCAGTGGAGCCTGGATGCCGTCCACGCGCAGGACGCGTGGGCCGTGTCCGGCCTGACCGGCGCTGGCGTGCGCGTCGCCGTGCTCGATGGCGGCATCTGGGACCAGCACGTCGACCTGATCAACCGCATCGACTTCGCCGCCTCGACCTCCTTCGTACCGGGCTTCGGGTTCAACCAGGACACCGGCACGTTCTGGCACGGCACGCATGTCGCGGGCATCGTTGCGGCCGAAGACAACACCATCGGCACGGTCGGCATGGCGCCGGGCGCGACCATCGTGGGCGTCAAGGTGCTGCACAACGGTTCGGGCAGCTTCGGCGCGGTGATCGCGGGCATCCTGTACGCGGGTACGCCCACGGCCGAGGGCGGCGGTGGCGCCGACATCATCAACATGAGCCTGGGCTCGCTGTTCCCGCGCGGCGGTGGCAACACCGGTGCCGGCCAGCTGGTGGCGGCGACGGCGCGCGCGATCAACTACGCGACCGATCGCAACGTGCTCGTGGTGGCCTCGGCCGGCAACAGCGGCGTCGACCTCGACCACTCCGGCTCCTACATCACGGTGCCGGCGCAGGCGGGCAGCGCGATCGCGATCTCGGCCACCGGCCCCTTCGGCTGGGCCTATGGCGATACCAGCTACAACCGTCCGGCGTCGTACACGAACTACGGCACGTCGGCCGTGTGGGTAGCGGGTCCGGGTGGTGATTTCGCGTGGCCGACCGACGAGGATTGCACGGTCAATACGCTCGCAGGCGATATCACGCGCCCGTGCTGGGTTTTCGACATGGTGTTCAGCACCGTGCGCGGCACCAACACCTCGACCTACGGCTGGGCCGCGGGAACCTCGATGTCTGCTCCGGCCGTCGCGGGCATCGCCGCGCTGGTCAAGGAACGCTTCCCGGGCATCTCCGTGGGCGACCTCAAGACCAAGCTCGCGCAGACTGCGGATGGCAAGAGCCCGTACCTCGGCAAGGGCATGGTGAACGCGCTGCGCGCCGTCACCGAGTGAATCGATGGGCCCTTGGGCCCATGATGTAAAACATCGAGGCCGCCCGCGAGGGCGGCCTCGTCGTTTCCGGGGGCAGCGGGGGAGGATCGCCTGGAGGCGACGTTTTGGGTACAACGCGAAGACGCGTCCGTCCACGCCGGTCCTGCGGATGAAGCGCCCTATCTGGCGATGCGAGGGTGCAGGGAAGCAGGGACGGTCACGAGAAGCCCGAGTGCGGCCAGCGACGCACCCATCCAGAACGGCGCGGGTGCTCCGTAGAGATCCCAAAGCAGGCCGGCGATCCCGGCCGAGACCAGCAGTACGGCGCCCGAGGCCAGGTTGTACACCCCAAACGCCGTACCGCGCAGCGCGCCCGGCGCCACGTCCGCGATCATCGCCGCCAGCACGCCCTGGGTCAGTCCCATGTGCAGGCCCCACAGCGCGATGCCGAGCATCAGCGCGCCGGTGCCATCGCACAGGGCCAGCACCACGTCGGCGACCAGCAGCGTGGCGAAACCCGCGACCAGCAGCGGCCGGCGCTCGTTGCGGTCCGACCAGTGCCCGGCGGGATACGCGGCCAGCAGGTAGACCAGGCTCATCACCACCATCACCAGCGGTACCCAGGCATCGGCCAGGCCCACGCTCGAGGCTCGCAGCACGAGGAAGGCCTCGCTGAAACGGGCGAACGTCAGGAACGCACCGATCAGCACGACGCGCCAGAAGGTGCCGCCAAGCTGCGCCATCCCGGCGCGCGTCAATGGCAGTCGGGCCGGCGCCGACGGGGAGCGCCGTTCGGGTTCGCGCACCCAGAACAGCAGGATCACCACGGCGATCACGCCTGGAACCGCCGCGACCCAGAGCGCCGTGCGGATGTCGGCGAACCAGAGCATGAAACCGATCGCGAGCAGCGGACCGGCGAAGCCGCCGACGGTGTCCAGCGATTGGCGCAGTCCGTACGCCGCGCCGCGCACTTCCTTCGGCGTCACGTCCGCGAGCAGCGCGTCGCGCGGCGCGCCGCGGATGCCCTTGCCGACGCGATCGGTGAGGCGTGCGCCCAGCACCCAGGCCATGGAATCGGCGAGCGGGAACACCGGCTTGGTCAGCGCCGCGAGCCCGTAGCCGAGCACGATCAGCGGCTTGCGCCGGCCCATGCGATCGCTGACGTAGCCCGAGAACACCTTCATCGTCAGCGCCAGCCCCTCGGCGGCCCCTTCCACCAGTCCGATCACCAGTCCGCTCGCGCCGAGCGTGCCAGCCATGAACAGTGGCAGCAGGCTGTGCACGAGTTCCGAGGACATGTCGGTGAACAGGCTGACCAGGCCCAGCGCCCAGACGGTGCCGGGGATGGCGGGGCGGGTTCGGGGGGGATGCGTGTCGGACATGCACGTGGCTGCGGGTTCGGCTGCCAGGCATCGATACCACAGAACTCCGACCGAGCGTCGCCCCCGACTGTGCTGGGGCGACGTCGAAGCGGAATGGAAGTCGTGGAACCAATCGCAGCGCCTTCGCGCATGCAGGGGTTCGTTCCGCGGACGCGCGATCCGGTTGGGGATGCAAGCGCGCCGGCTGCCATCCGCCCGCCAGCCGCTACACTCGCGCGCCACGGCCCCGACGCGATCCGCATGTCCCCCACGCCCGAACGCCTGCGCAGCCTGCATCAGTTTGCCGAGGAAGCCCTCGGCGGGCGCACCTCGACGCCCGTGCCGGCCTCGGCCGATGCCAGCTTCCGCAGCTACTGGCGACTCGTCCGCGACGCCATCGACGGACCCGGCGCGAGCTACATCGTCATGGACGCACCGCCCGACAAGGAGGACACGGGGCCATGGCTGGAGATCGCCGCGCGCCTGCGGGCGGCCGGTCTGAACGCGCCCGACGTGCTCGCGCACGATGCCGCGCAGGGCTTCATCCTGATGTCCGACCTCGGCACGCGCACCTACCTGCCTGAACTGGGCGAGGCGAGCGTCGAAGCGCTCTACGGCGATGCGCTGGCCGCGCTGCTGCGCCTGCAGGTGCAGGGCCAGGCGTCCGGACTGCCGGTGTACGACGAGCCGCGCCTGATGGCCGAGCTCGAACTGATGCCCGAGTGGTTCCTCAAGCGGCACCTGGGCGTGGTGCCCGAGTGCGAGGAATGGGACATCGTCGAAGGCGCGTTCCGCACGCTGCTGAACAGCGCGCACGAACAACCGCGCGTGTTCGTGCACCGCGACTTCCACTCGCGGAACCTGATGATCACCGCGCGCGACAATCCGGGCATCGTCGATTTCCAGGACGCGGTGCACGGGCCGGTCACCTACGACCTCGTCTCGCTCCTGCGCGACTGCTATATCGAGTGGCCCGACGCGCGCGTCGCGGCCTGGTCCGAGCGCCACCGTCGCGACTGGTGCCGGGCATCGGGCATCGAGGTGCCGGCGGCTCGCTGGCAGCGCTGGTTCGACCTGATGGGCCTGCAGCGCCACCTCAAGGTGCTCGGCATCTTCTGTCGCCTGTGGTATCGCGACGGCAAGCGCGGGTATCTCGACGATCTGCCCCTCGTCTTGCGCTACACCCTGCGCATTGCGGTGCGCTATCCGGAGCTGGAGCCGTTCGCGCACTGGTTGAACGCGCGCGTGGGCGAACGAGACGTCACCCAGCCACTGACTCCCCCGTGATCGCGCCTCCCCTCGTTCGTAGGAGCGCGCGTAAGCGCGCGATCGGCACCAAGGGGCGTGGCCGTGCGATCGCGCGCTCACGCGCGCTCCTACGTCAGCCGTTGCGGCAGCCGTTGCGCCAGCGGCGACGGTCGTCGGGGGAGATTTCATGCGCGCCCTGATCCTCGCCGCCGGCCGCGGTGATCGCATGCGTCCTTTGACGGACTCGACGCCCAAACCGTTGCTCGAAGTGGGCGGACGTCGACTCGTCGAATGGCACCTCGATGCGCTCGCGCGCGCCGGCGTGCGCGAGGTCGTGATCAATACCGCGTGGCTGGCCGAGCAGTTTCCTCGGGCACTCGGGGATGGCGCGCGCTACGGCGTGCGGATCCGCTACAGTCACGAAGGCGCGCAGGCGCTGGAAACCGGCGGCGGTGCGCTGCACGCGATGCCGATGCTGGGGGAGGATCCGTTCCTGGTGGTGAACGGCGACGTGTGGTGCGCGCTTGATTTCGCGTCGCTGCTGCGTGCGCCGGCAGGACTCGCGCACCTGGTACTGGTGCCCAATCCCGACCACCACGTGCGCGGCGATTTCGTGCTGCAGGCGGACGGGCAGGTGTCCGACCCGCTGGCCGGCGGCCACGAATCCACCGCGCGCCTGACCTACTCGGGCATCGCCGTGATCCATCCCGCCCTGTTCGAGCGCTGGCGCGAGGCCGTGCCGGACGAGCCCGGTGCCGCGCTCGATCCTCCCCGCTTCAGTCTCGTCCCGCTCCTGCGGCGCTCGATGCGCCGGGGCCTGGTCAGCGGCGAGCGGCTTGCGGGGCGATGGACGGACGTGGGGACGCCGCAGCGATTGGCGGAGCTCGATGCGGCGCTGCGCCGGGATCGTGCCTAGCGCCGGACGCCCGCTCCGCCCGGTCGGCGACTTCAATGCCCGCGCACGAGCGTCCAGGTCTCCAGCTCCGGCGACACGCGCGCATGCGAAACCACCTCGAATCCGAAATGCCGGTACAGCGGCAGGTTCGCGGGATGCTCGGTGCTGAGGTCCAGTCCCGTACTCGTGGCATCGGTTTGCGCGATCCCGATCGCCGCTTCCAGCAGGTCGCGCGCGATGCCCAGGCCGCGGTGTGCCGGCGGCACGCCGATCATGTTCAGGTGATGCCGGCGACCCGGCGGCATGCCCTGCGTCCAGACCTCGACGAGCGCGTCGTAGCGCGCCTGGGCCGGGCCGCCGAGCGCACGCCAGGTCTCCCGTCTCAGCGCGACGAGCGCCTCGGGCGCGTCGGGCGAGTCGGGCGGCGTCATCGTCGCCACGCCGAGCAGCGCGCCGTCGGAGGCGCACGCACCGAGCATGGGTTCGCGGCGCAACGCACGACCGCCCGCGAACAGCCGGATCAGCCGTGGCAGGCGCGCGTCGTAGTCGCCGTCGTCGCCCAGCACGTGGCGCATGACGGGATAGTCCGCGAACGCCGCGGCGAGCACGCCGACGACCTCGTCGAGCCGCTCGGGCGCGAGCGCGAGGATCGGCCGCGTCATCGCCCGCGACCCGATCCGCGCGACACCTGCGTGCCGCCGGCCCTCATGCCGCCGCGCAGCGCACGGGCGCGGGTGCGACCGCCCCGGTCGAGCGCCGGATCGCGGCGCGCTCCGCGCGCAGCGCCGCCGCGAGTCCGTCCTGGCGCGCGCGCGACGCGGCCTCGATCAGCGTGAGGTCGATCAGGTCGCGCTGCGCGTGGCTGCCACCGAAGCGGTGCGCGCGGTTGCGCACTGGACGCAGCAGCTCCACGCATCGGGCGTAGTCGCCCTGTCCGAACGCGAGCATGGCGCGCGTCGCGGGTGCGCCGACCTCGCGCGTGAATCCCGCATTGTCGTCCTCGCGCGCCATCGCCTCGCGTTGCGCGTCGAGCAGCGCCTCGGCCTCCGCCGTGCGCCCGCTCGAGACCAAGGCCATCATCGCGTGCATGTCGTTGAACGCGTAGTTGCCCGAGCGTGCGTGCGGCAGCCAGCGTTCGGCGAGCGCGTGCCAGCGCGTGCCCAGGTCCACGCCGCGCAGGGCGAGCCGCCAGAGCATCGCCGAGGCGTCGATCATCTCCAGCGCCACGGCCGATCCCGGGCCGGCGATCGGGCCGTCGTACAGCGCCAGCGCCTCGTCGACCTCGTCGAGGTCGAGGTGGTACAGCGCGAGGTGCCACCAGTTGTGCACGGCGAAGAAGCTGCGCTCGGCCCACGCGCGCGGCTCGGACCGGAGCCAGGCGATGCCCTCGCGCCGGCGGCCCTGCATCTCCATCACGTGCGCGACCGCGTGGTGGCCCCAGCCGTCGTTCGGCTCGCGCTCCACGCACGCGCGCCCCGCGGCCTCGGCGCGCGCGTAGTCGCCGTTCTCCTCCAGTCCGAACGCGTGCATGCCGAGCACCGCGTGGTAGCCGGGCATGGACGCCTGCCAGTGCGGCAGTGCGCGCGAGATGCGGTCGCGCAGCATGCGCGCATCGCCGGTGAAGAAGTCCACCTGGTGGCCCACCTGCAGTGCGAGCGCGTCGAGCGGATAGGCGATCGCGAGGTCTTCCAGCTGGCGGCCGGCCTCGTGCCAGCGGCCCTGCGACAGCGCGGTCGCGGCCGCCACGTGCCGGCGCTCGCGATCGTTCGCCGGCAGCGCCGCGGCTGCCGCGCACGAGGTGCGCGCCACGTCCGTCGCGGGCGCCTCGGTGGCGAGCAGCAGCAGGTAGGCGCGCAGCACGTGGCCCATCACCAGTTCCGGGGATTCCCGCAGGGCCGCGTCCACGGTGGCCACCGGATCGTCCCGGTAACAGCGCAGTTCGTGCTTGGCCTGCAGCAGCTTTTCCAGGCTGCGCGCGTTCGCGCCGCTGGTGGCGTAGCCGATCTCGTCGTTCATGGTGCGTATCCTCGATTCCCGGAGCCGGGCAATGGGAGCAGCGTAGTCGCCTGGCGCGCGCATTAGAATGATCGGGACGCCGGCCGACAGCACCGATCCGCCGGATCGCAGGGAGTGGAAACTGGACGCCCTCTCCGATGTACTGAGCGTACTCAGGCTGACCGGTGGGGTCTTCCTCGACGCGGAGTTCAGCGAGCCCTGGAGCGTGTACTCCCGGGTTTCGCCCGGCGACATCGGCACGCAGGCCACCGTGCCCGACCACATGGTCGCGTACCACTACGTCGTGTCCGGCAGCATGCTGGTCGAACTGCCGGGGCAGGCGCCGGTGCCGGTCGAGGCCGGCTCGGTGGTCCTGCTGCCGCGCAACGATCCCCACGTGCTGACGAGCGCGGCGGGCCTGATGCCGGTCGATCCCGAGCACCTGGTGGAACCCGATGCCGAGGGCGGGCTGGCGCGCCTGCGCTACGGCGGAGGCGGTCCGGCCACGCACATCGTCTGCGGATTCGCCGGCGTCGAGGCGCGCGACCATCCGCTGCTCGCGTCGCTGCCCCGGACGCTGGTGCTGAACCTCGACGGCAAGCCCGCGCACGCCTGGATCGCCACCTCGTTCCGCTACGCGGCCGGGCAGATCTCCGCGGTCTCCGCCGGCTCGTCCATCGCGCTCACCAAGCTCTCGGAGCTGATGTTCGTCGAGGCCGTGCGCCACTACCTCGACGAGCTGCCCGAGGAGCGCCGCGGATGGCTCGCGGGCCTGCGCGATCCGGTGATCGGACGCGCGCTCGCGCTCGTGCATGCGCAGCTCGGGCGCGCCTGGACCGCCGAATCGCTGGCCGACGCGGTGCACCTGTCGCGCTCGGCCTTCGCCGAGCGCTTCTCGCTGCTGATCGGCATGCCGCCGATGGCCTACCTGGCGCAATGGCGCATGCAGGTGGCCGCGCAGCGATTGCGCGATTCGCGCCAGGGCATCGCGCAGGTGGCGCTCGAGGTCGGCTATGCCTCGGAAGCGGCGTTCGCGCGCGCGTTCAAGCGCGCGCTTGGCTGCACGCCGGCCGTGTGGCGGCGGTCGCCACGCGCGGCCGCGGCGGGCTGATCGAGGGGGTGCAGGGCCGGATTGAAACCATTTGCCTACCGAAAACTGTGACGTGCTGCACTGCATTAACAAACTGTCACAATCTTCGCGTAGACTCCGCGCGCTTTCCGGCCCTGGGGAACTCACCGATGTCGTCGAACCGCCTCGCGCGGGCGCTTGCGCTCGTGCTCGTCACCGCTGCGCCCGCATACGCGGTCAGCCCCGATCACCACGAGTTCGATGCCATGCTGGAGGCGCCGTACACGGCGACCGGCCAGGGCGAGGCGCGCAACTTCACGCTGCGCTTCAGCTATCCCGATGCCGTGGATCCGCAGACCGTGGCCTGGCGCCTGGAACTGCTCGGTCGCGACGGCCTGCCGGTTCGCCTGTGGTACGGCGAGGAGCGCTTCGTCGGCGTGCCGTTCGAGGTGAGCGTACCGTGGGACGGTCGTGGCCGGGGCAAGGCCGGGCTGGCGGACGGCCACTACCAGGTGCGCCTGACCGCCGCCGCCGGCGATCCCGTGCTGCTGCGCTCGGCGGGCCGCACCGCCGCCGACCGCGTGGACGAGGTGCTCGAGCGCGAAGGCGTGGAGCGCATCGAGCAGGTGTTCACGGTCGAGGTGGGTCGACCGGAACGTCCGCGCATGCCCGACTTCCAGGCCCTGCCGTTCGCGCGCCAGGCACAGTCGAAGTCGGCGGCCGCCACCGCGGGCCTGCCCTATACGGTGTACTTCGGCAACCTGCACACGCAGTCGAATGATTCCGACGGCGGCGGCGCGCTCGCGAGCTGCACGAGTTCGCAGGCGGCGCAGACCGGCGCGTTCGGTCCCGCCGACGGCTTCACCTATTCGAAGGGTCGCGGCCTCGACATCACGGCGGCGACCGAGCACAACCACTACTTCGATGGCTCGTCGAATACGAACACCGCAGCCAGTCCCACCACCGCGAGGAACCGCTACCAGGCCGGCCTGACCGCGGCTGCGAACTTCAACGCCGCCAATCCCGGCTACCTCGCCGTGTACGGCATGGAATGGGGCGTGATCTCCAACGGCGGGCACCTGAACATCTTCAACTCGAACGAACTGCTGGCCTGGGAATACAACAGCTCGAACCAGCTGATCGGCGACACCTTCGTCGCGAAGAACGACTACAACGCGCTGTACAACCTGATGAACACCAAGGGCTGGGTGGGGCAGTTCAACCACCCCTCGACCAGCACGCAGTTCATCGTGAACGGCACGGATCTCGGCTACACGGCCGCGGGCGATGCGGTGATGGTGCTGGCGGAGATCCTCAACACCTCCGCGTTCTCCAACAACACCACCGAGACCGAGACCGGGCGCAGCACCTACGAGGCGGCGTTCAACAAGATCCTCGAGCGCGGCTTCCACGTCGCGCCCGCCACGAACCAGGACAACCATTGCGCGAACTGGGGCGCGAGCTACACCAACCGCACCGGCGTGCTGATCCCCAACGGCACCGCGCTCAGCATGACGAGCTTCGTCGACGCCCTGCGCGCCCGCCGCGTGTACGCGACCATGGACAAGACCTCGCAGCTGGTGCTGACCGCGAACGGGCGCGTCATGGGCGAGCGCTTCGCCAACGCCGGCCCACTCACGCTGACCGCGAACTACGCCTCGACCAGCGGGCGCACGGCGTCCACCGTGGCGATCTACGAGGGCGTGCCGGGCCGCAACGGCACCGTCACCCTGCTCTCCAGCACCGCCGTCACCACCACCACGCCCGCGAACGGCGAGCACTTCTACTACGCGAAGATCACCCAGGACGACGGCAAGTTGCTGTGGTCGGCGCCGATCTGGGTCACCCAGGGCGGCAGCAGCGACACCACCGCACCGACGGTGAGCGCGAGCGAGTCGGGCACGAGCGGCACCATCACGCTGTCGGCGACGGCGTCCGACAACGTCGGCGTGGCGCGCGTCGAGTTCTACGTGGACAACGTGCTCAAGGGCACCGACACGAGCTCGCCGTACTCGATGACGCTCGACTCCACCACGCTCACGAACGCGAGCCACGCGCTCACCGCGCGCGCGTACGACGCGGCGAACAATGTGGGCACGAGCGCGGCGGTGAACTTCACGATCTCGAACCCGGTCGCCGACACCACGGCACCGACGGTGAGCGCGAGCGAGTCGGGCACGAGCGGCACGATCACGCTGTCGGCGACGGCGTCCGACAACGTCGGCGTGGCGCGCGTCGAGTTCTACGTGGACAACGTGCTCAAGGGCACCGACACGAGCTCGCCGTACTCGATGACGCTCGACTCCACCACGCTCACGAACGCGAGCCACGCGCTCACCGCGCGCGCGTACGACGCGGCGAACAACGTGGGCACGAGCGCGGCGGTGAACTTCACGATCTCCAATCCGGTCTCGACCACCTACACCGAGGTCGAATCGAACGGGACCGTGGCGAGCGCGAACACCGTCGCCCGCAGCTATACCCGCATCACCGGCACCATGGGCAACACCACGGACAAGGACTACTTCACGCTCTCGCTGAATGCGAACGAGACGCTGAAGATCGACATGACCGGACCGACCGGCGTGGACTACGACCTGTACCTGGTCGACGCCGCCGATGCCACGCTCAGGAGCTCCACCGGATCGAGCGCGACCGAGACCCTGACCTACGTGAATGGCGCGAGCGCACGCACCGTGTACGCGAAGGTGATCGCCTATTCGGGCAGCAGCACGACGGTGCCGTACAACCTCGTGCTCACCTACACCGCGGGTGCGACGGCGACGGAACTGCTGCTGAACCCGGGCTTCGAGAGCGGCGCGACGAACTGGACCGCGAGCAGCGGCGTGATCGACAACTCGACCACGCAGGCGGCGCGCACCGGCTCGTGGAAGGCCTGGATGAACGGCTACGGCTCCGCGCACACCGACACGATGTACCAGCAGGTCGCCATCCCCTCGACCGGCACGACGGTGACGCTGAGCTTCTGGCTCAAGGTGGTGTCGTCGGAGACCACGACCACGACGGCCTACGACACGCTCAAGGTGCAGCTGCGCAATACCAGCGGCACCGTGCTCACCACGCTCGCCACCTACTCGAACCTCAACAAGGGCTCGACCTACGTGCAGAAGAGCTTCAACGTGACCGCCTACAAGGGCCAGACCGTGCGCGTGTACTTCGAGGGCATCGAGGGCTCCACGGTGGCGACCTCGTTCCTGGTCGACGACGCGAGCCTGAAGTCGCAGTAGCCCGCTCGGGGCGCGAAAGCGGATCCTCGTGCCCAGCGGGTGACGTTCACTGTAGGAGCGCGCTTCAGCGCGCGATCTTTTCGCTCTTGGTCTGATCCGGTCGAAGCGAAAAGATCGCGCGC
>Ga0315912_10004420_pt1 | contig 13337 bp, 13 predicted proteins | sample VfabasoilMG_FD_204469 | JGI IMG/M metagenome (GOLD analysis project Ga0315912, IMG submission 204469) | Garden soil microbial communities collected in Santa Monica, California, United States - V. faba soil | ecosystem: Environmental > Terrestrial > Soil > Garden | place: USA: California... | reverse complement strand
GTCGGATCGTACTTCTTCTTCGGTCGTAAACGCATTGCTTCCTCGCAGTGCGTGACAACAAGACCGAGGGAGCCCCACGACGCGCAATCAATGCGCGTGCGAATAGTGAACAGCGAACCGAGAACCGGGAACGAGAACGGCCCGTTACGATTTTCAGGGTCCGTTCTAAGCCGCCTTCGGCCACAACATCGGGTCGAGCTTGCCCCGCTCGTCGAGCGCGCGCATATCGGTGAAGCCGCCGATCGGCTGACCGTCGATGAAGATCTGCGGCACGGTCGTACGCCCGGTTTTCTCGACGAGCCAGCGGCGCATCTTCACGTCACCGTCGACATCGATCTGCTCGAACTCGATACCCTTGCTCCGCAACATCCGCAGAGCGGCCGAGCAGTACCCACACCAGTCGGTCGTATAAATCTTGACCGTTGCTGCCATGCACCCAATGTGGGGATGGCGAGCGCCGACGACAATTGGAGGACCGACTAGGCCATCCGACTAGGAATTTCCGGTTCGCGGTTCCGCTTCACTATTCCCTATTCGTCCGCGGCCAGCATTTCGAGTCCCGACTAACGACGTCAGTCCGGCTCGGACGGTCGATCGCGTCAGTCCGGCCGCTCGCACGGTCGATCGCGCGACCGTCTATCAGCGACCGACATTCCTCGATCATCGCGTCAGGGAGATCGTCAGGTCTGCGGCGGGAAGCGGAACCGAGAAGGAGAACTTGCGATCTCTCACTTGTCCTCAGCGTCTTCGGACAGGTACGCGAGGATCACTTCGTCGAGGGACTTCTCGGAGATCAGTCCCTGACCGAACCCACGCCCCTCGTCCTCGCGCGCCTTGCGTACGCGCTGCTGCGTCGGAGCGTTCGGTGCCTTCGGCGGTTGGCCGACAATCACGGCGGGACGGGTCATCACGACGCCACTGTTCGCCTGCGGGTTCGCAGGCGTCGACGTGCGGTTCGCGATCGGCGCGGTCACGGCCGGCCGCGCAGGCGGAGACGTGCCCGGGCGATTCGCGGCGCCAGGCGGAGGAGGAGGCGATGATGGCCGCGTCGATGCCGGGTTCGGCGTCGGAGTTCCCGGCGAGCCTTCGCGCGGAACACCTTGGCCAACCCGGCCCGAGCCGTGATCGCGCGGCGGAGGAGGCTGCTGCACGGCGCGATTCGCGCCCGTGTCCCCAGCGGTGCCCGGACGTGCCGAGCCTGGTCGCGCCGCCGGCACCGGACCGGACTTGTTTGCCTGATCGAGGCCGAGCGCCGAAGGATTGATCGCAGCAATGCGACCCGTCTTCTCGCGAATCGGTGCATCACCGCTCTTGCGGCTAACCGAGTACGTGCCGGCACGCTCCGAGCGCTCGCCCGGAGGCGGCTCGACCGACGGAGGAGCGGGTTGATAGATCTCGACGGCCTCGCTGTCACCAGGGCGCTTGCGGGGCGCATCCGGCGCAGGACGCGTGACGATCGGCGGCGACATGGACGGGCGGCCCGCCGGCTTGCCCGGCAGCGTGGCTGCGTTTTGCGCCGCGGCGGCGCCTCGAATGTCGACTGGCACGGTCGCGTCATCGGGCATCGACTCGACCGCCGTGTCACGCGGGGCACGCAGACGGCTCGAGATCTCTTCCTCGGTGATGTCGATGACTGGCGGACGCGGGGTGCCGCTCGGCGTCGGGCGCGCGGACTGCGGCGCCTGAACGCTGCTGCCCTTGGGAGGCGTCTGGCCAACGCTCATGCGCGAGACCTTCTGGGCCGTCGACACACGCGGCTTCGCGATCGGCTCGCTCTGCACGGGCTGCGGAGGCGGCGCTGGCGCGGGAGCCGGCGCGGCCTTCTTGACCGGCAGCTCGATCGGCTGGTCAGCAGCGGCCGACTTCTTGATCGGCAGCTCGATCGGTTCGCTGAGGTCGTCGTTGACGATCTCGAGCGACGGTGATGTCGCGTCCGCTGCCGGCATGTCCCCCGATGCGGCGGCAAGCTCGCCCGACGTCGCCGCCGGCATTCCTGGATTGGAGGACGCGGCCTCCGGATCGGCCTCGGTCTTCGCGCGATCCCCACGGGGCAGTGGCGCCGCAGCAGGGTCCGCTCCCGCGCGTGGCTCGAGGCCTGGGGTACCAGCGAGGTACTGGTCGATCTTGTCGTCAAAGACCCCTTTCCTGAGGTCTTTCATCACGGCCTTGTGCTGAGCCTGCATCAGGCCCTTGATGGCCTCCTCGTTCGAGCCGGCGTCGTAGACGTATTTACGGGTCGAAACGATCACGCCCTCGTGGAACAAGTGCGTGAACAGGTGCGGGTTCAGCAGCCCCGAGTCCTCGGTCTGAACGTGAAAGATCACGCCTCGGTACTTAACGTTGTGGTTGTACCCGAGGATGGGTGAACGCTTGGCCTGGGCCACCGGTCTTCGAGGGTACCACGCCTGGCTGGGCTTGTAATTCCGTCCCGGGGTTGGTACAGACCCTCTTCGCCCTGCAATTTCGCAGGTGATTTGGAGGCCCCGCTGCGGCGGGGTAGGCATATCTCGTGACGATCACAGGCAGTGCAGCGGAGTCGAAGTTCGTCGAGTTGGTGCGGTCTTGGCTGGTGTCTCTTCCTCACGACCTCAAGATCGCGTTCGACGCGATGGATGACGAAAACCTGCCGCGGAGCGTCCGGGAGATTGCGACGGGTGCAGCCATCTACGTGGTCTCGCCCAACGACTCGGTCGGCGATCGCAATGATCAGGTCGTGAGCTTCGCCGATGACGCGATCCTGCTCCGGCTCGCGCTCGAGAAGGCGCTCGGCAAGGGTGAGGACGAGCAAGCGTTCCGCGAGCGCTTCCCCGAGCTGTTCGACAACCTCGACGAAGATCTTAAAGTCTGCAAGTCCGTCATGGGCGACCTGATGACCTGGCTCGAGAGCAAGGTCCCGTCGCTGCAGAAGATCGACTACAAGGGTCGCAAGGCGCCCGTGTACCTCGACAACGACGAGGCTCGCGAGCAGCTGTTCGACGATGGTCTCGTGTTCCGCACGGACTATCCGGTCGATGAGAAGACGATCGGCGACAAGCTCAAGAAGGCCGCGACGATTCTCGACGTGATGAAGCGCCGCAAGGCCGACGAAGCCCGCGCCAAGGGCCTCGCCGTTTAGCTTGCGGGTCGCGACTGCGGCTCTCGCGCTGTACCTCTCAGCGTGTGGCCGTTTCGCGTTCGATCGTCACGATGCTGCTGTCTCCGGTGACGGCGTGGCTGACGTGCGCATCGATGCGGTACCGCTAACGCCGTTTGGACCGCGCATGGAGCTCGTGCCGCCATCGCAGTCGACCGAGGACGATCCGACGCTCACCGCCGACGGCCTCGAGATGGTGTTCGAGTCGACACGCGCCGGGACCGGCGCAGCGGACCTCTGGTGGACGTCGCGAACCGCCATCGACCAGCCGTTCGCTGCGCCCGTGGAGCTCTCGATACTCAACACCACGGTAGATGACGAGCATCCCGGACTATCGCCCGACGGTCTCACGCTCTACTTCGGGAGCAATCGAGCAGGCGGCGAAGGCAGCTACGACATCTACACGAGCACCCGGTCGGCGCGGCTGTCGACGGCATGGTCAGCGCCTGTGCGCGACGCAGAGCTCAGCGACGCGATGAACAACGAAGCGCCACAGCCAGCCGACGACCTGACGATCGTCTTGGCGACCGGACCGAACGCGACGAACGAGGACATCTTCATCGCGACGCGCGCGAGCTCTGCTTCACTGTGGTCGACACCCGTGATCGTAGGTGCCGTCGACGTCAACGGCGGCACGACCGACAGCAGCCCGATGCTCAGCGGTGATCGTCTCGCGCTCTACTTCTCGAGCGATCGAAGCAACGCCGTGCATCACTTGTATCGCGCCGCGCGACCCTCTTTGGCTGAACCGTTCGGTGCGTGTGCCGAGATCACCGAGCTATCGGCAACCGGCTCGAGCGATCCGTGGATCACGCCCGACGAGCAGGTGCTCGTGTTCTCCTCGGGCGGACGCCTGTATCAGGCGACGCGCCAGTGATCACAGGTCGACGAGCTCGAACCCGGTGAGTGACTCACCGAGGAAACGCGGCGCGAGCTCATCCAGACGTGACGTATCCGTCGCAAAGCAATCCAACCGCCCAGCGTCCTTGCGGCGGTTCGGGCCGAGGCCGAGCTCGGCGACGGCCGCGCGCGCCATCGCGTTCGCGCTGTCGACAACTGCGATCTCGCGGCCCGCGATGTCCTTGCCGACGCGATACAGCACGTCGCGCAGCAGTGGATAGTGAGTGCAGCCGAGCACGAGTGTGTCGATCTGCGGATCCTGCTTCCACAGCTCGGTGAGATAGCGACGCGCGACCAGGATCGCGACCTGATCGTCGACCCAACCTTCTTCGGCGAGCGGCACGAGCAACGGGCAAGCAAGCGTCGTCACCGTGATGGCGGGATCGCGCGACTTGATCGCGTTCTCGTACGCGCCCGACTTCGCCGTGCCGAGGGTGCCAATCACGCCGACGTGCTTGCCCTTGGTTTCGACGATCGCACTCGCCGCACCTGGCTCGACCGCACCGATCACCGAGATGTTGGTTGCTTCGCGCAGAGCGGGCAATGCGTTCGCCGATGCCGTGTTGCACGCGATGAGGACGAGCTTCACGTTGCGATCGAGCAGGAACTTCAAGCAGCGCAGCGAGTACTTCTCGACGGTGCGCGGGCTCTTGTTGCCATACGGCAGCCGCGCGGTGTCGCCTATATAAATGATGTCCTCGCCGGGCAGTTCCTTGCGAAGCGCCCTCACGACTGTGAGGCCTCCAACGCCCGAATCGAATACACCGATCGCTCGGCGCTGGCTGCTGCCATCCGTGTCTCGCCGCTGACGCGTCGTCATCGTCGTCGAATCTTGCCCCATAGAACCTCGGGAGTGCGACTCACTGTCACGCTCCGGCTACTCGATCAGCCGGTTTTGTGACGTCTGTCTACACAACGCTCTAGCGGCGCGAACGCTTCCGCGCGCTCTTGCAGCGACGCGAATGGCCTTCGAACTGCCACAAAAGGTCGAGGAAGGTCGCGGGCTTCTTCGCGAGCGAGGCGTAAAAGCGAGTGATGCCCGGGAGGCACCGCTCGGCTTCTGGCAACTGACACTCGGTGATACGACCTTGCACGTGTCCGCCGCGTACAGCACGGTCCGTACCAAGGTCGCCAAGCCCGTGGTAATGGTGACGCCCTTTTTGCGCCAATGACGTCCGGAGAGCAGACAGCAGCGGACCGCATTCGCGGGCTCGTCGAGGTCGACCCGGTCGTCCTCGTGGAGATCGCGGGCGCGATTTCGGAGAACGGCCGCATGCCGCCCGACGCGATCACCGATGTCGCGCGCGAGCATGCTGTCCGACTCGCGGACGTCGACAAGATGCGCCTGCGCACTGCGATGGAACAGGCGATCATGGGCCGCGATGTCGATGCTGCGCTGGAGTGGCTGCAGCAGGCAGGCATCCTGCGCGTGCTGTTTCCCGAGCTCGAAGCGACGGTCGACCTCGTGCAGGAGACGGGTCGTCAGCACAAGGACGTGTGGGCGCACACCAAGCAGGTCGTGAAGCAGACCGTGCGGCGCCCGCTCGTGCGCTGGGCTGCGCTGCTGCACGACATCGGCAAGGTTCCGACGCGGACATTCACGGCCGAGGGCGTGCACTTTCACGGTCACGCCGAGGTCGGCGCGCGCATGTTCGACAGGGTCGTGCCGCGCTTCACGTTCGCGCGTGACGAGCGGCAAACGATCCGCTTTCTGGTCAAGCATCACCTGCGTACGAACCAATACAGCGATCAGTGGACTGACAGCGCCGTGCGTCGCTTCCACCGCGAGATGGGTCCGCACATGACGGACCTGCTCGATCTGTCGCGCGCAGATATTACGAGCAAGCGTCCGGGCCGCCGCAAGTCGCTACTCGAGCAGATCTCCGCGCTCGCCGATCGCGTCGAACGCCTCGCCGAAGAAGACGCGAAGCTGCCGCCGCTGCCAGGCGGTGTTGGCAACGCGATCATGGAGGCCTTCGAGCTCAAGCCGTCGCGGCTGATCGGCGATCTCAAGCGTTCGCTCGAGCAGTCGATCGACAAGGGCGAGCTCGAGGCGCGGCGTGAAGACGCATATTACGTCGCGCATCTCGCGCGCCTCGGTGTGATCCCCGGCGTGTCCGAAGACAAACGCGCGGAGCTCATCGCAGCGGGCGGTCTCGTCGGTGATGCCGCGCGCGATGCAGATCATGACGACGAGGGACCGCACAAGGGCGTCGATCGCGATGACCCGGCGCCCGGCGTACTGGCGTGCGGCCACGACCCCGATAACGACCCGTGTGTCCACCGCGACGCCGACCCTGACGACCCGGATCTGCGTTCCTGACAGCGTCAAGGAGCTGTCATCAAGCCCCTAGAGGCTTCGGCGCGGCGACACGACTGCCGTCGCGATCAAGAGACCGGCTACGATCGCGGTCGCGGTAAGGAACATCGCGAACAGCGTGTCGACGCCGGACAGCGTGTTGCGATCGAGCAGCGACGACATGCCTCGCAAGCCCATGCCGCCAGGCACGAGCATCAGCATCGCGGGCACCGTGACGACCTGCGCCGGGCGATCGAGCTTGCGCGCATATACGTTCGCGAGCACGCCGAGCGCGAACGCCCCGACGATCACACCGAGCTGGCTGTCGAGCCATATGGTGCCAAGACGCGTACCGACGTAGCCAACGATGCAGCCGGCGAGGATCCAACCGAGCTGCTTCTTCTCTGCTTGCACGAGGACCGCCGAGCCGAGGGCGGATCCGACGACGGCAATCCAGTGGGCCCATTCGGGCAGCGGGACAGGCCAGGCGATGTGGTCGACCTTGACGACGGCATGCGCGATGCGCTCACCGAGCCACGTGCCGATCACGAGCATGAACAGAACGATCAGTGCCGACATCAAGCGAGCGGTGCCCGCGATCAGGTTGCGTGTCGCGAGCTCGGTCATCGCGACCGTCAGCGAGAGGCCCGGCAAGAGCACGATCAATGCGGCCAGTGACACGATCGTTGGCGAGATATGCGTGGTTTGGGTCGAGAAGAAATCCGCCGTGAACGAGGCGAACGCTGCACCGACGAGCTCGAGCACTCGCGCCTGATCCGTCGACCGCTGCAATGCCTGCGCGAGCAGACCGATGATGAGCCCGATCGCTCCAGCCAACGCGACGTCGTGCCGCGAGCCGCCGAGAAACACGGCCAGCGTCGCGGCTACGATGCCGTGGCAGAGCGTGGAGAGTCCGTGCTCGTAGAGCGGGGGCCCGGCGATGATCGCTTCGAGGCGACGCATGCCCTCGTCGGGCGTGATCTCGTGCTCGATGACGTCATCGGCGAGTGCGTCGACCTGCGCGAGCTTGCCCATGTCGAGCTCGCCGCCTTCGACGCGAAGCATGCGGGTCTTGAGCTCGGTCGGTGCGCCGAAGCTCATGATGATCGCGGTCGGGGTCGTGAAGACCTCGGCAACGATGCCCAGCTTGTCGCAGACGCGGCGCAGGCCCTCCTCGAGGCGGTGCGCGGGAGTGCCGTAGCGGTGGAGTGCTCGGCCGAGGGCCAGTACGAACCCAATCCCGGCTTGGTCGTCGATCACGCCTGATCGCAAAATATCCCGAAAACGACGAAAGCTTGGGCGGCAACCCAAGCCTTCGATCAAGCGTAACCAACTAGATCAACTAAGATAGGCCAGCGCGGCAACGCCGGCGGCCCCGTAAGAAGCAAGTGACGGGCCAGTCGCTGTAGGTGGCCTGCAATGGCTTGTTTTGCAAGGCTTCCCATGCTACCTGGTGCCCCTGACCCAACTCCCAGCGAGCCCGAGTTGCGACATGGATGTCGCGACGCTCCGGAGCGGTCGCAACGAATTGCAGAGTCTCCTAAATGCACAACATGCTCGTGGTCAATGCCGAGGGACCCGAGACCCGCGTGGCGGTGGTCGAAGAAGGTTCCCTGGCTGAGTTTTTTGTAGAGCGCAAACGCGATCGAGGAATTGTCGGAAACATCTACCGCGGAAAGATCACGCGAGTGCTGCCTGGAATGCAGGCAGCCTTCGTCGACCTTGGTCCAAAGGTAGAGCGCGCCGCGTTCCTCTACGTCGCCGATGTGCTCGGGTCTGGTGATGAGCGCAAGCTGTTCGAGGACAGCGAGACCGATGATGCCGATGAGTCGCCCGAGGGCGCAGCATCTCGTCTCGCTCGCTCGCGCAAGCAGCTAGCGAACCGCAAGATCGAGGATCTCCTGAAGCCCGGCCAGAACGTGGTCGTTCAGGTCGTCAAGGATCCGATCGGTCAGAAGGGCGCGCGCGTCACCGGCTACATCTCGCTGCCGGGTCGTTACTCGGTGTTCATGCCGCACGTCTCGCAGGTCGGTGTGTCCAAGCGCATCGGTTCCGACAAGGAACGGCGCCGGCTGCGCGACCTCGTCAACGAGGCGCGTCCGAAGGGCACGGGCTTCATCGTGCGCACTGCCGCCGAGGACGCCAACGACCAGGAGCTGCGCGACGACGTCGATTTCCTCGCGCGTTTGTGGGGCGAGATCGAAGGACGCGAGCAGGACATGAAAGGTCCTGGGCTCGTCTACGCCGATCTCGATCTCGTGCTGCGCTGCATCCGTGACCTCATGCGCGAGGACACTGCCGAGGTCGTCATCGACGACGAAGAGCAGTTCGACCGCATGCGCAAGTTCACGATGGCGTTCCTGCCTCGGTTCGCCGAGCGCATCAAGAAGTACGAGAACCGCCGGCCGATCTTCGACCACTATCACATCGAGCCCGCACTCCGCCTCGCGGTCTCGCGCAAGGTCCCGCTGAAGTCCGGCGGCTCCCTCGTGATCGATCAGGGCGAAGCGCTCACCGCGATCGACATCAACACCGGCAACCTCGAGGATACGGTCACGGCCAACAACCTCGAGGCGTGTGAAGAAGTCGCGCGCCAGCTCCGCCTGCGCAACATCGGCGGCATCATCGTCATCGACTTCGTCGACATGGACAAGGAAGGCAACCGCCGCAAGGTGTGGGACGCTTTCCAGAAGGCGCTGTCGAAGGACCGCGCTCGCACCAACGTCACGAAGATCAGCGAGCTCGGTCTCGTCGAGATGACGCGCAAGCGCACTCGCGAGTCCCTCGTACAGCTCCTCACCGAGCCGTGCCCGACCTGCGAAGGTGCTGGTGTCGTCAAGTCCATGGCGACCGTCGCCTACGAGGTGCTCCGCGAGGTGCGCCGCTCGGGAACGTTGGTCGACAACGACAAGATCGAGATCGAAGCCGCTCCGCGCGTCGCCGAGGTGCTGCAGCGCCAGGAGCGCGACTACCTCGACTCTCTCGAGAAGCGCTTCCAGAAGATGATCACGGTGATGGGCCAGAAGGGCTGGAAGCCGGATCAGTTCCGCGTGGCCGGCAGGATGTCGACCGAGATCGCAGCCGAGGCGGCCGCCGAAGCACCGAAGTTCGCCCCGACCCGCAACGGGTCGTCAGGCGGCGGCGGTGGCGGCGAAGGTGGCGGCGGACGGGGTGATCGCGGTGGTGACCGCGGTAATCGCGGTGGTGGTGGTGAGCGCGGTGGCCGTCGCCGGCGTCGTGGCGGTCGCGGTCGTGACCGCGCCGGTGCGGACGCCTGAGAGCTGGCCATGCAGCACCGCATCGTCATCGAGCGCGAGCAATACAAATTCTCGTGCGCTCACATGACGGTGTTCCCGGACGGGACCAAGGAGCGGCTGCACGGCCACAACTACACTCTCGGGGTCGCGATCGAGCTCGACTCCGTCGCGCTCCCCGATATGTTGCCGTTCGCGCCGATCAAGGCCGCGCTCGGTGAGCTGTGCGCCGCATGGAAAGAGCGTGTGCTCGTCGCGCAGAGGAATCCGCACCTGAAGATCGTGCGAGACGACACCGAGCTCGAATTCACGCTGTGCGGCGAACGCTACGTGCTGCCGCGAGGTGATGCGTTGATCCTGCCGATCGACAACATCTCCGTGGAGGCGCTCGCCGCGCACTGCGCGGACCTGCTGCAGAAGAAGTTGACCGCTGTACTGCCCGCTCATGCCCGGAGCCTCGCTGTCACTGTCGAGGAAAGTCCGGGGCAGGGGTGTACGTGCACGGTCGCGTTGCACTGATTCTGCTGCTCGCCGGCTGCGGCAGGCTCGCGTTCGATCCGCTGGACGATGGCGGCGCAATCAACGGCGATAGCGTTGGCGACGCCGCTGATGGTCTCGGCGCGGAGCGCTCGTTCGCTACTTTCTCGACGAAGCAGCCGGTGGCCAGGCACCGACAACGCTTGGCGACGCGCTGCCACAGCCGTTCGACGTCCCGGTGACCTATGCGACGCCGACCAATCCGGTGTGGGCGGCAGGTTCAGCCGGCCGTGGCTTGTCGTTCGACGGCGTCGATCCCGCGGGACCGCGTGCCGCCCGATCGAAGCGAAGCTGACCCAGTTGAACGGTATCGGAAATCGATTCATCGGGGATCGCACGCCGAACGGACTGATCACGTACGGTGCGCTCTACACCGCGCGCTCACGGACGCCGAGATCGCGCAGAACGACGCGCGGCTCGCAGGCAACGACGATCATTGATCACTTCAGCTCGAACTCCGCGTGCACGATCGTGATGATGTCCTTCTCGAGGGAGCTGCGATCGTTGTTGCCGTCGTAGGACGTCTCGGTCGAGTTCGCCGGATTGATATTGATGACGCCCATGTCGGCGTCGAGCAGCTTCGCGATTGACGCGCCGCCCGCGTTCTTGAGAATGCTGTCGGCGCGAGAGCGCGCATCGCGGCCAGCGGCCGCCAGCTGCTCGATCTTGAGCTCGCCGAGCCGCGTGTAGAAGTACTCCGGGTAGCTCGAGGTGATCGCGACGCCGTCCTCGAGGAGCGCGGTCACTTCGCGGGAGGCCTTCTCGACGACGGCGACGTCACTCGAGCGAACGAAGATCACCTGGGTGGTGATCCAGCCCTTGTGCTCCTTGCGCTCCAGGCGAATCGGCTCCTTGACGCCGGGGAGGACCTTGAATTCCTCGTGGACCTCGATGTCCTCGGTAACGTGAGTCGACTGCGGCTGGATCTCTGCGGTCTTGATTCCCTGCTTCTCGAGGAACGCAACGGTCTTGTCGGTCTCGGCGCGTAGGAGCTTGTAGGCCGCGATGCGGTCGGTCGCTTTCGCCTCGAGTGTCGCGGACCATTCGATCAGGTCGGACGTGATGCGCTTCTTGGCGCTACCGGTGACACGAATCGTGCGCTTCTCTGGCTTCACCTTGATGCTGTGGTAGGTGTCCATGACGATCGACGTCGACCACACAGCGGCGACTGCGAGCGCAGTGATCCCTACAAATCGCAGATCGAAGCAGCGACTGGTCCCCGGTTCAGTCATTCGTTCCATACGCGCGCGAACGCGGGACGACGGTGGGCTATTTCATTCGAGCTGATATTTCTGCGCGAGTCGGATCAGATTTCGGCGCGAGACCTTCAGCTCTTCGGCGGCACGGGTCTTGTTGCCCCCATGACGGCGGAGGGCAGCACCGATCATCTTGCGCTCGAGTGCCTCGACGGCTGCTGGCAGCGAGCTCTCGTCGACGACCGGCTGCTCCTCGACCGGCGTGAACTGCCGAATGCGCGGCGACAGGAGCGATGTGTCGATTGCGGCTGCATCACCGGAGAGCACGACGAGGCGTTCGATCTCGTTCTCCAGCTCGCGCACGTTGCCGGGCCACGGATAGGCGAGCATCTGTGCGGCGCAGTCCGCACCGAGCTTCTTGGGCCGACCGTTTCTGCGGTGACGCGCGAGGAAGTGATCGATGAGCACGGTGACGTCGTCGGTGCGCTCGCGCAGCGGCGGCAGATTCACGTTGATCACGTTGATGCGATAGAACAGATCCTCGCGGAACGTTCCATCCTTGACCATCGCGCTGAGGTCGCGGTTCGTCGCGGCGAGGATGCGCACGTCGACCTTGCGCGTCTCGGTGTCACCGACGCGATTGAACGTGCCCTCCTGCAGGACGCGCAGGACCTTCACCTGGAGCGCCGGACTCATGTCGCCAATCTCGTCGAGGAAAAAGGTTCCGAGATCGGCGGTCTCGAACAGGCCGGCCTTGTCGGCGACCGCGCCAGTGAACGCACCGCGCTTGTGACCGAACAGCTCGGAGTCGAGCAGGTTGTCGTTGAACGCGGAGCAGTTCGTGACGACGAACCGATGCTCGCGACGCGGCGACCGATCGTGAATCGCGCGCGCGACCAGTTCCTTGCCGGTACCGTTCTCGCCTTGAATCAGCACCGTCGAGTCGCTCGGCGCGACGCGGTCGAGAAGATCGTAGAGATCCTGCATCGCCGGTGACGCGCCGGTGATCCCCGCGTAGCCAGTGCGCCGGCCGCCGGTCTCGCGCGCTCCGCCATCGCGCTCGCGCAATGCGGCCGCAACGTCGAGAGCCGCTTCACCGAGCATGTGCTCGATCAGCCCGACCTCCGGCGTCGACAAATCGGGCGCGATCACCGCGAGCCCCGGTCCGCTCGGCTCCTCATTCGTGAGTGGCGAGAACGCGGCCGGCTCGGTCGGCCTGCGCTCCACCAGCGTCAGCTCGAGCCCACGCCGGCGCAGCACTCCTCGCACGTGCCGCAGCACGCGGAGATCGAGGCCTTGCCACCAGGGTGCTCGCACCGTCGAGAGTGTGACAACTAGTCACACCAAGGGCAAGCCCTTAGCGGGCTACTGCAACGACTGGATCACGAGGGTGATGTTGCCCGAGTTATTGCTCGGTCCTTGCTCGTGATAGAGCGCGTCGATCGTCGAGCCGGCGCCGATCCAGTCGATCTGATAGACGTGCCCGCTCGTGTAGTTGCCCCAGTGCGGCTGCTTCGGCAAATCCATCGTCGGGTCGTTGATCGCGATGCCGATGTCGATCGTGCCGTTCGCTGCGATGTCCGTTGGCGTGCCGTTGTTGAAGTTCCAGTACTCGGCATCGCCAAGCAGACCATTACTGCCGATCACGCAGGTGCCGCTCGTGCGGAGCCGATAGGTCACGCCGGCCGCGAGTACATGCGTCGAGGTGACGGTCGCGCTCAGACACGGCACCTGCATCGTCTCGATGTCGACCCACATCGCATCGGATCCGATCGGTGCTCCATCGGGACTCGCGTCGGTGAGTCGCGCATCCGCGGACGAATCGTCGAGTGGCGCGTCGATCACGTCGCTGCTGCCGCCCCCGCCGAACTTGCCGGGCGAGAACGAGCAGCCGCAGCACGCCGCCACGACCAGGAGCCTCACCCGATCATCTTACGCCGGAGTAGACTGAGCCGTGCGCGTTGTCGTCGGAGTCGCGGTGCTGGCACTCGTTGCCGGCTGCCGGCTGAACTTCGAGA
>Ga0315912_10004419_pt1 | contig 13337 bp, 9 predicted proteins | sample VfabasoilMG_FD_204469 | JGI IMG/M metagenome (GOLD analysis project Ga0315912, IMG submission 204469) | Garden soil microbial communities collected in Santa Monica, California, United States - V. faba soil | ecosystem: Environmental > Terrestrial > Soil > Garden | place: USA: California... | reverse complement strand
GGCCACATTTCCTCGTATTTCGGTGAGCGCCAGGATCCGTTCAACGGCCACCAGGCGTTCCACAAGGGCATCGACTTCGCCAGCCCGGAGGGCGCGGAAGTAGTCGCGGTGGCTGCCGGCGTCGTCACCTTCGCCGGTGAAAAGGCCGGTTACGGCAACCTGGTCGAAGTCAGCCATGGCAACGGACTGATCACGCGATACGGCCACAACCAGAGCGTGGCGGTGGGCATTGGCCGCACCGTGGCGCGCGGCGACACCCTGGCATACGTGGGCTCGACCGGACGTTCGACCGGCCCCCACGTGCACTTCGAGGTGCTGAAGGGCGGCCGCCAGATCGACCCGCTGACCTTCATCGGCCGCTGATTTTCCGCGCCGCTTTCAGGTCGCGCGCGCCGCTTCTTCACGAGCCCCGCCCCATAGGCGGGGCTTTTGTTTGGGCGTCTTGCAGCCCCTGTCCGGCGGCCACATACAGCACCGCCAGGGAGCTCTCGGAAACCAGTACCGTGCACCCGGGTCTATCCGTAGAATACCGGCCCGGCCTGCCGGCACACTCCCCGTAAGTCGCTGACCGGGTTAAATTTTTCAAGGATTCGTTAAGTGCTCAAGCTCCTGACGCGACTCTTCGGCAGTCGCAACGATCGCATCGTCCGTGGTTACGAGGCGACGGTGCGCAAGGCCACCGGTTTCGAAAAGCAGCTCGAGGTGCTCGGCGATGCTGAGCTGAGCGCCAAGACCGACGAGTTCCGCAAGCGCCTCGCCGCCGGCGAGACGGTCAACGACCTGGCACCCGAAGCGTTCGCGGTGGTTCGCGAGGCCGCACGCCGCACGCTGAAGATGCGGCACTTCGACGTGCAGCTGATCGGCGGACTCACGCTGAACGACGGGCGCATCGCCGAGATGCGCACCGGCGAAGGCAAGACGTTGATGTCGACGCTGGCGGCCTATCTGAATGCGCTCACCGGCGAAGGCGTACACGTCGTCACCGTCAACGAATACCTCGCGCAGCGCGACGCCGACTGGATGGGGCCGATCTACAAGTTTCTCGGCCTCACGGTGGGTGTGATCCGCAACCAGCAGGACTCGGCCGAGAAACGCGCCGCATACGCCTGCGACATCACCTACGGCACCAACAACGAATTCGGCTTCGACTACCTGCGCGACAACCTCGCCTTCAGTCTCGAAGACCGCGTGCAGCGCAAGCTCGCGTTCGCCATCGTCGACGAAGTCGACTCCATCCTCATCGACGAAGCGCGCACCCCGCTGATCATTTCCGGCCCGGCCGAAGAGAACACCGAGCTGTATCTCAAGATCGACCAGCTGGTGCCGCGCCTCAAGAAGCAGATCGGCGAGGAAGACAAGCAGACCAAGGCCGGCGATTTCGTCGCGGGCGATTTCACCGTCGACGAGAAGCAGCGCCAGACCCACCTGACCGAAGCCGGCCATGAACACGTCGAGCAGCTGATGCTCGAGGCCGGGCTGCTGCGCGAAGGCGAGAGCCTGTACGACCCGGGCAACATCCGGCTGATGCATCACCTGAACGCGGCGCTGCGCGCGCACGCGCTCTACAAACGCGACGTGGAATACATCGTGCGCGGCGGCGAAGTGATCATCGTCGACGAATTCACCGGCCGCACCATGCCGGGTCGGCGCTGGTCCGACGGCCTGCACCAGGCGGTCGAGGCCAAGGAAGGCGTGAAGGTGCGCGCGGAAAACCAGACCGTCGCGTCGATCACCTTCCAGAACTACTTCCGCATCTACAAGAAACTCTCCGGCATGACCGGCACGGCGGACACCGAGGCGCCGGAGTTCATGCAGATCTACGGCCTCGAAGTGGTCGTGATCCCCACGCACCGGCCGATGATCCGCAAGGACAACCCGGACTTCGTCTATCTGAACCAGAGCGACAAGTACAAGGCCATCATCGAAGACATCGAGGACTGCGTGAAACGCGGCCAGCCGGTGCTGGTGGGTACCACCTCGATCGAAAGCTCGGAACTGATCTCCGACGTGCTGACCAAGAACAAGATCGCGCACGACGTGCTGAACGCCAAGCAGCACGAGCGCGAGGCGCACATCGTCGAGAACGCCGGCATGCCGGGCAAGGTGACGATCGCGACCAATATGGCGGGCCGCGGCACCGACATCAAACTCGGTGGCAACCTCGAGGCGGAGCTCGAAGCCCGCGCCAAGGAAGCGGGCGAGGCCGGTCTCGATGAGGTCACCGCGGCACGGCTCAGCGCCGAATGGCAGGAGCGCCACAACCAGGTGGTCGCGGCCGGCGGCCTGCACATCGTCGGCACCGAGCGCCACGAATCACGCCGCATCGACAACCAGCTGCGCGGCCGCTCCGGACGCCAGGGTGATCCGGGTTCGAGCCGTTTCTACCTGTCGATGGAAGACAACCTGATGCGCATCTTCGGCGATCCGAATCGCACGAAGAAGTGGCTGGCGATGGCCGGCATGAAGGAAGGCGAGGTCATCGAGAGTGGCATGCTCACGCGCCAGATCGAGAAGGCGCAGCGCAAGGTCGAAGCGCACAACTTCGACGTGCGCAAACAGCTGCTGACGTTCGACGACGTGGCCAACGACCAGCGCAAGGTCATCTACCAGCAGCGCACCGAGCTCATGGGTGCGGAGAATCTCGGCGACGCGGTGCGCGGCATCCGCGCGGAAGTGGTCACCGGAATCCTCGATCAGTACCTGCCCTCCAACGTCAGCCACGAGGAGTGGAACCTGAAGGGGCTCGCGGAGAGCATCGCCAAGAATTTCGCGACGCAGGTTGACCCGGCGCAGTGGCTCAAGGATCAGCCGGAACTGGAAGAGTCCGAGCTGCGCGGCCGCATCATCGGTGCGATCGACACGACCTACGACGCCAAGGTCGCGCGCATCGGCAACCAGCCGAACGGCCAGCCCATCATGCGGCACATCGAGAAGGACATCATGCTCAAGGTGCTCGACCAGCAATGGCGCGATCACCTGGGTGCCATGGATTACCTGCGCCAGGGCATTCACCTGCGCGGTTATGCGCAGAAGGACTACCGCTACGAGTACAAGCGCGAGGCCTTCGAGCTGTTCGCCGCCATGCTCGAAAGGATCAAGCACGACACCGTGACCATCCTCGCGACGCTCGACGTGCAGATCAAATCGCCGGAGCAGATCGAACGCGAGGAAGAGGCGCGCCGCGCGCGTCTCAACCGCATGCTGCAGGCACAACACGCCGAGGCTGCCTCCCTGTCGCAGCTCGGCGCAGCCGGCGAACCGCCGCCGCCGCCGCAGGCCGGTCCGCAGGGCCAGCCGGCAGGGCGCCAGGCGCCGCGCCAGCCCGTGCCGCCGCCGCAGATGTCGCCGCAGCAGCCGGTACGCGTCGCGCCCAAGGTCGGACGCAACCAGCCCTGTCCCTGCGGCAGCGGCAAGAAATTCAAGAACTGCCACGGCGTCCTCGAAGGCGTCGAATAAATGGGGACATTCCTCGTTTCCTAGCAAACGGGGACAGACCTCATGAAGCCGCGTATGCGGGTGGTTGCCGCCGCGATGTTCGATGCCGAGGGGCGTGTGCTCATCGCGCAACGTCCGGAAGGCAAACACATGGCCGGCTGGTGGGAATTTCCCGGCGGAAAGGTGGGCGAGGGTGAATCCGACGGCGATGCGCTGGTGCGCGAGCTGCGGGAAGAGTTAGGGGTGGAAACGCGTGCGCATCGCGAGATCACCACGATGACACACGAGTATCCCGACCGCGTCGTCGAGCTGGCGTTATGGCACGTGTCGCTCGAAAGCGGCGAGCCGCGCGGCCTCGACGGACAGCAGATCAAGTGGGTGGCACGTCAGTCACTCGGCAGAGAGCAGCTCCTGCCGGCCGATCTGCCGCTCATTCCCGCACTGCAGGGTTTATGATCCTCACAAGATTGGTTCACACAAGTTTCGAACGGTGACGCAAATGGCCGCTGAACAGCAACTTCCTGAAATCAAGCTCGACCCCTCCCAGCTCTACCGCGAGGAGATCTTCACCGACCGCAAGGCCGGCACCCTGCGCCGCCTGGTGCCCGTGAAGAGCGACGGCAGCGACGACACCTCGCGCACCGTGCTGTATTCCGGCCAGACCCAGCTGCTGACGCCGGCCGGCGTGCTGCCGCTGGCGTTCGAGCTCGAGGCGACTTCGCTGGAAGACGCCTGCAACCAGTTCCCGGCCGCGGTGAAGGTCGCGATCGAACAGGCCATCGAAGAGGCCCGCGAGATGCGCCGTGAAGCCGCCTCGCGCATCGTCGTCCCCGATGCGGGCGGCGGCATGGGCGGCCCGCCCGCCGGCGGCGGCAGGATAAAGCTCTAGCGAGGGCCTGCCCCCAGCTCCCGGTCGAAGAAGCGCACGATGTGCGCGTGCGCATGCAAGCCGGCGACGTTCTGGCGGATCAGGCCGTGTTTGCCGCCCGGGTAGGTCATCAGGTCGAACGGCTTTTGCAAGTCCTGCAGGCGTTTCATCAGCGCCGTGCTGTTCGCGAACAGCACGTTGTCATCGGCCATGCCGTGCATCAGCAGCAGGGGCCGTTGCAGCTTCTCCGCGTGGCTCAGCACGTTGCTGGCCGCGTATCCCTCGGGATCGGCCTGCGGGGTAGACAGGTAGCGCTCGGTGTAGTGCGTGTCGTACAGCGTCCAGTCCGTCACCGGCGCGCCGGCGACAGCGGCGGCGAACGTGTCGGGCGCCTGCATCAGGCACATGAGCGCCATGTAGCCGCCGTAACTCCAGCCGAAAATGCCGATGCGTTTGCCGTCCACGTACGGCAGGCTGCGGAGGAATTCCACGCCGCGCACCTGGTCCTGCACCTGCACGCCGGCCATGCGCTGCGCCAGCACCGTCTCGAATTTCGTGCCGCGAAATCCGCTGGCGCGATTGTCGAGCGCGAACACCACGTAGTCGTGCTGCACGAGATACTGGTGAAAGGTGGTGCCCTTGCCCCATTCGTTGTTCACCCGCTGCACGCCCGGCCCGCCGTACACATCGATCAGCACCGGGTAACGCTTGCCCGGCTCGAGCACGCGCGGCTTCAACAGCTTGTAGTACATCAGCTGGCCGTCGGCCGCGGCCAGCGAACCGAACTCGGCGCGCACGTGTTCGTCGAGATACGGTGCGTACGGATGCGTGGAATCCAGCTTGTTCGGCACGAGCTCCGTCAACGCCTCGCCGCTGGCGCGTCGCAATGTCACCTTCGTCGGCGTGTCGGCATTCGAGAAACTGTCGACGAACACCCGCCCGTTGGTCGACATCGCGACCATGTGGGTCCCGGCGCCCGCGGTGACGCGCAGCGGCTTTTCCGGCGCATCGAGCGATACTGAGAACAGCTGCCGCTCGACGGGCGAGGGCAGGTTCGCGGTGAAATACACGCGGCGCGCGCGCTCGTCGACGGCGCGCACCGCGTCGTCGGTGGCAGTGCCGGTGACCATGAATTCGCCGTGCGTCAGCTGGCGCACCAGCGTCCCGTCGTTGCGGTACAGGTACAGGTGCTGGAAGCCATCGCGCGACGAAGCCCAGATGAACTGCTTCGAGCGCTCGAGGAATCTGAGCTCGCGATGCAGCGGCACCCAGTGGGGGTCTTTCTCGGTGATCAGTACCTTGCTTTGGCCGGTGAGCGCGTCGAAGCGCAGCAGTTCGAGCGTCTTCTGGTCGCGGCTCTGCCGCTGTACCGCGATACCGCGGCTGTCCGGAAACCACTCGACGTACGGTAGATAGATGTCGCGTCCGGGGCCGAGGTCGAGCTGGCGCAGCGGATCGACACCCAGTTCCGCGACCAGCAGGTCGACGCGGGCGTTGGCGGTACCCGTGGCCGGGTAGCGCTGGCGCACGATACGCGCCCCATTGGCCTGGATCTCGAATCGTTCGACCTCCTGCACCGGCGTCTCATCGACGCGTGCCAGCACGATGCGACGCTCGTCGGGCGACCACCAGTACCCCGTGTCGCGGTTCATCTCCTCCTGCGCGAGGAACTCGGCCATGCCGAAACTCACCAGGCCGCCGCCCTGGCGCGTGATGGCGCGCTCCGCGCCGTTGGCGAGGTCGATCACGTACAGGTTCTGATCGCGGATGAAACTCACGTAGTGCGACTGCGGCGAGAAACGCGCGTCGGTCTCGTACGACTCGGTGGTGGTGAGGCGCTGCACGGCGTCCGCGCCGCCGCGCGCCAGGTCGTAGACGTACAGATCCCCGTTGAGCGGAATCAGCAGGTGCCGGCTGTCCGGGGCGAAGCTGTACTCCACGATGCCCGAGTAGGCCGCGGTACGCTGCCGCTCGCGGCGCGCCTCTTCCTCTGCCGAAAGCGCGCGATCCGCGCCCGCCAGCGTGCGCGAATCCACCAGCTGCCGGTGGCGCGCGGCGGGCACGTCGTAGGCCCACAGGTCATAACGGTCCTTGTCGTCGTCGCGCGCCCTGAGGTAGGCCACGAGTTTGCCGTCGGGCGAGAGCTTCACACCGCGCAGCGTGGGGCCGGCGAGGTCGGGCGCCGCGAACAGGCGTTCCAGTGGGAGTTTCCCTGGATGGGCGGGAAGCGCCGCGAGCAGGCCGAAAAACATCAGCGCTGCGCCGAGTCGAGAAAAAAGCACGCCGCGCGGGAAGGGCATGCGGACTTCGTTTGCTAAACTGCCATGAAAATTCATCCGCGGAGTTTATGGATGGCCTTCAGTCCTCGCTACCTGGGCGTGACCGGCGCGGTCGCGCTCACGGTGCTGTTCGTCGCATGCTCATCGTCACCGCTTGCGCCCACCGCCACCCATACTCCCGATCCGGCGCCACGGAGTTTTCAGTATCCGGTCGCACCGCGCGGTGACGTGGTCGACGAGTACCACGGCGTGAAAGTCGCGGACCCGTACCGCGCCTTCGAACAGCTGGATTCGCCCGCGACGAAAAGCTGGGTGACGGCTGAAAACGCGCTCACGCAACCGTATCTAGAAGCCCTGCCGCAACGTGCCTGGCTGGGCACGCGCCTGAAGCAGCTCTGGAACTACGAACGGTTCGGCGTACCCGCGGAGGAAGGCGGCAAATACTTCTACCAGCGCAATGACGGCGCGCAGGACCAGAGCGTGCTGTACGTGGCGGATTCGCTGAATGCGCCGCCGCGCGTGCTGGTCGATCCCAACGGCAAGCGCGAAGACGCGACCATCGCACTCTCCGAGTGGGTGCCGAGTCCCGACGGCAAGATCCTCGCCTACGCGTACTCCGACGCCGGCTCCGACTGGAACATCTGGCACTTCCGGCGCGTCGCCGACGGCGGCGATCTGCCCGACGTACTCAAGTTCAGCAAGTTCTGGAATGTCTCGTGGGCGCGCGACAGCTCCGGCGTCTACTACAGCCGTTATCCGCTCAAGCCCGGCGACACTACCGAAACGGCCGAGCGCGGCGACGATCGCGGCCGGCCCGACATCTACTTCCACAAACTGGGCGAGCCGCAATCCGGCGACCGCCTGGTCTACAAGGTGACCGATCACCCGACCAAGGTGCCCTCCGCGACCCTCACCGAGGACGGACGTTATCTCGTGTTGTCGCTGTACGACGGCCTGGAAGCGAACGACGTCTGGATCCTCGATATGGCCAAACCGGGCGCGCAGGCCCGGCCCATCTTCACCGCCTGGGACGCGCTCTACCTGTTCGCCGGATCGAAGGGTGACGAGCTGTATTTCGAAACCACCAAGGACGCGCCGCGTGGCCGCGTGATCGCGGTGAACGCCAGCCGGCCCGAACCCGCGGCCTGGCGCGTCGTCGTGCCGCAATCCGAGTACCCGATCGATACGGCCGCGTACATCGGCGGCCGCATGCTCGTGGAATACACCCGCGACGTGACCAGCCTGATCCGGCTGTTCGAGACCAGCGGCGCGCCGGCCGGCGAGGTCAAACTACCCGGGCTCGGCACCACCAAGGATTTCACGGGGCACGGCACCAAGCCGGAGGCGTTCTTCCAGTACGCGGACTACCTGACGCCGGCGCGCATCCTGCGCCTCGACGTGGCCACCAATACCGTGAGCGAGTTCCGCACGCCCAAGGTGGCCGCGGATTTCACGCCCTACGTGGCCGAGCAGGTGTTCTACAAATCGAAGGACGGCACGCGTGTCCCGATGTTCATCATTCACCGCAAGGATGCGCCGCGTGACGGCAAGCAGCCGGTGATCCTGTACGGCTATGGCGGTTTCAATGTCGTGCAGTCGCCGCAATTCAGTCCGGCCATCCAGGCCTGGCTCGAAATGGGTGGCACCTACGCCGTGGCCAACCTTCGCGGCGGCGGCGAATACGGCGAGGAATGGCATCGCGCCGGCATCCGGCAGAAGAAACAGAATGTGTTCGACGACTTCATTGCCGCCGCCGAGTACCTGGTCGCCGAGAAGTACACCAATCCCAGGCGGCTCGCGATCAGCGGCGGCAGCAACGGTGGCTTGCTGGTCGGCGCGGTGATGATCCAGCGGCCCGATCTCTTCGGCGCCGCGCTGCCGGCCGTCGGCGTGCTCGACATGCTGCGTTATCACACCGCCAGCGCGAATGCGCGCCAGTGGTCCACCGACTACGGGCTGTCCGAGAACCCCGAGGACTTCAAATCGCAGCTCGCGTATTCACCGCTGCAGAACGTGAAGACCGGCACCTGTTATCCGCCGACGCTGGTGACCACCGGCGACCACGACGATCGCGTGGTGCCCTGGCACAGCTACAAGTTCGCCGCCGAACTGCAGCGCGCGCAGGCTTGCCCGAACCCGGTGTTCATCCGCGTCGAGACGCGCGCCGGACACGGCAGCGGCAAGCCGGTGTGGATGCAGATCGAGGACTACGCGGATCGCTTCGGATTCGTGGCGAATGCGCTGGGGATGCCCGCTCCGCCCGGCTAGTCCCACTCTTCAACTTGATGGACGGGGCCCCTTCGGCCCCGTTTTCCGACGTGTGGGCGCAGCCCACTGACTAAGTACAGCAGGTCAGCGTGAACGGCACGTCTTCGGTAGTTTGTTGCGGCCGCTGGTTCAATCCGTTCCACGCCAGCAGGCGCACGCTGCAGCGGTAGTGAGACCCCGAGGTCTCCGGATACAGTCCCGAGCCCGCGGGCAGCGCGATGCGCACCAGCTGGATGGGCGTGTCGCGTTCGAAGGTGATGTGGTACACGCCCTGGCGCGCGATCTCCTGGCGCGGCTTGCCGTGCTGCCGCGTGATCCACAGCAGTTCGGCGATGGCGTCGCACAGCGGCCTGAGGGTGGCTAACCACTCATTGAACGAACGCGCGCGCTGGTCGGTGGCCTGGTTCAGCCAGAAGAAGAAATCCGGCAGGTCGAATTCACAGGTGCCGCCGGGAATCGCGCTGCGATGGCGGATCGCCGACAGGAACTCGGAGTCTTTCAGGCCGGCCAGATAGTTAGACCCGCAGGCAACCAGGTCGGCCCGCAGCCGCAGCAGGTTCGACATCACGGTGCGCAGGCGAGCGGAGTCGACGCCGGGCTTGCTCTGGAACACGTTGAGCTGCGCGAGGTGACGCTCGAGCTCCTTCTGCACGTCGGCGCGCACGTCGCTGCGCGCCGCGATGGCGAGGATGTCGAGCAGGCTGTTCATGGCCGCGCGGCTGCCCCATTGGCTCTGCATCTCGTTGTGGTAAAGCGCCTGGTTGTAGAGGAAATCGAGGCGCAGGAAGGTACGCATCCGCTCGTTGAGCGGCTGCTCGAACACCAGCGGCGCCGCTTCGGCGTCGGGCTGAATCACGTTCTGGGCTTCCTCGGCCATCCGGCTATTCTGCGCGACCGTGGCGGCCCGCGTAAACCAAATGAACGCTATGTCTCATCGCGCCGTCTCCCTGGAATATCTCCGATGGAGTTTTTCGACCTGATCGCGTAGGGCGGCGATGTCGCCATTGTTGAGGATCACGTCGTCGGCGACGGCGAGGCGCTGCTCGCGCGTGGCCTGGGCTGCCAGCAGCCGCGCGGCCTGCTCGCGCGTCGAACCGTCGCGGGCCTGCAGGCGCGCGAGCTGGATTTCCCGGTCGCAGTCGACGACCAAGACGCGATCGAAGCGGTCGGCGCCGGCGGTTTCGACCAGCAGCGGGATCGCAACGATCACATAACTTCCGGTGGCCTCTTCGCAACGCTTGTCGGTGAGCTCGCGGATCGCCGGATGCGTGAGCGCCTCCAGCCACTGTCTTTCCGCGGGGTCGGCGAACACGAGCTCGCGCAGGCGCGCACGATCGAGACTGCCGTCCTTCTGCAACACCCCCCTCGAATCAAGAGGACCGAAGTGCCGGGCGATCGTCGCCAGCAGCGGCGAGCCGGGCGCCACCACTTCGCGCGCCAGCAGGTCGGTGTCGACGATGGTCGCGCCGAGCGCAGCGAACAGGTTGGCGACGGTGCTCTTGCCGCTGGCGATGCCGCCCGTGAGACCGACTCTGAAAAGGCGGCTCACGCGGTGGCCTCAGCGGGCGTGCGGAAACAGGCCGAGATAACGATCGACGGTCTGGTGCCCCACCATCAGGAACAACCAGCCGGCGGCCGCCAGGAAGGGGCCGAAGACGATCTTGGTTTCGAGGCCCTTGCGGCGGCGGTACAGCAGGTAGACGCCGCAGATCGAGCCCACCAGCGAGGCGAACAGCAGGATGGGTAGCAGCATCTTCCAGCCGAACCACGCGCCGAACGCGGCGAACAGCTTGAAGTCGCCGAAGCCCATGCCTTCTTCCCGGCGGATGAACCAGTAGATCCAGAACACGCTCCAGAGGCTGAGATAACCGACGACGGCGCCGAGGATGCTGTCGACGGGCGTTACGGGGCTCGCGCCGGGGGCCCACACCGGGTGGCTGAGGCTCATCAGCAGGCCCAGCCACAACAGCGGGTAGGTGAGCTGGTCGGGCAACAGCTGCGTGTCGTAATCGATCATCGCCAGGGCGATCAGGAACCAGGTGAACAGGATGCCGCCGACGGCCAGCAACCCGTAGCCGAAATGCGCCGCCACGACCCCGGTGAGAATGCCGGAGGTGAGTTCGACCAGCGGGTAGCGTTTACTGATGCCCGCCTTGCAGTTCGCGCACTGGCCGCGCAGCACCAGCCAGCTGACCACCGGGATGTTCTGCAGCGCGGTGATCGGGGCCTGGCACTTCGGGCAGGCGGACCGCGGCACCACCAGGTTGAAGGTCGGCTGCGCCGTCGCCTCTTTACCCGCCAGCGCTTCGCATTCGGAGCGCAGCAGGTTGTCCATCATGATGGGCACGCGGTGGATGACGACGTTCAGGAAGCTGCCGACCATCAGGCCCAGGAACACGCACAGTCCCACGAACAGCGCCTGGTTCGCCGCCAGCTCGGCCGGGATGAGGGATAAGGCTTCGGACATCGTTTAAAGAAAAACGCCGCGCCAATGAGAATCGGCGCGGCGTTCCGTTTGCTTTTGTTTCACCGGCGACGGCGGGCCTTAAACCACCGCGCCCAGCTTGAAGATGGGCAGGTACATCGCGATCACGAGGCCGCCGACGAGCACGCCGAGGATGGCCATGATGAGTGGTTCGAGCAGCGAAGACATGCTGTCCACCGCGTTGTCGACTTCCGCCTCGTAGAAGGTGGCGACCTTGCCCGACATGGCATCGAGCGCGCCGGCTTCTTCACCGACCGCGATCATCTGGATGACCATGTTGGGGAACAGGCCGGTGTTTTCCATCGCGCGCTGCAGGCGTTGGCCGGTGGCGACTTCGTCGCGCATCTTGAGCACCGCGTTTTCGAACACGATGTTGCCGCAGGCGCCGGCCACCGATTCCAGGGCTTCCACCAGCGGCACGCCGGCGGCGAACATCGTCGAGAGCGTGCGCGAGAAGCGCGCGATCGCCGATTTGTACAGGATGGGACCGATGATCGGGAACTTCAGGATTGCGCGATCCAGGAATTCACGCATGGCCTTGGAGCGCTTCTTGAAATAGAAGAACGCGTAGACCGTGCCGCCGAGCACCAACGCGATGAAGATGCCGTGATCCTGCAGGCCGCGCGACATGTTGATGACGAACTGCGTGAACGCGGGCAGGTCGGCGCCGAAGCCTTTGAACAGCGACTCGAACTGCGGGATGACGAACAGCAGCAGGATACAGGTGACCACGATGGCCACGACCATGACCGCCGCCGGGTAGAAGAGGGCCTTTTTCACCTTCTTCTTCAGGGCTTCGGTCTTTTCCTTGTAGGTGGCGATCTTGTCGAGCAGGGTCTCGAGCGCACCGGCCTGTTCGCCGGCCTCGACCAGGTTCACGTACAGATCGTCGAAATGCAGCGGGTGTTTGGCCAGCGCCTCGTGCAACGAGGTGCCGCCTTCGACGTCCGCCTTGATGTCCAGAATCAGGCGCTGCATGGCCGGCTTGTCATTGCCGTTGCCGACGATTTCGAATGACTGCACCAGCGGAATACCCGCGGCCAGCATGGTCGCCAGCTGGCGGCTGAACACGGCGATGTCTTCGGCCTTGACACTTCCGCCCGCCTTGAACGCCTGGGACTGCTTCTTGATGCGATTGACCGCGATGCCCTGGCGCCGCAGGTCGGCACGCAGTGCGGTTTCATCCGGCGCGAGGCTCTTGCCCGAGACGCGATTGCCCTTCTTGTCCATGCCGGACCATGAGAAGGGAGTGTCCCGTTTGATTCCCTTTGCGCCTGCGGTTGCGACTGCTGTTGCCATGTTCGCCTGTCCTGTTCAGCCGATACTCATTCGATGGTGACGCTGTTGACTTCTTCGATGCTGGTCATGCCTTGCCTGACCTTCTCGAGTCCCGCGCGACGCAGGTCCCACACGCCTTCTTTTCGGGCCTGGTCACCGATGTCGATGGCATTGCCACCTTCCATGATGATGCGGCCGATGGCGTCGGTGACCGGCATGACCTGGTAGATGCCACAGCGGCCCTTGTAGCCGTCGGTGCAATTCGAACAGCCCTTCGGGCCGTAGATCTTGATGCCGGCCTTGACGTCGGCTTCCTGGAAACCTTCCTTGAGCAACGCCTCCGCAGGCACTTCCACCAGCGCCTTGCATTGCGAGCACAGCCGGCGCGCCAGGCGCTGCGCGATGATGAGGCTCACCGAGGTCGCGATGGCATAGGGCTTCACGCCCATGTCCACGAGACGCGTGAGCGTCTGCGGCGCGTCGTTGGTGTGCAGCGTGGACATCACCAGGTGTCCGGTCTGCGCGGCCTTGATGGCGATTTCGGCCGTCTCGAGGTCGCGGATTTCGCCGACCATGACCACGTCCGGGTCCTGGCGCAGGAAGGCGCGCAGCGCGGCGGCGAAGGTCAGGCCGACCTTGTTGTTGACGTTGACCTGGTTGACGCCGGGCAGGTTGATTTCCGCCGGATCTTCCGCGGTGGAGATGTTGGTGTCCTCGCGATTGA
>Ga0315912_10004418_pt1 | contig 13338 bp, 10 predicted proteins | sample VfabasoilMG_FD_204469 | JGI IMG/M metagenome (GOLD analysis project Ga0315912, IMG submission 204469) | Garden soil microbial communities collected in Santa Monica, California, United States - V. faba soil | ecosystem: Environmental > Terrestrial > Soil > Garden | place: USA: California... | reverse complement strand
CCATGCTGTAGGCCCCGGCTGACATTAATGCCAGCAATCCGCCCGCCCGGGCGTCAAGCTGGCGCTCCCGGGCAAGGAAATCGGCGCTTTCGCATATCGGCCCGACGATGTCGTAAACACCGGCGCGCGCATCCGATTCCCTCTGGCGCACCTGGCGCACCTCGTGCCAGGCGCCATAGAGGGCAGGTCGAATGAGGTCGTTCATGGCGGCATCGACCACCACGTAATCCTTCGTTTCGCCGGGCTTCACATATTCGATGCGCGTCAGCAGGACGCCCGCGTCGCCCACGATCGACCGGCCCGGATCCACGATCAACGTTTCCTTCCGGCCCGCCAGCACGCCAAGCGCGCCGTCGAGAAAAGCGCTGATCGGTGCCGGCGTCTCGTCCTTGTAGCGAATACCGAAGCCGCCGCCCAAGTCGATGTGGGACAGTTCAATGCCTGCGCGCGCCAGGCGCTCGACCAGCGCCAGTATGCGCGCTGCGGCATCGACGAACGGCGCGGTGCTCGACAGCTGCGAACCGATGTGGCAACCGACGCCGATCAGCCTGATGCTTCTGCGCCCTGCCGCATCCCGGTAGATGCGCTCGGCATCGTTGTAGGCTACGCCGAACTTGTTGTCCTTGAGCCCGGTCGAGATGTAGGGATGCGTCATCGCGTCCACATCCGGGTTGACGCGGAATGCGACTGGCGCGCGCACGCCCAGCCGCCCGGCGATTTCATCGACTCGCTCGAGCTCGGCAGCCGATTCCAGGTTCAGGCAGAGCACCCCGGCGCGCAGCGCCTGCTCTATTTCCGCTTTGCTCTTGCCGACGCCGGAGAACACGACTTTGCGCGCGTCGCCGCCGGCAGCCAGCACGCGCGCCAGTTCGCCGCCCGACACGATATCGAAACCGGCGCCCAGCCGCGCCATCAGCCCGAGCACCGCGAGGTTTGAGTTCGCCTTGACTGAATAGGCGATCAGCGCCGGACCGCCGGCCAGTGCCTGCGCAAAGCGGCCGAAATTGGCTTCAATGACGGCGCGCGAATACACATAGCAGGGCGTGCCGAAACGCCGTGCAAGCTCTTCGAGCGACACGTTTTCTGCGCTCAGCACGCCGGCTCGGTATTCGAAGGCCATGCGGCGCCCTACTTCTCGCCGCTCGGAGCTTCGTCCGCGCTGGATTCTTTGGGATAAGGCAGCGGCTTGAACGGCTCGGGTCTGGGCGGCTTCACGCCGGCGGGCGGATTGTCGCGCAGGTAAAGCGGGCCTTTCTGGCCGCAGCCAGTGCCGAGCAGACAACCCAGCGCGACGAGAAAGGCGGCTCGCATCATGGTGCGGAAGCGACGACTAAAATAGTCATGTTAGCAGGATCATCTGACATGACCGAGAGCGAATTCGAGATACTTGCAAGCGGCGCGCTGGCGGCGCTGGAACGCGCATTCGAGGCTGCCGTCCCTGATGCGGATGTCCAGACGAAGGGTTCGGGCGTGCTGGAGATCGAGTTCGAGGACGGATCGAAAATGGTCATCAACCGCCACGGCGCGGCACGCGAGATCTGGGTTGCGGCGAAATCCGGCGGGTTCCATTTTCGCCACGATGGCAACGCCTGGCGCGATACGCGCGACGGAGCGGAACTGTTCGCTGCGGTCTCAAGGCTCGCTTCGCAGCAAAGCGGCGCGCCGGTGCAGTTGTGCGCCGGCTAGAAGTTCGGCCGTTCGTTCGGCGTCATCGGCGCCGTCGGCGATGCTGAGGTTGCTGGCGACGGTACCGGATCCTTCATCGGCGCAAATTCACGGTAAAAATATTCCGAACCGGCGCGCGCTTCGGGGGGCGCCGCCGGATCCGGATCGGCGCGCGTGTTGACCACGCCATCGGGAACGCTGCGCTGCCGTTCGGGCACACCTTTCAGCGCTCGGCTCATGTAGTCGATCCAGATCGGCAGCGCGATGCGGCCGCCGGTCTGATTTTTGCCCAGCGACTTGGGCTGATCGAATCCGACCCAGGCGACACCGACAAGTTCAGGCTGGTAACCGCAGAACCAGCCGTCGACGAAGTCGTTGGTCGTACCGGTCTTTCCGGCGAGATCGCGCCGTCCCAGCTTGCCGACGCTCGCCGCGGTGCCGTAACGCGTCACGTCCTGCATCATCGAGTCCATGATGAATGCATTGCGCGCGTCGATCACGCGCAGCGCTTCCTCGCCCGCCAGCGGCGCACGCGCTGCGCCCAGTTCGTTGCCGCGATCGTCGACGATCTTCTGGATGAAGTGCGGCTGGATCATGTAGCCGCCGTTGGCGAATACCGAGTATCCGCGGGCGAGCTGCAGCGGAGTGACCGAGCCCGCGCCCAGCGCCATGGTCAGGTAAGGCGGGTGCTTGTCCGCGTCGAAGCCAAAGCGCGTGACATAGTCCTGCGCGTACTTCGGGTCGATCGTCTGCAGGATGCGGATCGAGACCATGTTTTTCGACTTGGCCAGCGCCGTGCGCAGTTTCATCGGCCCCTCGAACTTGCCGTCGTAATTTTTCGGCTCCCAGCGCTGGCTGCCGGTCACCTCCGCCTCGACTACGATCGGCTCGTCGGGGATGACGGTCGCGGGCGTAAAGCCCTTCTCCAGCGAGGCGGAATAGATGAACGGCTTGAAGGCCGATCCCGGCTGGCGCCATGCCTGCGTGACATGGTTGAACTTGCTGCGGTGAAAATCGAAGCCGCCGACCAGCGCGCGGACCGCGCCGTCGCGCGGATCGAGCGAGACGAAAGCCGCCTCGGCTTCCGGCAGCTGGGAGATTTGCCAGTGCTTCTTGTCGTCCGCCTGCAGGCGGATCACCGCCCCGCGCCGGATGCGCCGCTGGCGCGCCGTCTTGTCGTCCAGTGCGCGCGCCGCAAAGCGCAGGGACTCGCCGCTGATCGTGACGGTCTCGCCGTTCTTGAGCGCCGCTTTGAGTTCCTTCGGGCTTGCTTCCAGCACCAGGGCAGCTTTCTGGTCGTCCACGTCGAAGTAGTCGCCGAGCGCTTCTTCTATGTCGTCGTCGCTGGCGCTCGCTGCTAGGTCAACAAAGGCCTCCGGACCGCGGTACCCCTGGCCGCGGTCATAGGCCAGCAAGCCGCGGCGCACTGCTTCATACGCAGCCTCCTGGTCGGCTTTGCGCACCGTGGTGTAGACGCGGAAACCTTTGGTGTACGCGTCCTCCGGGTACTGCTCAAACACCGCTTGACGCACCATCTCGGCTAGGAATTCGCCATGAACACCTGCAAAATCATCGACTTCCCGGCGAACTTGGAGGGGCGCTTTGGTCGCATCCGCATATTGCTGGTCAGTGATGTGACCAAGCTCTCTCATGCGCCGCAGCACGTATTGCTGGCGTTGGCGCGCCCGTTGCGGATTAGCAACAGGGTTGTAGGCTGACGGCGCCTTTGGCAGTCCCGCCAGGATGGCGGCCTCCGCAAGGCTCAACTTGTCCAGGGATTTGCCAAAATAAATCTGCGAGGCGGCGGCAAATCCGTAGGCGCGCTGCCCCAGATAAATCTGGTTCACGTACAGCTCGAGGATCTGATCCTTGCTCAGGTTGTTCTCGATCTTGAACGCGAGCAACGCTTCGTAGAGCTTGCGCGTCAGGGTCTTCTCGGAAGAAAGAAAAAAATTGCGCGCCACCTGCATGGTGATCGTGCTTGCGCCCTGCCGCCGGCCGCCCTGAGTGAGATTGGCGTACGCCGCGCGAGCAACGCCCAGGTAATCAACGCCGGTGTGCTGGTAGAAACGTTCGTCTTCGGCGGCCAGAATCGCCTGCTTCAGCGACACAGGTACCTCGCGCATCGACACGAGCAAGCGCCGCTCTTCGCCAAATTCGCCGATCAGCGCGCCCTCCGCCGTGTACACGCGCAACGGGATCTTGGGCTGATAATCCGTAAGCACTTCTAGCGACGGCAGGCTCGGATAGGCAAGCGCAACAATCAGCCCGGCAACGAATGCTCCTGCGACGGCCAGGCCCGCCAAAAGGAACAGCGGAAACGACAAAAAACGCAACCATTTCAAGGGGTTTACGCTAACTCTCGGGGGCTGTTGCGCACGGGCAGGGACACGGCGCATTATAGACCTCCCCCTGTGTGGAAGATTCACTAGACACTGGGGATAGTTGTTGCTAGCATCTAACGCAAATTCTACGTATCGCGCCTAAGAGGCGATGCGCAAAGGGAAAAAGGGATGGATCTCGACTTTCTCAAGCCGAAGGCGCCGCCGTTGTTCGGGCTCGATATCAGCTCCTCCTCGGTGAAGATGCTGGAGATCGTGGACGCCGGCAGAGGCGCCTACCGGGTCGAGCGCTACATCATCGAGGCCCTGCCCAAGGATGCCGTTGTGGACGGCAATATCAACATTCTTGAAGCCGTGTCGGACGCAGTTGGTCGCGGCTACAAACGGCTTGCGACCCGCACCAAGCATGTCGCCATGGCCGTACCTTCGGGCGCCGTGATCACCAAGAAGATCGTCGTCGCCGCGGGTTTGCGGGAAGAGGAGCTCGAGACCCAGGTCCAGGGCGAGGCCAACCAGTACATCCCCTTTGCGCTCGAAGAGGTCAACCTCGACTTTCAGGTCGTCGGCCCGTCGCCGACCAACCCCGAGGAGCAAGAAGTCCTGATCGCGGCCACGCGCAAGGAAAAGGTCTCCGACCGCTATGCAGTGGCCGAGAACGCGGGACTCAAACCCCTGGTTATGGACGTCGAGTCGTTCGCGCAGATGTCGGCGCTGGGCCTGGTCATCAAGCAGCTGCCGGGCGGCGGCAAGGAACAGAACGTTGCCATTGTCGACGTCGGCGCCAATGTGATGCAGGTCAGCGTGGTCCGCAACGAGCAGTCCGTCTACAACCGCGAACAGGCGTTCGGCGGCAATCAGCTAACCGCCGACATCGTGGCGCGATACGGCATGAGCGCCGAGGAAGCGGAGAACGCCAAGCGCTCGGGAGGGCTGCCGGATGATTTCGAGACGGAAGTGCTGCGCCCCTTCATGGAGAACCTGTCCCAGGAAGTACAGCGCGCGCTCCAGTTCTTCTTTACATCGACCTCCTACAACACGGTCGACCATATTCTCCTGGCTGGCGGCTCGGCGGTGATTCCCGGACTTGACGAAGTGGTGCATACGCGCACGCAGGTGCCGACGGTGGTCGCCAATCCGTTCGGTGCGATGCAGACTTCGCCCCGCATCCAGTTGAAGCGGTTGATGCAGGATGCGCCGTCGCTGATCGTTGCCTGCGGCCTCGCGATGCGGAGGTTCGACCCGATATGAGCCCGAGGCGAATCCAGATATGAGCGGCAAAATCAACCTGCTGCCCCACCGCGAGGAGCGGCGTAAACGCGCGCGCGTGCATTTCGGGGTCATGGGTGCCATGACTGCGGCGCTCGGCATCGTCATCGTCGCCGCAGGTTGGCTCGTGTTGTCGCAGCGCATCAGCGCACAGGAAGATCGCAACAGGTTCCTGAAGTCCGAGATCGCAAAGCTCGACAAGGAAATCGACGAAATCAGGGAAGTAAAAGACAAGATTGCCGCCCTGCTGGCGCGCAAGCAGGTCATCGAGACGCTGCAGACGGATCGCGTGCAGACGGTCTACCTGCTCGACGAATTGGTGCGTCAGATGCCCGAAGGGGTGTTCCTCAAATCAATGAGGCAGCGTGGCTCCGGCGTCGATCTGGTCGGCTACGCGCAGTCGAATGCGCGCGTTTCGACGCTGATGCGGAATATCGAGTCGTCGCCGTGGCTCGCCAATCCAAGCCTTGTCGAGATCAAGGCGGTGAATCTGGGCAAGATGCGGATATCAGAGTTCAACCTCAGGCTTCAGCTCAAGCGGCCGACGCCAGCCGAGGCGGCCAAGGAAGCTCCGAAGGGCGCGGCCAAGCCGGCCGCGGTGAAAGGGTAGGACATGGCGATCAATTTCAACGAGATCGCGGACGATTTCAAACGCACCAACTGGAAGGATCCGGGTACCTGGTCGTTCGCGCCGAAGCTGCTCGTCCTGCTGGCGGTCCTGGTGGCGCTGCCGGTGGCCGGATACTTCGGCCTCTGGCAGGACCAGCTCGACGAGATCGAAAGAGGCAAGGGGCAGGAAGCGACGCTGAAAAAGGATTACCTGGCGAAGAAGACGCAGGCGATCAACCTGGACCTGCACAAGCAGCAGCTCAGGGAAATCGACACCCAGTTTGGCGCGCTGCTCAAGCAGTTGCCGAACAAGGCGCAAATGGATGCGCTGCTGGTCGACATCAACCAGGCGGGTCTGTCGCGAGGGCTGCAGTTTGAGTTGTTCAAGCCCGCGCCTTCGGAGACCGCGCGCGAGTTCTATGCCGAGTTGCCGATCACGCTGAAGCTGACCGGCAACTACCATGACATGGGGCAGTTTGCCGCCGACGTGGGCCAGTTGCCGCGCATCGTGACGCTGAACGACGTCGGCCTTGGGGCCGACAAGGACGGCAACCTGTCGATGGAGGTCACTGCGCGAACCTTCCGCTATCTCGATGAAGGAGAACTTGCGGCGCAACGCAAGGCACAGGCGGCGGCGAAGAAAGGGCCGGCCAAGAAATGAGAACGCTCATCGTATTGACCGGGATGGCGCTGCTGGCCGCGTGCGCCGGCGAGGAGCAGGGCGAGTTGAAGCAGGAGCTCGCCGCGATGACCAAGGATCTGCGCGGCAAGGTCGATCCGTTGCCGCAAGTGCGGTCCTATGAGGCTGTGCCCTACAAGGGCGAGAGCATGCTGGATCCTTTCGTGCCCGGCAGGATCGTTGTCACGCAAGCCGCGGGAGCGGGCGGCGGCGGCGGGGTGCAACCAGACCTGAACCGGCCGAAGGAGCCCCTCGAAGCATTTCCGCTCGAGCAGTTGCAGATGGTGGGCACGCTCGCACAGAACAAGGATATGTACGCGCTGGTGCGTGCCGGCAGCAACCTGTTTCGCGTCAAGAAGGGCAACTACATGGGCCCCAACTTCGGTGTTATCACCGCCATCGATGAAGGCCAGATCAATCTGAAGGAAGTGGTCCAGGACAGCGGCGGGGACTGGGTCGAGCGCAGCACCACGGTGCAAATGCAGGAGGGCAAGAAATGACAACGATCGCACGATGGAAAGAACTGGGCGCACTCCTCGCTGTATGGCTGCTCGGGACGGGGCTCGCGCTCGCCCAGGCAAGCAACAGCATCGAGTCCTTCGATGTCGCCCAGCAGGGCGGCAACGTCGTCATTCGAATCACCACCAAGGAGCCCGTCAAGGCCGTGCCCCCCAGCTTCACGGTGGCAAACCCGGCGCGCATCGTGTTCGACTTCGCCAACACGAGCAACGGCCTCGGCCGGAACTCGCAGGACGTTGCGCAGGGGGAGTTGCGCAGCATGAACCTCGTGCAGGGCTCGGACCGCACGCGCATGGTGCTCAACCTGCGCCGCTCGGTGGCGCATGAAGTCGCGCTGGACGGCAAGAACATCGTCGTCACGCTGAGCGCTGCGTCGGTCGCGCCCGTCGGCGCGGCAGGCCAGGTGGCGCATTTCGCCGAGGGCAAGGCGGACGCCAAGCATGCCATCCGCGAGGTTGATTTCCGCCGCGGCAGCGCAGGCGAAGGTCGCGTGATGATCGATCTGACCGACACGACCACCGGCATCGACATCCGCCAGCAAGGGCAGAACATCGTCATCGAATTCCTCAAGACGGCTCTGCCTGAAAACCTGCGCCGGCGGCTGGATGTGATCGATTTCGCCACGCCGGTACAGACGGTGAGCGCGTTCCAGCAGGGCGAGAACGTGCGTGTCGTCATCGAGGCCAAAGGACAGTGGGAACACAACGCCTACCAGTCGGATACCCAGTTCGTGGTCGAGGTCAAGCCGGCGGTGCAGGACCCTTCTAAGCTATCGCAGCGCGGCCGATACTCTGGCGAAAAACTCTCGCTTAACTTTCAGAGTGTAGAGGTGCGCGCGGTCCTGAACGTGATTGCGGATTTCACCGACCTCAACATCATCACGAGCGATACCGTCGGCGGCAGTATCACGTTGCGCCTGAAGGACGTGCCCTGGGACCAGGCCCTCGACATCATCCTGCAGACACGCGGGCTCGACATGCGCAAGTCCGGCAATGTGATCTGGATCGCGCCCCGCGACGAGCTCGCGACGCGAGAGAAGCTCGCGCTCGAGTCGCAATCACAAATCAGCGAACTGGAGCAGACCCGCACCGAGTCATTTCAGATGAATTACCAGAAGGCGGCGGATGTCCAAAAGCTGCTGACGGACGCGACGCAGCGCATGCTCTCCAAGCGTGGCAGTGCGGTGGTGGATGCGCGCACGAATACGCTTTTCGTGCAGGACACGCCCAGCCGACTGGTGGAAGTACGCAAACTGATCGCGAAAATCGACATACCGGTGCGGCAGGTGATGATCGAAGCGCGCATCGTCGAGGCGGACGAGAACTTCAACAAGAACTTGGGCGCGAAGCTGGGCTACAACAAACTGGACACCAATGGCAACGCGGTTCCGGGGACGGCTAGTGGCAACAAGGGGCCCCGCTATGCTTTCGGCTCCACGCTCGGCACCGTCGACGCGAATACAGTGGGCGGCGCGCAAGGCATCGCTGGCGCTGTTCCCAATGGCGGGCTGATGTCGAACCTGCCGGCCGCGGGCCTGAACTCGTTCAATCCGGGCGTCTTCTCGTTCATCCTGTTCAATTCGGCGTTGACCCAGTTCCTGAACATGGAGATCTCCGCGCTGGAGGCCGACGGAAAGGGCAAGACGATCTCGAGCCCGCGCGTGCTGACTGCCGACGGCGTCGAGGCGCTGATCGAACAAGGCCAGGAAATCCCGTATCAGCAGGCAACCTCGTCGGGCGCAACCAGCGTCTCGTTCCGCAAAGCGACGCTGGCCCTCAAGGTCAAGCCGCAAATCACGCCGGACGGCAACATCATCATGACCCTGGACGTGAATAAGGACGAACCGGGCGCCATCACGCCGGGCGGCGTCGCCATCAATACCAAGCACGTGAAGACCGAGGTGCTGGTGGAAAATGGCGGGACCGTGGTGATCGGCGGGATCTTCGAGCAGCGCGATCGGACCGACATCACCCGCGTGCCGTTCTTCGGCGATTTGCCGTACATCGGGTTCCTGTTCAAGAACAACACCACCTCGACGAGCAAGACCGAGTTGCTGGTGTTCCTCACGCCCCGCATCGTGAACGAGCGGCTGACCGTTCGCTGAGATCTACGTACAGGCGACTGAGCGGCCGGGACCTCCCGGCCGTTTCTTTTTCTCCTGCGTAGAATGACGCCGTGAAGCTTGGCGACAATCTCATTCTTGTGGGCATGATGGGCGCGGGGAAAACTACTGTGGGCCGGCTGCTTGCGCGGCGCCTGAAGCGCCCGTTCTACGACTCCGACCAGGAGATCGAGCGCCGCTGCGGCGTGCGTATTCCGTTGATCTTCGACATCGAGGGTGAGGCTGGCTTCCGCGCCCGCGAGGCGCAGGTGATCGCCGACCTGTGCGCGCTCCAGGGGATCGTGCTCGCCACCGGTGGCGGCGCCGTTCTGGCTGCGGAGAACCGCCGCCTGCTTGCCGGGCACGGCAAGGTGGTCTACCTGCACGCCCGCCCCGGCTACCTGTGGCAGCGAGTACGACACGATCGAAACCGGCCGCTGCTTGCAACGCCGGACCCGCAGAAAAAGCTCGAAAATCTGTACGCGGAGCGCGATCCGCTCTATCGGGAGACGGCCGATTTCGTGCTCGACACCGGCAAGCAGAGTGTGCAAAGTCTGGCGAAGGACCTGCTTGCGTCTCTGGAGGCTCCGTGCAAATTGTCCGCGTAGCTCTCGGCGAGCGGTCCTATCCGATCCATATCGGCTCGAATCTGATCGGCGACGCAGGTCTCTACGTGCCGCACGCGAAAGGCCGGCGCGTCGCGGTCGTCAGCAACAACGTGGTCGCGCCGCTCCACCTCGAGCGCGTGCGGCAGGCGCTGACGCAGGCGGGAGCGCAGCCAGTGCCCGTGCTGGTCGAGGACGGCGAACAAGCAAAGAGTTGGCAGACGCTCGACCGCGTGATGGATGCGCTGCTTGCCGCGCGACTCGGCCGTGACTCGCTGATTGTCGCGCTTGGAGGCGGCGTGGTCGGCGATCTCGCCGGGTTTGCGGCTGCGGTCTACCAGCGCGGCATCCCGTTCATCCAGGTGCCGACGACGCTGCTTGCGCAGGTCGACTCGTCGGTCGGCGGCAAGACCGCGATCAACCACGCGCGCGGAAAGAACATGGTAGGCGCATTCCACCAGCCGCTAGCGGTGATCGCCGATGTCGCCACTCTCGATACGCTGCCCGATCGCGAACTGCGCGCCGGCATCGCCGAGGTGATCAAGCACGGCTTCATCCTCGATCTGCCGTTTGTTGCCTGGCTGGAAGAAAACATCGGCAAACTGCTCGCGCGCGACTGCGCGGCGCTCGAATACGCGGTGCGGCGCTCCTGCGAATTGAAGGCGCAGGTGGTCGCGGCCGACGAGCGCGAAGCGGGCCGGCGCGCGGTGCTGAATTTCGGCCACACCTTCGGCCATGCCATCGAAGCTGGCGTTGGATACGGCGAATGGCTGCACGGCGAAGCGGTCGGTACCGGCATGGTGATGGCGGCCGAACTGTCCGTCCGCGCTGGCACGCTCAGCCGCGAGGACGCGGAGCGGGTAAAGCGCCTGATTTCGCGTGCGGGGCTGCCGATGCAGGGCCCGAAACTTGGGGTCGAGCGCTATCTGGAACTGATGCAGGTCGACAAGAAAGCGGCAGCGGGAAAAGTCCGCTTCATTCTCCTGGACGGACTCGGCCGCGCAACGCTGCGGGGCGGACTGGACGAGAAACTCGTCCGGGAAAGCATTGCCGCTGCGGTGCAGTAGACGCGGCAAGGTCGTCAGAGCCTTGTAAGCCTGTGGTTCCACAGGTATATTTCAAAGTTCGCCCTCAATTTTTGTGCGGCGCGGCGAAATTTGCCGAAATTCTTTCAAGATCAGGTACTTAGGCATGAGTTCGCGATTTCACCCGGCGTATCCTCCCGGCCCCCAGGGTCTCTACGACCCCGCGTATGAGCATGACGGCTGCGGCGTTGGTTTCGTGGCGCATATCAAGGGCAAGAAATCGCATGCCATCGTCGAGCAAGGCCTGACGATCCTGAAGAACCTCAACCACCGCGGCGCGGTGGGTTGGGACCCGAAGCTTTCCGACGGCGCCGGTCTGATGATCCAGATGCCGGACCGCTTCCTGCGCGAAGAAATGGGAAAGCGCGGCGTGAGCCTGCCGCCGTCCGGCCAATACGGCGTCGGCATGGTGTTCCTGCCGCGCGACCCGGCGAGCCGCCAGGCTTGCGAGTACGAAATAGAGCGGGCCATCAAGGACGAGGGCCAGGTGCTGCTCGGCTGGCGCGACGTGCCGGTGGACAACTCGGATCTCGCGGAACCGGCGAAAAAGCTCGAGCCCTTCATCCGCCAGGTGTTCGTCGGCCGCGGTGCCGGCGTCACCGTCACCGATGCGCTGGAGCGCAAGCTCTACATCATCCGCAAGAGTTCCGGGCACGCGATCCAGGCGCTGAACCTGGAGCACGGCAGGCAGTTCTACGTGCCGTCGATGTCGGCACGCCTGCTTTGCTACAAGGGCATGCTGCTCGCCACGCAAGTGGGCGAGTACTACCTCGACCTGAAGGACCCGCGCCTGGAATCCGCGCTCGCGCTGGTGCACCAGCGCTTTTCGACCAACACCTTCCCGTCATGGGACCTGGCGCACCCGTTCCGCATGATCTGCCACAACGGCGAGATCAACACGGTACGCGGCAACGTCAACTGGATTCGCGCGCGCCAGGGCGCCATTTCCAGCCCGGTGCTGGGCGAAGACCTCGAGAAGATCTGGCCGCTGATCTATCCCGGCCAGTCTGACTCGGCGTCCTTCGACAACGCGCTGGAACTCTTGGTGATGGGCGGCTATTCCATCGCGCATGCGGTGATGATGATGATTCCCGAGGCATGGGAGAACCATACGCTGATGGATCCCAGCCGGCGCGCGTTCTACGAGTACCACGCGGCGATGATGGAGCCCTGGGACGGCCCGGCGTCGATCGCCTTCACCGACGGCCGGCAGATTGGCGCGACCCTGGACCGCAACGGCTTGCGTCCCTCCCGCTACATCGTCACCGACGACGACCTGGTGATCATGGGCTCGGAATGCGGTTGTCTGCCGATTCCGGAAGAGAAGATCATCAAGAAGTGGCGCCTGCAGCCCGGCAAGATGTTCCTCGTTGACCTGGAGAAGGGCCGCATCGTCGACGACAAGGAGCTGAAGGAATCGCTTGCCGGGGCCAAGCCCTACGCCGAGTGGATCGAGCGTATCCGCGTCAAGCTCGACGAAGTCGAGACCGAGAAGACCGCGCCGCTCAAGTCCGCGGTGCCGCTACTCGATCGCCAGCAGGCATTCGCCTACACCCAGGAAGACATCAAGTTCCAGCTGCTGCCGATGTCTCTGGCGGGCGAGGAGCCGACCGGCTCGATGGGAAACGACGCTTCGCTGGCGATCCTGTCGAAGAAGGACAAGACGCTCTACCACTACTTCAAGCAGTTGTTCGCGCAGGTCACAAACCCGGCGATCGACCCGATCCGCGAGGAACTGGTCACGTCGCTGGTGTCGTTCATCGGGCCGAAGCCCAACCTGCTCGGCATCGACGAGATGAACCCACCGCTGCGGCTGGAAGTGGGCCAGCCGGTGCTCGACTTCTACGAGATGGAGAAGATTCGCCATATCGAGCGCTACACCGGCGGCAAGTTCCGTTCACTGGAGCTCGATGTCACCTATCCGGCCTCCTGGGGCAAGGAAGCGATCGAAGCGCGCCTGGCCTCGCTGTGCGCGCAGGCCGAAGACGCCGTGCGCTCCGGATATTCGATCATCGTGATTTCGGACCGGCAGGTGGACAGGGAGCGCGTGGCAATCCCGGCCCTGCTCGCGCTCTCGGCGATCCACCAGCACCTCGTGGCGAAGGGTCTGCGCACGTCCACCGGCCTGGTGGTGGAAACCGGTTCCGCGCGCGAAGTGCACCATTTCGCGCTGCTGGGCGGCTACGGCGCCGAGGCGGTGCATCCCTACCTCGCGCTGGAAACGCTGCTGGCGGCGAACGAGGGCACGCCGGATGAAATGCGGGCGGCCGGCTCCAAGGCGATCAAGTACTACGTCAAGGCGATCGGCAAGGGATTGAAGAAGGTGATGTCGAAGATGGGCATCTCCACCTACATGTCCTACACGGGAGCGCAGATTTTCGAGGCGGTCGGCCTGTCGCGCAATCTGGTCGATAAGTATTTCAACGGCACCGCCTCCAAGGTCAGCGGCATCGGCATCCTCGAGTTG
>Ga0315912_10004417_pt1 | contig 13340 bp, 9 predicted proteins | sample VfabasoilMG_FD_204469 | JGI IMG/M metagenome (GOLD analysis project Ga0315912, IMG submission 204469) | Garden soil microbial communities collected in Santa Monica, California, United States - V. faba soil | ecosystem: Environmental > Terrestrial > Soil > Garden | place: USA: California... | reverse complement strand
TGGAGTCCGATCGGCTGGCCAACCTGTCCTTCGATCCGAAGGTGGTAGAGAGTGAACGTGGCGTGGTGTATTCCGAGCGGCGCCTGCGCACCGAGGACAGCAACGAAGGCTTTCTATTCGAGCAGGTTCAGGCTACGGCTTTCGTGGCGCATCCCTACCAGATTCCGACCATCGGCTGGCCGGCCGACATCCAGAGCTGGAAGCTCGAAGACCTGCAGAAGTTCTTCAAGACCAACTACGCGCCCAACAACTGCACGCTGATCCTGGTCGGCGACGTGAGCGCCGACGAAGCCTTCGCGATGGCCAAGAAATATCTCGAGCCGATTCCGAGGCAGGAGCCGCCGCCTCCGGTGCGCACCACCGAGCCCGAGCAGCTCGGCGAGAAGCGGGTCAACGTGCAGCGCAATGCGCAGACACCACTGATGTACCTAGCGTACAAGTCGCCCGCCGCGAACGATCCACAGGGCCCCGCCATCAATCTGCTGGTCTCAATTCTTACCGAGGGCGATTCCTCACGCCTGCATCGACTGCTGGTCGAAGAGAAGAAGCTCGCCATCGAAGTCGGCGGCTCATTCCAGGAAGGTTTCGATCCGGGCCTCACCTGGCTGACGGTCGCCATGCCCGAAGGCGCCGATGCCGGTGCGGTGGAGAAGGTGCTGGACGCCGCACTGGCGCAGATCGTGTCGCAGGGCGTCACCGACGCCGAGCTGGTGCGCGCCAAGAATCTGTATGCCTCGTCGTTCTGGAAGCAGATCGCCACCATCAACGGCAAGGCGAGCCTGCTGGGATCTTTCGAAGTATTCGAAGGTGACTACCGCAAGCTGTTCGATTCGCCCGCCGCATACGAAAAGGTGACGCGCGAAGACGTGCAGAAGGCCGCGGCCCTGGTGTTCCAGAGCAATCATCGAACTGTCGGTGTACTCACATCGCCGCCCGAGGAGCCCGCCGCGCCTGTTCCGGCCGCCACCGCGGAGGCCAGGCCATGAACGGCTTCAACTTCCTGCGGCGCGTGTCCGCCATTCTCGCGGGCGCACTCATCATGAATGTCGCGCCCGCTGCCGAGGCAGCGCCGGTCGGCGTCAAGATTCCCGCCCATCAGCGCTTCGTGCTGCCCAATGGGCTCACCATCGTCCTGCTGCCGAAGAAGGACGTGCCGCTCATTGCCTTCAGCGGTTTCGTGCGCGGTGGCGCGCTCGCCGATCCCGCCGACAAGCCCGGCGTCGCGTCGCTGGTGGCAGGATTGCTGGATCGCGGCGCCGGCAAGCGCAGCGCCTTCGAATTCGCCGACGCCGTCGAAGGCGTCGGTGGCAGCTTCAATGCAGGCGCTGGCGCCGAATCGATTTCCGTCAGCGGGCAGTTCCTGGCGCGCGATCGCGCGCTGCTGATCGAGCTGCTCAGCGATGCACTGATGCGGCCGCGCTTCGACGCCGATGAATTCGCCAAGTACCGCGATCGCCAGATCGAGTTCATCAAGTCGGCCAAGGATTCCGATCCCTCGCAGCTGCTGCCCATATACGGGCGCGCGCTGTTGTTCGCTGCGCATCCTTACGGACGTCCGCAGGGCGGCAGTGAACGCTCGCTGGCCGCGATAACGCAGGCCGATGTGGCGAGTTATCACGCCAGCCGGTTCGGCGCCGACAAGGCCACGCTGGTGTTCGCCGGCGACCTGGACGCGAAGTGGATGAAGCAGGCGCTGACCAAGGCCTTCGGCGGCTGGGCGAAGTCGAAGGCGACGCTGCCCGAGCTCAAGCCGGCGCCGCGCGTCACCGGCCGGCGTGTGCTGCTGATCGACGCGCCGGACTCGGTGCAAACCTATTTCTGGCTGGGCAATGTCGGGGTCGACCGGCGTTACAGCGGGCGGCCGGCGCTCGACCTGGTCAACACGCTGTACGGTGGCCGCTTCACTTCCATTCTCAACACCGAATTGCGCATCAAGTCGGGACTGTCGTACAGCGCGGGTTCTGCCTTCGTGCGCGGCAGCGTGCCGGGACAGTTCGAGATCGACTCCTATACGCAAACCGAAACCACCGACAAGGCGCTGGATCTCACGCTCCAGACGCTGGAAAAACTCAAGCACGACGCGCTCGAGCCGGCGATGCTGGAATCCGCGCGCGCCTACGTGCTGGGCCAGTATCCGTTGCGACTCGAGACAGCTGCGCATTGGGCCAGCGCACTCGCCGACCTCGAGTTCTACGGGCTGGGCAAGGACTACATCGAAGGCTACGGACCCGCGCTCGCGCGCGTCGACCTCGCGGAAACCGCCGCGGTCACCGCCGATGCGTTCCCGCGGCCCACGGACTTGGCTCTCGTGCTCATCGGTGATGCGTCGAAGATCCGCGAGATGGCCGCGAAGTACGGTCCGGTCACCGAGATGAAACTCTCGCAGCCGGACTTCGTGCCCTCCGGCAAGTAACGCCATGGCAGATCACGGTTCTTCCGCCAGGGCGATCCTGTACGCGTTCCTCGCGAATCTCGGCATCGCGCTGTCGAAACTCGCGGCCGCCATGTACACGCACTCGGGCAGCATGCTGGCGGAGGCCATTCATTCGTTCGCGGACTGCGGCAACCAGGTTCTCCTTTATGTCGGGCTGCGCCAGTCACAACGCGCGCCGACGCTGCAACATCCGCTCGGCTTCGGCAAGATCTCCTATTTCTGGAGCTTCATCGTCGCGCTGATGCTGTTCAGCGTCGGCGGCCTGTTCTCGATCCAGGAAGGCTGGCACAAGCTGCACGAGCACCAGCCGATCCGCCAGGCGTGGGTGGCGCTGCTGGTGCTCGGTTTGTCGATCGGCCTGGAAACCTTTTCGACCCTGGGATGCCTGCGCGAGATCAACAAGCTGCGCGGCGCACGCTCACTTCGTCAATGGGTTCAGACCACGCGCAATGTCGAGTTGGTGGTGGTGCTGGGCGAAGACCTGGCGGCATTGGTCGGCCTGGTGCTCGCGTTCATATTCGTCTCGCTGGCCGCGGTCACCGGAAATCCGCTCTACGACGCCTTTGGATCCATCGTGATCGGCGTGGTGCTGATCGTCGTGTCGATCTTCATCGCGGTGCGTATCAAAGGCCTGATCGTCGGCCGTTCCGCCGAGGAAGACCTGCAGAAAGCCATCTCGGAGCACATCGAGGCCACGGATGGCATCGAGGACCTGCTCAACGCGATCACCATGCAGTTGGGTCCGCAAGTGATGCTGGCCATCAAGGTACGCATGACGCCGGGGATCAGCATCGAAAAGGCCGTCGAGCTGTTGAACGGTCTCGAGCGCAGCATCAAGGCGAACTTCCCCGAAGTTGCCTGGTGCTTCGTCGAACCCGACGACCGCGATTAGGCGGTGCCGGGCCGGCATTCCGGCATTACCACCGCGCAGGTGGACGTGTGCCGCGCAGATAAGTTAGACCGATCGCGGCAGGCGGACCGTTCATACCGCGGTGCATGTAAGGGACATTCTCGCGCGCGCGTTATTGCCGCTGCTGCTAATGCTGCTCGCCGCATTGGTGCTGCCGTTGGGTCAGCACGCAATGGCCGCCAGCTGTCAGCGGGCCAGGGCGGAGCGGTGGATGGAAGCGCTTGGGCCAGCCGTCTCCAGGATAGAAGGCCATGTGCACACGCTGGTAGCGTGGACCGCAGGCACTGCGCACGCGGCCAGCCAAATTGTCCGCTATGTGGCAGCGCTGGGCCTGCTGTTCGCACTGGCCTATCTCTGCCTGGCGCGCGAAAAACTCCTGCTTCGCATCGCCGTATTCGCGGGAGTCGTTTTGACGCCGATCATTCTGGTGTTGCTGTTCGGCACGACCTGTTGAAGTCGACGGCGAGAGATCCATCACGTAATGCCGGAATGCCGGCCCGGCACCGACTACTGTCCGAAGTTGCCGCCGCCGGCCGCCAGCCACTCGCGCTCGTCCTCGGTACTCGCGCGCTCCAGCAGGCGGTTGCGATGCGGAAACCTGCCGAACTTCACGATGATGTCGCGGTGCTGGCGGGCGAACTTGCCGCAGTATTCGCAGTAAGCGCGCAATTCTTCCGGCGCCTCGGCAACCAGCCGATCGAAGGCCGCGACCGCGCCATCCTGCGCCTCGAGCGACTCGGCATGCTCCAGCGGTAGATAGAAGAAAATGCGCTCGATGGGATCGAGCGCCGCATCGGCCGCCAGCTGCATGCCTTCGACGGTCAACGCCAGCGCCTCGCGATCGAACGCAAAGGCGGCCGCCGTGCCGCGATAGGCATTTCGCGGTACCTGGTCGAACAGCAGGATCAGCGCCAGCCGGCGCTTGGGGCTCGCAGCCCAGGCGGCCAGGTCGCCGCGTGCGGCGCGTTCCAGCAGTGGTTCGAGTTGCTCACGTATCAGTGCATCGCGCGCGGCCGCCGCGGCTGCGTCATCGCCGCCAAACCAGAACGCCGAGCGCTCTTTGAGACGGTCGGCATCCCACGGACCGGTGCCGAACCAGAACTCCAGGACTTCGTTGGCGCGTTGCATGCGCCGGCACTCTAGACCAAACAAGCTTGCCGCGCCGTTCAAAAAAACAGACGAGACTTCCGGGCTGGGGCATCACTCATGCGTACATTGGTTCGCGCGGGACTCATCGCGCTCGCGTTCAGTTCATCCGCGGCCGTCATCGCGCAGGAGTCGTTACCCCCACCCTTGCGTGACTGGCAGGACTGGGTGATGCACGGCGAGGAATTCCGCCGTTGCCCCATCCTCGCAAACGCCATCGATCCGGATGAGGACGTGGATACGCCGCACTTTCGCTGCGCGTGGCCCGAAAGGCTCACGCTCAACGTCAATGCGCGCGGCGGCAATTTCACGCAGCGCTGGCAGGTGTTCGCCGAGAGCTGGGTGACCCTGCCCGGAGACACCGAAAACTGGCCGCGCGAGGTGCGGCTCAACGGCGCACCGGCGCCGGTGGTGGATCGCGACGGGCCGAGCCTGCTGCTCGCGCGCGGCATCTACACGGTGACGGGCCGCTTCGAATGGAGCTCGCGCCCGGAGTCGTTGCCGGTGTCCGCCGCCAGCGCCATCGTCGATCTCACGGTCGACGGCCAGCGCATCGCGCAGCCCGAACGCCCCGACGGCGCCATCTGGCTCGGCAAGCGCCGCAATGTCGAGCAGGCTGCTGCCATGGAAGTGCAGGTGTACCGGCTGCTAAAGGACGAGATCCCAGCCTATCTATTCACCAGAATCCGCCTGAACGTGGCCGGTGATGCACGCGAAGAGCTGCTTGCCCGCGTGTTGCCCGACGGTTTTGTCCCGCTGGGACTCACCGGCCCTTTACCCGCACGCCTGGAGCGCGACGGCAGACTTCGAATACAGGTGCGGCCCGGCAGTTACACCCTGATGCTCGCGGCGCGCGGCACCGGTGTCGCCGGCACACTGAACCGGCCCGATGCCAGTGGCGGCCGGTGGGCCTCCGAGGAAATCTGGAGCTTCGCGTCCAACGACGAATTGCGCATCGCGGCGGCCGAAGGCGCGGATGGCATCGATCCCGCGCAGGCGAACGTGCCGCCGGACTGGCGCGAGTTTCCGGCCTTTCGCATGGACAAGGCATCGAAGCTGAGTGTCGTCGAGCGCAGCCGCGGCATTGCCAATGCCGATGACAACCGGCTCTCGCTGACGCGCAAGTTGTGGCTGGATTTCGATCACGAGGGCTTCACGGTCGTCGACCAGATCCGGGGCACCATGCGCCGCGGCTGGCGTCTCGACATGCAGGCGCCGTTTTCACTGGCGAGTGCGCGTCAGGGGCGCGACCAGTTGCTGGTCACCGAAAACTCCGCGGGCGCATCCGGCCTCGAGCTGCGCCGTCCGAGCCTCGATCTCACCACCTTGGCGCGCAAATCCGCCGGCAGCTCCATGCCGGCCACCGGTTGGGAGCAACGATTTGAACGCGTGGTCGGAACACTGCACCTGCCGCCGGGTCATCGGCTCATCGCGGCACTAGGCGCCGATGCCGCGCCCGAATCCTGGTGGGAGAAGTGGGGCCTGTGGAATGTCTTCGGCGTGGCGCTGGTCGTGGTGTTCGTCTACTGGACTGCTGGTCGGATCGCCGCCCCGATCGCCGCGGTCGCGCTGCTGCTCACGCACCAGGAGGCGCCCGGATATCTGTGGATGTGGGGCAACCTGCTCGCCGCACTGGCCGTGGCCCGCGCCGCCCCCGAAGGCCGCTTCGGGATGCTTGCCCGCGCCTGGCGCACGCTGAGTTTCGTCGCACTGGGGCTGGCGTTGCTGCCATTCCTGATCTCGCAGTTTCGCTACGCCCTTCATCCGCAACTCGAGCCGCCGCAGTTTGCGTCTGAGTATCCGGAGTACGCCGGGGACGGCGCCGAGAATCCGTATGGGCTCTCAGCGTTGTGGGTCGAGGGCCCCAGCATCACCGACTGGCTGTTTCCCGCGCGCGGACCCGCGGCTGCGCCCGAGCCGCCGGCCATGGCTGAACGCGTCGGGAATCTGCTCGGCTACGATTCGGAGCGATCAGTCTCGCCACCACCGCCAGAAGTCGAGTTCGACTTGCCAGTCGATGCGGCGGCAATTTCCCGGTCCGACAACGTGCCCACCAAGGCAATGGCCGAGCCGATCGAAGCGAATACAGAACTCCCGCTGGCCGACATCGCCCTCAACGCGGAGCAGGTAGTGCAGCGTTACGCGGCAGGCACGGTGTTGCAGGCCGGGCCCGGCATCCCCCACTGGCACTACAACTCGTATGCCTATTTCTGGACGGGCCCGGTGGAGAGCTCCGACACAGTCCGATTTCTCTACGTGGGCCCGTTCGTCATGGGCCTGTGGCGCCTGCTCGGCGCAGTCACGCTGGTGATCCTGTTCCTGTGGCTGGCGGCGCTGAGCTTCGGCGGCAACTCGCGACCCCGCGGCCCATCGCGCGCCACGCCGGCAGACGCTGCGCCCGCCAGCGAAGTACCAGCCGATGCCGCACCCGCTGGCGCAGCGACTGGAATCATCCGCGTGTTGTTGCTGGCAATGATCGGGGGCGCGGTGATGCCGTCCCAGGTGCAGGCAGACGAAGTACCCTCCAGTCACGTGCTCGGCGAGCTCAAGACACGGCTGACGGCCACGCCGAGTTGCGCTCCCACGTGTGCATCCATCACCGCGGCGCGCGTCGCCATCGATGGCGACCGGCTCGAGGTGGTGCTGCAGGTGAGCGCGCTCGCCAACGTGGCGGTGCCGATGCCCCATGCCAGCGATCGCTGGCAACTCGATGAAGTGTCCGTGGACACGCGCACCGCGCTGGCCATCGCGCGGGATAACGACACCTCGCTGTGGGTGCCGCTGCAGGCGGGCGCGCATACCGTCCGCCTCGTCGGGCAGCTGGCGGCCGCCGAGTCCATTCAGCTCGCCTTTCCCGAAGCGCCGAGCGTCATAGACGTGCGCGCGTCGGGCTGGACGGTCAGCGGCGTGAACGAGAGTCGGCTGGTGGCCGGTTCCCTCGAACTGGTGCGCGAGCGCGGCGGCACCGCGCTGCAGGCCGGCAGCGAATTTCCCGCCTTCGTGCGGGTGGAACGCACCTTCAACCTCGACCTCGACTGGACGCTCGCGACGGACGTCTGGCGAATCGCACCGGATCGCGCTGCCGTGTCGTTGCAAATCCCGCTGATCGCAGGTGAGTCGGTGCTCACGCCGGGAGTGGAAGTACGCAAGGAGGTGGCATTGGTCGGACTCGCCGCGGGTGAGGCGCACACCGGCTGGCGTTCGGGCCTGTCGCGCGCCGAGAAGCTCGAACTTGCAGTCCCCGAAAACGCTGCGCGCATCGAGGTGTGGAACTTCGTGGTGAATCCGCAGTGGAACGTGGCCTTCGAAGGATTTCCGCCCATTCTGCCGGACAACGTGTCGGGCCCGATGTGGGTGTTCCGCTACGCGCCACGTCCCGGAGAAAAACTCGTGTTGACGGTGACGCGGCCCAATGCGGTGCCGGGAACGACGCTGGCCGTCGATGGAGTGGTCCAGCGGGTGAGTGTCGGCAATCGCTCATCCACCACTGAACTCAAGGCCAAGGTGCGCAGCACCAAGGGCGGCCGTCATGTCATCAGGCTTCCCGAAGACGCGCGCGTGACCTCGGTGGTCTTCGATCGCCAGCCGCAGCAGTTGCGGCCGGAGAAGGGCGAACTGCCGCTGTCGCTGACGCCGGGCGAGCACGAAATCGTGGTGCGGTGGGAGCAGCCGCGGGAAATGTCGTGGCGGACACATCCAGCGGAAGTCGACCTGCGCTCGCCGGCGAGCAACGTTCAGTTCGCCGTGCTCCTGCCTGAATCGCGCTGGCCACTCATGGCATGGGGACCGGGCATCGGGCCGGCGGTGCTCTACTGGAGCGAGCTGGCGGTATTCATCGTCATCGCCTGGCTGCTTGGCCGCTGGTCGAAATCGCCGCTGCGTTTTGCCGAATGGTTGCTGCTGGGCCTGGGTCTGTCGACGCAGTCCTGGCTGGTGTTCACGTTCGTCGCGACCTGGCTGGTGGTCATGCGCTGGCGCGAGCAGTGGAATCCCCGGCCGGACATCATCTTCCGTTACAACGCCGTGCAGGCGTTGCTCGCCCTGTTCACGCTGTTCGTGGTCATGTCGCTGCTGTTCTCCGGCATTCGCAACGGACTGCTGGCGACGCCAAACATGGGCATCCTCGATGAGAGTTACGGTGAAGGGCACATGTGGTGGTTTACGGACCAGAGCGCCGGCGTGCTCGAAGCACCCACGGTGATCTCCGCGCCGATGTGGCTGTACCGCACGTTGTTTTTTGCCTGGGCCTGCTGGATGGCCTTCGCGCTGGTGCGCTGGCTGCGCTGGGCGTTCAACGGCTGGACGACCGGAGGTATCTGGCGGCGCGAGTGATCGTGATCGGGGGCAGCCCCCGTTTCCCAGCAAAAGGGGTCAGTCCTCTGACGCGAGGACTTTTCGAAACGGAAGCCTGACCCCTTTTGCTAGGAAAAGGGGGCTGCCCCCATTATTCGCAGAGGCCTTCGAGGTAGCCCTGGGCCACTGGCGACAGGCGCTTGCGCGCCAGTTCGCGAGCCTTGGGTTCGTCGACGATCTCCTCCAGCGGACCCGACACGAGGATGTGGCGCACCTGCGGATCATGCTCAGCCTTGCGGGCGAGCTTGTTCAGCACGGTGAAGCCTCGGTAGATCTTGTCGCGGGAGACGCGCCGGTGCTCGATGGAGCTGGCGAGGTACTTGCCGAAGCGGGCGTAGAGGAAGTAATCATCGTTTCCGACGTGGAAACGGGCTTCGGCAAAGAAGTCGGGGAAATTCTTCTCGAGATACTGATTGACGGTATGAAGACGGGGTCCAGGTTCGGTGTGTCCATGAGAATCACTCGACCGCACAGATTTCTTCATTTCAGTTGTCCACCTCCAACTGGGTCCGGAGCACCATTTCTGGACGTCACGACCGGTTCCCAACCCCGCAACGCGCGCGAACGATAGGGCTTAACGGTTTCAACTTCAATAGGACGCGTCATGAAATTTCTGACGACACTCATCGCCGCAAGTTTTCTCGTCGCGTGTGGCGCGCGCTCGAGCGACGAAGAACTCGTGCGCGCGCTGGTCGCGGATCTCGAAACTGCCGCGGAAGCGCGTGACGCGAGCGACGTGCTCGACCTCGTCGCGGCGGATTACGAAGACGCCCAGGGTTTCGATCGCGCGCAGCTCCAGAATTTCCTGCGCGGCTACTTTCTCGCGCACCCGAAAGTCGAACTGCTCGTGAACATCGAGAGCCTGGAATTCCCGGCCGATGGACTGGCGCAGGCGGAAATTTCCGTCACCACCCTCGAGCTCGGCGATCCGGATCACGCGCGGCTCAAGGTGGAATTCCGCCGCGACGGTGATGAATGGAAGATCAGGCGCGCCGACCGCAAGCGGCCGTAGACGCGCCGATTTACCAGAATGGTCGCCAGATCCCGACGTTCCGTGAAATGAATCAACCTTTGAGGTTAAATTCGGACCGCATCGCGCCGAAACAGGTCTTGAGAGTGGAGTAATCCCTAAGGTCTTAGAGCAATGCCCGATCAACGAAAACCCCCCATCGGCAAGAGCAGCCGCCACGAGGGCGCGACCCTGCCCGCAGATTCGCCCGGGTTCAGCATCGAATCGACCACGATGCGACTCAAGTCCGTGAAGCTGCGCCGCGCCGAATCCGAGAAGCAGGAGGCCGAGCGCCTCGCCGCGGAAAAAGAAGACACCGCCAGGCTCACGCCCGACGGCCGTCCTTCCGGCCGCGTTCGCCACGATGAGCGCGGCGTGGCGGTGTGGGACTGGGCCGTGGCCACCGGCGAGTTCGCCACGCTGTCCGCCACCCGCGCCATGAAGAAGCTGGGTGTCACGGAACTCAAGATCGCCGAGACCAACCGCTCTCCCGAGCTGAAGCTCGAAACCATCGGCCGCGACCAGGGTGGCGGGTTCGATCCGTACAACCAGCGCGGTGTCGGCAAACGTGTTGGCGAAGCCGCCACGCGCCAGGGTGTCACCGGCTCCAAGGAACGGGACCGGACGGCGGCACTCGACCGGCTGTACGGCAAGAAAAAGCCCTGACGCGCCCGCGCCGCAGTCGCGGCCACGAGGAGTAGTCAGATAGGCTCTCGGCCATGAAAGCCGCGAAAGTCCTCGGCCGCATCGTGCTCGGTTTCTTCGGGCTGGTGGCGCTGCTCTATCTCGTCGTACTCGCGGTCAACTGGAAGGACCAGCCACCGTCGGCGGCCGCTCGCAGGTTCGAGGAAATCATCGCGGCGCGCCCGCAGGTGCCGGCCCGCGAAAATGCCATCGTCTACCTGCTCGGGTTCAACGCGCACGCTGACCAGGATCCCCACGAGATTGGTGCGCGCCGCCTGGTCTGGCTGGAGACCTATACCGCCAACACGAAACCGGAGAGCGATCCGCTCCCTGACCCGCTCGACCTGAAGTCACAGGGTTCACCGCTCATCGAACCGATAAACAAGGAGTGCGGCAACGACGATCGCAAGTCCTGTGCGGACGCATTTGCAACGATTGCGCGCGAATGGCAGCCCACGGAAATGGAATCGCTGGCGCTGCAACGCTACCGCACACTGCTGGGCCATCGCGCCTGGCGCGATGTCGTGCCGCTGCACATGGCCGCGCCGCTGCCTGCCTATGGCAGCGTCATGCATGCGCAGCGGCTCTATCACCTGTCGCTGCTGCAACTCGCAGCGCCAGGCAAAGTCGATGCGATTCGCGACGGTTTGAGCGCGGATCTCGCCTACTGGCGCGGGGCAGCCCGCACATCGGAACTCCTGATCTCCCGGATGATTGCAGTCGCGGGGATGCGGAATCATTTCTTCTTTGCGAACCTGGTACTGCGCCGGCTGCCGGCCGACCAGGTCATGCTGGCGGTGTCGCCCGAGTGGCAACGCGAATTCTCCGCCGATGAGCGCGCGATGCACCTGGTCATGGCGGGCGAATGGAAGTTCTCCCAGGGCGTGCTGCACTCCGTTCTCGATTCCGAAGAGATGGTGGAGTCGATGGGGGAGGATTACGAACCCAGCACCATCGGCAGATGGCTCAACTACCTCGCCAGGCCCATGCTCAAGGAGCAGGACACGACGAATGGCATCGCCGATCGCTACCTGCGCTTTTCGGAGCAATTCTCCGTGCCGTTGAACCAATACCCGGCCGTGAAGCTGGCGATCGAAAAACGCGCGAGCGAGCACCCGCAACCGATTTCGATCTACAACCCGGTGGGCGATTACTACCTGCGCGAAATCGAAGCTGTCACGTACACGGACTACGCCTTCCGCGCCGCCAATCCGGAAGGCATAAGGCGCGCGGCATTGCTCGTGGCGCAGCTACGCGCCCGCGGCGTGAAAGCGGATGCCGCCGCGGAGGAGGTTGCTCGCGCCGGGTTGCGCGAGCCTTACACCAACGCGCCTTTCGAATGGGATTCCAAACGACAGTCAATCGTCTACACGAGCCCCGAAGATCACCACTGGCGCCGCCACGAATTCTTCTACTAGCGGCGTAAATCAGTTCGCCTGGCCGGCTTCGAGCTTCTTCTTCAATTCGGTGAGGCGTTCCGCTGCCCAGCGTTTCTGTTCGATCGACTGCGAATAGCGCAGCACGGCCGTCGCATACGGTTTGAGATTCTGATCGCCGCGTGCGTACAGCACTCGCCCGGCCGCCAGGGCCATGTCCGGATTTGTCGGCATTCGCTCGATCATCGGCACCAGTCGCTGCAGCGCCACGTCCATGTCGCGCTTGACGTCAGCCGCCTGCATCGCGAACGCCCACACGGCCTCGGGATCATCGGCGCGCGCCGAGATCGATTTATCGAGCAGTGTCATGCTGCGTGTCGACAGATCAGCGCGGCGGGTCGCCGCGGACTCGTCGAGGGTCTGCGCGCGTTCGTATAACGCGAGGCCTGCGGCGCGCGCCGCCTGGGTATCGCTCGGATCCTTGGTCAGAACCGCGTACCACTGTTCGAGCTCCGCATCGTCCTTGAGGCGTGCGGCGAGTCGCATGCGGAGTGGCGCAACGCGCAACGCGCCATCCGGTTCGGCGGCCGCCGCGTCGAGCAACTCGTGCACCATGTCTATGTGCAGTCCCCCGTCGAGGCAGATGGTCGCAATGCCCAGCAGGGAATCCAGTTTCGAGATCTGCGCGCCAGCGGGAAGCTCGAGGTCGGGAACGCGCTCCACGTCCATGAGAACTTGCTTCTTCCCGGACTCGTTGACGTAGGCGCGCATGCTGGAATCGAGGTCGTCGATGTTTCCGAGGATGGCTTCCGCCTCGTCGGGCGTGGCCAGGTTGTTGTACGCCTCCAGGTACTTGAACACCTGCTGGCCGAATTCCGGCTTGTCGATCAGCGCGCGATACACCATTGCATGCGACTGGAAGTGCAGGCTGTAGAGCTGCTTCTGGCTCAGGTATTCGGACGAGGACTTGGTGGCCCGCAACACGCGCGCGGTGGGTATCCAGCCACCTTCGTCACCGTGCTTCGCCGGATAGATCTCGACTTTCGTCCCGGTGTACAGCGCCCGGCCCATCATCATGGCCAGGCCCTCGTCGAACCACAGTGGATAGACGCCCGGCATCTGGTTGTAGAGATAGAGGTGCGTGTGGTCGTGGAACAGACCCAGGCGGTTGATCCGGGTGTTGTTGGCGATCAGGTAATTCGCGAAGCGCGTCGGCACGAACTCGCCGGGAATTCCCGTGGTGGGCTCGAGGTACCGATCCCAGACGGAGTCCGAGACGACGTAGAAGTAGGTGGGTATTCCCGTCGGCTTCACGTCGATGCCCAGCGACTTCTCCAGCGCGCGCTTGAGGCGCGGCAGCTTGGCCATGTCACGACGCAGCTGCGGATTGTCGACGGCCACCAGCGTGTAGCCCGGCAGTTCGTAGCG
>Ga0315912_10004416_pt1 | contig 13340 bp, 10 predicted proteins | sample VfabasoilMG_FD_204469 | JGI IMG/M metagenome (GOLD analysis project Ga0315912, IMG submission 204469) | Garden soil microbial communities collected in Santa Monica, California, United States - V. faba soil | ecosystem: Environmental > Terrestrial > Soil > Garden | place: USA: California... | reverse complement strand
TCCCGCGATACGGTTTCGATATCCAATCCAAGATCGGCGAGCTGTTCGCGATCCACGCGCAGCCTGGCCTGCGGCAGGTCGATCTTGAGATCGGTATCCGCATACAGGAACTTGCCGCTGCGTTGCGTGGCACCGATCAGCTGCTGCGCCTTCGCCGCAAGCTCGTCGGGAGAACCCTCTCCCTGGACGACAACTTCCACATCGAATCCGCCGGATGAGGGCAGCGGCGGATCGAGCCGCGGGAAAACCTGCAACGCGGGGATTCCCGAAGCCAGCGACCACACATCGCCCACCATTTCGGATGTGCTGCGCGATCTTTCATTCCATTCGTCCACCACCAGTCCGCCAAAGCCACCCCAGCCGCCGGTGTACGACCAGGTGAACTTTCCTTCCGGGACCTTCGAGAGTGAGCGCACCAGCCGGTCGGATTCGCGGTCCGTGGCCGCCAGTGAGGCATCGGGTGCGGCGGCGAACGAGAAGGCAATCACGCCGGTATCCTCGGGTGGCGCCAACTCATGACGGGAGTGCAAATACAGGGGAATCGCGGCCATGCCGACCAGCGCGGTCGCGCAGGCGATGGATCCTCGCATCTCCAACGCCGTGCCCAGGATCCGGCCATACCAATCGCCGAGCCGGTCGAACGCGCTCGCGACCAGCCGCGCAGCGCGGCCGGGATGTTCCCGCGACGGCGCCGCGATCACTCGTGCGCTCATCAGCGGCGACAAGGTCAGCGCCACCGCCCCGGAAATCAGTACTGCCGCCGCCAGCGTGATCGCGAACTCGAGAAACAGCGCTCCCGTCAGTCCGCCCTGGAAGGCGATGGGCGCGTACACGGTGGCCAGCGTGAGCGTCATGGCAATGATGGGCGCCGCGAGTTCGCGGGCGCCGGTCAATGCGGCGTCCAGATGCGACCGTCCCGCGCGAATGTGCCGCGCCACGTTCTCCACCACCACGATGGCATCGTCGACCACGAGACCCACCGAGAGGGCCATGGCCAGGATGGTGAGCAGGTTGAGGCTGAATCCGAAGACCTGCATCAGCAGCGCCGCACCCAGCAACGAGATCGGCATGGCCACCAGCGGCACCAGCGCCGTGCGCACCGAGCCCATGAATAGATAGACCACCAGCGCGACGATGAGGATGGTCTCGAGCAGGGTCTTCGTGATCTCCACCAGCGCATCGCGCGTGAACTTGGCGCCGTCCGAGGCCAACTCCATGCGGATGTCCGCGGGGAGGGTGGAACGCAATTCATCCATGGCTTCGATGAGTGCCCGGCGCACCTCCAGGTCGTTGGCACCGGTCTGCACGTGGATTCCGAGATAGACGGCTTTCTGGTCGTCGTACTTGGTGATGAGCTGCGGCTCCTCGGCGCCGAGCTCCACGCGCGCGACCTCGCGCAGCCGCACCACCGCGCCGCCACGTTCGGCGACGATCAGGTCGTCGAATTCCGCCGCGGTTCGAAGTTCGGTGTCGACGCGCAGTCCAAGCTGCACGAGATTGCCCTGGGTCTGGCCGACGGCCGCGATGGCGTTGTTTCTGCGCAGGGCTTCGCGCACATCCGCCGGAGTCAGCCCCTGGATCGCGAGCGCAGCGGAATCCAGCCAGACGCGCATGGCGAAAGGCGTGCCCTGCACATCCGCTCGCTGTACGCCCGGCAACGTGCCCATTCCCGGTTGAACATTTCGCGAGACCCAGTCGGTGAGCTCCGGCATCGGCCGGGTTTTCGAGGTGAATCCCAGGTAGAACGTTCCATAGGGACGGTCGGCCCTTTGCACTTCCACGCTGGGCGGCAGCGCATCGGGTGGCAACTCGGCGCGTACCTGTTGCAGGCGCGCGCTCACCTCGGCAAGCGCGGTCGTGCTGTCGTGTCCCGCCTTGAGTCTCAGCACGATGTACGAGAAGCCGCCGCTGCTTTGCGAATCCACGTAGTCGACGCCGCTGATGGCCGTGATGGCGCGCTCGATGGGTGCGGTCACGAAACCACGAACGGTTTCGGCGCTGGCCCCGGTGTAGGTGGTCGACACGATGATGGCGGCGCGCGGCAGGCTGGGGAATTGCTGCACCGGCAGACTCAACAAGGCGCGAGCGCCCATGACGGCAAGCGCGATGTTCACGACCACCGCCATCACGGGCTTGCGAATGAAGATGTCGGTGAATGCGCGCAACGTCAGTCTCGCGCCGCGTTCACGCGAATGGCGTCGCGCAGCTTGAACGAGCCCGCCGTCGCCACCACCTCGTCCGCCACCAGGCCGTCGTTGATCAGGGCGAACTCGGCATCACGGGATTCGACGACGACCCTGCGTTGCCAGGCGCGCAATTCGCCCTGGTCGTCCTTGCGGACCACGAACACGAAATCCCCGTCCGGGCCGCGCCGCGTGGCGCTGGCCGGTATGGCGACGACTTCCTGCGGCCGCGAGACCGGCAGGCGCACGGTGACCGCGGACCCCGGGACCAGTCCGTGTTCCGATGGCAGCACCCGGGCACGCACCACCATGCTGCGTGATGCGGTCTCGACCAGGGAATCCGTGGCGATGATCACCGCCCCGATCGAGCGCTGATCGGAACCTGTGATCGACACCTCGGCTCCGGCACGCATTTCGGGCGATGCCGCCTGCGGCACCCGGAAGTCGATGAACGCGGGCTCGTCGACGCTCTGCAGCGTGGTGACCTGCTGACCTTCTTCAAGGTACTGACCGACGCTGAGATCCGTGATTCCGACGCGCGCACGGAAAGGTGCGCGCAGCGTCTTGCGCGCGATCAGCGCCTTGACGCGCTGCACCTGCGCCAGCGCCATCTCGGACTCCGCGCGCGCAGTGTCCACGTCCATCTTCGAGACGGCACTGCTCGTGCCCAATGACTCGAGTCTGTTCAGCCGGACGTTGGCAAGCCTGGCCTGGACCTCGAGCGACGCCTGCTCTGCCTGCTCGATGGACACATCGAGCTGAACCAGGACATCGCCGGCATTGACCACGGCGCCGGGAGTCAGCGCCACGCGCGCCACCGTCCCCGGTAGTTCATTGCGCAAGGTGATGGCGTGACCCGCCACTACCGTGCCCACCACGGATGCAGTGCGGCTGTGCAGGCGGGCTCGAGCCGCCGCGGTCTCCACGACCTCGACGGGTTCGGCCGGAAGGCCGGCTTCGCTTCGCGCGAGCAATTTCCAGGAGACGAGAGCGAGGCTTGCCGCGGCCATGCCCGCGAACAACAACAGATTGCGCCGTAGAGGGACCCGGGGATTGCCGTCCATGCGTCGATCCGAGTGTCACGGGGACGCGTGTGGCTTGTATTGTAAGAATTGGGCGCTTCGCGCCGCCGGGGCGCGCGCGAGCGCGGCGAGATACGTTAGGCTCCGTCCTGATGAGCTGGATCAGCCGATTCGACAAGGACCCCGAATCCAATCTCGACTTCCGGGTGATGTTGCCCTGCGCCAGGTTGCGGCCCTTCGTCCGCTATTACTGGATTCTCAAGTGTCATGGCGCGGCGGCATCCACCGACGAATACCTTGCGCCCGACGGGTTCGAAGAATTGATCTTCAGTTACGCGGGCCGGTTCCGCCGCACCGAGATCCAGGGCCAGCAGGTTTCGCGTGACGTGCTCGCCAGCAGCTATGTCGTGGGCTGCAAGACCGTGGGTGTGAATTGCCTGCGGCTCGACGACCTTTGCATGGTCGGCGTGAAGCTCTGGCCCAACTCGCTGTACTCGCTGCTGGGCATTCCCATGAGCGAGTTGCGCGGCAGGCCCCTGCCGTTGGGCACGCTGCGCGATCGCAAGCTGCTGGAGCTGGAGTCGAAGATCCACGATGCGCGCAGCGAGGAGGAGATCAAACGCGTGCTCGACGCGTCGCTGTGCCCCGCCGAGCTCTCACGCCGGTCCGGCGGGCTCGTGGGGATGTCCGTCTCGCGCATATTCCAGGCGCGCGGCGACATCGTGATCGACCGGATATTGAAGTCCGAAGGCGCTCACTACCGTACCGCGGAGCGCGCCTTCCGCGAACGAGTGGGTGTGCCGCCCAAACAACTCGCGAAGGTCGTGCGTTTCAAGCACGCCTACACCACGCTCAACCGCCGCACCTCCTGCGCATCGGCGGCGCGCAGCCCACTGGATTTCGGCTACTACGATGCCTCGCATTTCCTGAAAGATTTCCGGCTGTTCACGGGGACGTCGCCGCGGCAGTTCCTGCGCTCGCAACCGGGATTTTCGACCGAGATTTTCAACTTCTGTCTGGACGTCGACCTGAACCGGCTCGAAAGCCTCGAAGCCGAACGGGGCTTTGCGTTAGCACCATTTCACGCAACTTCAAAAGATCCTTCGGATCGCCATCCGTCCCGCGCATCCTGAACTTCACGAAGGCCAGTCGTGAATTCCCGGTGTCGCATCTCGCGACAAAGGCCATCCCGTTCTTTCGATCGATGTACAGGTATTGGCCGGCCCAACCGTCTGCAATGGCGACGTCATTCACGGTGTCGAGCCACCAGGAATAGCCGTAGCCGTTGGTGGGGAAGCCCCACTTGTTAGGCGTCAATTCTGACCAGGGCGCCAGGGACCGGGTAAGCCACGCCTTCGAGACGATTCGCTGGCCTTGCCATTCGCCGTCCTGGAGCACCAGAGTCCCCAGTCGCGCGAGATCCCTTGCGCTCATGTGCATGCGGTAGGCCGGGTAGTCGGAATCACCGCCCCTGGCATCGAAGTACACGTGCGCGGGGTTGAAGTCCTCCATGCCCAGCGGCTGCGCCAGCCATTGATCCAGCGCGTCGCCGATGCGTATCCCGGTTTCCGCCTCGAATATGTGCCCGAGGACGTTGAAGTCCCAGTTGTTGTAGTAGTGATGTTCACCGGCCGCATATTGTCCCCGTTGCGGGCGTGCGTCCTTCATCTCCACGGTCTCGGCGCTCGATAGTAGATAGATTCCGGAACGCGCCTGGAGCAGGTGCTCGATGGTGGCGCGCTTCTCCTGCCCGGTCAGCGGTGTCGCGGTTTCGTCGATGCCGAGTTCGGCCAGTGTCTTGTCCAGCCGGATGAGGCCGCGGTCCCACGCAATCCCGAAGAGCAGGCTGAGCACGCTCTTCCGGGCGGAGGCCATGTTCATCGGCACGTCGACGGCGCCCTGGCTGAAGATGACGGCGCCGTTCTGCTGAATGACGAAGGCGTCGATGCACCGCGCATCGTTCTCGATGAACGCGGCCAGCGGCTGTGGGTTCGCCATGGTCTTCACCGGCATCGGAACCGGCCGCGAGGCAGCGGCAGAGCGGTCCACGAACGGTGCGCAGCCATAACTCAAACCGAGGGCAACAGAAACCGACAGCAGGCCGCAGGCCCACCGGAGCAATCGACGCATGCCAGACTCCCCTTGTTCTTGTGGAACCCAGCTTTGAGGGCGCACCCCGGGGTTACGTTTAAGGTGCCCAGGCTGGCAATCCCTGCGGGTTTGGAGTATCCGGCCGGATAGCTAACCTTTTGCCGGTCAGGGCGTCCAAGTTCCGTGCATAGCCTTCAAAGCTCCTGGATCCACCCTGACGCCTTCCACGCTGTGCTCAGCGAACGCAGTGGTCGCTGGTACAACGCCTGCCTGCGGATCACGCGCGACGCGGACCTGGCGGCGGACGCGGTCCAGGAAGCGTTGCTCAAGGCCTGGCACCGGCGGGCGGAATTCCGCGGCGAGGCGGCGCTCGACTCCTGGATCCATCGCATCGCGCTCAACGCCGCCATCGACCTGATCCGGCGTCGCAAGACGCGCGCCGAGGAAGAGCTCGATCCGGAGATTCCCGAGGCGGCACCGTCTTCTTCGGCCGAGAGCGAATACGTGCAGGAAGCCTTCGGCAAGGACCTCTCGACCGCGATGCAACGGCTGACCCACAAGGAGCGGCAGATCTTCCTGCTCAAGCACGTCGAAGGCTGGAAGCTGGAAGAGATATCCGAAAGCACCCAAACCCCCATTGGCAGCGTGAAGAACGCGCTGTTCCGCGCGATCCGCAAGCTGCGCGTCGACCTGCAAGTCTGGCGAGGCGAAAATGATTAGCGACGACGATCTCCTTCTGTACTACTACCGCGAGGTGGACGCGGCCGAGCGGGCGCGCATCGGTACGGCGCTCGGCGAGCAACCCGAGTTGGCGCGCCGCCTGCACGCGCTGGTGGCGCGGCTCGATGCAGCCGCGGCCATGCCCGAGGTGCCCGTGCCCGAGGCCACGCAGCAGCGCTGGCGGGCGGCGCTGGAGAGCGCGCCGGCGCAGCTGCACGTCGTTCCCGCGCGCCGCCGCGTCTTCATGCAGCCGCGCTGGCTCGCGGCCGCCGCCGCGGTAGTGGTCGCGCTGGTCGTGACCTTCCAGGTGATTCAGCCACCCTCCGGCCAAACTACCGTGCGGACGGATGCGCCGTCGCCGCAGCCGGGCAAGGGCGAATCCTCGGCCTATGAAAACGGGCTCAAGTTCCATCTCGCGAGCACCGAGCGCCAGCTCGCGAGCCTCGGCGAGGCCACGCCCGAGGAGCGGGCGCGGTTGATAGACGTCATCGTCGGGCAGAACCGCATGTACGCGCTGGCCGCCGAGCGCGCCGGTGAGCCGCAGCTGGCGCGTGTGCTGCGCGCGTTCAACCCGATTCTCGAGGACCTCGCGGACGGCCGCAGTGAAACCTCGTCGGCCGACGTCGCGCGGCTGAGCTTCGAATTGCGAGTCATGCAGGCGCGGCTCGGTGCCGGCGCCGCGCCAACCAACACACTGTAGTTAGAGGATTCCATGAAATACCCACTTGCTTCCCTGGTCGCCGTGTTGGCAATCAGCGGCACGGCGCTCGCCCAGGCGCCGCAGGCTCCAAACCAGACCCCGGCAGCGCCGCCGAGGCCGGCGGCGCCGGCCAGGGTTCCGGCCGCGCCCGTCAAGGCGATCGAGACCCAGAAGGCGGCCGCCAAGGCCGACAAGGCCTACAAGGAAGCGGAAAAAGCCAGCAAGGCGGCTTACAAGGCCGACAAGGTTGCCCGGCACGCCGACGACTCCGATCGCGAACCCACGGAAGAAGAAGCGCTCGCGCTCGCGGCGCTGGAAGGCCTGATGGCGCAGCCCGGTGACCGCGCGCTGCCCATCCTCAAGAAGGTGCTGGCCGGTCCACAGTCGACGCTGGTGAAGCAGCGCGCGCTGTTCGTGCTCAGCCAGATCGATTCACCGGAGGCCAACCAGATCCTGGCGCAGACCAGCCGCTCGTCCGATGCGGCGCTGCGCAGCGAGGCGATTCGCAGCATCGGCATCGGCGGCGATCCCAAGCTGCTCGACTCGTTGAGCGAGATCTACAACACGGGTGACGCGGCCGTGAAGGAGGAGGTGCTGCAGGCCTGGTTGATCTCCGATCGCAAGGAGGCGGTGTTCAAGGCGGCGCTGAATGCCAAGACGGAAGACGAAGCCAACAACGCCATCCGCTTGCTCGGCGCCATGGGGGCCACCGAGGAGCTGCGCAAGCTCGGCGATCGGCCCAATCCCACCAGCGGGCTGGTGCAGGCCATGGCCATCAGCGACGACCTCGCCGGCCTGCGCAAGATCGCCGACGGCAATGGCGATCACGAGGTGCGCGTCGAAGCGGTACGCAACATCGGCATCATCGACAGCGACGCGGCACGCACGGCGTTGCGCGATATCTACACGCGCAATACCGACGCGGAAATTCGCGAGGCCGCGCTGCAGGGAATGATGATCGCCGACGACGAGCAGGGGCTGATGACGCTGTATCGCGCGGCGAAGACCAGCGAGGAGAAACGCGCGCTGCTGCGCATGCTGTCGATGATGGACGGTGATGCGGCCCTGCAGGCCATCGACGCGGCCCTGAACAAGGAGACGCCGAAATGAATTCCCTGCGACGCACACTGCGTACTCTCGCGCCAGCGCTGGCACTGCTCGCGATTTCGCCTGCTTCGCGCCCGGCGGATCTGCAGCTGCCACGTGAAGGTTGGGTGAGCTGGCAGGTTCCCGCCGTCGACGGCGCGCCGGCCTGGTGCTGCTTCAGCAGTTGGCGCAATGGCAAGGGCACTCCGGCGGCCTGCAAGCTCGATGGCGGCCCGGATGGCTACAGCCTGGGCAGTCACGACAAGACGACGGATTCCGTGCGGGTGTACGCGCGTCTTGCCGCCGGCAAGGTCGACACCCTGCAGGCGCTCGCGGCCTCGTGCCCGGTGCAGACCGATACGCCGATCCAGGATGTTGCCAATGTGACGGCCGAGGACAGCGCCCGCTGGCTCACCGCCCAGGTCAAACAAAGCGGCAATGACGCGGTCGCGAAACGACCGATCGCCGAGAGCGCGCTCGCGGCGCTGGCCATGCATCGCGGCGACGTGGCGCGCGATGCGCTGGCCGGATTCACGCGCGATTCGCGCGCCGAGACGCGCAAGTGGTCGGTTTTCTGGCTGGCGATGCTTCGCGGCAACGAAGGCGCGGACCTCGTGAGCCCGGTGATGTTCAACGACCCCGAGCCGCAAGTTCGCAAGGACGCGGCCTTCGCGATGTCACAGTCGAAAGCTCCACGCGTCACCGCGGACCTGATCCGGCTCGGCAACACCGACAAGTCCGGCGAAGTTCGAGGCCAGGCGTGGTTTGGCCTTGCGCTCAGCGAAGCGGTCGAGGCGGAAGCCGCGATCATCGCGGCGCTGAAGAAGGACGCTGACGACGATGTGCGCGAGCAGGCCATCTTCGCGCTGTCGCAGCTGCCCGACGAACGCGCCACGCGCGCATTGATCAAGGTGGCGGAAGACCGATCCCTGTCGCGCGACCATCGCAAGAAGGCCGTGTTCTGGTTGTCGCAGTCGGAGTCGGCCGAAGCGCAGGCCTACCTGGAGAAGGTGCTGACGCGAGCGGCGGCGAACTGAAACGGAATCAGGGCTCGCAGCCCCTGGGTGCCACGCTTGGCAGGCGCTTCGCGGCCAGCTCGCGCGCCAGGTCGAGCGCGACGTCCAGCTGGGAATCAACCATGGCCCTGGCAATATTGGCCGCCGACGCGTCGGTGTCGCAGGGCACGAAGGCTTCACGCGGCGTGCCGTTCACGTGGAACAGTTTTTCCGCCGGCACGCGCACCGGGATCCTGGAGTTCGGCAGTTCGAGTTGATCGAGCGCGCCGAGCAGGTGTGCCATCGGTTTGCCCAGCACCTGTGAGCCACGTGTGGCATTGAGTCCGATGGCGATGCCTTCGCCCATGCTGCCGGTCCAGTGACCCACCAGCACCACCACCGGCCCGGTGAACTGCGGCTCACGCGGCGCGACGTACTCCTCCCAGATGCGCCGGATTCCGGTGATGCGAAATTCGGCGACGGACTCGTGCCGTTGATAGGGCGACACCGTGCTCACGAACCGGCCCATGATGCCGCGGGCCACCGACGAGACGCCGCCGCTCGGCGTGTCGCGCAGATCGAGGACCATGGCCCTGGCCTGCATGAGTTTCCCGAGCGCCGCGTCGAACGCCGGCACCAGCGCGTCTTCGCCCAGCGAGTTGTTGAAACGGACATAGCCGACGTCGCCGATCATGCTCGACGACAACAAGGTCGCAGGATTTTCGGTGCTGACGGGCGCGAATGAAATCTCGCGCGTGAGGCCCTTGCGGGCTTCGGGTTCATGGCGAACTTTCAATTTCACCAGATCCCGGTCGCGGTGTCCGGCGATTGCCAGCTGCAGCGCCCACTCGCGCGCGGCCGGATCCGGCGCGCTCAGCATCCTGGGTTCGATTCTCTGCATGGCCGCTTCGATGGGTTCTCCATCGACCGCGAGCACCTGCAGGCCCGGGTGAATGCCGGCGGCCATTGCCGGTGAGTCGCTGCGCACGTCCTGGATCAGCGCCTTGCCATCACGCCACGCAGCGAAGATCTGGGATTGCGTCGGCACCATGCGCGGCGATTGATGGGTGTTGGTGCCGAGATGCGCATGGGAGTCGTAGAGCTCGGCCATGGCGCGCTCGAGCACCCCGATGAAGGCATCGCGATTCGCGGCCGCGGCGGCACGCGGCGCGTAGAAATTGCACGCCGCTCCCCAGTTGGTCTTCTTCACATCGAAGTAGGCGTATTCGTCGCGCACGAAATCGCAGAACGCGCTGAAGTCCGCGGTGCGCTGCTCGGCAGAAATGAACGGTTGCTGCGCCAGCGAGGCAGTGGGCAGGATCAGTAAAGCCAGGCTGAGAGTTCGCATGGCCGCGATGCTATCAACTACCATCCAAAAAAAGACAACGCCGCCGGGCCTCGCGGCCGGGCGGCGCGTTGAATCACTGTTCGAGGCGTTGAGCTGCGATCAGCCCTTGGCCTTGAACGCGCGAACCTGTGCGTTGAAGCGGTCCGCGATTTTCACGAGCTCGGCCTGGGCGGCATCCTGCTTCGCCGTGCTCTTTTCGCACGACAGGTACTCTTCCATGTCCCGCTTGTAGGCATCGACCGTTTTCTTGGTCGCCATCATGTCGTCCATGGTGGCGCTCTTGCCGTCGGGAATGTCGCCAGGGGCGGTCGGTCGCGCGCAGTCAGCGAGGGCCGGCACCGCGAACGCAGCCCACAGAACCGCGATCGAAACGTACTTTTTCATCTCTCTCTCCACTTAACAAAACCAAGCCGGGTAGCAGGCCGGTTGTGCCCGCGCCCGTCATGAGCAGTATCGGCAGAACATTGCCGTTTCTTTAGGTGTCGGTTGCGTCGCGGCATGCGACAAAACGTGACGCACGTCCTCCGGCCGGCGGCCCCGCAGCCGATAGCGACTAGGAGAGTCGCCGGAAATCGCGGGAAGCACCCGCACGATGGCGCGGAGTCGAGATGCAGAACGTTGTCGAGGCAGAGGGGGGTGCCCGTGGCACCCCGCGTCAGGTGCTGACCTTTTCCCTCGGGGGAGAGGTGTACGGCGTCGACATCCTGCGCCTCAAGGAAATCCGGGGCTGGGCACCGGTCACGAAGATCCCGCAATCCGCGCCATACGTCCTCGGCGTGCTCAACCTTCGCGGCACGGTGGTGCCGGTCATCGACCTGCGCGTGCGCTTCGGGCTACAGGCCGCGGAGTTCACGGCCGTTACCGTGGTCATCGTGCTGTCGCTGCGCACCGCGAGCGGAGTACGGGAATGCGGCATGGTCGTCGACAAGGTCCTGGATGTCGTCGACCTGCCCGCGGGAAGCATCCGGCCGGTGCCCGAGACGGGCGATTCCGCACCACGCGAATTCCTCGAAGGACTCGCGACGGTCGATGAACAAATGTTGATCCTGCTGAACGCTGAATACCTGGGCCTGGGGGATCAGTCTTCGAATGGGGCTGCCGATAAGGCGGCCTGACGGTTACACATGATTACAGTGGACTTCGTATGCGCCTAAATCCTTTCAAGAACATTCGCCTCTCCATGCAGCTGTTCGCGCTGGTGGCCTTCTCGCTGATGGTCGCGAGCGGACTCATCTATTACGCGATGGAGCAGGTGCGCAGCACCCAGGGGACTCTCAAGCACACCATCGACAACCGCATGGTGTCGGGCCAGTCCATCCAGGGCGTCGCGGACGCATTGTCGATGTCCCTCGAAGCGTCACTGAACGTGATCGAGAAGAAGCAGACGCCGCAGGAAGCGCACGACGAAATCAAGTCGGCGGTCGACAAGGCGCACGATGACTGGGATCGTTACTTCCTCGCGGACATGATCCCGGAAGAGCAGGCCCTGGCCGACGAAACCACGCCGTTGCTCGATTCGGCGTACGCGAAGATCAGCAAGCTGCTCAAGAAACTCGAATCCGGCGAGATCGCCGACCTCAATGCGTGGCGCAACGATACGCTGCGCCCGGCGCTGACCGGCGCCTCCGGCAATCTCAAGAAGCTGATCGACATGCAGCTCACCGCTGCCAACCTCGACCTCGACACGGCCAACAAGAACTACCAGACGGCGTTGCGCAACAGCATCGTGCTGCTGTCGGCCGGCGGCCTGCTCACGATCGTCCTGGCGTGGTTCAGCATCCGCGGCGTGATGCGCAAGCTCGGCGCCGACCCCGCGCAGGCTGCGCAGGTCGCGCGCCGCATCGCCTCCGGCGACCTGGCGTTCGAAATGGAAGCCGGCTACCACGACGACATCAGCCTGATGGGCGCGCTGCGCCAGATGAAACACAGCCTGCTGCACTCGAAGCTGGACTACGAGGGCCAGATCAACGCCATGGGCAAGGTGCAGGGCGTCATCGAGTGCACGCCGGAAGGCGAGGTCACGAATGCCAACGACATCTTCCTCAAGCTGCTCGGCTATTCGCTCGAAGACGTGAAGGGCAAGAACTACTCGATGTTCCTCGACGCGGAGATCAGGGCCACGACTAGCTACCAGGGCTTCTGGCCGGCGATGCAGCGCGGCGAAAGCCGCCAGGGTGAGTACCGCAAGGTGGCCCGCGACGGACACGAGGTGTGGGTGCAGGGCGTGTTCAACCCCATCCTCGACGCGTCGGGCAAGCCGTTCAAGGTCGTGGCGTACATGAACGACGTGACCCGGCAGCGCCAGGAGGCGCTGTTGAACGCGGCGTTCCGCGGCGCGCTGAACCAGCTCGACGCCAACGTAATGGCGACCGACGTCAACATGAAGGTGATCTTCGTGAATCCCGCTGCGTCACAGATGCTGGCGCGCGCGCAGGAAGCCTTCCGCAGGGATCTGCCCGGCTTCGACGCCGGCAAACTGCTGGGCGCGAGTCTCGAATCGATGTCGCGCGAGCCCGCGGCGTTGCGCAGCGAGGTCGAGGGCCTCACGGATGTCGTGACGCGCCAGGAAGTGATCGGCGGCCGCACGATGAAGATGATCATGAGCCCGATGAAGGACGACACCGGTCGTCGTCTCGGCACGGTGATCGAGTGGTTCGATCGCACGCAGGAAGTGAAGACCGAAACCGAGCTGCAGGAAGTCATCGGCGCGGTCACCGCCGGCAATCTCGACAGCCGCATCTCGCTCGAGGGCAAGCGCAATTTCTTCCTGACGCTGTCGCAGGGCATCAACGAGCTGGTCGACGTGATCGGCGCGGTGGCCGCGGAAGTGCGCAGCCTCGTGGCCGCCGCCAACCAGGGCGATCTGACCAAGCGTATCGACACGCAGGGCAAGGCCGGCCTGCTGGTGCAGATCGGTTCGAACATCAACGCGCTCACCGAAAATCTCGGCAACCTCGTGTCGCAGGCCAAGACCGCGGCCGCCGAAGTGAGCCGCGGCGCGGACGAGATCAGCCAGGGCAACCTGAACCTCTCGCAGCGCACCGAGCAGCAGGCGTCGTCGCTGGAAGAGACGGCCTCTTCGATGGAAGAGATGACCAGCACGGTCAAGCAGAACGCCGACAACGCGGGGCAGGCGAGCAAGCTCGCGGTGGCCGCGCGCGACCAGGCGGAAAAGGGCGGCGAGGTGGTCGGCAA
>Ga0315912_10004415_pt1 | contig 13341 bp, 16 predicted proteins | sample VfabasoilMG_FD_204469 | JGI IMG/M metagenome (GOLD analysis project Ga0315912, IMG submission 204469) | Garden soil microbial communities collected in Santa Monica, California, United States - V. faba soil | ecosystem: Environmental > Terrestrial > Soil > Garden | place: USA: California... | reverse complement strand
GTGCGTCGTCTACGACCTCAGCCCGGATGCGGTAGCGGCGCTGGCCGCCGAGGGTGCGGCCGGGAGCAGCTCGCTCGACGAGTTCGTCGAGCTCCTCGAGAAGCCGCGCAGCGTGTGGATCATGGTCCCGGCGGGCGCGATCACCGAGACGACGGTGCGGGAGCTCGCCAGCCGGCTGGAGCCGGGCGACACGATCATCGACGGCGGGAACTCCTACTACCGCGACGACATCCGCCGCGCCGCGAAGGTGGGGGAGCGGGGGATCGACTACGTCGACTGCGGCACCAGCGGCGGCGTCTTCGGGCTCGAGCGCGGCTACTGCCTGATGATCGGCGGCCCCGACGGGGCGGTCGAGCGTCTCGACCCGATCTTCGCCTCGCTTGCCCCGGGAGTCGAGCAGGCCGAGCGCACGCCAGGACGCCGCGGCGAGGTCTCGCCCTCCGAGAACGGCTACCTGCACTGCGGCCCGAACGGTGCCGGGCACTTCGTGAAGATGGTCCACAACGGGATCGAGTACGGGATCATGGCCGCCTACGCCGAGGGCCTCAACGTGCTCAAGAACGCCAACGCCGGCAAGGTTGAGCGCGAAGCCGACGCCGAGACCGCTCCGCTTGAGAATCCCGAGTTCTACCAGTACGACCTCGACTTGCCCGAGGTCGCGGAGGTCTGGCGGCGCGGCAGCGTGGTCGGCTCCTGGCTGCTCGACTTGACCGCGGCGGCGATGCAGGAATCACCCGACCTCTCCGACTTCGCCGGCCGCGTCTCCGACTCCGGCGAGGGGCGCTGGACGGCGATCGCGGCGATCGACGAGGGCGTGCCGACGCCGGTCCTGACCACCGCCCTGCAGGAGCGCTTCTACTCGCGCGGGCTCGGCGACTTCGGCGACAAGGTGCTCTCGGCGATGCGCAAACAGTTCGGCGGCCACAACGAGAAGAAAGGCTGAGATTGGCGCCGCGGCTCGAGGTCGTTGGCGACGACCGCTCGGCCGCGCGCCGCGCGGCCGAGCTGATCGCCGAGGCCGGCCAGGCGGCGGTAGCCGATCACGGCTACTTCGGCTTTGCGATGAGCGGCGGCCGCTCGCCCTGGGCGATGCTGGCGATCCTCGGCGACCTCGAGCAGATGCCGTGGGCCGAGACCGAGCTCTTCCAGGTCGACGAGCGGGTCGCCTCGCCCGGCAGCACCGACCGCAACCTCACCCACATGGTGCTCGGTCTCTCGATGGAGCACCAGGCGGCGCTGCGGCCGATGCCGGTCACCAGCCGCGACCTCGACGCGGCCGCGCGCGAATACGAATCGGCGCTGCCCGAGCCCTTCGACCTCATCCACCTCGGCCTCGGCCCTGACGGCCACACCGCCTCGCTGGTCCCCGGTGACCCGGTGCTGGAGGTGAGCGACCGCCACGTCGCGATGACCGGCGGCGAGTACCAGGGCCACCCGCGCATGACCCTCACCTACCCAGCCCTCGACGCCGCCAGGCGAATCCTCTTCCTGGTTACCGGCGCCGAGAAGCGGGAGCCACTGGCCCAGCTGCTCGCTGGCGATCACTCGATCCCCGCTGGCCGCGTCGAGAACGCCGAGATCGTCGTCGTCGCGGACGAGGCGGCGGCCGGCTAGGTAGAGGCGAGTGTTAGCGAATGCGCTAACATTTGCCCATGGCAGTTGCTGAGATCGCCAAGCCTGTGGTCAGATCGGCCGCCGAGCTGGTGGCGCAGATCCAGCAGCGCAGTGGTCTCAGCCAGGCTGAGCTCGCTCGCCGGGCCGGAATCCCCCGCTCGGTCCTCAACGTCTACATACGCGGCCGTCGCGAGCCGGGCGCCGATGCCTTAGTGAGGATCGCGGCCGCCGGCGGGTACGGGCTGGAGCTGGCCGAGCGGCGCCCCCCGGTCGATCCCGAGCGCGCCGGGAAGATCCTGGTTCAGGTTCTCGAGCTGGCTGAGGCGCTTCCATTTCGGCCACGGGCGGAGATGCAGTTCCCGCCCCTCGCTGACCGGCTCAAGGAAAAGGCGGCGGCATGAGCGAGCTCGTCGACAAGCTCTTTGCCATTCACGATTCCCTGCGGGACAAGGCCCTTCCTCACGCGTTCGGTGGGGCGATCGCGCTGGCCTACTGCGTCGAGGAGCCGCGCGGCACCCGCGACCTCGACGTAAACATCTTCTGCGACGCTGCCGATGCTGCAGAGGTGCTGGCAGCCCTGCCCGAAGGCGTCAGAGTTACGCCGAAGGACGTCGAGGCGGTTAGGCGCAGCGCCCAAACCCGCCTCGTCTGGGACGGCGTTCCGGTCGACGTCTTCCTCAACAACCTGCCACTCCACGAAGAGGTCGCCGGGGCCGTCGTCTGGGTGCCGTTGCAGGGGCGCCAGATCCCCGTCCTCGATTGCGCATCCCTGGTCATCTTCAAGGCGATGTTCGACCGCACCAAGGACTGGGCGGACATCGAGGCCGTCGCGGTGGCGGCTCCCGAGGACATCGAGGCGGCGGCACGGACGATCGCCGAGCTGATCGGGGAAGACGACCCAGCCCATGCTCGGCTGGCCGCGATCCAGACGCGAAATCCCGCTTGAGCGGCCCACTGGTGCGTTAGACACCTCCAATCGCTCAGGAATTCCCAAGCACTGGATCGGGCCGGCAGGCGTAGTCTCACTGTGGAAATGGGGAACTCCGGTATCGCCACCACCGCGCCGGTTCCGCGCCCGGGCACCGTCGAGGTGCTCGTCGGGCTGCTGGCCGAACTCGACGAGGCGACCGAATCGGGGGTCTTCTACGACCGCGTCTGCAAGGCCGTCTGCTCGCTGACGACGATGAATCGGGCGGCGCTGCTGCTCCACGACGACACCTACCGGACCGTGATCCCGATGGGCTCCCACGGGGTCGACCCGGAGCTGGTCAAACGGATCGAGGGAACGCTCGACGAGACGCCGGTGGCGCGGCTGGCGCTGGAAGAGGACCGGGTGGTCGAAGTCCACGGGCCGCTCTCCGGGCACGTGCCGGAGCGTTACGCCGAGCTCGCCGACACGCCGACGATCACCTGCACGCCGATCTCCGCCGCGCGCCGCTGGCTCGGCGTGATCTTCGCCGACCGCGGCGGTGAAGCGTTCACGCTCGAGGACGGTGAGCGCGAGACGATGCTGACCCTCGGCCGGCTGGCGGCGCTGACCGCCAGCGTCGAGCACTCGACCGAGCAGCGCGAGAGCGAGCGCCGCCTCGCCGAACGGGTCGAGCTGACCCGCGAGCTGCACGAGAACGCGATCCAGCGCCTCTTCGGCGTCGCCCTCGCACTTGGCTCCGAGCGCGGCCTCTCGGCCGACGAGCGGCGCCGCTGCCAGGAGGAGCTGCGCTCGGTCGTCGCCGACCTGCGCCACGCGCTGACCCGGCCGGTCGGGCTACCAGCGCGCGGCAACCAAGCGAGCCTCGCCCAAGTCGTCGCCCGACTGGTCGAGCGCCGGCCCGAGCTGGCGCTGGAGTGGGAGGAGGGGGTCGAGGTGCCACCCGACCTCGAGCCGCTCGCCCAGTCGGTCCTCAACGAGGCGCTGCGCAACGCCGATCGCCACTCCGAGCCGAGCCAGATCGAGATCCGCGTCGCCTCCGACGGCGACACCTTCAGCCTGGCGGTCGAAAACGACGGCACCCGCGACGGCCGGGCGACGAAAGGTGGCGGGCTCGGCCTGCGGCTGGCCGCGCTCGAGGCGCTGCGCTACGAGGGCATGATCGAGTTCGGATCCCCGAGTGAGGGGCGCTGGCGCGTGCGCCTCGTCGTCCCGGTGGCCTCCTGATGGCGAGCGAGGAGGGCAAGCTGCGCGTCCTTGTGGTCGACGACCACGACGTCGTCCAGTGGGGGTTTCGGCTGCTGCTCGAGCGCCAGAGCTGGGTCGAGCGCTGCCTGGCCGCCTCCGACGGCGCCGAAGCGGTCGAGGTCTGTCGCAAGCTGCACCCCGAGGTCGCCCTGGTCGACATGCTGCTCGGCAGCGAGTCGGGCGCCGAGGTCTGCGAGGAGATCCGCGCGGTCAGCCCGCAGACTCGGGTGCTGCTGATCTCCGGCGCTGGCGTGATCTCACCCAATGTCGCCCGCTCGGCTGGCGCCTCCGGCTTCATCTCCAAGGACTGGTCCGCGGTCGACGTGGTCAAGGCGGTGCGGATGGTCTCGCTGGGCACCGAGGTCTTCGCCGACCAGGCGCCGCTGGACTCGCCGCTCTCCGAGCGCGAGCAGGAGGTGCTCTCGCTGATCGCCACCGGCTCGACCAACAAAGAGATCGCCAGCCACCTGCACCTCTCGCCGCACACGGTCAAGGAGCACACCAGCGCGATCTACCGCAAGCTCGGCGTCCGCAACCGCGCCGAGGCCACGCGCCAAGCCCAACGCCTCAAGATCCTCGTCTAGGGCACCCCCCGACCATCCCTTCCGATCCCCCGATTGGAGGGGATGCGTGGCGAATAGGGGTCACCTTCGTCGAACTCGGGACCACTATTGACTCAGTGGTAACCGAGACGGCACGCACCGCAGTCCTCTTCCCCGGCCAGGGGAGCCAGACCTCCGGAATGGCGGCGGTTACTGCGACCCAGCGCCCGGATCTGCTTGAGCAGGCGCGCGAGGAACTTGGTCTCGACCCCTTCGAGAACATCGCCGACGGCACCCACCACGCCCAGCCGGCGATCTTCTGCGCCAGCCTCGCTCACTGGAAGCAGGCCGGCAGCCCGGCCGGCGAGATGCTCGCCGGCCACTCGCTCGGCGAGCTGGCGGCGCTGGTCGCCGGCGGCGCGCTCGGCGCCGAGGAGGGTCTGCGCCTCGCGGTCGTGCGCGGCCGCCTGATGGAGGACGCCGCCAAGCTCACCCCCGGGGGCATGCTCGCCTCACTCGGCGGCGAGGAGGCGACAGTGCGCGAGATCGCCGCCCGCTTCGAACTGATCGTCGCCAACGAAAACGCGCCCGGCCAGCTGGTCCTCTCTGGGCCGGCGGAGGGGCTCGGCGAAGCGCGCAAGGAGCTTCGCGCCAGTGGCGCCAAGGCGATCCGCCTGCCGGTCGCCGGCGCCTTCCACTCGCCGTTGATGGCGGAGGCCGCCACTGCCTTCCGCGCTGCGCTCGACTCGGTCGAGTTCAGCCAGCCGGATCGCCCCGTCTACTCCTCGACCGCCGCGGCTCCCTTCGACGACGCCGTGCGCGACCGCCTCTCCGCGGCGTTGACCGAGCCGGTGATCTGGTGCCAGACGCTGGCGCGGATGCGGGACGCGGGCGCCCAGACCTTCCTCGAGACCGGCCCTGGCGACGTGCTTACCGGCCTCGTCCGCCGCACCCTGCCCGACGCCGAAGCCAGCTCGCTCGCCGAGACCGAGGCGGAGGCCGTCGGTGCCTGACTCGACCGCCGCGATGCCCCAGGAGGCCCCCGCGAAGCCGCGAACAGCCACGGGCGCCGAGATCGCCGGGCTCGGCGTGGCCGTGCCGGAGACCGTCGTCGGCAACGCTGCGATCGCCGAGCGCTTCGGAATCGATGAGAGCTGGATCGTGCGCCGCACCGGCATCAGCGAGCGCCGCATCGCCGAGCCCGAGGAACTGCTCTTCGAGCTCGCCGCGAAGGCCGGCGAACGCGCCCTCGCCGCCGCCGGGGTCGCTGCCGCCGACGTCGACCTGGTCCTGGTCGCGACGACCAGCAACGACGAGCTGATGCCCGGCGCCTCGCCCCGCGTCGCCGCCGCGATCGGCGCGACCAACGCCGGCGCGATCGATCTCAACGCCGCCTGCACTGGGTTCGTCTCCGGGCTGGCGCTCGGCTGCGGGCAGATCGAGTCCGGCCGCGCCGAGCTCGTCCTCCTGATCGGCGCCGACATGATGACCCGGCTGACCGATCCCGACGACCGAGGCACCGCCGCCGTCTTCGCCGACGGCGCCGGCGCGATCGTCCTGCGCGCCGCCGCCGAGGGCCGCATCGGCCGCGTCGTGCTCGGTGCCGACGGCGCCCAGGCCGAGCTGATCTTCGCCCCCAAGGACACCGGCAAAACGGTGATGCAGGGACACGAGACCTTCCGCCACGCGGTTGACCGGATGTGCGAGGCGACCCTCGCCGCGGCCGAGGCGGCCGGGACCGAGCTGGCCGCCGTCGACGTTTTCGTCTACCACCAGGCCAACGCCCGCATCCTGCGTTCGGTCGGCGAACGGCTGGAGCTGCCCGAGGAGCGCGTGATCAACTCGATCGAGCACTACGGCAACACCTCGGCCGCCTCGGTGCCGCTGGCACTCGAGGACGCCCGCCTCGAAGGCAAGCTGGAGCCGGGTACGCGGGTGCTGATCGCCGCCTTCGGCGCCGGCTTCACCTGGGGCGGCACCGTGGTCGAGTGGGGGAGCGCCTGATGGCCGCCGAGCGACCGCAGGGCTGCGCGCTCGTCACGGGCGCTTCGCGCGGGATCGGCGCCGCGACCGCCACGGCGCTGGCCGCCGATGGCTGGCCGGTCCGGGTCAACTACCGCAACGACGAGGAGGGCGCCCGCGAGGTCGCGGCCAAGATCGAGGCTGCCGGCGGCAGCGCCAGCGTCGTGCAGGGCGATGTCGCCGACGGCGAGGCCGTGGCGAGCATGCTCGAGCCCGGCGAGGACGGCCCGGTGCTGGTCCTCGTCAACAACGCCGGCCTGCGCCTCGACGGTCTCTCCCCGCAGATCGAGGACGAGCAGTGGCAGCGGGTGATCGACGTCAACCTGACCGCGACCTTCCGCGCCACCCGGGCGGCGCTGCCGGCGATGCTGCGCGCCCGCTTCGGCCGGGTCGTCAACGTCGCCTCGATCGTCGGCCTGCACGCCAACGCCGGCCAGGCCAACTACGCCGCCTCGAAGGCCGGCGTGATCGGCTTCACCAAGACCGTTGCGGTCGAGGTGGCGCGCCGCGGCATCACCGTCAACGCGGTCGCCCCCGGCTTCATCGAGACCAAGCTGACCGAGGAGATCCTCGGTGGCGAGCTCGAGAAGGCGATCCCGGCGCGGCGCGTCGGCACCCCCGAGGAGGCCGCCGCCTGCATCCGCTTTCTGGCTTCCGAGGAAGCCTCATACGTGACCGGAACCACGCTGACCGTCGACGGCGGCCTCAGCGCATGACCCAAGATCTTCAACAAGACAAGGAGAACTAGATGCCGACTGATGTGACCACGGAGAACGTCGAGAAGACGATCTACGACGGCTTGGTGGAGCTTGGCACCGAGCGCGACGAGCTCTCGCGCGAGGCGACCCTGGAGGATCTCGACGTCGACTCGCTCGACCTGGTCGAGCTGGCCCAGATCGTCGAGGACGAGTTCGGGGTCGAGCTCAAAGGCGACGACGTCAAGGACGTCAAGACCGTCGGCGAGGTCATCGACCTGGTGGTGAGCAAGGCTTAATGACGCGTCGAGTTGTCATCACGGGAGTCGGCGCCATCACCCCGCTCGGGGTCGGCGCGGAACCCCTGATCGAGCGCTGGATCGCCGGCGAGTGCGGGATCGAGGACGGCGCTGGCCGCTGCCGTGAGTTCGTCGCCACCGACTTCATGTCGAAGAAGGAGGCGCGCCGCTCCGACCGCTTCGCGCAGATGGCCGTGGTCGCCGCCAAGGAGGCGGTCGAGCAGGCCGGCTTCGCCGAGGAGCTGCCCTACGAGGCCCACCGGGTCGGCTGCGTGGTCGGCACCGGGATCGGCGGCCTGCCCTCGCTGGAGGAAAACCAGGGCAAGCTGATCGAACGCGGCCCCAAAGCGGTCTCGCCGCTGGCCGTGCCGTTGATGATGGGCAATGCCGCCGCCGCCGCGGTGGCGATGCAGCACGGCCTGCACGGCCACTGCTACGGCGTTGTCTCCGCCTGCGCCGCGGGCGCCCACGCTCTCGGTGACGCCTCGCGGATCATCCGCGCCGGCGACGCCGACGCGGTCATCTCCGGCGGCGCCGAGGCGGCGATCTCGGGCGTCGCGACCGCCGCCTTCGGGGCGATGGAAGCGACCTCCCCGACCGGCATCTCACGCCCCTTCGACGCCCGCCGCGACGGCTTCGTGATCGGCGAGGGCGCCGGCATCCTCGTGCTCGAGGAGAAGGAGGCCGCGGAAGCGCGCGGCGCAACGATCCTCGGCGAGATCCTCGGCTACGGCGCCACCTGCGACGCCTTCCACCTGACCGCGCCGCAACCGGAAGGGACCGAGGCGGCGCGGGCGATCAGCCTGGCGATCGCCGACGCCGGCTTGAGCGCGCCGGACATCGACTACGTCAACGCCCACGGCACCTCGACCCCGCTCAACGACCGCTCGGAGACGGTGGCCCTGAAGGCCGCGCTGGGCGAGCGCGCCGCCGACATCCCGGTCAGCTCGACCAAGTCGGCGATCGGCCACCTGCTCGGCGCTGCCGGCGCGGTTGAGGCGATTGCCACGGTCGAGGCGCTGCGCCGCAAGACCGCCCCGCCGACGGTCGGCTGGGAAGAGGCCGAAGAGGGTCTCGACCTCGACTACGTGCCCGGAGCGTCGAAACCGATCGAGAACGGAGACGGCCCGCTGGTCGCGATCTCCGACTCCTTCGGCTTCGGCGGTCATAACGCCGTCCTCTGCCTGGCCGCCTGATGGCCACCGCGACCGCAAAGCCCGCTGCTGTCCCGGAGCTCGCTCCGGACGCGCCGCTGCCGCTGCTCGAAAGCCTCTGCGACCCCGGCACCTTCCGGCCGCTGCGCAGCGGCGCTGTCTCGTCGATCCGTCTCGGCGACCGGGCAACCCCCGGCGACGGGGTGCTCGGCGGTGCCGGTGAGGTCGGCGGCCGGCCGGTCTTCTGCTACTCGCAGGACCCCAAGTACCTGGGCGGCTCGCTCGGCGAGGTCCACGCCGACACGATCGTGCGCCTGTTGCGCATGGCCGGCGATGCCGGCGCCCCGGTGGTCGGCTTCGTGCGCTCCGGCGGTGCTCGCCTGCAGGAGGGCCACGCCGGCCTCGCCGGCTACGGCCGCATCTTCCGCGCCAGCGTCGAACTCTCGCGTAAGGTGCCGCAGATCTCGGTGCTGAGCGGCGTCTCCGCCGGGGGCGGCGCCTACTCGCCGGCCCTGACCGACTTCGTCTTCATGACCGAGGACGCGCGGATGTTCCTCACCGGGCCGAAAGTCGTGCTCGAGGCGATGGGGGAAGACATCAGCATGGAGGCGCTCGGCGGGCCCAAGGTCCACGGCCGCAATGGCGTCTCCCATCTTGTCGCCGCCGATGCCCACGAGGCGATCGCAGCGACCCGCCACCTGCTCGGCCTGCTGCCGCAGTCGATCTCGCGGCCGGCGGAGATCGTCGCGCCGGTCGAGCCCGACGGCACCGACCCCGGCGCCCACGTGCCGGCCGAGCCGCGCAAGGTCTACGACGTCCGCGACGTTGCCGCCTCGATCCTCGACCAGGGCAGCTTCCTCGAGCTCTCGCCGCGCTGGGCGCCGAACATGGTTACCGGGATTGCCCGGCTCGAGGGCCGCTCGGTCGGGCTGATCGCCAATCAGCCGAAGTCGATGGGCGGCGTGATCGACGCCGCCGCCTCCGAGAAGGCGGCGCTCTTCGTCGAGTCCTGCAACCGCTTCGGATTGCCGCTCCTGGTTTTCGTCGACACGCCTGGGTTCATGCCGGGCAAGAAGCAGGAGGAGGCCGGCGTGATCCGCCACGGCGCCTCGCTGCTGCGCGCCTTCGCCGCCGCCGACGTGCCGAAAGTGACCCTCGTCCTGCGCAAGGCCTTCGGCGGCGCGGCGATCACGATGAACTCGAAAGAGCTCGGCGCCGACGTCGTCTATGCCTGGCCTGGCGCCCAGGTCGGGGTGATGGCGGCGCGCCAGGCGGTTGGCATCGTCCACCACCGTGCGCTCAAGGAAGAGGGCGGCCCTTCGCGCGAGGAGCTCGCCGAGGCCTACGAGGCCGAGCACCTGACCGCGCCTGCGGCCGCCGCTAGTGGCTGGGTCGATGAGGTGATCGAGCCCGCCGCGAGCCGCGACCGACTCGCCTGGGCGCTGCGCTCGATGGGGGGGCGTCGATGAGCGTCGCCGACCCGCCAGCGGGGGCCGACCTGATGGGCGACGCCCCGGTACGGGGGCGGATCGTCTGCACCTACGCGGCGCTCGGCGACAGCTTCACGGCGGGCCGCGAATCGATCGAAGCGCATCGCTGGGCCGACCGGCTCGCCGACGGCCTGCGCGTGACCAACTCGGAGCTGGTCTACGCCAACCTCGCGGTCGACGGCGCGAACAGCGCCGAAGTGCTCGAGCAGGTCCCGCCGGCACTGGAGCTCGCGCCGGACCTGATCACGGTCATCTGCGGTGCCAACGATGTGCTGCTCACCTCGCGGCCGGACAGCGAGGGCTACGAACGGCGCTTCTCGGAGATCCTCGAACGGCTGCGCGACGGTGCCCCCGACGCGGCGATCCTGACCGCGACCGCGCCGGAGAGCTGGCACTTCATGGAACTGCGCCCGCGCACCAAAGCGCGCCTGGTCAAAGCGCTCTCCGACCTCAACGCGGTGACCCGCACGGTCGCCGCCCGTCACCACGTCCCCTGCCTCAACGTCGCCGGCCACCCCGGCCTCACCGACCGCGCCAACTTCTCCGCCGACGGGCTGCACCCGTCGACCCAGGGCCACGAACGAGCGACACAGGAGATCGCCCTCTCGCTGCGGGCCCATTTTGGAATCCAGGGCGATTTCCAAGGAGGCCATTCCTGATGGACGCCTCGCTCTCCCGCGACTTCGACGCGCTCGAGGTCGGCGGCCGCTTCCGCTCGCCCGGGCGCACGATCACCGAGACCGACCTGGTCTCCTTCGCCGCCCTGACCGGCGACTTCCACCCGCTGCACACCGACGCCGAGTGGGCCGCCGCCAGCGAGTTCAACGGTCGCATCGCCCACGGCATGTTGCTGCTCTCCTACTGCGTCGGCCTGGTCCCGCTCGACCCCGCCCACGTGCTCGCCCTGCGCGGCTTCGAGAGCGTCGCCTTCAAGCGCCCGGTGCGGATCGGCGACACGATCCACGTCGAGGGCAAGCTCGACTCCAAGAAGGAGCTCGACGAGGCCAGCGGGATGGCGGTCTTCGCCTGGAAGATCGTCAACCAGCGCAACGAGGTCGTCACGCTCGCCAAGGTGAAGGTCGTCTGGCGCCGTGGTCCGCGGGAGGCCGATGTCGCGGTTGAGGCCGAGCAGCGCGAAGAGGTCTATCTGTGATCCTCGCCGGCAAGCGGATCCTCGTCACCGGAGTCGTCAACCGCCGCAGCATCGCTTTCTCGATTGCCGAGCGGGCGCAGGCCGAGGGCGCCGAGGTGCTGCTGACCAGCTTCGGCCGGATGATGCGGATGACCGAGCGCTCGGCGGCGCGGCTGGACCCCGTGCCCGACGTGCTCGAGCTCGATGTCAACGACGACTCCCACTTCACATCGCTGCACGAGCAGCTGGCGAGCCGCTGGGGCCGCGTCGACGGTGCCGTGCACGCGATCGCCTTCGCCCCGGCCGACGCCCTCGGCGGCGACTTCCTGGCGACGCCGCGGGCCAGCGCCGCGACCGCGTTCGAGACCAGCGCCTACTCGTTCAAGGCCCTGGCCCAAGCGCTGGCGCCGCTGATGGAGGACGGCGGTGGCATCGTCGGCCTCGACTTCGACGCCACCGTCGCCTGGCCCTCCTACGACTGGATGGGCGTCTCCAAGGCGGCGCTGGAGTCGGTCAGCCGCTATCTAGCCCGCGACATGGGCCCGCAGGGCGTGCGCGTCAACCTCATCGCCGCCGGCCCGATCAGCACCGCGGCGGCCTCCGGCGTGCCGGGCTTCTCTGACCTCGAATCGGCTTGGGCCGAGCAGGCGCCGCTGGGTTGGCAGGTCGACGATCCGTCGCCGGTAGCCGACGCCACCCTCTTCCTGCTCTCCGACCTCGCGCGCGCGATCACCGGCGAGATCGTCCACGTCGACGGCGGCGTGCACGCGATTGGCGCGGCGACGCCGAACCCGGTTGCCGCGGTAGTCGCCGAGTAGCGCTTCGGCGCGCCAGACGTTTCAGAGTTGATCCGCTTCGCGCGCCACGCGTGCGGCGAGATCCGTCAGGGTCTTGACCCATGCCTGTCCTCCAGACACCGCCCCTCCGCCATGCTGATGTGTATCTTATGAGCATGTACACCGAGCGACTGCAAATCTTGGTCAGCAAGGAACAGCGCCGACGCCTGGAGCGGGAGGCGAAGCAGCGGGGTGCATCGGTCGCGAGCGTGATCCGCGATGCCGTCGAAGCGGAGCTCGGTGGCGTCACCCGCGCCGATCGGGTGCGTGCGGCCGAAGCGATCGCGGCGATGCGCGCCGCCCCCTACCTGCCGCCCGAGGAGCTGGCCCGCGAGATCGACAGCTCGCATGACGCGGAGATCGATCGCGGCATGCCTTCGCGATGACTTTCTTCGTCGACGCCAACGTCATCCTCTACAGCGCCCTCGAAGGCCCCGCCCGTGCGGCCTGCCTGCGTGTCCTGGAGACGGTGGCGTCCGGTGAGGCTCAGGGGCGCACCTCGCCGGCCGTGCTGGAGGAGGTCTGGCACGTTGCCGAGCGTCGCTATCGCGGACAGCTCGATGGCCTCGTGGAGAGCGCGCTGGCGATCTTCTCGCCGCTACTTCCGGTGACCGAGGAGGCGCTCGTCCGGGCGCTTGCCCTTGATGCGCCGTCGCTGGGGCCGAACGACCGGCTGCATCTCGGAACCTGCGCCGCAGAGGGAATCGACGTGGTGCTCAGCGCCGACCGCGGCTTCGAGGGGATCGCCGCGACCCGCCGCGTAGACCCCTTCGACGCCGAGGCTGTCGAGCGCCTGCTTTCCGCCTAAGCGGGGTCTACGCCTCGATCACGACGGCCAGCCCCTGGCCGACGCCGATGCAGAGCGTGGCGAGGCCCCAGCCACCGCCGCGCTGGTGAAGGTGGTGGGCGAGGGTGCCGAGCAGGCGGGCGCCGGAGGCCCCGAGCGGGTGGCCGATCGCGATCGCGCCGCCATTGACGTTGACGATCTCCGGGTCGAGCCGTTTCCACTCACCGAGACAGGCGAGCGATTGGGCGGCGAAGGCCTCGTTCAGCTCAACCGCGGCGAGATCGTCCCAGCCGATCCCAGCCCGCTCCAGCGCCCGTTCGGCGGCGACGACCGGACCGATCCCGAAGACGTCGGGGTCGACCCCGTGCGCGCCGCGCCCGGCGATCCGCGCCAGCGGCTCGCGTCCGAGGGTCGCGGCGGCGTCCTCGTCGCCGACGAAAAGCGCGCTGGCGCCGTCGTTCAGCGGCGAGGAGTTGCCGGCGGTGACGCTGCCGCCCTCGGCGAAGGCGGGCTTCAGCCCCGCTAGCTTCTCGAGGCTGGTGTCGGCGCGGATGTTCTCGTCGCGCTCGACCTCGCTGCCCGGTGGGGCGATCG
>Ga0315912_10004414_pt1 | contig 13348 bp, 15 predicted proteins | sample VfabasoilMG_FD_204469 | JGI IMG/M metagenome (GOLD analysis project Ga0315912, IMG submission 204469) | Garden soil microbial communities collected in Santa Monica, California, United States - V. faba soil | ecosystem: Environmental > Terrestrial > Soil > Garden | place: USA: California... | reverse complement strand
CAAAGCCGGGAGAAATATCGCTGGCACACAGGGGTGTTTTGTTTTTGGATGAATTCCCTGAATTCGGAAGTCGTGTCCTTGAAGTGATGCGCCAACCTATGGAGGATAAGGTCGTCACAATCAGCCGCGCCAAAGGCTCACTCACTTTCTCAGCCAACTTCCAGCTTATCGCTGCGATGAATCCCTGCCCTTAGGACTGTACGCAATTGAACACTTTGCTGTAAGAAATGATCGATCAGAACAGCAGAATAGTAGAAAATCCCCTTATTGCTAAGGGGATTTTTGCTCTTTTTTCTGTCGATCCCGCCCCCAACTCAAGATTATAGAATACACTCGTCCTAATACTTTCCTTACATCCTTCATATGCGCATCAGCTAAATCACGGATTTCAATTTGATGTTTTTCCAAATAGATTAATAGCTCCTGGGCTTGCTCTGGCGAAAGTATCAGACTACTGCTCGTTGATATGTTATCTGATAAACGGTGTCTACGATTTTTGGTATTCCTCCAATTTATTCGATCCTCCTCTGAAAAAGGCATGGTATATGAATTCCAATCAAGACAAAAAGGCATATTAGCCAACTCCGACGACTCCCTGAGATCATCCAGTACGTCAAGGGCCTGTTGCGGAAAAAGGCATATAACCTTATTTGAAGATTCATTCCAGACGATTACGCCTATATTCGCCCATGTCATCTGATTACCAGCCCTTACCCATTCTGGGCGCAGAGGATATCCAATATCTTTCTGGTGATTGATATGAACGCCCCATCCAGCCTTGTTATCAGGTTGATTGTTGTTTTCCATATTCGGAACTCCTTGTTTCATGTTTTGTTTATCAATGCTTCAATCCAGATACAGCTTTCAAAATTCATCCTGTCGTAAAAGATGGACATTTACGTGCTTAGAAACTGAAATGAAGATTTTCCTTTGGATTTTATTATTGATTTCACATGTAAGCGTACACGCCCATTTTGCACCCGAGAAGATGCCTCTCGCGTAGAAGAATTGCGGGAAATTCGGCCAAAGCCATTGCCTTGGGTATTCTGTTCATTATTGCCCTGGTTCGGGTCGTCTTCATTATTGTTGTCGAACAAAAATTGGCCGCTGATTACTCCTTCCAACTCAAACCAGCCATCGTTTGCATTCAATCTAATCTTATCAACAATGGTCTTGATTATTCGCTGGCGAATTTCAAACGGAGCCTCGAGGACCAACCCACTCTTTTTAGCAGTTTGACAAATCACAAGGATCTCCTGCTTCCTCTCATCAAACTGTTCAGGGAGCATTAGATTTTCTGCAAGCCGGCCCATCTCATCGTGCAGTTTTTGTATTTGACTTGTGATAAGGCTGCGGTTTTCAGCATATTCCGTTTCATCGAAGGCATCGGCTAAGTAGGCTTTATATAACTTCTCGTCCTCCAACTTCAATTCCCGAACCTGACCTTCCAAAAATTCAATCTGATTTCTGACCTGTTCGTTCTGTTCACTATTAAACTCCCTTTCCAAGGCGCCGAGCATGATCTCGGGATTCAATAACACATCATAAATCACCGACCAAACAGATTGATCCAAAATCCGCATGGAGATTTGCTTTTGATTGCAGTTAATTTCATCAGAAACTGCTTGAACCCGATGACCTTGGGACGAACAACGATAACTTGTAAGTGTATATTCGATCTGATTCTTTCCACGCTTTTCCTTGCGCAACCTGCCAATATACCGATAACCACAGGTGGCGCATGAGATCAGGCCAGTGAGAAGAAATGGTATTTTTGCCTCACGACGTCCTTCGTTCTTTGTGATGATCTCATTGGCCTGCTCCCAGTCCTGAGGTGTCACAATCGCCGGCACAGGTACAACGATCCATTCCTCCTTAGGACGCTGAATTTTGCGAGTGACTGTTCTTGTGTTTATGTCCGTGAGACTTACCGGATTGGAGTTCTTCGGTATTTTCACCTCCATGCTCCGATGGGCAATAAACTCCCCCTTATAAACCTCCCGCTTGATGATCAACTCGATCATCTTGGGCTCCCAATGTGAGAACCGCTTGGGCGGGGGATAATTCCCTTCAAGCATGATGGCAATTCGCCGCAGTGGGTACCCTTCCAACACCTTCTGAAAGATATATCGAACCACCTGGGCTTCATCCTCACGGATCCCATAGTGAGTATCCTTCTTGGCGGCGGGACCCTCCATGCCAAAGGAGTCCACCAGTTTATATCCATAGGCCGGAGACTTGGCAGTCACCCGCCCGTTCCTGGCTTTGTGAAGCGTACCCTGCGCCATTCTCAATTTTTCGTTTTCCATCCCGGTCTGGGCGACTGCTCCCATCACCACCCGTTCAATACGGGATGAGAATTGCTTCCAAAAAATTGTGCGAATGCCAAATTGTTTCAGCTCATCCAGCAAATAACCCTGATGCCAGTCGGCATTTCTTGAAAGCCGGTCAAGATGCTCGATCACAACCGCATGCGCCCGGCGTTTTTCGGAACGATATTCCTGCCTTAATCGGGATAGTTCAGGGCGATCGCTAAATTCAAAACCAGAGTCGTCATCGGCAAACAAATAGTCCCAGGGAATTTTCAAACGATGCTGGACTGCCGCCTCATGAACGTGCAATAGCTGCCGCGGCAATCCAGATCGGCCCTCCTCCGCCTGACCTGATGAGGAGACCCGCAGATAAGCATAGGCAGGTTCGCCAGCCGGATGACCGAGCGCATTATTGATGGCAACCGCATCAAATTCGGCCTTGAAGAATTTAGGAATGGTCATGTTTACCTCGTTGTATGGCTTACGACATATAAGTAATTCATGAAAAATGATATTGTCATCAACAGCAGAAAAAAACAACACAGATGGTCTTATCGGTTTGCCCGGCCTCTGCCGTTGCTGCGTCGCGGCTTGGGTCGGGAATCCGGGTCTTCATACAGAGAATACCGCCCGTGAATAATGCCATCCAGTTCGAACCAGTTCTCGTCCACATTCAGGACAATCTTCTCGACAATGGCTTTGATGATGTTCCGCTTGATTTCAAAGGGGGCATCATGAGCCAAGCCATTGGCAGTCGCACGCTCGCAGATCAGGAGGATCGTCTGTTTCTGTTGTTCGAAACGATCCGGGCTGATCAGGTTGTCTCCCAATTGACGAAGCTCCACGGTCAGTTTTTGCTGATTGTCCTTGATCAGCTTTCGTCGGCCGGCATACTCAACTTCATTGAAAACACCAGCCACATAAGCCTTGTACAGTTTCTCATCCTCGGTTTTCGTGGATTCGATCTGGGATTCCAGGAAGGCAATCTGGGCGGCAAGCTGTTCATTACGATCCCCGTGAAATTCCCGTTCCAGGACATCCAGGAGAATTTGAGGATAAAGCAGAACTTGATATACAACAGACCAAACTGCCTCCTCCAAAATAAGCCCGGAAATATGCCCCTGGGTGCAACCGATCTGTTCGCGGACTGCCTGTGGATACACCCCGGCAGTGGATGAGCAAACATACCAGGTGGTCTTCCAGACTTTTCCGGCCTTGGAGGTGCGCAGGCGCCGCCTGCCGTTATAGCTATGACTACAACAGGAACACTTGACCAAGCCAGTCAGCAGATAGGGATCCTTTCCATTCCGCCGGCTCATTTGAGCGTTTTTCTCCAGGATCTTATTGGCCAGCTCCCATTCCTGGGCCGACACAATGGCCGGAACCGACACCTTGATCCATTCCTCGGGCGGTCGTGGAACTTTACGCACGATGGTCCGGACTGTGCCACCGGTCAGACTGGTGGTGTTGGTATTGATCGGAACCTTGACCTGCTTCCAGGTGTGGGCCATATATTCCCCTTTATAAACCGGGTTCTTGATGATCATCCACACGAGACGTCCGTTCCAATAGGCGGTGCGTTTGGGTGGGGGATGGTTTTCATTCAGCCGGCTGGCAATACTGCGCAGACTGTTGCCTTCCAGCATCCAGCGATAGATTTGCTGAACAACATACGCCTGATCCTCACGGACTGCATAATGCGTATCCTTTTTGGCAGTGTCGCCCTCCCGGCCTTTGGAATCCACCAGTTTATATCCATAGGCCGGCGTGCGGGCGGTCACACGTCCACTGCGGGCTTTATGCACATTGCCCTCCGCCATGCGTTGCTTGGCCTGTTCCATGCCATCCTGCGCAATGGCGCCCATGACCGCACGTTCGATGCGGGAGGTAAACTCCTTCCAGAATACCGCCTGCAAACCATACTGTCTCATCTCATCCAGCAAATACCCCTGATGCCAGTCGGCATTGCGGGATAGGCGGTCCAGATGCTCCATCACCACAGCGTTCGCCCGGCGGCGGGAGGATTTATATTCCTGGCGCAGACGGGAAAGATCGGGGCGGTCAGCAAATTCAAAGCCCGAGTCATCATCCGCGAACAAATACTCCCAGGGGATTTTCAGGCCATGTCGGACGGCAGCTTCGTGAACATTCATGATCTGTCTCGGCAAACCGGAGCGGCCTTCGTCCGCCTGCCCGGCGGAGGACACCCGCAGGTAACCATATGCCAGTTCTCCGTTTGGATGGCCAATCACATTTTGGGTGGCCAGTGCATCGAATTCAGCTTTGAAAAATTTTGGTATAGGCATTTTGACCTCTGTTTGTTTTGTGGGCATCCCTGCGTTGAGGGTGCTTGGATGATTTGTGACAATATTATATCATTAGACAAATAATATTGTCACAAATATAGGATAAAAAAAACAACGAGTTTCAATGACATCCCAATTACCTGTTCATATGCCGGTAGATGGTTCTCACAGAGACCTTAAACTTCCTGGCCAGTTCCAAGGGCGTCCTGCCATCCTTGGCCATGTATCTGATTTCCCTGATTTGTTCCGCCGACAACTTGTAATTGCCCTGTGGACGCTTCTCGAATTTTTCCAAATCCTGCCTGGCAATTAACCAGTCCCGACCGAATTTGATGGCGGGCAGCCGTCCAACCCGAATCAAGGCAAGCACGCGTTGGGGAGTGACACTCAGGAATTCACTGGCTTGTTGGGTGGTGAGTTGATCCATCGCGGGCAATCATAGCATATATTTCATGGGCGCCTGTTGAATAAAAAACATGCTCGTTCATGAACTGGAGGAAGCTGATACCAGGTAATTGACCAGCATCATAACCGCTGTATCCAGGCGCTGGCGCTGTAAAGGTGTCAGTTCCTCCAGGCTGGCATGCTCCATGATCTGGATGGGTTTGATCCTGGGTGATGTTTTCGTTCCCTGCGATGGAAGTGGATGTTGTGCTGCAGATGGAGGCTTGCTGGATGAGTGAAGTGTCATGAGGTTGACTTGGGTCTGTCCTTTGATAATTTTGTATGCCCCTGTTGTACAGGACGGGAGTCAAGTATGTGTCCAGTTTGTTTTCCAATTTGATTATGGGAATTCCAGAAATACATCCCTGTCTGAATTGTGTCATGCCAACAAAAAAAGCCGCAGTCCATTCAATGGGCTGCGGCTTCCTGTTTCTTGTATGCTGTTCAATTGCGGGAAGGCATCGAGAGCACCTCCCTCATTTCAACGAACAACTCCGGTCCAAGCACAACGGATTGTTCATGAGTGCTGAGCCCGAAGGAATTGACCAGGTCAGCCAGGATCAAGCCGACGTTGCCCTCGGTTTCGATCAAGCTTTTACCATCTGCTGCCTCCTGCCATTCCTGTCGGAATGTGGAAAGGGTTGCGATGACATGTACGCGCGAGTCAGGTGTGTTTTGAAGCATAAAGATCTCCTTGTCATGTTGGAGCGCCATTGCTTCTCACCGGTTAAGAAACGAAAGCGCCCCGATGGGTTCCACCAGGGCGTGTTGTTTGGGCTGATATAATCCGCTCAGCTCATGCCTCCGCCTGTGTCGGTGGTTTGGGTCAGGGTCGTGCTGGTGTTAGCGCACCAATGCGACCCGTCTTTCGGATTTGAAATTACTTACTGGTAATGAATTTTACCATGTCCTTATGATTTGTCAATTTTTCTTCGGACCCCGCTTGTTTCCTATCACCTTGGATTTCTTCATGTATGCCAGCAGAGAGGCGCGCTGCACCTGCCAGGACTGACCCCATTTGCGGGCTTTGATCTTCTCCGACCGCACCAGTTTGCGAATGTAATCAGGATCGAGATTGGCAAGCCTGGCGGCTTCGTATGTGGTTAACCATTCTTCCATGATGTCTTGTGTCCTCCAACGGGATTATATAACCACCTGACTGCCAGCAGGGAATGAAATTTTCCTCTTTTGTATCCAACTAATACAATTATGGTCGTTTGGGATGAATTTCAAAAATGTAAGCAATTTTATCTTCTTTGTGAAATATTTTTCAGGTAGAATATGCGACCCATGAAACTTTTGACTCTACTCCGAGCCAAAAAATATGGCTCGCCTAAAAAAATTGTATTGCTGGCTTTATTGAAGATCGCCATTATTGGGGTGTTCCTGCAGGTCACCTGGTCTTATCACGGTTTTGAGGAAGGGCTTGGAACCAGGATGGCACAAATCGCCATCGCCTATCATGTTGTCCTATTGATGGTGATGGTTGCTGTTGGAGTCGGACTGGGGTATTGGATCGATCAAATGATCCGCCTCAAGAAATCAATCTTCCATTCTCCTCAAAAAGGAAGCTGGACGGAAGCGTTCATGAATTTGTGGGGATATGCATTGAAGGCGAATGAAGGAACGGCACAAAAAATCTCCCCGCTGCCCCCGCCTGATCCGTCCATGCTGGAGCCCTTCGTCCTGTTAGACCTTCCAACGCGGCGGGGTAGAAAACCCACCTTTCCCCTCGAGCGCTGGATCCCGATTGCATTGAAATGGGAAAACCGCGACCCCATCCGCGATGCCTTTACCCTGGGCGAATTGATCGCGGAACATCTGGGGACAAATTCGGATGGCTCCCCCATCGTTTCGGAACAGACCTATTACAGTGTCTGGAGGCAACGCGCCATTGATGAAATCCGGCGGCGCTCCAGACCCAAAAGATCAGTCAACGTGCGCGAGCAGGAGAAGGAACCCACTTAAGTTCAGTAACAGCCAGGTTAATCAGGGAGGAATGATGCAGGAAAATGAGATCCCCAATCCATACATTTTCAATGGTGATGTCGTTCTGTCGTTTCTGATTCCAACGATAGTGGGTGCTCGCATTCTTATCCCTCGTCAGCCAGGCGAAAAACCTTTCAAAAAAGAAATTTTTTGAATTTCCATAGAATTCCCATAAATCAAACCAGACAATTACTTGACTCGCGCCTGATAAAAGAGCCGTCGTTACGGCTCTTTTATTTTATTCAAACGAGGTGAACATGGCGAAAGTCATCATCTATCTGCGGGACCACGAACTCACGGCGCTGAACGACCTGGCGCAACGCGAGTATCGCGCTCCCAAGGCACAGGCAGCCCTGATCATACGCAGGGAACTTGAAAAGCTGGGCATGATCCCGGAGGAGCAGCCTGTCCAATCAAATCAAACTGGTCTTCTGTCCAAAGTTCAAGACAGTCCGGTAATGGAAGGAGGCTGACATGTTTGTTGGAATTCTTTCCGGCCTTGTGACCTGTCTGGGACCGGTCGCGCTCGGGCTGCTGTTGTTTCTGGTGGTCATCTGCATCGTTCGTTAATCCCCATCCCAATTCAAGGAACCCTCTCTCATGCCTACAAAAGTAATCTGCATTGCCAATCAAAAGGGCGGGGTCGGCAAAACCACCACCGCCGTTTCCCTTGCGCATGGCTTGTCCCAAAAAGGCCGACGCGTGTTGTTGATCGATCTCGATCCACAGGGACAGTCCGCCACCGCCCTGGGACGAAGTCCCGAACCAGGCGCGTTCTATCTGCTGACGATGGGCAACACGCCACAGGAGACCACCTTCGTGCAATCCTGGGTGCGTTTCTCTGGAAGGGAGGGATTGTATCTCCTGTCCGGCGACCAGCAAACGATGGCCGCCCAAATGGTGCTCAACGCGCAGGACAAACCCATCTCCGCCATCCGTCAATCCATCCAGCGTTTCTTCAAGGATGGTCTGCATTACATTCTCTTTGACACTGCGCCCAGTGTGGGCGGCATTCAGGAACGCGCGGTCTGGGCTTCGGATCTGGTGATCGTGCCCAGCGCCACTGAATTCCTCTCCGCCGATGGCGTCCCGAAAATGCTGCTCATGATGAGCGTGCTTCAGGAAAAGAAGAACTGGCGTGGAAATCTATTGGGTATCCTGCCGACCTTCTACGATGAACAAAGCCGCGAGAGCAAAGCCACAATGGAGAATCTGCGCGAACGATTTGATGCCAGTGTCCTGTCCCCCATCCATCGCACCACCCTGCTCAGGGAATGTTCCGCAGAGGGACGCACGATTTTTGAAGTGGATGCTCTCTGCCGCGTCGCCAAAGAATATGAGGCGTTGACTCAACAGGTGTTGAAGTTCTAGGAAGTTCCCATGACCCAGAGACGAAATCCCTTTGAAACTTCTGAACCTGCCAGGCGGGTCACTACACCATCGACATTACCCAGTGTCTACGATTCATTGCGCGTGGCATCGCCCCGCAACCGTGACCGCCGGTGGGAAAAGGAACACCAGAGTCATAAAGTGGTGTATCGCGGCGTGGATCCAAAATTATCACTGAAGGTCAAGACGATTGCCGGCGATTTGCTTGTGCCGGCCGGGGGAGTGGCGCGAGCTGTCATTGAGTATGCCTTGCGAGCCTATGAACAGGGTGACCTTGATCTTCGTCCACGCCTTAACCCCTATCGCCTGCGCATGACCTTGTTTGCAACCCCAGACTCGGCGCGTTCCTTTGACCGACCTGCAAGACCCTCAAAACGAAAACAACCCGGGTCCTTATGGCGGGTCATCACCACCTGGCGCAGCTTTCCACCTGAACTCAAAAAAGAACTTGCGGCTCTGGCATCCGAGGATGGATTGAATGTACCGACTGGAGAATTGATTACAGCCTTGCTGCGCTTTGGTTTGAAGGCGTATGACAATGGTCTGTTAAATCTCGAACCGGCTCAAAAGTCTACAACCTTCACATTGGCGCTGGATGGCAAGAAATGAATTTCCAGCAAAACAACCATGACGCCCCAGGGAGTGAATTCAACGCAGGCGGCTTTGCCCACATGCCGCCTACCGTCTGTCTGCTTTCCGCCAACGTCGAGCCCCCAGGCGCGGCTGGGACGAATAGATCAGGTGACAGGGTTACGGTGAGACCTATGGCTGTAAATTTTTTGGAGTTGATCGCATGAATCTTGAACAAGCCTGGCAATCTGTACTGAGCCAACTCCAGATGGAAATGCCACGCGCCTCCTTCGATACATGGGTGCGTGATACCGAAGCCTCCTCCCTTGAGGATGGCTTCATGACCATCACAACCCGCAATGCATATGCGCGTGACTGGCTGGAGTCGCGCCTGACCAGCACAGTACAACGTCTGCTGGTTGGCATCCTGAATCAGTCCATCTCTGTTCAGTTCATCGTTGGCGATACTTCGCAGGAAGAAACAGAGGTGGAGGAAGCTGACGAGCCTGAATTGAACATCGAGCCGGTGCAATGGCTTGACTATGACCGTATCGTCCAACCGCATAAGCAAGTCGTGGTGAAGGGCTACCTACGCCGACTGGGGATGGAGATCGGTCCGAAGGCGGTTTGGTTGTATGTTGGATTTCATCAGGCGGCATGGCGGGTGCAGGATCAGCACCAGACATCTGGAAAACCATTGCACAGTCACGAGGTAATGAGATTCAGCGCGTTAAGCAATGGCGCCTTCTGGCGTTTGTTGAAACATACCGCCATCCAGCAACACCTGACCGGACTGGTTCAACGTGTGGATTCGCAGGATACCCGCCGCTTCCGGCGCGGACGCGACGGACGTCCCCATCGCGCACCGATCCGCTACCAGGTTTACATGACCCCACGATTGACACATGCCGATTCATCTGCAATCCACGCGCGATTGAAAACGTTGATCGAAAAACACAACTCCGTCTCCAGTGCCCTGCAGGAAATGCTGGCGGTGGAGGATGTCATGGAGCTGCTCATCCCAATGGATATGAAACCGACACAACCTCCCATGAATACGGTGATGGATTTGGTCTGTTTGGAAACTGGCGAACAGATTTCACCGGGGATCGAGCGTCTGGCGCAGGAATTACATCGGCGGATCATCAACTGCCTAGGCGACATCCATATCCCGCATTACTTCATCACGGAAACCATCAAGCGATACAACCTGACACCTGCGCAAGCCTGGCTGGTCACGGTCGCGCGCGATATGGCGTACATCCATGCGCGCACCGGCGAACGGCGGGAAATTGTCACGTTCAAACGGGGCTATCTGGAAATGGCGGAACTGATCAGTTCCAACCGCTACAAGACCGTGCAAGCCTGGCTCAATCTGCAGTGGGCTTCGCAACAGCGCGGTGGAAACCTCTCCCGTTTTCTACACGAAGTGGAACTGCCTGATTCAAATACCTATGCAGACCTGCGCGTGGAGTCCATGTCGCGTGCCTTTCGGGTGCTGCTGGATGAACCGCTGGACGCTGATGGGAGTATTAGGGCGGACGCAAATGGGAGTCATATGGCAGACGCAGATGGGAGTCATAGCCAGACGCAAATGGGAGCATTAGCAGGCGCAAATGGGAGTCATATGGTGGACGCAAATGGGAGTGTTTTAAACTCTTTTAAACACCCCTTAAACACCTACAAGAAAAACACTTCCACCACCCACCTCATGAAGGGGACACGACACGCCGATAGAGCGGCGGAGGCGGTCGTTGGGCTTGCGCCACATTTTTGGGATCTCGAAACCCTGCTTGCACAAAATGAGGTGCATCCCAAAGTCCAAAAGGAAATGCTCGAAGTACAGGCCTCCGTACACGCCTTTGTTTCGTGGGTGCTGTATGTCGCCAGTCCACAAAGCGGGAAATTATCCGATCCATTGGGATATGCCATCAGCCGCTTGCGCGAACATGCTTTGCGGGAAGCGCGTGGAATTTTCCGGCAATTTGCCGACCTGCCTCCCGTGGAACTTTTGGCATTGATCGACGCCACCCCCACCCAGGCATATGAACTGCCCACACAAATTGAACATCCGCTTGCAAATGTCTGGAAGAAGGCGATGGGCCATAGCAATCCATCTCTCCCGGTCGTGCGAGCCATCCTCTATGGTGAAGGAGCAAGTAAATAACATGCAACTACGTTTTCTGATCACATCCGAGCAGCGCGCCTCCGGTGCGATGTTCATGCCAGACTTGAACGAAGAAGTTCTGGCGTTTATCTATCCAACGAACGGAGCCCGAACCTTCCACACTTTTTTCTGCCCGCCCATGCGCATGGTCGCACTAAGCGCGGAGGGACAGGTGCTGTTCGATGAAGTCATCACCCAATGGCGCTGGGTGAAACTGCCCCCATGCCGGTATGTCATCGAGACCGGTCCGAAGGTGAACTATCACCCGTTTGTGGACACGATCCTATCCGTCTTCCCTGATCTGCCCCAGTCGGGTTCGATGGATGCCAGCGCGCGCATGGACAGCTTATTATTTGCGCTCCTGGCGGAAGCGGTCGCCGACATCCGGCGCATCCGCGAGGCGCATCGTGGCGAGGTCAAGCCCGAAATCCAGAGACGGAAATTCGAGGCATGGGAACGCGGGCAGATCGTGAGTTCCGCAGGATTTCTTTTGGATTTTTCCCGCGCCTGGAATCTGCCGGATGGCGCCGTGAAGCTCTCCTATTCGGTGTTGAAAGCGGAGGAGCCCTATCTGGATGAAATCGTGGCTGCCTCTGTCGCCGGCATCCCCTGGCGACATGAGTTTCCCAATCATTGCATGCGCTGCGGCAAACCGGCTTCGTGGCGACCCATCCTCAGCCCCGCTCCGAACGCGCCCGTGGAGATCACGTGGAGGTATCAGCGCCCGGAGAATGCCATCCCGATCTGCCATCATTGCACCGAGACCCTAAATCTTCTACGGGATGAGTCGATGCAGATCGATCTGGTCTGGGGTTTATGGGGACCGCGCTTCGAAGCGTTCTGGCAATGGCATCGAGCCATGAAGAACAGACGCCTGCCGAAGGATTGGGATCTGTACGCCTATCCGCTTTGGCCGAAGGAATATGGCGGAGGGAATTGGGAGGCTGGCAGTGGCGCGTTGCAGTTTGCAGAACCGCGCCTGCCTCATCAAGTCATTCGCCATGAGCAACACCTGCAAGCCATGCGACGTGCCCTGTATAGTAAGAAGTTCCGTGGGCGACAGCCTGGGGAAACCCCTTTACTTAATTTATTAGACTTCCGCCTCGACATTCCACAAGGAGAAACCCCATGACCATACTAGCCTTTCTCGGCGCGCTTAGTTTGAGCGTGCTGGCATTTGAACTGCTGAACGTGTTCCAGAATGCCTTCAGTACTTTTGGCGGCAATCGCCTGATGAATTTTCAATCCCAGACTCCGATCAAAAGACGCTCGACATGGGAGGCGTTATTGATCGCCATTCTACCGGGACGCTTCGATCCAAACCAGGCGAAGAACTCAGCGGATGTGATCAGCCTGCTCCGAAGAGCCGGCTACCCATACGATACGCCTGGAGAATTCTATGCGGTGGCGATCCGCGATTTCTCAACCTTCCTGCTGGTGGGAGGACTGCTGGCAGGGGCATTAGCCGCCATGAATATCATCGCGGTTGCGCCGGTGATTGCCGCCATCTTCATCCTGCTTGGTTTGCGCCGACCCTATGTGCGTATCAAGACCCTCGCGAAGAAACGCGCGGAAGGCTTACGCAATAACATGTTGATCGGTCTGTCTATGCTGAGTTCATTGCTTGCCTCCGGTGTGGGCGTGCAGGAGGCACTGCGACGTGCCTCGACCGTGGGTGGACCGTTCTGCAATCTGTTGGGATTGCTGGTGGCGCGCATGGAGGTGGATGATTTTACGAAAGCCATTGAAGTCACCCGCGCACATTTGCCTGATCCCACCGATGTGGAAGCGCAACTGTTTCTGCGTGACATCTATGATTTCTTTGCCAACAATCGTCCGGTGTTGTCCAGCGTGCAGGGCTTGCAGGAGTCGGTGCATCGTTCCGTGGTCGAAACCACCGAAGCACGCGCCGCCCTGGTACGGCAGCGTGCCGGCTTGTTTGGCGTGATGGCGGTGCTGGGGCTGGTGCTGGCTATAATTGCACCGTTCCTTGGGGGAGGATTGATGTAGTGTGCCTGTGAGTTAAACAGTCGACCAGCCATTTGATGCATTTCACGGGATAAATCACACCCTGCTGGAAAATGATCCGGCGGATTGTCAGAAGCCCCTTTGATATAATCCCGTTGTTCCACTCATAAATTTGTTGTTGAAGGAAATACCATGATCAAGTG
>Ga0315912_10004413_pt1 | contig 13350 bp, 11 predicted proteins | sample VfabasoilMG_FD_204469 | JGI IMG/M metagenome (GOLD analysis project Ga0315912, IMG submission 204469) | Garden soil microbial communities collected in Santa Monica, California, United States - V. faba soil | ecosystem: Environmental > Terrestrial > Soil > Garden | place: USA: California... | reverse complement strand
TCAGGTCTGGCGGTCGCTGTTGCTGACGGGGCGGCTGAAGTTCGTGAACGTGCTCATTACGTTACGAAGGCGAACGGTGGAAACGGCGCGGTGCGTGAAGTCGTCGAGTTGATCTTAAGAGCTCAGGGTCGTTGGGACGACCTGGTCAAAACGTATTTGAAATAAAAGAAGGAGGAATCGCAGGGTAGTTATGGCGGCTCAAGTTGAAACATATCAATTCCAGGCTGAGACGAAGCAGTTGCTCGATATCATGATCCACTCGCTCTATACGACGAAGGACATCTTCCTGCGCGAGTTGATTTCAAACGCATCTGACGCCCTCGATCGTCTCGGGTTCGAATCGCTCACCAAACCGGAGTTGACTGCTGAAGATTCCACGAAAGAGATTCGTCTCGAAGTTGATAAGAACGAACGCACGTTGACGATCAGCGACAGTGGAATCGGCATGAGTCGAGATGAGGTTATCGGGAACATTGGGACGATTGCGAAATCGGGTACGAGAGAGTTGCGCGAGAAGATGCGCGAAGGTGCGTCAACGAGTGTTTTGGAAGAGCTGATCGGGCAGTTTGGCGTCGGGTTCTATTCGGCTTTCATGGTTGCGGATCGGGTCACGCTTTTGACGCGCCGTGCCGGCGAACAGCGCGCTACGCGTTGGGAATCGACGGGCGACGGGCAGTACACGATTTCCGATGCCGAAAGGCCTGCGCGTGGGACGTCGATCACGCTTCATCTCAAGCCTGTCGATCATGAGAACGGGCTCGAGGATTACACTGACAAGTGGACTCTCGGGCGCATCGTCAAACGCTATTCGGATTTCGTCAATTATCCGATCGTCTTCAAGGATGAACGCGAAGAGATCGAGCGCGATGAGGAAGGGAAGCCGAAAGAAGGCGCTGAGCCTCAGCACATCGTCGAAGACAAGCTGTTGAATTCGATGAAGCCGATCTGGACGCGGCCGGCGAGTGAAGTGACGGCGGAAGAGTACGCCGAGTTTTACAAACACATCGCGCACGACTTCAGCGATCCGCTGCACTACTTTTCGGCGCGCGCTGAAGGGCTGATGGAATACCAGGCGCTGATCTTCTTCCCCGCCAAAGCGCCTCACGATCTTTACTTTCAGGGTTACGACGGCGGACTGCGTCTCTACGCCAAGGGTGTCTTGATCATGGAGCGGTGCGACGAGTTGCTGCCGCACTATTTTCGCTTTCTGAAAGGCCTGGTCGATTCCGCCAACCTGCCGCTGAATATCTCGCGACAGATGTTGCAGCAGGATCGACAGATCACGCAGATCCGGAAGTGGTTGACGAAGAAGTCGCTCGACGCGTTGCAACAGCTTTTCGATAAGGAGTTTGAGAAGTATCTGTCGTTGTGGAAGGAGTTTGGACGCGCGCTGAAGGAAGGTGCGGCGACTGATTTTGATAACAAGGATCGGATCATTTCGCTGTTGTTGTTTGAATCGTCCAACGATCCGGAAAAGCTGACGACGTTGAAGGATTATGTTTCGCGTATGCCTGGCGAGCAGGCTGAGATCTTTTATTTAACGGGTGAGTCGCGCGCGGTGGTGGAGAATTCGCCGCATTTGGAGGCTTTGAAGGCGAAGGGTTACGAAGTTCTTTACCTGGTCGATACGGTTGATGAGTTGCTGGTCCAATCGCTGACTGAGTTTGAAGGGAAGCGGTTGAAGTCGGTCGGGAAGGGAACGGTGAATCTCGGCAGTGAAGAGGAGCGGGCGCAGGCCGAAGAGGAGTTGAAGAAGGAGCAGGAAGAGAGTGCCGGGATGCTCACTTCGATTCACCAGCACCTGCAGGAGTATTTGAAGGACGTGCGTTTGACGAACCGGTTGACGAATTCGCCTGTCTGTTTGGTGGGTGCGGAGATGGACTTCAGTCCGCAGATGGAGCGGTTGCTGCAGATGGGTGCGGGCGGGCGTCCGAAACAGAAGCGCATAATGGAGCTGAATCCGCGTCACGATATCGTCGTGAAGATGCGTGAGCGATATGAGAAGGATAATGCGGATCCGAAGCTGAGCAAGTTTGCTGAGCTGTTGTATGGGTACGCTTTGTTGGCTGAAGGATCGGATCTCCCCGATCCCCCACAATTCAACAAGCTCCTTGCGGAGCTGATGACGGAGACATTGACCACGGATAAATAATCCGTGCTAATCTGTCTTCCCAACCGAGCGGGCGTAACTCAACGGTAGAGTGTCAGCTTCCCAAGCTGAAAGTTGCGGGTTCAAATCCCGTCGCCCGCTCCAGATTGTCTTAGCGGAAATGCATTCTTCGCGTTGGCTCAGTAAATCCTGTTACCACATCAAGCCGAGAACTCGTCAAGGTTTCGCGAGCAGGACGTCCCAGGCCCACCGGCCAGCGCCATGGCCGCGACTCCCGTAAATCTTCGCGCGCCAACGGAACTGGTTACCATGTTTATCGCTCTTTTTTGACTCACGGTAATCGAGATCTATTTCCACTACGTCAAGGACAGCGAGCCCGAACAACTCTTCGTCCTCAGAAACACCATTTTGATTGGCGTCCCGCCACAATTCCAAAGACGGATATATGGCATCATGCGGCCCGATTTTTCCATCACCATTGCCTCCGTATTCGATCTTGTCGAACACCGCCAGGGCCAGGAAGCCATTCTTGCTTTGACCAGCAGGAGGCGAGGGTTGCGGAGCAGTGCTACCGAACAATTCCCTGCCATTGTCTATTGTGCCGTTATGGTTGCGGTCAAGAACTAGCCATGCATCGTCCGAATGCGACGCCGTCCATGACAATCTTCCCTTGATGCCGTCGTCGTTGAAATCGAAATCCACGCCACCGGCCCCACTCGTCAGAGAGAAACCGTTGCCCATGACATCGATGACGATGGGTGTGTATCCACAAAGATTGTTAAAGCAGACGTACTCCCCGGTACAAGGTGGTACACAACCCTCACACACCTGACTCTCATTACAAATCAGTCCTTCACAGCAAATACCACCGAGACATGATTGGCCAACTCCAGTGCAACAAGCCGGATCATTCAAGCAGTCCCAGTCGCCGCAGTCTGTCCCGCCAAAGCAATTATTATTGACGCCATCGTTACACACCTCAGCCCTGCCGGGGTTAATGAAGAAATTATTGTCATCACAGTCGCTCCCGCCACAGAGTGCGCCCGCATAGCCGTCATTGTCCTGGTCGCAACATCCAGGGTTATCCACCGGCGTGTCGACTGTTTCGGGTGGACAGTTAGGCGCCCCCGCACAGGCTACAACGTTAGTCTGGAGCATTTGTCGTCCAGTCCCAGTGACAAATTGAGCGGTGGTCTTGGAGCCCAATCCGCACCCACCTTGGTCCACAGGGCCATTCCCGCAGCTCACCTCGTCGCTCGAAAATGAGAAACACGAGCCATTTGGGAATTGTGGGGCCGCGGTAACAGCAAAGGTTTTGCCCGAAACCCTCCAACTTGCGCCGCGATAAGCGACAATCAGTGCCAGGAATGTCATCACTAGTAGGGCAACCAGAATTTTGGTTTTCATAAGGTTTCCTCCTTCGCGCTGAACAGTTCAGCACTGACTCATGGGTTGGTGGTAACGGGAAGATAACGGCTCGGGTTGTTGGGATCTTTGCGGTAGAAAGTTCCGCCAGTTCCATAGCCAGTACCGTCAGCGAACGCAACAAATGCGATTCTTACCTTCACAGTGTTAATGCTTTGAATCAACTGTCGATGGTTGACCAGGTTTGCGAGGTTCGCATACAGCTGTTCGTCAACGGCCACAGTCAACTTTGCTCCCGGTGCTAGTGTCAGGGGGGCAAGCGACCTGTTAGTAGAGCCGGGTCGGTTGCCCAGCATCAGTTGGTATGCCATTGAGGCGCCGTTGATTGCCGTTTCGGGAAATTCAAAATCCAGTTGAATATGAACAATCTCCTTGTTCGACTTGTTTTTTAGCCTGAGCGTAAGTTTTTTCAGCCAGTCGTCGTCTCCCTCGAACTTCTCATTGAGCTTTACCGGCTTGTTCGACACCTTCACTTCAGAGATATCGAGTGGGTCCGAAGCATAGATGAGATTTCCTCGCTCAAGTTTTTTCTCTTTTGATTGATTTGTAGCAGCGTCTGGAGAACTGTTCGATCCCCACGCTCGAACCCCGATTACAGCTACACACAAAAGGGCTATACAAACAGTCGCGAAGCCTACGTTGAGAATCAACGCTTTGTAGCTAGCCATGTAAACTCCTTTCGAAAGCAGGACTGATTCGCTGGTTTAGATTTCGTAAGGATGATGGAATTTTGTGAGAACTCCGTCACCAAGTTAATTGATCGCTGGTGAAGTCGGGTGGCCCGCGAGCGAGTCGAGAAGTCAGAGCACGTTCAGCGCGCGGTATGCGCGTTATAGGACACTCTTTCAGGCAAAATCAATGCTGAGAGTGAGCTAATTTCCTTCTATTAAGATTGCAAACTAAGCTGCATTACATCCTCACGTCGATCCCGATATTCGGAACGTGAGGGTTCAGTTGGCATCGGGTTTGCGGACGGTTAGTCTTGCACGGAGGCAATTTCAATGATTAGGAAATTGAAGTCGGGTAAGTATCGGCTTTATTCGCGCAAAGTGGATGCGAAGACCGGCAAGCGCAAGAATCTCGGGACTTTTGATACGCGCGAAGCAGCAGAGAAGCATGAACGCGCGGTGCAGTACTTCAAGCGTAAAGGATAGGAAGGAGAACTTATGAAGGCAACACAGGCGGCGACAAGTATCGGGCAAGAAGAGCAAGCGATACGGGAGTTGGTTGATAACTGGCTCGAGGCCAGCAAGAAACATGACCTGCCAACCATGCTCGATCTTCTTGATGATGATGTTCTCTTTATAGTTCCGGGTAGGGAACCGTTTGGCAAGAAAGAATTCGCAGCACATCATGACGAGATGAAGGATGTCCAAATGGAAGCCGTGATCGACATCAAGGAAGTCAAAGTTATGGGTGAATGGGCTTGGATGCGCAGCTTTCTTAAGGTGGCCCTCAAACCGGTTGAAGGCGATGCGACGAAGCTTTCAGGGCATATTCTTACGATCTTGAGGAAAACCGCGGACGGGAAGTGGGTTATCTGTCGCGATGCAAATTTTGTGATGCCAGAATCTACAAAGTAAACACGGATTTATTTTTATAAAAAGACACGCAGACTCGAGGGTGGAATTTCTTCCACCCTGAAGCCTTCGTGATTGCAAGCGTGATTGTTCTGAAAGCTGAATTAGCTGACTTTGATTGATACCGCGGTCAATGCCGTTCCTTCACCTTTATTCGCGACTACCACCACCGCGTCGTTAGCCTTGATGTCAGCCGCGGTTGCAGCCTTGCCACCTTTGGTTATCTTCGTGTTGGCATCAATGGTGATCGTTTGTTCAACTTTCTTGGCATCCAGCACCGTGACCGCTGTTTCTGAAACAGACGAAACGGTGCCGTTGATGGTGACGTGTTTTGCAGGCATCTCTTGCGAGGCCTGAACGCTCAATCGACTTACCGGACGTCCCATCGAGACTGGAACGATAAGACTAACCAAAAAGAGCGCGCCGAAGCTCAACGATAATATCTTTTGCATTGCTTCCCCTTCCTTGATCTTTGTTTATTCTGATTGCCATCGCGATCCGCGCATGGAGAATGATGGCCAGGATATTTTACGGATATACAAGCGCCGAGGAGTTACCAACCACTTGTGTTGCGCTTGCAATCTAATGACGAGCTGCGCCTCACTCCGCAGCAAGTACGGCTTTGATGTCTTCAAGAACTGCCGGATCCTCGAGCGTCGCCGGAATCGCATAATCAACCCTATCGGCAATTTTCTTGATAGTGCCGCGGACGATCTTGCCCGATCGTGTCTTCGGCAAGCGATTCACGATTTTTGCTTTTTTGAACGAAGCCACCGGACCGATCTTCTCCCGTACCGCGGCAATCAGGTCTGTAACGATTTCTTCATGCGCACGAACCGTGCCTGCTTTCAGCACGACCAACGCCAGCGGCACCTCGCCTTTGATCGCATCGGCGGCGCCAACGACAGCGCATTCCGCAACATCCGGATGCGCAGCGAGCACTTCTTCTATCGCTCCCGTCGACAGGCGATGTCCGGCGACGTTGATGATGTCGTCCGTACGTCCCATGATCCAGAGATAGCCGTCAGCGTCTTTAAAACCGGCGTCTCCGGTTTTGTAGTAGCCGGGATAGGTTTCGAAATAAGACTCGCGGCAGCCAGCTTCATTATTCCAAAGAGTCAACATAAAACCGGGTGGCGATGGCAGTTTAAGGACCACGTTGGCTGTCTGTTCTGCTGGAACTTCGTGGCACTCATCATCGACGACTTGCACCTCGTATCCCGGCATCGGCTTGCCGCACGATCCGGGTTTAATTGCCAACATATTCGCGCCGGCCACATTGGCCGCGATGGGCCATCCGGTTTCGGTCTGCCACCAATGATCGATCACCGGTACGCCAAGATGGCTGCTTGCCCAGGTCAAGGTATCGGGATCACATCGTTCGCCCGCCAGGAACAGCGTGCGAAAGTGTTTCAGATCGTGGTTACGCATCAACTCGCCACTCGGATCTTCTCGCTTGATCGCGCGAATCGCGGTGGGCGCCGTAAACATCGTATTGACCTTGTGTTGCGAGATGACGCGCCAGAACGCACTGGGATCCGGAGTTCCGACCGGCTTGCCTTCATAAAGCACGGTTGTATTGCCGTTGAGTAATGGACCATACACGATGTACGAGTGGCCCACAGCCCAGCCGAGATCTGACGCCGCCCAAAACACTTCACCCGGCTCGACGCCGTAGATGTTCCGCATGGTCCACTTCAATGCGACCATGTGCCCGCCGTTGTCGCGTACTACACCTTTGGGAACTCCGGTGGTTCCCGAGGTGTACAAAATGTACAAAGGATCTGTAGACGAAACAGGGACACACTCGACCGGCTTTGCGTTGTCCATGAGTTCAGCCCAGTCGAAATCACGATTCGGCGTCATCACCGCTCGCTCCTGCGGTCGTTGCAGGATGATGCAGCTTGCAGGCTTCCATGATGCGTTTGCGATTGCCTGGTCCAGGAGCGGCTTGTACGGAACGACGCGGTTAACCTCGATCCCGCAGGAGGCTGACACGACCAATCGCGGACAAGCGTCGTCGATTCGTTTGCCGAGCTCGGCTGCGGAAAAGCCGCCAAAAACCACGCTGTGAATAGCGCCGACGCGCGCGCAGGCCAGCATAGCAATCAAGGCCTCAGGCACCATCGGCATATAGATGATGACTCGCTCGCCCTTTCGTATTCCTTTACTGCTCAACACTCCCGCAAAGCGCGCCACCTCATCGCGCAATGCGGCATAGGTGTATAACTTGACTGTCTGAGTAACGGGGCTGTCGTAGATAAGGGCAGTTTGATCTGCCCGGCCATTTTCACAATGGATGTCGAGAGCGTTGTAGCAAGTGTTTACCAGCCCTTCAGTGAACCAGCGATAGAAGGGCGCGTCGGAAGTGTCGAGTACTCTGTCCCACTTCCGATACCAATGAATGGCCTCGGCAGCGGCGGCCCAGAAGTCTTCCGGACTCCGCAGCCAACGATCGTAAGTGGCTTCATAACTATCGTTCATGACTCAAGCTCGGTTGCCGTTTTCGGCGAGCGCCGGATCAGCTTCAAGACCGTCGGGTGCAGGAATCTTTTGTAGCCTATAAGGGGTTTTGCCAGGTACCAGTAGCGCTTTTCGAAGAAGGCCAGCAACAGATCATCACTCCATTTGTCCGCGAACTCTTCGCGATTATCACGATAGCCAGGTTGTTCGAGACGGTGAATGTGATGACCGATTTCGTGATACAGGATCTCGCCGATCGCGAGCCTCTTGATCATCGGCACGAGGAGAAACGAATCCGGGTAGTGGCGCAGGATCTGGTCCATCACCAGAAAGATGTATCCCTTTCCATAGAAGCCACGCAGATCGGCCGCCCGCAGTCGCTCTCCATCGAATTCGTACTTGCCTTTGTGAGACTGCAAAAGGCTCGTCGAATTGGTCAGAACGACTTTGCGCAAGCCCTGTAGATGTTCCGCCGGAACGTGGCTCATGAGCAACTGCACCGTGCCGTTAACGGGGACCGGTGGCGCGTAATCCAGATACTGCTCGACGATTTTGACTTTGGTTGGCAAGTTTTCAGTTAGTCGAGATCGAAGCGATCAGCGATTTCAGCGTCTTCAGCGAAGGGCTAAATGATTCTTCACTAACGCTATTGAGTCTCTGTTCGGCTTTTCTGAGATAGTTTCGCTGCTTATCTGTCTTAATGTGATCGGTAAAATCGATGCCTTTTGGCAACGACGGATGAGTGATCGCGAAACGCGCAGCGACAAAGTACTTGCCATCACTGCTCAACCCCTGGAACACACACGTCAGCTCCTCGTTGTTTACCGGAGACGGCAGAATATCCTGCGAGTATTGCGTGAGATACAGGATTCCTTGGCCGCTCTTAAACGGAAGATATTCAACTCGACTCAGGATCGCTCCCGACGAATTGTTGTAAGGCAGGTCAGTGAAATCTTTGTAAAACCGGAATTTGCGCGGGCGGTTCGTGAGCAGCCTGGACAACTGCGAAGCGGACTCGTTGATCGTCGGATACGACTTCGCAAAGTCAGTTTCCGATGCGTCGCTGAGCGGAATTATGCAAATGCTGCTGTACGCCGGATAAAAATAGCGCGGACCTCTATCAAAAGCCGGAAGCGGCCGCTTGTCCTGGAGGTTAAAACAGGAATGGGCCGGCGTGTCCGCCGGAACGTTATTCTTTTCGACTACCGTCTTAGACACCTGCTCGATCTCGACCTTGTCAAAAATCTGAGCGTCGTAAGTAAAAGGAATTTCCTCGGGCCTCGCCTCCCTAACGGCAGGGTTTTGCTCCTGTGAGACCGGCGGCGCCGTTTGGGCCACGCATGCAAGACAAGCAATTACGAGAACGATGATGATCGGGATTCTTAGTTTCATTTGTTCGATGGAACTTCCAAGTCTCTCGGGTGTCTAACCACTCGTGATCTCAGATTGTTGCTATTGTGGAATACTAGAGTTAAATGAATTCGGTTTCGTTGTGGACACTGCCGCGCTCATGGTTCTCGTAGTACCTGGGGCGATTGTTTTCTTGCTCTGGAGACTATTCATCACCAATAGAGTTGGACCACGAGCGGGAATCACCGTACTTGGTCTGGATGACAGTTCCGCGACGTATTCGCCACCTGACTACCTTCTTCTGAGCACTTACTTCCGTTTCGAGTACGTTCTAACCGGAGTTCTGACTTTTATGATTGGCGTACTGGCTTTCGAAGCTTATCACTTTCTCAACCGGCTTCTCCATTAAAACTATCAGTGCCTGCACGGTCCCGCTTTGCTCAACCAGCAAGACAATGGCACAATCTCTAAACTGATTCACCACTCCCCGGAATCAAGCTGGTCCTTATCTATCCCGACTGCCAGCAAAGAAATCTATTTGAGCAGGGGATTGTCGTGTGCGACAACGTACGCCAACTGTGAATATGAAGAAAGATCTGACAATCATGGTCGTCGAAGATTACGACGACACCAGAGTGCTCTTGCGTGCCGGCCTCGAAGGCCTCGGTTACAGCGTTGTGGAAGCTTCCAACGGACAGGAAGCCGTGGACATCGCCGATCGCGAGCGGCCCGATCTCATTCTGATGGATCTCGATCTGCCGATCCTCGACGGCATCGCCGCTACGCAGTGCATTCGACAAAAACCGGAGCTGGGAAATGTGCCCATCGTAGCGGTCACCGCTTATCCGATGTCTTACTCACACGTCAAAGCATTTGCCAAAGGATGCGACGAATACATGCGCAAACCGATCGACATGGCCGAGTTGGAGCGCGTCGTAGCTCGCTTCCTGCCAACCATTTGATTCAGTTATCATTCGGGCCGTCCCCAGTCCCGTCCAGTCTTTGAAAGGCATACTCGATTATGAGTCCCTCAACCTTCAAAGCCGGCCTTTTCGTCTGCGTCTGCTGCCTGACTGTCTTCGCTCAAAACCCGGAAAAGAAAATTCCTACGAGCACGATCAGCGGCCAGGTTACTCTCAAAGGCAACGGTACGGCAGGAGTTGCCGTAGGCGCGCGCCTGAGCCGGTCAAAACAAAGACCCTTCGTCGGTGTGACTGATGCGCAGGGCAATTATCGAATCACAAACGTAACTCCCGGGACATACGAGATCCTGCCGACAGCCCCACAATTCACGTTGAGGGGATTGGTCAAGACCTTGATCGTCGGCGAGGGTGAAAGTTACGACGGGATCGACTTCGCTCTCGTTCGCGGCGGTGTCATCACCGGCCGTCTAACAGATGGCGACGGCAAACCAATAATCGAAGAAGGAGTTTTTGTTAGTAGTGTCGAAGGACCCGAATTCCGACGCTGGGTGACGCAGTTTACGTTTCTGGATATGTTGACTGACGATCGCGGTGTTTATCGCTTCTTTGGGCTGGCTCCGGGAAAGTACCGTGTCTGGGCGGGATCTGATCCGGAAGACAATTACATCGGACGCCGTTTCCGGAAAAACTACCAGCGGACTTTCCATCCTTCAACTACCGACATTGAAAGCGCATCCTTCATCGAAGTTGCCGAAGGCAGTGAAGTGACGAATATCGATATCACGCTTCGTCGCACGCACGTGATGTTTAATGTCAGCGGACGAATTGTTGACGGACAAACGGGACGGCCTCAACCGAACGTGTCATTCAACCTGACGAGATATCGTGCGGATGGATCTTCAAGCACAGGCGGTGGCGGCGGCATGATTACTAACGGGCTGGGAGAATTCAAAATCGAGAGCCTGGCGCCCGGACAATATTCCATTTACGTCAACCGGACGATTGACGGCGACACCTACGTGGAGCCGGCGCCGTTTGAAGTCATCGATCAGGACGTCAACGGCGTGATCTTAAAGGTCATGGCCGCAGGCAGCATATCGGGCTCGGTTGTCCTCGAGGGTGTAGATGATGTGGTTGCGCGCACCAGGTTTCCGGAAGTGATACTTGTTCCTTTCCTCGACAGCGGCAGGCGCTTTGCGGAGAAGGGCGCGCCTTTCACGCCACTGAATGCAGATGGGAGCTTTAAGATCGGCGGCCTCGGTCCCGGTGTCGTGACGTTTTCGGCTTTTTCGAATACTGACGAATCTCCAAGAAATTTCGTGGTCACTCGCATCGAGCGCAACGGTGAGGTCGTGCCACGGCTTGAAATCAAAGAGAAAGAACAGATCAGCGGTATTCGTGTGTTCGTCAGAAGCAGCAGTGGCGCGATTCGCGGCGTCGTTAAATTTGAAAACGGATCCGTGCCGGCTGCGAACATGGCCCACTTATCTTTGACACGAGTTGGAGATGAGAAGTCCTACAGGACGGTGCCGTTTGACGCTCGCGGCCGGTTTTTCGTGGATAAGTTGGACGCGGGCGTGTATGAATTATCAGTCTCGATCCAGGGACCGCAATCGAAAGCTCCGGCGGCGAAGCAGCAGGTTGCCGTTTTTGACGACCAGGTGATTCAGGTAACTCTGACACTCAAGAGCGTCAAGGATCCTTAATCGAGCTTCTCAGGTGTGAAGCGAAAAAAGGGGTGGCAATTGATCGCCACCCCTTTTCACGTTACTGCTATTTGCGACGACGTGGAGTCGCTTTCAACTGACGAATCTGACGTTTGAGTTCGGTAATCTCTTTCTGTTGCTCCTTGATGGCATTCAGCATGGTCCAGATGATCGGATCGTTATTGACCATCAGGTAACCCTGGCTGTTTGGACTTACGGCTTCCGGAACAACCTTCTGCACTTCCTGTGCGCTGAAACCAACGTATTCGTTGTCAGACTTGATACCGACTGCATTGTCAGGACGGTATTGGAAACGCACCGGCTGCAATTGCATCACCGCGCTCAATCCCGTGGTGAACGGCGACTTGATGTTCTTCAGACGCCGATCGGAGAAGGTCTGCCACGAACCACCGCCGACTGCTTTGCTGGCATCGCCGTTAACGGACAACAACTGGTCCGGAGCAGCGGTGCCGATGCCGACGCGACCGTTGGACAGGATGCGCATGCGTTCGGTGCCGGTGTCGGTGTTGTTATTGGCAGCCGTGCTGAACAGAATGCTCGTTGCTGACGATAAACCTGAAGCGCCTCCACCGATGCCGACGATGTTCTCGTTAACGGTAGTCGCTGCATTGAGTACGCCAAAAGTCAGGCTAGCGCTGGCGTAAGGAGGCAGGGCCAGACGGCTGAGTTTGATCGTGTTGTTGGTCCTGGTCGTCGTTCCACTTTCGGAGCCGACGGTCAGGATGTTTCCGGACACGTCGAGCGTGCTTGTCGGGGCCGAGTTGTTGATGCCGACGTTACCGCTGGCGGCGATATCGAGCGAGCTGGTTGGCGCGCCCGGACGAATGCGGAGAGACAGGCGCGAGCCGCCGGTCACGTCACGAACGAAGAAGTTGGCTTCGTTGGCGCCGATGTCCCACGTTTGCGCCGTGAAACCACCGCTGTTGTTCTGTTCGAGGCGAATCGCAGGAGTATCGGTGGTGTTTGCGTGTACGTCCAACACAGGGGTGGCCGTTCCGATTCCGACATTGCCGGCGGCCGAGACTCTCAGCGCGTTTGCCGGCGCGCCGGCTTCCGTGAGAAATACCAGGCGGCCGGTGGTTATATCCACAAAGCCGAGATAATTGGCGCCGCCGCTGGGTTGATCGTTGGCACGAATCTCCCAATCGTTGGAAGCGAATCCCGCGGAAACGCTGGTGTCCATAAAACCGATGCGGAGATTGTTTTCCTTCAGGCGAATCGTGTCAGTACCGAAGCTCTCGTTATTGACGCAATCAAAGCCGGCGCAAATGCTTCCCTGGACGATCAGGTCATCCGGAATCACTTGGTCGAAAACGAAGAAACGAGGGTGATGCCGGTTCACTTTGTAGTTGACGCGGGCTGTTGACGCCACGGGCGACGCCGACGCGGGTTTGGCTGCCGGCGATTCGTTCATGGCACGGCGGCCAGGACCTTCTTCCGAAGCTCCGGCGACGATGATCATGCCGTTCACAACCTGGAAACTGCCTGATTGGACCAGCGGCTGAGACGGCAACTGGCCGCGCTTTTTCATTTCACGCAACACTTCTTTTTCGTTGCCCTTTTCGCGTGCGGCCTTCAACGTATCTTTGACTCCGGCGCCGAGCACAGGCGTCAAACGAAGTTCATAGATGTACTGGCCATCCGGCAATCGCTCACCTTTGCTGTTGGCGAGGCGAAACTCCGGCGCATTGCCACCCTTGAACTCCTGGGTAAATGTCTCACCGTCAGGACCAACAACGGTGAGCGTTCCTTCCGCCTGACTTCCTTTGACG
>Ga0315912_10004412_pt1 | contig 13353 bp, 10 predicted proteins | sample VfabasoilMG_FD_204469 | JGI IMG/M metagenome (GOLD analysis project Ga0315912, IMG submission 204469) | Garden soil microbial communities collected in Santa Monica, California, United States - V. faba soil | ecosystem: Environmental > Terrestrial > Soil > Garden | place: USA: California... | reverse complement strand
TCGCCACGACATGGTCTGACCCATGACCGATACGCTGAGCATGGCGCGCGCTGGCGTCAAGCGACAGGCCCGTCCCAGTCACTATCCGCGCAGCGCCGCTTCAATCGCTGCGATATCGATCTTCTTCATCGTCATCATGGCCTCGAAGGCCCGCTTGGCGGCCGCGCGATCACCACTGGTGTACGCCTTGGTGAGCACGATGGGGGTGATCTGCCAAGAGATGCCCCACTTGTCTTTACACCATCCGCAGGCGCTCTCTTGGCCACCGTTTTCGACAATGGCATTCCAATAGCGATCCGTCTCGGTCTGATCTTCAGTGGCGACTTGGAATGAAAATGCTTCATTGTGTTTGAAGGTGGGCCCACCGTTGAGTCCCAGGCAGGCAACGCCCAGCACCGTGAACTCGACGGTCAATACGTCGCCCTGTGTCCCCGATGGAAAGTCCCCGGGCGCGCGATGCACCGCACCCACGGACGAGCCGGGAAACGTCTTGGAATAGAACTGCGCCGCCTCCTCCGCATCACGCTCATACCAAAGACAAATCGTATTTTTTGCAATCTTGCTCATATTGTCCTCCACCACGCTCAGTGCGCGATCGTCCCTGCGCCGGGCATACCAGATTGCGGGACCCCACACCATTTGCGATGCTCCGCGCCAACATGGTCAAACAGTCCGTCGTGCCAATGATTGCTCTTTTCGCCCTTTGCAGCTGGCCGGGCGTGAGTTGCACGATTGCTGGTGAAGGCACCGCACCCACCAAGAACGATGAGACCGAAACAGACGATCTTGGTACGGGCGGCACCAGTCCTGACACAGACGACACGATCGCAGGCGCAGACGATACCAGCCAGGCCACAGGCGGTACGCAAGACACTGCAGAAACGGACAGCTCAACCGACACGGCCGAACCCAGCGTCGGGTGCCGCAATGGAATCATCGACGTCGACGAGGAGTGTGATGACAAGAACTCCGATCCTGATGACGGCTGCGCCGATTGCCACATCAGCGAGGGCTACAGCTGTGAAGGAGAACCATCCGCGTGCACCGACATCAACGAATGTGCCGAGGGTGAGCCCTGTGGAGACGGAGCAAGGTGCCTCAATCAACCTGGATCCTACGACTGCTCGTGCAAGGCTGGCTACGAGGACCAAGCTGGAGAATGCGTCGACATTGACGAGTGCCGAGAAGGGGTCGTTTGCTATGAGCATTCGACCTGTGAAAACACGATAGGCGCCCACAACTGCGTGTGTGATGAGGGGTTCGTGCCTGCGCCCGGGGGCTGCGCGTGCCAGTGGCCCAGCGCAGAAAATAAGATTGTTGACGCCGGATTCGACGACGCCGAGGTCATCCGGCCAGACAACGGCTTGGGAGGAGTGTGGACCTCGGAGGGAGGAGCGCGGTGGACCGGAGACAAGGACGCTGACGGTTGTTCAGAGTCCGGATCACTTTTGCTCACGGCCGACATCGAGGACGGGCAAACCACGACCTACTGCGCCTTCGTGTTTGAAAACGGTCAGGATTTGTACTTTGGCCTTTCAGGCTTGGGCAGCGGCGGGCTCTCCTTCTCCTACGAGATTCAAGCCTACGAGTCATCCAATTGTGTGACGCCCACCCGCGTTTTGGCACAGACATCGCTCGACTCCTCCCAGAACTGGATGGGCTATTCCACCACGGTGTCCCCGCTCACCGACTCAGAACACTCGGTTTCAGTCACGATCACGGTCGATCCCGTCGCGTCAGGCACTGGCTCGCTCTACGTCGATCACGTCTTTGTCAGCACCAAAAACGGCTATTGAGTTGCTGCCTGGCACCTCCCTGCTCGGTCATGTGCATGACGGCCAGGCGTCATTCACCCGCGGCCATCCGTTTCATTCCACGAACAACTGATCTTCGGCGGCCTCGTGACGGCGAAACTCTGCAATGGCGAGTTTGAGGTCGGTGATGGCCGGTTGGAGCGCTTTAGGCTGGGTGTTGTCCGCCGCGCAGAAGTCGGACAGTTGCTGCACTGCGGCCTGGAAACAGGCCAAGAGCTGGGGGTGCTCGCTATCCAAGGCTAGGAGCCGTCGCCGAAATTCCGGATCGGCGCCGTCGCGGAGCAGTGCAGCGGTGGATTTTTCTTCGGTAGCGAAGTGCGTCGGCAAGGCCTGCGTAAAATGGCCGACCAACAGCAACAGTCGCGCGGCCGTCGGGTCGCCCTCAGCACCACCTCCGGTCCAGGAATCGATCACCCCCGCGATCGTATCGAGCTCTGCGACCAACATCCGGTGCTGTAAGATGATTGGTAGTGCACGAAACTCCTCAAACTCGGAATCCAATAACATCATTGCTCACGCTCCCTGTTGTTTAAATTTTCACCAGCAAGCCTCGTGCCAGAACACGGAGCCCTTAAAATCACGAGAAATTTGGGCAATCGCTCGTGCAATTTTCTCGGCAAAGCTCAATCGCAACTCAAAATTTGCGCGACCGAGCTGCCACTCCGCAGAGAATGCGGCAAATCACAGTGTGCCACGCCCCTGCGCAGGGCGCACGGCCCGCGGGACAGCTTGCTCCCACGTTGTCGCCGGATGAGTGAGCACTCCTCACCCGGGCCAGCCGCGCACCAGCACCACCCCCAGCGCCACCAAGACGAGTGCCAAAACGACGTTGATGCGCCCCATCGTCGAGGCACGCCGCCGCGCGCGCTCCGCCTCGGACGAACGAGGATCCCTTGTGATGGCCCGAGTAGCGCGCGGTCCAACGAGGAAATCATGCACTGCACTCACTACGAGCACCAACGCAAACACGCTCAGCTTCAGCAGCACCGTCTTACCAAACGGCGAAGCAAGCCACTCTGCGCGGCCAAAGTCAGCCAACCGTACGCCACGCACCCACAGATTGAAGCTACCGGTGCTCAGCAGCACCAGAAAGCAGGTCCACCCCACGCTGCGAAAGCGCGGACCTGTCTCGCGGAAGAACGCCGCAGCTTGGGCGCGTTGACCACTGCGCAACCACGGCACCGCCACCAAGACCAAGAACAACATGCCCCCGACCCACACCATGGCGGCCAGGATGTGGAGCCACACCGAAAGCAAGTAGAGTACTTTCATCCATTTTCCTCGATCGATGTCGTTGGTTTGGCCTCTACTATGACCGGGCGCTCGGACGTTGGTCAGCCATTGAGCGCTCGGGGAAACAACACGTTGTTCTCGAGGTGAATGTGCTCCATCAGCTCAGTCTCCAACTTGGCTAGACCAGCGTACAATGCACGCCAGGTCGCGCAGGCCACGACAGGTGGAACGAAGTCGGTGGTGAGTTCGCGCAGCTGCAGCAGATGGGCGCCGTGGTCATCGTGATCTTGCATCATCACCCGGATCGGCATGTGGAGCAGCGCGCCCCGTTGTCCGCTGAGGATCGTGGGGAAGAGCACTTGTTCCTCTTTGGTCATGTGCTCCTCCAACTCGGACGCTAGCTCTTGCAGCAGCGCCGCCAACCCGCGCGGACAGCTGGGTTTGCTCCCGTGCACGCGTTCGACGCGCCGCGCAGCCTCGACGAGCGCCGGCAGATCGACATGCAAGGGCGCATGATAGCGCTCGAGGATGAAACCGATGAGATCGGGCAGCGGTTGGTCGTCCCAGCGCTGGGGTGTCTTGGCAGCCCCCTCAGCTTCGATTTCCTGGATGACTTGCCCGGCGTCGATGCCCGCGGCCTGGCAGGCGTCAGCGAGCCGGCGGCCGCCGCCGCAGCAGAAGTCGAGGCGGTGGCGGAGAAAGACGAGGGTGGAGGCGGGGTGCACCGTGGCGACGTGGCCAAGGGTTTGGCTGGCATCAATCATTGAAGTGGTGGTTCCTTTCGCCCCAAGCAATGCACGCAGCGCGCCAACAAATGATCCTGTCATTCCTAGCACTTGTCTCGGCAATGTTATTGTTTTTACAACGTCACTGCGTTGCTCATTTCATAACTTGTGTTATCCGTACGACAACATGGAAACACCGGATGCCTTGCTCGCCATCGCGGTCGATCTCACGGCATCGCTCGCTGCACGCGATCGACTCGCGCGCCTGCTCGAAGCGGTGCGTCGCTCCATTCCTTGTGACGCGGCCGCGGTGTTGGAGCTCGCCGGGGACGAGCTGGTGCCGCTGGCCACGCATGGTCTAGCTCCCGAGGTACTCGGCCGACGCTTCGCGCGGCGTGAGCATCCGCGGCTCGAACTGGTGGTCGCACGCGGCGCCCCCATCCGCTTTCCTGCGAACAGTTCGCTCCCGGATCCATATGACGGGCTGCTCTCGGTCAACCCGGACGCTACGCGCGACGTGCACGCGTGTTTGGGTTGTCCACTCGTCGCGGGCGGGGCAGTTGTTGGGGTCCTCACGGCCGACGCACTCGCACCAGGCGCCTTCGATCATCTCGACGATCACTTCCTGCACATGTTGGGGGCGCTGGCGGGAGCAGCCTTGCACACCGCGCGTCTCATCGATGCGCTCGAGGGCGCGTCGCGGCATCACCAACAAGTGGCCCATGTACTGCAACGCGACGCCGCGCTGCGCGACGGGGGCAGCCAAATCCTGGGGACCAGCGCCGTCATCGGGCGCGTGCGGCAGGACATCGAGCTGGTCGCGCCGTCCGATTTCGCCGTGCTCATCACGGGGGAAACGGGCGTGGGCAAGGAGCTGGTGGCACGCTCGCTGCACCAACTCTCCAGGCGCTCTGAGCAGCCATTGATCTACGTCAATTGTGCGGCCTTACCGGAGACCATCGTGGAGAGTGAGCTGTTTGGTCACTTGCGCGGATCTTACACCGGGGCCACCGGCGACCGGGCTGGCAAATTCGAGGTCGCTGACCGCGGCACGCTGGTCCTCGATGAGATCGGTGAACTCCCGCTTTCGGTGCAACCCAAACTGCTCCGCGCGTTGCAGGCGGGCGAGGTCCAGCGCGTTGGCTCGGACAAGCCGCTCCACGTGGACGTGCGGGTCGTGGCGGCCACCAACCGTGATCTCGCCAAAGAGGTGGAAGCAGGGCGGTTTCGTGCTGACCTGTTTCATCGCCTGAACATGTACCCGATCCATGTGCCTCCGCTGCGTGAGCGTCCGACGGACATCGCGCTTTTGGCCGGCTTTTTTCTCGATCTCTACCGACGCCGCTTGGGGCTCGGGCCAGTGCGCATCACTGAGCCCGCGCGACAAGCGCTCAGCAGCGCTGCCTGGCCGGGGAACGTACGCGAGCTCGATCATTTGTTGGGTCGTGCCGTGCTGCGGGCCAGCGCGAACAAGGCTCGGGGCGCGCCGATTGTCATTGGCCCTGAGCTACTCCAACTCGACGGACCAACTCAGCAGCTGACCGGTGCGGACAGCACCGCGCCGGCGCCGTTCACAACTCACGGGTCCCTTGCCTCCCGGGGCACGACACTGCGCGCAGCGCTGGAAGAGACCAAACGCGCGCTCGTGCTGCAGGCTCTCGAAGAAAATGGAGGAAACTGGGCTGCCGCCGCGCGCTCGCTCGGCATGGCGCGCAGCAATCTGCACCACATGGCCGACCGCCTGGGCCTGCGCAAGTAGACTGAGCTACGCAAGTCAGGGCCGCCGGCGGTTGGACCTGGGGCTACTCCCCCAAGCGGACGTGGCGCAGACGCAGCGCGCTGGCAATGACTGAAACCGAGCTCAGAGCCATGGCGGCGCTGGCGATCATGGGGCTGAGCACCCAACCGAAAAACGGATAGAGCACGCCCGCGGCAATCGGCACGCCCAGCGCGTTGTAGGCAAAAGCAAAAAACAGATTCTGTCGGATGTTGCCCATCACCGCCTTGGACAATTGACGTGCGCGCACGATGCCCAGTAAATCCCCGTGGAGCAACGTGACGCCGGCGCTCTTGATCGCCACGTCCGTGCCGGTGCCCATCGCAATGCCGACGTGCGCCGAGGCCAGCGCAGGAGCATCATTGGTCCCGTCCCCGGCCATGGCCACCCGTTGTCCAGCGCGCTTGAGAGCCATGATGACCTCGTGCTTCTGGTGGGGCAGCACCTCGGCGTGGACCTCTTGAATGCCCAGTTGAGCCGCCACGGCGTGCGCTGTGGTGGAAGTGTCTCCGCTGAGCATGACGATGCGGAGTCCCGTAGCGCGCAGCTGCGCCAAAGCGCTGGGTGTCGAGGCCTTGATCGGATCCATCACGCCCAAGACGCCCGCCAACTGACCATCGACGGCCAAGAGCACAGTGGTTTGCCCCTCTGCCCGCAAGCGCTCCAGCATGGGCTCAAGATCGTGACCTGCAACACCCTTCTCTCTCAACAACGCAGCATTGCCGAGCACGACATCGACCCCGAGAGCCCGACCCACGACACCCTGACCAACCACGGAAACAAAATGCTCAGGGTCCGGCACCACGATGCCCCGTGCAATCGCTCCGTCGACGATGGCCGCGGCGAGCGGATGTTCACTGCGTTTCTCCAGGGCCGCCGCCATGGCCAGCACCCGTTCCTCACTCCAGGAAGGAAGAGCGACCACCGCCTCGAGTCGAGGTTTTCCTTCCGTGAGTGTTCCCGTCTTGTCGACGACCAACGTGTCCACTTGATCGAGCAGCTCGAGCGCCTCGGCGTTTTTCACCAGCACACCGGCTTGCGCCCCCCGGCCGGTACCCACCATGATGGACATGGGAGTGGCCAAGCCCAGTGCGCACGGACAAGCGATGATGAGCACCGCCACTGCGTTGACCAGTGCATGAGCCAGCCGCGGCTCCGGCCCCACGAGGCCCCAGGCAAGCGCGGTCAGAACAGCCACTCCCACCACCGCCGGAACGAACCAGGACGAGACGACGTCCGCCAAACGTTGGATGGGCGCACGGCTGCGCTGCGCTTCAGCCACCAGCGCCACGATTTGAGCCAAGAGCGTGTCCTTTCCCACACGTTCAGCCCGCAGCACGAACGTCCCGTTGCCGTTGACTGTTCCGCCGATGACGCGTGACCCGCTGCGCTTCTCCACCGGGAGCGCCTCGCCACTCATGGCTGACTCATCGACGGCGCTGGCCCCCTCAACCACTGTACCGTCGACAGGTACCTTCTCGCTGGGACGCACGCGCAACAAGTCACCCACCGCCACTTGCTCGAGCAAAATGTCCTGCTCGACACCCTCAGCGTCCACGCGCCGGGCCGTCTTGGGGCTGAGGCCAAGGAGAGCCCGCAACGCCCCCGAGGTGGCGCTGCGCGCACGCAGCTCCAGCACTTGCCCGAGCAGCACGAGTGTGACGATGACCGCCGCGGCCTCGTAGTACACCGGCGCTGCGCCCCCGTGCGACATCCCGTGCGGGATCAGACCGGGCGCGAGCGTGGCCAGCACGCTGAAGCCAAAGGCCGCGCCCGTGCCCAGCGCGATGAGCGTGAACATGTTGAAGTAGCGGCTCACAATCGACGCCCATCCACGCTGCCAAAATGGAGCGCCGCCCCAGAGCACGACCGGAGAGGCGAGGCCCAGCTGCAACCAAGCGCTAGCCTCGACGGAGAGGAGCCGCTGCAGGGGCTCACCGGGGATCATGGGCGACATGGCCACAGCCACAACGGGAATGGTCAGCGCCAAGCTGACCCACAACCGCCGCTGCATGTCTCGCAATTCCGGGTTGTCTTCTTCGACGCTGACTTCGAGCGGCTCGAGCGCCATGCCGCACTTGGGGCACGCGCCCGGGGTGGACTGTCGGATCTCGGGATCCATGGGGCACACGTAGAGCGTCGGGGCCGCCGCGATTGCCGAGGGTGACGGGGGGGGCGCGACCACTGCGGCGGGCTTCGCTGAGAGATACCTCTCCGGGTCCGCGGCGAACTTCTCCTTGCAGCGTGGATTGCAGAAATAATAGCTGGTCCCCTCATGGACATGGGACCCGCCTTTGGCCGTATCGGGGTCCACGCTCATGCCACACACGGGGTCAATCGCCTTGGCCTTGGGCTTGACCTCCGGGGAAGCGTGGTGGGAACAGCAGGCAGCTGGCTCGTGATTCTCGTGGTCCATGGTTGATCTTTCCTCACTCAGCAACGATCGATCCGCGCAACATGTTCATGCCGCACGTGAACGCCAGCTCACCTGACGCGGGCATCGTCAGGTCGATGCTCACCGGGCGATGGAGGGGTAGGTCCTTGCGGATCGCTAGGGAAGGAAACGTGATCTGCTGCCCGCAACCCTCGTCCGAGGTGCGGGTCACGGTGAGACGCACTGGTCGTCCCGCGGGAGCCGACACCTTGTCCGGATGGTAACCGGAAGCATCGACGTTCAACGACAACTCAGTCGCTGCGGCACCTGGCGGCGTCGGCGTAGGCGTTTGCTCTGCACCCGAGGGGCTACGATCACAGGCCGTGCCCAGCAGCACGAGGCAGAGGGTCAAGGGACGAATGAAGTTCATGCGGTCAATTCCTTTCCAGGCGGGGCGGGCACCGTCAAGAGCACGAGCTTTGCGCGATGCCGGACAAAAACATAGGTCGTGAATGCGACGAGTACCCCGAGACTCGCCACCAGGGGTAAGACCCTCAACCACTCGATAGGGCCGCTCACGTAAAGTTGTGACACCAACGATGCAATGAGCACTCCCGCGCTGACTTTGAGCGCTGTCACCGGCAATTGGAGCCACGTCAGGATGGGGGCGGTCGCCTGCGCCAGCTTACGCCAGAGCAGCTGTTCACCCCGCCAGTAGGTGTAGATGACTGGAATGATCTCCAAGGTCAAAAACGCACTGGTGACTAGCCCGCCGACCATGGGTGCCGCGATGCGCTTCATCACATCGGCGCCACTGCCCTCGGCCCAAAGCAGCGGCACCAGACCCAGCAACATCGTGCTCACGGTCATCAACTTGGGCCGCACGCGCTGGATGGTGCCCTCTGCATGCGCCTCGATGATGTCTTGTAGGGTGTTGATGTGGCCTTGGCGCAAGCGTCGCTCGTACGCGTGGTCGATGTAGACGATCATGACCACGCCCGTCTGGGCCGCCAGGCCCACCAAGGCGATGACGCCCACCCAAACCGCCGTAGACAGATTGTAGTCGAGCAACCACAGTGCCCACACGCTACCCACGAGCGCAAAGGGCACAGACAGAAGGACGATGAGCACCTCGGTAAAATTCTTGAACTGCAGGTAGAGCAAGACCATGGTGATGAGCAGCGCGATGGGAATGAGTACCTTCATGCGCGCCTCCATGTCGGCAAGCAGCTCATATTGGCCAGTCCATTTGATGTAATACCCAGCGGGGATGCTGAGCGTGCCCGCCGAACGCGCTCGTGCAACCGCAGCCTTTGCTTCGTCCACGTAGCTGCCCACATCCCGATCCGCAGCGATGTCCACGTAGACGTAGCCCACGAGCAGCCCCGCTTCGTCGCGAATCATCGGCGGACCCGAGGCGACGCGCACGTCCGCCACTTCCCGCAGGGGGATCTGAGCCGGAGCCGTCGGTCCAACCGCCCCCGCCCCTGCCCCCATCCCGCCGCCTTGCGCACTCAGTCCAGAGCTCGGCAGGGCGATCACGGCCTCACGCACGGCGTCCAGGCTACTGCGAAAGTCCTGCGCGTAGCGGACGTTGACCGAAAAGCGGTTGCGCCCTTCCACCGTGGTGGTGACCGGTAGTCCACCGAGCGCGGACTCAATCACCTCATTGATGTCCGCCACCTGAAGTCCATACCGGGCCAAGCTCTCGCGATCAGGCACGACGTCGACGTAAAGCCCCCCGGCTGCTCGCTCGAACAGCACGCTGCGCGTGCCTGGAAGGGCGTGAACGACACGCTCAATCGCGCTGCCCACGCGCTCGATCTCCGCAAGGTCGCTCCCATACACTTTGATACCGATGGGCGTGCGGATGCCTGTGGTGAGCATATCCACGCGATTGCGGATGGGCTGGGTGAACGCGTTGGTCCAGCCCGGCAGCGAAAGCCGCGCGTTCATTTCCTGAACGAGATCCTCACGAGACATCGGGACGAACTCCGGTTGCAGCCTCTCCAAGAGTGGGCGCATGAACGCGGGAGTGCGGCCCACATACCAACGCCGAACGTACTTGGTGCGCCACTCCTTGTGGGGTTTCAGCCGCACGACGGTCTCCACCATCGACAGAGGCGCCGGATCCGTAGGAGTTTCGGCACGCCCAATCTTGCCGAGCACCGACACTACCTCGGGAAAGCTCCTCAAGATTTCGTCTTGTCTGCGCAATTGTTGGCGCGCCTGTTCGATGGAAATATTGGGAAAGGTGGTCGGCATGTAGAGCAGATCACCTTCGTCGAGCGGGGGCATGAACTCCGAGCCCAGACGAGCGGCAATCGGTAACGCGGAGATGAGCGCCATCACGCCGATCAACACGGTCGTTTTGGGCTTGCGGAGCGCAACATGCACAAACGGCTCGTAAACCCTGCGAATCACGCGCGACACCGGATGCTTCGCCTCAGAAAAGATCTTGCCGCGGATCAGGTAATCGCGCAGCGCAGGCGCCACGGTGACCGACAGCAGGGCTGCAGAGAGCATCACGAACGTCTTGGTGTACGCCAGCGGCTTGAACAATCGACCCGCCTGGCCCGTGAGGCCAAACACAGGGAGAAAGGACACGGCGATGATCAGCAGGGAAAAGAAGATGGCCGGGGTCACTTCCCGCGCTGCTTCGGCCAGCAACCGCTCGCGCTCGGCCTGGCTCAGGTTGGGCGGCGCGTGCTCCAGCTTCTTGTGCGCTGCCTCCACCATCACAATCTCGGCGTCCACGGTGGCACCAATGGCGATGGCGATCCCGCCGAGCGACATGATGGTCGCGGGCACGCCGAGGAAGTACATCGGGATGAAGGCCGTGACCACAGCGAGCGGCAAAGAAATGATGGGCAAGAGCGCGCTGCGCACATGCAGCAAGAACAGCAGGATCGCGAGCGCCACCACGATCATTTCCTCGGTCAGTGAATTCTTGAGCGTCTCGATGGCGCGCTCAATGAGGTGCTTGCGGTTGTACACCGGCACGATCTCCACGCCTTGCGGCAGGGTCGGTTTCAACTCCTCGAGCTTTTTTTCCACACGCCCAATGACGTCGAGGGCATTTTCACCGTAGCGCATCACGACGATGCCAGAGACCGTCTCGCCCTTGCCATCAAAGTCAGCAGCGCCGCGCCGAATGTCACCACCCATACTCACATGCGCCACATCGCTCACCCTCACAGGGGTGCCGCGATCGGCCCGGATAACGATGCTCTCGATGTCTTCGGCGCGGGTAAAATAGCCGCGCCCCCGCACGAAGTATTCACGTTCGGACATCTCCAGCACCCGCGCGCCGACGTCGTTGTTGGAACGCCGCACCGCCTGCACGACGTGGGAAATGGTCAGATCAAAGTTGTGCAAACGCAGCGGGTCGACGGTCACCTGGTACTGCTGCTCGTACCCACCCACTGACGCCACCTCAGCCACACCGGGGACGCTGGTGAGCGCGTAGCGCAAGGAAAAGTCTTGAAAGGTGCGCAGCTGGCCCAAATCGTGGCGACCCGTCCGATCGACCAGCGCGTATTGATAGACCCAGCCGATGCCCGTTGCATCGGGTCCGAGGCGCGTGGTGGCGTCCGCCGGAAGCCGACTGCGCACCGTATTGAGGTACTCCAAGACCCGCGAGCGGGCCCAGTAGATGTCGGTCCCCTCCTCAAAAACCACGTAGACGAAGCTCATGCCAAACATGGTCTGGCCCCGCACGTCCACCACATGGGGAGCACCCAAGAGCGACGTCACCAGCGGATACGTGACCTGATCTTCCACCAGCGTGGGCGAGCGCCCCATCCATTCCGTGAACACGATGACCTGCGGATCCGACAAATCCGGGATCGCATCGAGCTTGACGTGACGCATCGCGACGATGCCCGCCACCGCCAGTGCCAGCGCGGCGAACAACACGAGCGCGCGGTACTTGGCCGACTTGTCGATGAGCCAACCGATCACGGGGTTCCCTTCGTTCGCCCCTCGCCGGTAGGCGCCTTTTGCGTACCCGACGTGGGTGCGGGTGCCGCGGCCAGGGACGCTTGCAGCCGACTCTCCGAATCGAGCATGAAGTTACCGCGCGTCACCACGCGCTCGCCCTCTACCACCCCAGAGAGCACATGAATGAGCCCTGCGCGCACCGCGCCGACCTGCACGCGACGTGGCTCGAACCGGTCACTCTCGGTGGCCACGTAGACATATTCGCTCTCCCCCGTGCGGATCACGGCGTCCATCGGAACGAACAGGCCCGGGGCAGCAGGCAGATCGAATTCAACCTCACCAAACTGACCCGGTCGCAGTCGCCCATCTCGATTGGGCAGCACCACGCGCACGCGCGTGGTGCGCGTGGCTTCGTCCAGCACAGGTTCGATGAGCTCCACCTGTCCGATCAGCGGCGCGCCGGTACTTGCGCTCGTAAACTGGGCGCGGGTGCCCACGCGCAGTTGGTCCACATCGTGCTCGTGCACGCTGGCAATCACCCAGATCTGAGACAGGTCCGCGATCTCGTACAGCACCGACTCGGGCTCAGCTCGCGAACCGAGGACCGCGTTGAAACGGGTGACGTACCCCGCGCGCGGCGCGCGCACAGCGACCGCGCGGATGGGCTTGCCGGTCGCCGTGATGCTGTCGATGTCGGCGCTGCTCAGCCCAAGCAGTTCGAGCGCACGACGCGCCGCAGCAGCGATGTCCGTCGATGCCGAGGCCGCGGTCGGCGCGCTGGTCCAACGCGTTGCAGCGAGATACTCCTCCTGGGCTCGGTACACGTCGGGGCTGTAGATGAACGCGAGCGCCTGGCCGGAGCTCACGTGGACTCCGGTCTGCCGCACGGCAACCTGCTCCACGAAACCCGGCGCACGGACCCGCACCTCGGCCAGACCTGTCTCGGGTGCGCTGATGACGGCTGGCACGCGCATCGAATGGCCCGCTGTACCGCTCGCCACGACTGCGGTGAGCAGGCCCACACCTCGCTGTTGGTCTTCACTCACCGTGACGGACGTGACGTCGGCCGGGGCGGAACTCGAGCTCGAGGGCGCAGAGGCGGAAGCACGTGGGGATGCTCCTGAGCGTCGCTCGGCCGGGATCGGCTCGAGTTTCATGTGGCAAATGGGACACTCCCCGGGCTCGGGGGAGCGGATCTGCGGGTGCATCGGGCAGTAGTATTTGGCCTCTTCGTGCTCAGCGTGACGGTGGTCCGAAGGACCCCAGTGGGTCCACACCGTGTACCCGGCCAGCAGGGTCACCAGAGCCAGGATCACCCAGCGCACGACGGCCATGGTGCGTAGCGCCCGAGGACTGGGACCGGATCCGGCCTGTGCGGGCGGGGTCGCATCCACGTCAGGGGGAGGTTGTGTTGGTTCTTCGGGACTCATGGGCTCACTTCCTGGGCTAAGGGCGAACGCGGCAGGGCAGTGCCGACAGCACGTTCGA
>Ga0315912_10004411_pt1 | contig 13355 bp, 9 predicted proteins | sample VfabasoilMG_FD_204469 | JGI IMG/M metagenome (GOLD analysis project Ga0315912, IMG submission 204469) | Garden soil microbial communities collected in Santa Monica, California, United States - V. faba soil | ecosystem: Environmental > Terrestrial > Soil > Garden | place: USA: California... | reverse complement strand
CCAACCTGGATCTGGGGGTAATCGCCATAGATCGTTGCCCATGCCTCGGAGGGTTGCAAACCCAGGCGTTGCACGCCGGGTATAAATTCACCAATGACAAACTCGAAATATTCCTGATCTCTTTCACCAGATATATCCCAGGTCATCAAGACTTTGACTGTCATCTTAACTCTTTTGATATTCCAATACGATCACGTGTGTTTCGTCGGGAAGACCACTACGAGTCACCTTCAAGGAAGGTTGGGTTTCAGCTTTGGAAAGCCCCATCTCCTTGAGAAATTTGTTTAGCGAATCCAGTGAAATTTTCGCAGCTGGGGTGGAATAGTGCATGGGGATAACGATATTCGGTTCAATCAGGCTGATAATCTCAGCGGCTTTGGCTGCATTCAACCCATTACCACCACCAACCGGTACGAGAGCAACATTGATCGTTCCCAACGATTCGATCTCGGACTGTGTTGGTGTCTGTTTCAGATCGCCAAGATGTGCTACGGTGATACCATCATAGTCAAAGACATACACCGTATTACGTTTTGTGTCGTCTTTTCCTTTTTTCTTTCCTCCTCCTCCGCCCTCGGTCTGGACACCAGTGATAAAAACACCGCCAATCTCGAATTCGCCAGCGCCATCAATGACATGAGATGTGCCTTTGACCGCGTCCGTGTTGTTGTGACCGGGAGCATCGTGACTTACAGTAACAATGTCGGACTTTAATTTGAGAGGATCATATCCAGCAGATTTATTGTCGAACGGGTCGGTCACCACTGTCGCCATATTACGCTCGGTGAGCCGAAAGCAGGAATGTCCATACCAGGTTATTTCCATAAAGAGAGCCTCCAGTGGGTATTATACACGGAAGCGCAAAATGGAAACTGTAAAATCCATAGAGAGAGAATATAATCCACTGAATTAATCCGCACAAGGAAACAACCCATGTCTAAGACCGCGATGATCCCCTACCTTGAAGCAATATTTGCCGTTGTTGTTTGGGGTATTTCATTTATTGCCACCAAGATTGTTCTTGATGACATTTCACCAGTAGCTGTTGTGTGGTTGAGATTCTCAATAGGTGTTGTGATTTTAGGAATCATATCCGCAACGCGGAAACAATTTTCCCTCCCGGATAAAAAAGAGTGGGGATATTTTGCTCTGCTTGGATTTCTCGGTATTACCTTCCATCAGTGGCTTCAATCGAACGCGTTACAAACATCCGAAGCTGGCACCACGGCATGGATCGTTTCGACAACCCCGGTATTTATGGCATTGTTAGGATGGCTGGTCTTGAAAGAGAGACTCAATTGGATAAAGATCCTCGGAATTTTTCTGGCTTTTGTTGGCGTCTTGCTTGTAGTTTCTGATGGAAACTTCGCCTCCATTTCCATCGGGACGTTTGGCGCGCCAGGCGATGTGCTGATTCTTGTGAGCGCGATCAACTGGGCGGTATTTTCGGTGTTATCGAGACGCGGGTTGAAGTCCCACCCCGCCAGCTTGATGATGTTCCATGTGATGGTATTTGGTTGGATTTTCACATCTGTTCTGTTCTTTGCAGGGACGGGGGTTGTGGAATTCTCCGATCTAACTTTCAATGGTTGGATGGGAATGTTGTTTCTCGGTATTTTCTGCTCAGGACTGGCGTACATCGCATGGTATGACGCGTTGCAAGTTCTGTCTTCTGCACAGACTGGGGTATTTCTTTATATCGAGCCGTTGGTGGCTGTGGTTGTGGCATTTTTTGTGCTGGGTGAGGCAATTACGGTCGCTTCGCTGGCTGGGGGCGGGGTTATTCTCTTTGGGGTATGGCTGGTTAACCGGTAACAGGCAGAGGGGAGAAAAACCCTTTTAAACAGGGGCAATTTCCGGCTGGGAAAGAGACGGATTTTCATCATAAAAAATCCATACCAATTTCCTTACCGGTCTCTTCAAGTGGGGGTATAATCCGGTCACTATATTCCCACGAAACGGAGGAAAGACCCATGGCTAGTGTAACATTTGATCATGTCGTCAAACAATTTGGCGACGTCATTGCCGTGAATGACTTGAATATTCACGTGGAAGACAAAGAATTTCTGGTACTCGTTGGACCGTCAGGTTGTGGTAAGACAACCGCCCTGCGCTCGCTCGCCGGTTTGGAAGAGATCACTGGTGGCGAGATCAAGATTGGTGACCGTGTTGTTAACGATGTCGCTCCGAAGGACCGCGATATTGCCATGGTCTTCCAATCGTACGCTCTTTATCCTCATCTGACCGTTTATGACAATATGGCGTTCGGCTTGAAGCTCCGCAAGGTCCCGAAGGATGAGATCAAGCGCCGTGTAAGTGAAGCCGCTGATATTCTCGGCATTCAGGAGTTGCTGGATCGCAAGCCTCGCCAGCTCTCAGGCGGTCAGCGCCAGCGTGTGGCAGTGGGACGCGCAATCGTTCGTGAACCAAAGGTATTCCTGTTCGACGAGCCGCTTTCGAACCTTGATGCAAAGCTCCGCGTAGCGATGCGCGCTGAGATCAGCAAACTTCATCAGCGTCTGCAAACTACGTTTATTTACGTTACGCACGACCAGACTGAAGCCATGACCATGGCAACCCGTATTGCTGTCATCAGCAAGGGCATCCTCCAACAGCTTGATACACCGCAAACATTGTATGATAAACCTGCCAACCTCTTCGTTGCCGGGTTCATCGGTTCGCCAGCCATGAACTTCTTCCCCGGAAAGATCCGAAAAGATGGGTCAAAACTGGTTGTTGATGCTGGTGATTTCGTCGTTTCCATTCCTGACAAATTATCCAAGCCGTATGTAGACCACACAGGCAAGGATATTATCTTTGGTATACGTCCTGAGAATATCCATGATGTGGATTTCGTTCCGCCCAACATTGATGCCGAGAAGGTGGCTGTCAAAGTGGATGTGACAGAGTTGATGGGTAATGAAATTTTCCTCTACCTGGTCAGTGGCAGGAACACTTTTGTCGCCCGCGTCGATCCACGCTCATCGCTACGCGTTGGGCAACAAGCCGCTGTAGCGTTTGACATGGATAATTTCCATATCTTCGACGCCGCAACCGAGCAGGCGATCCGCTAGTTTTACCTGATAGTATGCTTTCAAAACAGCACATCCAAAAGGTGTGCTGTTTTTATTTTTCACCAACCTGCTTTCTTCAGATGAAAACAATTTCACTTTGTCAAAACACTTGAAAAAATAAAGGGTTTATGCTAACATTTTGCCACTCTGCTAGGAAGTAATTACCCAAAAAGGTGAATTTGAGCACTTTTTATTGGCTTCCCATAGATTACAATGTCAAGAATTTTAACAAACATGCCGCGCTGGATCTTATTCGCTTTTCTGCAAATGGGTTATCGCGGACAGATCTGGCAGACCAAATGGGCTTGACCCGTGCGGCTGTCAGTTTGATCGTGAACGATCTTTTGAAAAGCGGGGTAATTCAGGAGGCAGAAAGCCGTTCCGTCCCAAACGGACGTCCGCCGGTCGTCTTGGAAACAAACCATCGTAAAGGTTTGGTGGGCAGTATTGATATGGGGGCGACGCACTTGAGTATCGCGCTGGCAGATTTTGCGGCTCGCATCATACAGGAAGCTGAATTTCCCTTCGATATTAAGAATGGTCCTGAAGTTTGTATAGAACAGGCAGATCAAAACCTAAACAAGATGTTGATCAATCATGGTTTGAAAGTCTCTGACTTGTCGGCAATTGGAGTAGGGGTTCCGGGGCCAGTGATTACGGAAGCTGGTATGGTGGTGGCACCTCCCATCATGCCGGGCTGGGATCACTACCCGATTCTTTTGACGCTTGGGAAAATGTGGGGCTGTGAAGTTACACTCAACAATGACGCCGAGCTAGGCGCATTAGGTGAATGGGCATATGGCGCAGGGCGTGGCGAGAGGAACATTGCTTACATCAAGGTAGGAAGCGGCATTGGCGCAGGGCTTATCCTTAATAATCAAATCTATGGCGGGACAACCGGCGCGGCTGGCGAAATTGGACACCTGACCGTTGAAGAAAACGGGCCTCTTTGTAATTGTGGCAATCATGGGTGCCTGGAAGCCTTTGCAGGAGGCAATGCCATTGCCAAACAAGGACAAAGGTTGGCAACATCTGGAAAAAGAACACTGTTATCTCACATCCCACTGGAAAAAATAGATGCCCATCAGGTTGCCGAAGCGGCACGCCGTGGAGACATTCTGGCACAGGATATTCTGCAACGGGCAGGCACCTTTATCGGAATCGCAATCGCAGGTTTGATCAATCTTTTTAACCCCAGTGTTGTCATTCTGGGAGGTGGAGTGGCGCAAGTAGGGGATGTGCTCACGAACCCCATTCGCCAGGCTGTATACGAACGTGCCATGAGAGCGTCAGGGCAAAGCGTTCGCATCACCACAGGTATGCTCGGACGCCGCGCCCTGCTTATTGGGGCAACGATCCAGGCGATCAACATTGCGATACATGCCGCGGCTGAAAATAAAAATACAAACCCTGTAGAAAATACCGCCGGAATTCTGGAAAAAAGTCAGTCAGCAAAGGAGGTGATGCGATCTATTTAAAGAAGTAAAACAGAATGGCAAATCGAAAAACATCAAATTTTCTATAAGGAGAAGAAGTAATGAAAACCAAATTAAACCTGTTGCTCACCTTGTTACTAATCTCGGCATTTGTGCTCACAGCGTGTGGCAGCACAGCAACGGAGTCGCCCGCCCCAACCGAGGAACCAGTCGTTGCACCCGCTCCAACCGAGGAACCACCTGCCGCCACAGAGCCTCCCCCAGTTGAGCCGGCAGGCACCCTTCGTATTTGGGCTGATGACACCCGCGCTCCGATCCTGCAGGATCTCGCCGACGAGGTTTTAGCCGCCTATAACATCGAACTCGTTGTCGAATTGAAAGCCGCTCTTCGCGACGATTTCCAGGTTGCAGCCCCTCTTGGAGAAGGTCCTGACATTCTTTTCGGTGTTCCCCACGACCAAGGTGGCGCAATGGTTTCCAATGGTTTGGTCGCAGAGATCGACCTTGGCGACAAGAAGAGTGATTTTGCGCAGGTCGCTTTGGATGCCTGCACGTTTGATGGCAAACTGTACTGCATGCCCTACGCCACAGAGAACATCGGCTTTTTCTACAACACCGACCTCATCCCCACCCCACCCACTACCTGGGACGAAATGCTTGAACAGGGACGCGCCCTCAAAGCAGAGGGTAAAGTTGAGTATGTGATGGCTATTGCTGGAGCTCACTACGATGTGTATCCTCTACTTTCGTCCAATGGCGCATACATCTTTGGTAAAGACGCCAGTGGTAATTGGAATCCACAGGATGTAGGCATTGACAGCCCCGGCATGATTGCCGGTGTCCAATTCATGGCTGACGGAGTCAAGAACGGCGATTTCCCCTCCGACTGGGATTGGGCAAACAACCATGCCTTGTTCGAGACCGGCAAAGCTCCGTTCATCATGGCAGGTCCCTGGGCTCTGAGCCGCATCCGCGAATCTGGCATACCCTACGCGATCGCTCCCTTCCCGAACGATGGTTTCCCTCTTGCTGGTACACAGGGTATCTTCATCAATGCCCAAAGTGAAAATGGTCTGTTGGCACAAGCCTTCCTGACAGAGTACGTTGCCACAGAAGAGACTATGCTCAAACTCTATGAAGTTGGTCAACGCGCACCTGCTTACCTGCCTGCTCTGGCAAAAGTGGAAGATCCCGATCTCAAAGCGTTGGCTGAAGCAGGTAAGAACGCGGTCATGATGCCCGCCATCCCCGAGATGGGTTCAGTTTGGGGTTCATGGACTGACGCCATAACCTTATCTGCACGTGATGGCAAACAGGATGTGCCGACTGCACTGAAAGAAGGCGCCGACAAGATCCGTAATCTGATTGCCAATCCGCTCACCGGCATGGTCAACGTTCCTGGTTCTTATCAAGCCGCAGCTGGATGCTCGGGCGACTGGCAACCTGAATGTGCTACCACCGCCCTAACTATGGGTGACGATGGCAAATACCACAGCGGACCATTCACACTCCCGGCTGGTGACTACGAATATAAGGTTGCCTTGGATGGCTCCTGGACAACCAACTATGGTTCCGATGGAGCTCAAGATGGTCCGAACTATACCTTGAGCCTCACTGCCGAGACCAACGTGTCCTTTGTTTATGACCCCGCCACAAAACTCGTCGAGGTCGTGACTGAGTAAGTAAGTAGTTTTATAGGCTGAGGGACGAGTGTCCCTCAGCCTTGTATATACCCTGGCGCTCCTGCCGCCCTTCCACGAGGAGGAACCAATGAGTCAAGCCACGTTCGTAAGACCCAAAACGAAGCCAAAGATAATGGAAGAACCTCCCATGTCCAAATTGATTAGGATCATTCTGATCATCCTGTTCGATGCGGCAGTTGTATGGTTCATTCAAAATGCACTCGCCAGCGGGTTCGATCAATTGGTGGCTGTACTTGGCATTATTGCCGTTATGTTCAATCTCATTTATTTGCTTCCGCAGGCTTATCCATTTCGGTGGATGGCTTTCGGGTTGGGTTTTCTTATCCTGTTCACGGTCTACCCAATCGCTTTTACCATCTATGTGGCGTTCACCAATTACGGCGATGGTCACCTCCTCACAAAGGAACAGGCGCTTCCTCTTATCGAAAAACAAACCTTCCTGCCGGAAACAGGCAAATCATATTCGTGGACAGCCTTCAAAGCTGAATCAGGCGACTATGCCTTATGGTTGATCAACCCGGAGGGTGAAACGTTCCTTGCGAAACCGGGAGAGGAAATTATCCCCGCAAAACCGGGCGACCCTGGGGTTGGCGATGCAGATAATAAAGGAATACCTGCAACCATAGAAGGGTATCAACGTTTGAATCCTCTGCTCGCCGCCACAGATAAAAATCTTGTAAATATCAAATTCGGGTTGGAAGGCGGTCAAACCATACAGGTACGTTCCCCAAGCGAAGCCGCAGAGTTGCAAATCCTCTTCAAATATGACGAAGCAACAGACACGGTCGTGGATCAATCCAATGGTGACGTTTACGAAAACAAGTTCGGGACTTTCACAACCAAAGACGGCAAGACCATCAAACCCGGTTTCCGCGCAGTTGTGGGTATCAAAAACTTCCAGGATTTTGTGGTCAGCCCTGCCCTACGCGGACCATTGGCACAGATCATCACTTGGAACTTCATCTTCCCAACGGGTACGGTTCTCTTCACCTTTGCGCTTGGTCTTGCAATTGCGATCATGTTCAACGACTCGGACTTTCCCTTCAAAAAAATAATCCGTTCCTTCCTCATTATTCCCTACACGGTCCCTGCCCTGATCAGCATCATCATGTGGCGCGGCATGTTGAACTCTGAATTCGGTGTCATCAACTATTTTCTAAGGGATTTGTTCGGCACTGCGCCTCGGTGGACGACGGATGCATTTTGGGCAAAGGTCGCCCTCCTGATCGTACAACTGTGGCTGGGATACCCCTACTTCTTCCTCATCTGTAGCGGCGCCCTGCAATCCATCCCATCGGAATTATACGAAGCCGCTACGATTGACGGCGCCACCAGTTGGCAAAGATTCAGACACATCACACTTCCTCTGCTGCTGGTCGCTGTAGGTCCGCTGTTGATTGCATCCTACGTCCACAACTTCAACAACTTCGGCGTCATCTATCTATTCATACAAGGCGGTCCACCGATAGCAGGAGCGACAACCAATGCGGGACACACAGACCTATTGATCAGTTATGTTTACAAACTCGCCTTTGAAAGCGGTGGACGCGGCGTCCAATATGGGTTGGCATCCGCCATCTCGATCATTGTATTTCTGATTGTCGGCGCCATCACATTGTTCCAATATCGGTTCACAAACATGTGGGAGGAGGTAAGCGAAAATGTCTAACATAGCTCATACCTACGAAAACTTGAGAACATCGAAAAAGTTTCAGAGGAGATTCAGCGTGGGCTTGCGCCTGGTTATCGCATTGCTCCTGATCTTCTTCTCGATCTTTCCCATACTTTGGATCATATCCGCCTCGTTCAACAGTTCACAATCACTGTCCACACAATCATTGATACCGCCCAGACCCAGTTTGACGAATTACGAAAGATTATTCGGGCTGGATCCAAATTACAGGTTTGGCGATCTGGTCTATCAAAAATGGCTCTTTAACTCCGTTAAAGTTTCAGGCATCTCCACCATTCTCAGTCTAGCGATCACAACCATGGCGGCATATGCCTTTTCACGGATGCGATTCAAAGGTCGCATCGCGATGCTCAAAGCCATTCTTCTAATCAATGTATTTCCAAACCTGCTGGCGCTGGTAGCGATCTACGTATTGGTCTTCCAGTTCGGCGAGCTTATACCGATCATCGGACTCAACACCCACGCCGGGTTGATACTGGTCTACCTCGGCGGCTCGATGGGTTTGAACATCTGGCTGATGAAGGGCTTCCTCGATACGATCCCGCGTGACATTGACGAATCAGGCATGGTGGATGGCGCGTCGCATTTCCAGATCTTCTGGAATTTGCTTCTCCCGCTTCTCCGCCCCATTTTGGTTGTCATCGGCGTCATATCCTTTATCGGTACGTACGGCGATTTCATCCTTGCGCGTATTCTCCTTAACGATGTGAACAAGTACACCCTCATGGTTGGCTTGCAGATCTTTACAGCCGGTCAATTCGACCAAAAATGGGGCGTGTTCGCCGCTGGCGCGTTGCTAGGCGCGTTGCCGATCATGACCATTTACTATGTACTGCAAGACCAGATCGTGGGTGGGTTGACTCAGGGAGCAGTCAAAGGCTAGAGAAAACATGAAACGTTTTCTCTTTTATTGGGATCGTGGTGAGTTTGGAGATAGCCCTGTTCATTGGACAGGGCTATCTCCGTTTTTGCCAAGCGCAATCCATTATTCAGCCATACAAGTGACTTCATGAAAAAAATATACAAAGCCTATTCAGCCTTAGTAGCGCTTGCCATTATTGCCGGTTGTGGCACAGCCACAATTACACCAACCGTCACGCCTCTTCCGCGACCCACAGAAACGCCTGTTCCGATTCAAGGCACCGAAGGTTTTCCCTGGTGGAACGATACGGTCTTCTATGAAATATTCGTTCGCTCATTCCGTGATAGTGATGGTGACGGCATCGGCGACTTCAACGGCATCACTGAAAAGCTGGATTATTTACAGGTCTTGGGAATCAAAGGCATCTGGCTCATGCCCATCAATCCGTCTCCTTCGTATCATGGTTATGATGTCACGGATTACTACGCGGTCAACTCCGACTATGGCACGATGGATGATTTCAAACATCTGCTCGAAGAAGCTCACAAACGCGATATCAAGATCATCATTGATTTCGTTATGAACCACACCTCCAGCAAACATCCGTGGTTTCAATCCGCGCTCACACCGGGAAGTGAATATCGCGATTGGTACAAATGGAGTGATACCGACCCCGGCATACTCGGTCCGTGGGGGGCGCAAGCGTGGTATCGCGCATCCAACGGCAAATATTATTATGCCATCTTCTGGGATCAGATGCCCGACCTGAACTACGACAATCCTGCTGTACGTGAAGAGATGAAGAAGGTCACTGCCTTTTGGCTTGAAGATGTGGGGGTGGATGGTTTCCGGCTTGACGCCGTGCGCTATATGGTGGAAGAAGACAACCGTCTCGCCGACTCATCGGCAAATCACACATATCTCGAAGAATGGGGGCAATACTACCGCAGTCTCAATCCACAGGCATTTACCATCGGTGAAGCCTGGACGGATAACGCCAACGTCAGGAAATATACGAACACGAACCGGGAACTTGACTCCGCCTTCAACTTCGATCTGTCCGAGGCGATGGGCACATTGACTCAAGGCAATATAGCAACCTTCCGGTTTGTCCTTCAAACCGCGATCCGGGATTTCCCGGAACAAGACAATGCCAACTTTCTCACCAATCACGACATGCCGCGCGTCATGACCGGTCTTGGAGTTGACAGGGAACAAAAAGCAAAACTTGCCGCAGGCATCCTGCTCACCCTACCCGGCGTTCCGTTCATTTATTACGGCGAAGAGATCGGCATGATCGGCACCAAGCCCGATGAACTTATACGCACACCCATGCAATGGGACAATACGCACGGAGCAGGTTTCACCGAAGGCACACCGTGGCAACCCATTAATACCTTCTTCACTACTGTCAATGTAGCACAGCAGGAAGGTGATACTAATTCCCTGCTGGAAACGTATCGCACATTCATCCACCTCCGCAATGAACACTCCGCCCTGCGCGTTGGCAAAACGTACGTGGCTGAATCGATCTCAAACAAGATAGTATCCTACCTGCGCGTGAGCAACGACGAAGCGCTCCTTGTCTTCTTCAATATCGACGATCAACCTTTGAGTAACTACAAACTTGATCTCTCCGTTGGTCCACTCTCAGGTCAATACAACGCCGCGTCATTGCTCGACTCATCAACGATCAATCCCGTGACCGCCAACGACAAAGGCGGGTTCGACGACTACATACCGCTTGCCGAAATTCCACCCTATAGTATTTTTGTTATTCAACTTAAAAAATAATAACCAGACCCTAAAGGTTTTCAAAAACCTTTAGGGTCTTTCAAGGAAACTATTCATGGAAGACTTCATCTTCGGAACGCTCGCCACAGACGAATCGCGCATTGCTCACTTGAAAACCACGCGTGGAGGCATTACCCATGCCCACAAACGCCTCCCGCGGGATCCGTTGCCGGGTCAGCCCATTCAAGTTGATCTCACCCTTGGACCTTCTCATCCTCACAATCAAGCATGGGTCTATTGGACGAACGATGGAAGCGACCCTGAAGGAAAGAATGGAATTGCATTCAATGGTTACTCTACACCATTGACATCCATTGATTCCGAATGGGACACTTTTCTGTGGGGATATGTCCGCAAGTTTCGCGGCGAGATTCCCCCACAAAAGCCAGGGACGATCGTTCGATATCGTTTATCCGCAGGAGGAAACGGTGATGAAACTTTTGCCGACGATGGCACCTACTACGCATGTTTTGTAGATGATGACCCGCCACCTGCGTGGACAAGGGATGCGGTTATCTACCAGATCTTTGCAGATCGTTTTTTCAACACGACAAACGATTTTCCCCAAATAGAGAATAAGCCTTCGTTGAAATGTAACGGGACTCTAAAGGGCATCATTGAAAAGCTCGATTACATTGCCAGACTCGGCGTCAATTGCATTTGGTTCACACCTGTATTTCCCAGCCCAAGTTATCACGGATATGACGCCACCAGCTTTTTTGAGATCAATCCACGACTCGGCACAAAGGAAGATTTCAAGGAGTTGATCGAGCAGTCACACGCTCTTGGCATACGTGTCTTGATGGACTTTGTACCGAATCACTGGTCGAATCAACACCCAAGTTTTGTCGAAGCAACAAACGATCAAAACAGTCCCTATGTAAAGTGGTACACCTTCGAGCAATGGCCAAAAAAATATAAGACCTTCTTCGGGGTAAAGAACCTCCCACAGATCAACCTGCGGTATGTGCCTGCACGTGAACATGTTCTTGAAGCCGCCAAATACTGGCTGGAGTTCGGGGTGGATGGTTACCGCGTGGACTATTGCATCGGTCCTACGCCCGATTTTTACGCAGACTTCCGCCGCATAACTCGCACGACCAAGCCTGATTCATGGACTTTCGGCGAAGCCGTTGACCCGCCTGATTCGCAACTCACTTTCGAAGGTGGCATGGATGGTGCATTGGACTTCATGCTCCTTGAAGGACTACGCAAAACGTTCGCTTTCAATAATTGGAATGCAAAACAATTCGCCGAATTTCTCGACCGGCATGAAGCCTACTTCCCTACATCCTTCTCGCGCCCATCGTTTCTCGATAACCACGATATGAATCGGTTCCTCTGGGTGGCGCAGAATGATGTTCGCAAACTCAAGCTGGCTGCATTGTGCCAGTTTACTCTCAGCGGCGCGCCGGTCATTTATTATGGAACTGAAGTGGCGCTTTCGCAACATAAGGATGTCATGCAAAATGGACGAGCCATTCACGAAGAAACACGTTTGCCCATGCTCTGGGGTGAAGAGCAGAACAAAGAGCTTTTGGAATATTATCGTGAATTGATTCGAATACGAAAGAGCTATTCGGCATTGACACAGGGGGCACGGGAGACCATTTTTGCGAATGAACATATCCTTGCCTATCGCCGCGTCAAGGACAACGAAAACATTATATGTGTACTGAATATCGTTGAGGAAACAACAGAGCTGGAGTTGGATATAACGGGATCAAACGTATTGCTGGGTACCAGTTCCGAGTGCAAGATACAAGACGCGGGTCGAGCGAAGCGGATCGTCCTTCCAGCATTTGGCGGGGTGATTTTAAAGTAAACCATCTCACCGTTGCCAATGCCTTTCACTTTCAAACGCATGAATAAAATGCAGTAGAATTAAACTCACAGGACAAGATGTTATCTTGTCCTGTATTTAACCAAACATCAAGGATATGCCATGAACACAACACCTGACTGGGTACAGGACGCTATTTTCTATCAAATCTTCCCGGATCGTTTCGCCAAAAGCGCCCAGAACCCTAACGGACTCCTGACCTTTGAACCCTGGGATTCGCCCCCCACTGTACATGGATTCAAAGGCGGTGATCTGTATGGAGTTGCCGAACGCCTCGATTATCTGAAGGACTTGGGCATTACGGCTCTTTATCTCAACCCGATATTTGCATCCGCTTCGAATCACCGCTACCACGCCTTCGATTACTACAACGTAGACCCATTGCTCGGTGGGAACGATGCTTTCCGCGAGTTGCTTGAGAAGGCTCACAAGAAAAATATTCGCGTCATTCTGGACGGTGTTTTTAACCACGCCAGCCGAGGCTTCTGGCAATTCCATCACGTGTTGGAGAATGGCATTGGGTCACCTTATCAAGACTGGTTCTATTTTGATACTGACCGTCTGCATGGACGCCGCCGCTGGGGAGCCTATCCCGGCACAGGGGAATTGCACGCACTACAAAACGGAGAAGACAGCCTGAAAGCCATCGGTTATCGCAGTTGGTGGAATTTGCCCGCCCTCCCCAAGTTCAACATAGAAACACCCGCCGTACGCGAATTTCTTTTCGATGTCGCCGAATATTGGATCAAGTTCGGCGCGGATGGCTGGCGGCTGGATGTCGCCACCGAAATTGACGACGACTCATTCTGGCGTGAGTTCCGGAACCGCGTACGCAAGATCAACCCCGAAGCATATATCGTTGCCGAGATCTGGCACGAGTCTCACCGCTGGTTGCAGGGCGACCAGTTCGACGCCATTATGAACTACGATGTCACCCGACCCATCATTGC
>Ga0315912_10004410_pt1 | contig 13356 bp, 20 predicted proteins | sample VfabasoilMG_FD_204469 | JGI IMG/M metagenome (GOLD analysis project Ga0315912, IMG submission 204469) | Garden soil microbial communities collected in Santa Monica, California, United States - V. faba soil | ecosystem: Environmental > Terrestrial > Soil > Garden | place: USA: California... | reverse complement strand
TGTAATAAATCTCTTGGGGTTGAACGCCTAAAGTTTCTCCTAAAGCCGGGAGGAGTTCTTGCTGACGAATGACGACTTCGTGACACGCAAGCAGGAAATCAAATTCAAGGGCAGTGGTAGTACGTTTCATCAAGTTGCAAAATAGAAATTGCTGTGGCTTATACTGGCGAAGCCGCCCAACAACTCTCACACAAAAATTTTCCATTAAACCACCCGTCAGGCGGCAAATTACGGAATACCTGTTCCGTAACGATGAGAACTACACCGCCCAGAGCAGAGTATAGCCCCCTTTCCCACCCCAGAGTGTTTCCCCCCTTAAGCAATTCATGGGAATCTCGTTTCTGGCCCGGCGCGTTTGTTTACAATGATGGCACTCACCAAACGCTGATCATCTTGCCACCACCTAATTGGCAAGCCGCGGGGAGGCGCGTAGGCGCAAGGCTCTTAGCAAAAAGCCAACGCCTAGTAGTAGCCAGACGCCGCCCAACAAAAGACCATCCGCCTGATAGCGCAGTATCACGCTGATTCCCCCAATACCGAAGAGCGCGGCCAAGATCAGGCAGAGGACGCATGCCCAGCGGTGAACGCGCTCCGGGTAGGGCCAGCACAATAGGAGGGCGGCAATGAATAAATAGAGCAACATAGAAGTCTCCTAATCCGGCGGGGCAAAATGCAAAACGTGGTATTGCCTATTGATACAAAGGCAACTGCCTAATGAGGCGGCGGGTTAGCCTCGCGCAAAGATGCTACCGGTGTGTATGTTCGGGTTGGGTGCGTTTTGAATGGAAACCTATTGCTATGCCGTACCAGCTTCTTCTATCTCGCGCACAAGAACTGGAAGATTGGGCTGATCAAAACTCAAATTCGGCGCAGGAACACGGTTATGTTTAATGTCGGGTGGGACGTGCTTATGATGTGGCAAAGTGGTTGCCAAAACGGGGTCGTGAGGGTGTGGAAAATCGTCGTACCAATACAAGCGTTCTTCGCCTCGATATACTTCATAACCATACGAAACGATAAGTCCTGCGTCAAAATCTACTTCTTCTCGCATTCGCAAACCATTCGCAAAGAAAACTTCCCCCTCTGCAACGCCTGTGTAAGGGCTATCAGACCAAACGGAAACCGTTGAGCGCGTGACAATCGGCGGGCTAAATAACACAACGACAAAACGGCTGTAATCACTCAACGATTTGAGAGGGTTCGTCGCCATTAGTAGGCGGGCTGAAAACGCAAAACTTTAACCACTTCGCGCTCTTGAAGTTGCTGGCGATAAGAGGCGTGGCGACGCTCAAGTAATTTCATCTCAATGACCAATTCGTGAATTTCCATTTTGCAATCTCCACTCTATGCTGAATTCTACACTGAATCTAAACGCTTCAACTTCGGATATTTCAGGTGAAGGTCATTGGGCGTTCAGCCACTCAAAATGCTCAAAACTTGTTGCGTCCAATGACCGTCACCTAAGCACTGGTTCTTGAGAACCGATTGTAAAACTTCAGTCACCCAACCATTGAGACTCTTGTCTTTTAGAGTGGGGGCGGATGCCATCCACCGAATGCGTCTTCGATCCGCTGGGCTAGCACGAGGACTAAATCCTCGCGCCACGGTCGGGCCGCGAACTGAACGCCGATAGGCAAACCACGCGCCGTTTCTCCGGCTCGAACGACGGTGCACGGCCAGCCGCACAAGCTAAAGGGAAGGGTGTAGTTGAAGCGCCAAGCCGGGTGGTCTTCACTGTGGGGCGCGGCCGGACGGTAGTCCGCCGGGCAGAGGATCGCGTCGTAGTCGGCCATGAAGGCCAACATCCCAGTTCGAAAACGATCCCAATCCAGGAAGAGCTGCTCAATTTCATCACCCGACATCTCGGATTGGCGCCAATAACGTTCTGTAATGATCCTGGCCTCAGAGAGACATGGCGGTTTGGCCTCTTTGACAACCAAGCCGGCCTGGTTGAGAGCGTGAGCCGCAGCCTCTACGGTCGCTACAATGTCAGCGGTCGGCACCGCCTGGCCATCATCCACGAAGTAGGCTAATCGGAGACCGTCGGTCAAACTGGACGATGAAGCGCGCAGAGGCATGGGGATCACCCCCGAGTCGCGGCCATCCTCCCCAGCGATCAGCGAGAAGGCTAGATCGAGGTCTCTCACATAGCGCGCCATCGGGCCGATTTGTGTGCGCGGATCGCTCAGACCACCGGGATGATTGAAGACGCCGGTATTGGGAACACGGCCCGTGGTGGGTTTGAGGGTGGCAATGCCGCAGAAGTGAGCCGGCACGCGCAGACTGCCGCCGGAGTCACTGCCAATGCCCAAGACTGACTCGCAGGCGGCGATGGCCGCCGCTTCCCCGCCACTGCTTCCAGCCGGTGTGCATAACAGATCATAGGGGTTGTTGGTCCGGCCATAGACGGGATTGTCAGTCTCACCGCCACTGCCTCTCGGAGGGCAGTTTGTTTTTCCGAGGAGAATTGCCCCGGCCGCCTTCAATCGGGCTACCACCACCGCATCTGTGCTGGGGACGAAGTGCGCGCGCTCCTCAAGACCGGCCGAGGAGACGATGCCAACCGTATCGAAGACATCTTTGACAGTGAAGGGAACTCCGTGGAGTGGGCCTCTAATCTCTCCCCGTGCCAAGGCTTGGTCAGTTTTGCGGGCCTCCAGCAGGGCGCTTTCTGCCGCCACCTGGACCACCGCATTCACCTGCGGGTTAACCAGCTCAATTCTTTTTAAGTAGGCGGAGATGACCTCCACGGCTGAAACCTTTTTGGTGCGGATGGCATGGGCGAGCTCAACCGCAGAAAGCATCAATAGATCATCCAGCATCTAAGCCTCAATGGATCTCAAAGCCCGCTTGATGGGGCGGTCTAACGCTGACATCATGGGCTGGCGCGAACTGCACAAAATCGAATGCTCAAACACCAAGTACCCGGCGCACAATGCTAGTCCATGTGCAGGCGGGTCGGGCCGCTCTTGACCTTGTACTTACTTGGCTGAGGGCTCAACCGCTTCATGCGAATAAAGGATCATCAGGTCAATAACGCCTCGCCCGCCACATCCCGGGACAGCGGTACTGCCGATATGTTCAACCGTCACGCTGGGAATTTGTTCTTGGATAAGCTGAATGACGTGTCGTGCCACTTCGGGCGCGCGTGAATCAAACTCCTGAAACTCGACAAGTTGTTTCGGATAAGGCTCAATGGGCGGGGAGGTCGAAGATGACATGAATCTCGGATGTCTCGAACTGACTTTGGCTCAGAAGTGGTCAACCGCAACGTGTGGTTAGGTGGCCTGGCGCGATGCGCATTTGGAGAACCAAGCGTGCATCAAACCGGCCTGAAAGAATTGAACCGGTGGCTCAAAGCCAGCTGATTCAATGATGGAGGCGATGCGCTTGGGCGGAAGGATCGCCACGTCTTTGGCATACGCCGCACGCGCTCGCTCCAGTGCTTCGGGTTGGAGGCCCGCTGACGACATCCCATTGAGCCAGACCCGGAGCAGTGCGTCGTAAGCAGTTGAGCCAACGTCTGAGGCCAGATCGGAACTTGCCAAAACACCGCCTGGCACCAACCTATTGGCAATGGCGCGAAAGAACTCGGAGCGAACTTCTTGGGCCAGCATGAACTGGGACACTAAAAAACAGGTGGCGCCATCATACCGGTCTTCGCTGGGAAGTGAGTCAAGGTACCCTTCATAAAAATCGCAACGCGTACTATAGCCCTCTGCGTTGGCTCGCTGGCGACAAACATTGAGCATGGCACCCGATGGGTCAACCGCCGTAAATCTCCAACGAGGAAATGTTAGGGCGAGGTAAGCTAGCTCTGCGCCTGTTCCTGCCCCAACGCAGAGAATGCGCGCATCGACTGGCAGGTCGGCAAAGATGATTTCGAGAAGGAAATGCAAGCCGTCCCGGATGGGCGCTAGTCTCGCCCATTGTTTGTCGTAGCCCAGGGCCTGTTGATCGAAAACCGCTTTGAGTTCTTCACTGTGCATTGGTCATTTTCTCGTTGCCGCCCAACAATGCTTACACAGAAATTTTCCATTAAATCATCGCTGGTTTGAGCACTACGCCCGAATCGGGAGCGAGCAAACCTTAACCCCTAGGCTTAAGCCCCTCACGGCGGCAACTAAACCGAGTTTTGGCGTCGCTTTAGAATAATTTTATGGGTCGGCCCTGCTACCATCTGCATCGTTGCGGCGACTTCCCAGCCTTCTGCGCCATAGCGGGAGAGAAGGTCAGTCGTAATCTCAGGCCCGAGGTTCTCGTCTCCGTCAAACCAGTCTTCGCGCACGCCGTGAAATTTGTTCCACAGCACCTTATAGTCAAACTTGTCCATAGAAGCCTCCTGACTATGCTACGCTGGAGTATGTGGCTACTTCTGACTCTAGTCGGCTTTATGAAGCGTGCCTGTACTCCAGCGGGCATTCGCCTGACGTTTTCGGCTATGAAGCCCGGCTGATGACCGAGCGGCCAACACTCTGCGTCAGGCGCGGAGCGGCGTACCTAACACCACCCTATGGTTTTGGCATATAGCGTACGCCCGGTACATCCTTAAAGTGCTCATCCTGCGTCCACAACACAGCTTGATACCATTGAGCGGTTGCCAAAATAACACTGTCGGCCAGCGGCAATTTGTATTCCATAGACAATTTCGCCGCTTGTAAAGCCAGCGGTTGCGTCAAATCAATCACCTTACCCTGCGCCATTTGCGCCGCAATTCTAAGCGCGTCATCCACGCCCGATTGCAAATGGACGCGCTTAAAGACTTCGTAGATGCTAATCGTTGGAACAATCAAAATCTTGGGGTTTTCAATAGCTGACGCAAAGAAATTACCATTAGCGGCTTCAGCAAAATACTCCAACCAGCCCGATGAGTCTACGACGTTCATAAATCACGGTCGGGTTCGCGTTCCAGGGTTGTGTCAATGCCTTTAAGAAACCCTTTGGCTCTGCGTGCCGGCACGATAGGAATCAGTTCAATGCGGTTGTCATACAAAATAACTTGGATTTTTTGTCCGGCTTTCAACCCTAAAGACCGGCGCACATCGCGGGGAATAACCACCTGAAACTTGGGAGAGACGGTAACGACTTCCATAAAATCACCTCTATTCTTATCGATCAGGCAAACGTGCTACGTTTTTATTATAAGGTAATTTGGAAGATGGGCAACAATCCATTTTTAAAATAGGCGCTTTGACAGAAAAGACCCCTTCGATTTCTAAAGACAACTGGGCTGAAGCCGCTCAACGCCGGCATCACCCGCTAGCGCGAACGCCACAAAACCAAGTCGCGTGAACCACCAGCAACGGCGCGGCCTTGGCTCGGCGCAGTGCATGCCGTTGTTAGGCGGCGACTTTGCCCACTCAGAACACACTTTTCGCTCAGCGACCAACTTGTTTCTTCAGTTCTTCGGGATACCGATCCCCTTGTACGATGATTTTTGAAATGGCACTTTTGATCTCCTGCAAATCGTCAGATTTGAGTTCAACGGCAAGAGCGCCGATGTTTTCATTCAGTCGCTCGAGTTTCCGACTGCCTGGAATGGGGACAATCCACGGCTTTTGAGCGAGCAGCCAGGCGAGCGCGATCTGGGCCGGAGTCGCTCCCTTTTGTTCTGCAATCCTGGTAAGTAGATCAATGACTACTCGGTTTGCTTTCCGGGCTTCAGGGGTATAGCGAGGGCTACGACTACGGATATCCGAGCTGGCAAAAGTTGTGTGTTCATCAACCTTTCCCGTGAGATAGCCCCGGCCGAGTGGGCTGAACGGCACGAAGCCGATGCCTAGTTCCTCGCAGGTTGGTAACACATCCGCTTCGGGTTCTCTCCACCACAATGAGTATTCACTCTGGATGGCTGTGACTGGCTGAACCGCGTGAGCGCGACGAATCGTCTGTGCGCCTGCTTCGGAGAGTCCGAAATGCTTAACCTTTCCTTCCTGAATCAGATCCTTGACTGCTCCCGCCACCTCTTCGATGGGTACGTCCGGGTCAACCCGATGTTGATAAAACAGATCAATGCATTCGATATTAAGCCGCTTGAGGGATGCCTCGGCAACTTGCTTAATGTGTTCCGGACGGCTATTTAAGCTGGTCCAGCTGTGACTTCCATCCGGCGTGGGTTCAAAACCAAACTTGGTCGCGATCACCACGTGTCCGTGGAAAGTAGCGAGTGCTTCGCCAAGGAGATCTTCATTAGTGAAGGGGCCATAGACTTCAGCTGTATCGAAGAAGGTGATGCCACGGTCAACCGCCGCGTGAAGAAACGAGATCATCTCCTGCTTGTCCCCAACTGGGTTATCACCATAGGTCATTCTCATGCAACCGAGACCAAGCGCCGAGACTTCCAGGTTGCTGTTTCCAAGTTTTCGTTTTTGCATTTTCCGAACACCTGTCTTTGAATTCAAGGTTGAAGAGAATTTATTCCGCGTTTGCGCCGCCCAACGCCCGCATCACCCGCTGGCGCGAACCTCACAAACCAAGACGCTTGAACCACAGACTCGCCCGCGACGGCGCGGTGCAGGCCGTTGTTGGGTGGGCGTGTAAGATAGACAAGGTTACGTTATCTTGATTTAGAGACGATGTTTGCCCACATCCATGCCCAAGCTTAATGGTTACGCCCGTGCCTGGTCGATCTGACCCATCCAGCCGCTGAGATCAGGTACCTGCCAGGCCATTGCATCTGTCGCTCCCTGCTCGTTGGTGTAAACCACCTTCAACAGTGGTGTAAAGCGTGACTTGCCCAGAAACGAGATCGGATTCTCAAGCGCCTGAATACTTCGTAGCGGAATGCGGAACTCTGTACTCGGAAGCCACATCTCGAAAATTAAGTCCGAGTTGGTGAGGATCAAGGTGCCATTCCCGCGCATTTGTGTAGGCCCGCGAGACTCTTGTCCAAAGAAACTGGCCGCACGGTCGATCTGCCGCGCCGTTGGATAGCGTGCCCGTGCGCTGGCTTCTTTTTGTCGGGCAGTGCGCCTCAGCATAACGAACACTCCCCCAAAGACCACTACAAACACAAGCACCAAGCCAATGCCATTGAGCGTAATCCCGAAAATGTCCATACGATCTCTCCTGTGTTAGCGCGCTCGCTTGAAAGTAGCCCGCCCACCAACTCTTATACAGAAATTTTCCATTAACCCACCCGCTGGGCGGCAAATTACGGAACGGCTGTTCCAGTGCGAACCCCTCCGCCCAGAGTATAGCCCCCTTTCCTCCCCTCGCAACACCGCCAGAGTGTTTTCCCCCTAAGCAATTCAGGGGGGAATCTTGTTTCCGGCCCGGCGCTTTTTGTTTACAGTGATGACATCTTCAGCCTCATTCACAAGGAGTTGCCATGAACTTACTCTCTCGCCTTCAGATGTTTTTTACCGTCAAGACCACCGCCGCCTTAGAAGAGGCGGAAGACCCGCGCGAAACGTTGGCCTATGGGTACGCGCGCCAGCAACAGCTTCTGCAACAGGTGAAGCGCGGGCTGGTGACGGTGGCGACCTCGCGCAAACAGTTGGAGGCGCAAGCCGCCAAACTGCGCGCGCGGATGCCCGAACTGGACGACCAAGCCAAGCGCGCCCTCGCCGCCAACCGCGAAGACTTGGCGCGGGTGGCCCTGCAACGCAAGCAAACCTGCCTCACCGAAGTGGCCCGGTTGGAAAAACAACTGCAAGAAGTGGCCCTCGAGGAGCGCAAGCTGACCGCCGCCGAACAACAATTCGCCCTAAAGGTGGATGCGTTCCGCACCCGGCGCGACACGCTCTCGGCGCGCTACACCGCGGCTGAGGCGCAAGTCCGCATCCACGAAACATTGGCCGGCGTCTCGGGCGAATCCTCCGAACTGGGGATGGCGCTGGAACACGCCGAAGAAAAGATCGAACGGATGCAAGCCCGCGCTTCGGCGCTGGACGCCCTACTCGAAAACGGCGCGCTCAACTCACCCATCGGCGACGACCCGCTGGAACAAGAACTCCGCGACCTCGCCGCGAGTCAAGCTGTGGAAGAGGAGCTGAACGCCCTGAAAAACGCGCCGAAATAACGTCGCTCAGGCCTGTGCGGGGTGAGCAAATTGAACCCCGCACGGGCTGAAAACTCTCATCCTCCAACTCTCTACCTAAGGAGCCTTCCATGTTACCCACCAAACCTCTCCCCTCCGAACAGGCCTATGGACATCTGCTTATCATCATCACCCGCTGGATTTTGATCGTGGCGGGGTTATTCCTCACCCTCATGGTGCCGGGGCCAATGGTGATCTTGCGTACCCAAATCTTGGTCATCCTGCTCTTGTCGGTCGCCAACTTCTACCTGTGCGCGCAAGTGCTCACGCGTAAACCCATTCAAGACCTCGTGGCCTACGGGGTGTGCGCCGCCGACATCGCGGTGATCACCACCAGCGTCATCCTGCAAGGCGGTTTCGAGTCGAATACCTTCATCTACTATTTTCCGGCGTTCCTCGCGTTTTCGGTGGCCTTGCCCACCTTCTTGCTGGTCGCGTTCGCTGGGGGCGCGCTGTCGCTCTACGCCTTCATCAGCCTGATCACCTTACCCGTGCCGTCCACCGACTTCCAAACGTTGATCATCCGCTTGCTGATGTTAACCGCCGTGGCTGTGTGTGGGCATCAGTATTGGAGCATGGAACGCCGCCATCAACAGGCGCTCACCGCGCGCACGGCGCTCGCCCTGCACGACACGCCGCTCCCGCCCATGCCAGTCGAGCCGGCCGCGCCAATCGCCCCCACTGCCCCCGCAGTGGCCTAATTGCCAAACCCTCCCAGCCTCTCATTCTCTCTCTGATAGGAGCCTCCCATGAAACCCTCTCCCTCTGCCCGCGATGCCGCTAAAGATATTTTCTACGGTCAGATCGCCATCATCTGGGCGCGTTGGTTCTTCATCCTCGCCACCGCCATCTTGGCCCTCTGGTCGGCCACCGACATTTTCGCCATGACCCTCGCCATCGTGCTGGTGGTCGTGCTGATGGCGACCAACTTCTTTGTGCATGGTCGTTATCTGATGGATCAACCCGTCAACCGCTTATTGCTCATGGGGGTCTGCCTACTCGACCTCGGCGTGGCGAGCCTGCTCATCTTAGGCGCGGCTGGCCCAGGTGGCTTGGCGAGCGAATATCACGTGTTTCTCTACCCTTTGCTCTTCGCCTTTGCGTTGGTCTTCTCTCCACGCACGACGCTCACCTACACCCTGATCGCGATGGGGCTGTACGCCACGACGTGTTGGGTGCTGAACCCCGAAGCGCTTTTCGATATGAAGTTACTCAACATGTTGAGTGCGCGTCTGATCATCCTGGCCGCGATGGGCGGCCTCGGCACCTACTATTGGCGGGTGCAACGCGAACGCCGCCGCGAACTGACGAACCGCGCGGCGCTCGTGCGGGGGATGTAAAGCTACGCTCGGGTCACTCTCCCTCTTCCCTGAACGGGAAGGGGGAGAGTGAGTCTTTTAGCGAAAGGTCGCGCTATGGCCAGCCTCTTCAAAAATTTTACCGTTTCGCTCAAGAGTGGGTTAGACCTCCTGTTTGCAGTAGCCGAAGACCCGGGCGAGGTGTTCCCCGATGCGCAGGAACGCCAAAACGCGCTCTTGCTCAAAGTTCGGCAAGCGATGGTGAACAACGCGCAAGCCGGGCACCGCTTGACGGCGCGCCTCGCGCAAGTGCAAAACAAATTGCCGCGTTTAGAAGAACAGGCCAAGCAAGCGGTCTTGGCTGGGCAAGATGATTTGGCGCGGCTCGCCTTGCAACGGCGGCAATTGGCTTTAGTGGAGTTGCGCGCCTTACACGACCAACAGCATGAAGTGCAACAAGAAGAGCATCGGTTGGCCTTGGTGGAGAGTCGGTTGGTGACGCATCTCGAAACATTGCGCACGCGGCAAGAAGTCATCGCGGCGCGCTACACCGCCGCCGAGGCACAAGTGCATTTACAAGAAGCGTTGGGCGGGCTCTCGACCGAACTCAACGACCTCGGCTTGGCGCTCGAACAAGCCCAAACGCGCGCCGAAGATATGCAGGCCCGCGCCGCTGCCCTCGATCAACTCTTTGCTACTGGTATGCTCGATCTGCCCGAACAATTGGTCGCGCGCGAATTGACGGAATTAGAAATGTCGCAGGCTGTTGAAATGCAGTTAGCGCAGATTAAGGAGCGGGCGCGGGGAGTCTAAAAATGGTCGGGCTGTAAGCCCTCCTTGAGCCTATGCCTGCGACACACAGCCCGCTAGGGCTTCAATAAACTCAGCGAGGGCTTTAGCCCGATGCGGTGGTGTGGTAAGGGTTTAGCGATATAGCGGTTTCCGATTGCATCAACAACATTCGCCGCGCAGTCGAAGGGGCATTGTAAATCGGAAAGGCGACGACTATAGGTTCTAAATAAAACAAGGTAAGATCAAGCACAGTCTCTGCCCGATCTTAATCCCAAAGGAGGTGAGAAAGATGCGAAAGACTCTGCTAGTCGTCTTACTGGGAATGGTGTTGATTGCCTGTGCCAGCGCGCCGCCGGCACCACCAACGCCTGTCTCACCCACGCTGGCGCCTCCAACGAGCGCCCCCGTCACTGTTGTCCAACCGTTGCCGATCAGTGATGAATTTACCCCCACAGACCCCGCCACAGTCAATCTGACCTCGGGGTGGCCACACTTGGTGGAGTTCTTCGCGTTTTGGTGAACGACCTGCCAAAGAATGAGACCCATCGTGCATGGGCTCGCCGCGAAGTACACTGGGCAAATTGATTTTGTCTATTTGGATATTGACGACCCGGCGACCGCCGATTTACGAGCGCAATTGCGCTTCCGCGTGCAACCGCAGTTTGTGTTGCTCGACGGCCAAGGCCAACCAGTGAAACAATGGCTGGGCGCGGTGCGCGCAGAGGAGTTTGTGAACGCGTTTGCGCCACTGTTGCCGTAAAAAAAAACAACCGTAGGGAGGGCGTAATGCCACCTCTACGGTTGAGCGGGGAAAAAACTGGCGACTGTTCGATCCAACTCCATGACCAGGGGATGGGTTTGCAACGCGCCCGCCTTCAGGCTAGCCGTCACCGCACGATAATACCAAGCGTTGTCGGCGCGCCCGCGTTTGAAGCGCTCCCACAACGCCTCGCCGACGGTCTCATAGTCAGCAATGATAGACCGCAAATTGTGGAGTTTGTCGGCGGTGGCCACGAGTTGAATATCGCGCGAGGCGGTGGCGAGGAAATCAATCGTATGCTGTTTACGTGCTTCCCACGGCGCACGTTTATCCGGTTCGGTGCAACCCGCCACAATCTGTGCCACGCGTTCGCCAAAGAGTTCTTGTAATTGCGCTTGGGTCGTGGCGGTGTCTTCGAGCGTGTCGTGGAGCAAGGCCGCCGCCAGAAGTTCGGGTGTGGTTTCACCCGCTTGCATCAGCAATAGCATCACTCCTACTGGATGCACCACGTAGGGGAGGTCGGTGCCTTTCCGTTTTTGAGTAGCGTGCGCCCGCGCGGCAAAATTGAGGGCGGCTTCAACCAATGGCGAACTGGGCATGGGGATTCAGTGCGGCACTAAAAAGCGCAAGGCGTCTGGGAGGCGGCGCGCCCATGCGCTCTCAGTGTGGGTGGCGTTCTCTTCTTTGACGTAGCGAATATCGCGATCGGCGCGATAGCCTTTTTCGAGCAATTGGGCATACATCCGCCACGCGCTCGGCTCTTTGGACCCGTGATCGAGATACAGTTTGCCGGGCAGATACGACACCGATTGAATGTAGCGATAGATCGCGCCATTGCCGAACCAAAACGCCGGGCTCATCGCGCCTGCAAAACCAAAGATTTGCGGATAACGAAAATAACCATACAGGCTGATCAGCCCGCCCATCGAAGAGCCGAGGAGGCCAGTATGCGCCCGGTCGCTCAACGTGCGGAAGTCCTGATCAATGATCGGTTTGAGCGTTTCAATGAGGAAGCGTAAATAGGCTTCGCCGCTCCCGCCCATGTTGTGGTCGGGGTCATGGAAGGGGCTATATTCGTCGAGTCGCTGTTCGCCCGCGTGCCAGATGCCAACGATAATGGCCTCCAAGCCCTCTGCGCTGAGGCGTTCCATCGTTTCGTCCACTTCCCATTCCTGCCCCATAAACCCGGTCGCGCGGTCGAATAAGTTTTGCCCGTCTTGCATATAGAGGACGGGATAGCGCTTCTGACTAAGGGCATACGAGGGCGGGAGATAGACGACGACCTCCCGCCGATTGGAGAGTTGGGGACTCCACACTCCCCGAAAAATCTTCAACGTACCGACCACTGAGTGCCAAGTGCCGTTGTGGTGGAGATAGTCTTGCCAGTCTGACAGGCTCATGCGTTAAGGGGGTATGCGAAAAAAAATCCGGCGCGCGAGTCCGCCGAACACTCCCCTAATCATAGGCGGGCTTGGTCAATGACGCAAGCCGAAATTTGAAAGTGTAGAAGGTGGGTTGGAGCACCGCGCCTCAGTTTTTCTACGGTACAATACCCACATGGCATGGATCAACGTCCTCCCCGTGACTGAACTCCCCGAAGGCGCGCGGCGCGTGGTGCGCTCCGCTGGCAAAGCGATTTTGCTGGTGCACCAGCAAGGCCAAATTTTTGCTTGCAACAGCAGTTGCCCCCACATGGGTTTCCCGCTGGAGTTTGCCACCATCACCTCCGATTGCGGCATCATCTGTGCATTGCATCACAGCGCGTTTGATCTACGCTCAGGCGATGTGAAGGACTGGAGCCCCTGGCCGCCGGTCTTCGGCCCCATGTTCGCGGCACTGTCGCGCAAAAAGTATTTGCCCACCTATAAGACTAAAGTTGAAGCCAACGCAATTTGGCTCGACTTGTGACGGCTCACCCCAGCGCCGCTTGCAACAACTCCACTGCTTGTTTTTCAACCGCATGAACTGTTAGCACTTGCTCACTGATCCGTTCGCGGAGCGTGGCGGATTCGGTGGCGGTCAGGGGGAAGCGTTCCGCGACTGCGGCGCGAATGGTGGCTTGGCGCGCGTCAAGCGCTTGGAGTTCAGCCAGCGCCGCGCTCCCCTGTTGCACAAATAATTCGTGTCTGCGCTGAGCCAACGCGCGGGCTTCTTTGAAGAGCGGCACGTCATCGGGCAAGAGCGTTTGGGCCAGCGCGCGCCAAGCCGTGCTACTCGCGCGGAATTGCTCCGCCGCAGACTTAAGTTGGGGGCGCTGGAGGATATGCACCGCTTCGTCTAAAAAGTCAGCATACAGCGTCCGATCCGCAACGGCGGTCATCGCCCAGCCATATGCGCCGGGTTGCCCAACGCCTCCGGCCAACGCGGCAAACATCCGCGCGCCCGGCGCAAACAGCCGTTCCCAGCCTTGCTTGTTGCGGGTATTGGTCAGCATCTTCGCCCATTTCTGATAAGCCGCAAAACCA